>Ga0207670_10000147_pt1 | contig 46405 bp, 64 predicted proteins | sample KBSS23HmetaG_FD_184339 | JGI IMG/M metagenome (GOLD analysis project Ga0207670, IMG submission 184339) | Switchgrass rhizosphere microbial communities from Kellogg Biological Station, Michigan, USA - KBS S2-3H metaG (SPAdes) (version 2) | ecosystem: Host-associated > Plants > Roots >... | reverse complement strand
CAGTCATACTTTGAGTATGGATAGAGAAACCCTCGAGCGAGGTCGATGATGTTCAAGGCGTGGAATTGAGTCACTAGGGTTTTCATTTTTCTCTAGTAGTGTCTAGTGGCAAAGCTCCGAAATCATCGTGTGTGACACCTGCTCCAGATTCCTCACAGGACGAACGCACACTCATTTAATTCCCCAATGATCGCGTATGCTTTTCGAGATTCACTGCCGGAAAGCATCCTGTCCTTGTCGTAGTGAGGTAACCTTTTGCCAACTTTGCACTCCCGAAATCATCATGGACAGAATGGAAACTTCCCCATCGCAGTACTCAGAGCATAAAAAAGAACTTGTTCGCTCATTTCCCGGTATTCATGGGCTTTTCTGCACTGCTGCATCTGACCCCAACCCGTAATCCACGATCACCGATGTCTAGTCAAGTCTAGTACTTCTCTAGGACTTCTCTACTTCGCGCTTTCGAAATCATGATGCCTCCTTGGGGTTTGCCGATAGTGGAACATGCCGTCCAATGGGATCCGGCAGACTCGTGCCCGACGATGGGCCCATATGGAGCAAATTTGGCATCAGCGAGGAGATCACCGAAATTCGCAACCAGAGGCCATACTGCAGGGCGAGACTCATCAGGCGGGCAATGACGTCGTAGAGACCGATCAATTTGGAAGAGCAATCGCTTCCCTTAAGGCACAGAAAGAGTTCGGCAGTGTGTTCGTCGTCATGGACGCTGAGATAGAGCGTGCGTTGGCCGACGACTTTGACTTTCTGCGTGATCTGGTTGCGACGGTTGGGGAGGGCAAGGCGTTGACTCATGATGCCTGCTCCTCGTCAGAAGCTGACGGGTCAGTCAGGCGATCTTGAGGAGTGAAATTATGGTTGCGGCTGGTTGCGGATTTGCGTATTTCCTGCTCGAATTTGCCACGATCTGCCAGGCTAAGTGATTGATCTGCTGTATTGGCGTGGGTCTCCTCGCAATTCGTAAACCGCAGGTCACCCGTTCAATCCGGGTCGCCGGCTCCAAAGCACTCCACGGAATTTCAGGGAGTTGCAGATTCGTACCTCCTTGTGGATGCCGTGGATAATCCCCCGCTGCTACCACGTTGCTACCACGTTCAAAATTCATGGCCATATCAAGCCGATCGAGCACGCCCGCTGCTTGCTTTTTCAACCATCGTCCATACGTCGACACGGTCAGCTCGATCGTCGCATGACCCAATTGCTCTTGCACATAGACTGGACTGACGCCGTCTGCCAGCAGTATGGAGGCATAGGTATGACGGAGACAATGCGGGGTAAAGTGCAGGGGGAGCTTGGCCTTCTTGAGTAGACTCTGCATGGCGCGCCGCTCAGCCAATATGTCCTTTCAGCTGCAGCAGATTGGACCAATAAGCGCATTGAGAAGTATCTTCAAAGGGAGCACAATTAGGCAGGCCCAGGATCTTTTCTTCAATTGACCAGATTCCATCCTCTCCTTCTTGCACATGGAGGCGCCGGTTCGAGACACATGACACCGGCACAGGCCACTTGTCTGGCCGATGCAATCGCGGTCGGCTATGGCATCCTCGAGCAAAGAGGTTCTGCGCTCGCCGCTGTCGAATGTGCCACCAATCTGCTGGAACAATCAGGATTGTTTAATGCTGGGCGAGGAGCAAAACGCCAGCGGGACGGTGTACAACGGATGGACGCCGCAATCATGGAAGGGGCTCACCTCAAAGCCGGAGCCATCGCCTCAATCGAAGGGATTGTACACCCGATTACCGCAGCACGCCTGGTGATGGAAGAGACGGGCCATGTCCTTTTAGTCGGTCCGTTTGCTGGCAGATTTGCTCGCCATTTCAAACTCGATCGACATCATTCCACGGACGTACATCGCCGCCTCTCCTACGACCGAATTCTTGCGCGACAGAGACGTTCAACAACGGAATGGCACGGGACCGTCGGCGCTGTCGCCTTAGATCGATCCGGGACGGTGGCAGCAGGTACCTCGACCGGCGGGATCAATTCGATGTTGCCAGGGCGGGTCGGCGATAGCCCGCTCATCGGCTGCGGAGTATACGCAGACAATAGGAGCGGTGCCGTGTCGATGACGGGCATTGGTGAAGGCATCATCCGCCTTGTAATGGCCAAGAGTATCTGCGATCGTCTGGCTATGGGAAAGAGTCCCGCGGTCGCTGCTCGACAGATGTTGCGAGAGCTGGTGTCTCGGGTGCGTGGATCGGCTGGGGCCTTGATTCTTTCGTCAGACGGGCGGTTTACCATCCGTCACTCCACCCCGCGCATGATTGGCGGATACTGGACTGGACGCGGGACTCCGGTAGTCAAGGATTCCTTCCGCTAGAACGGTTCAATGGACTGATGAGTGCCTTTTGTGTGTGACCGCATATCCTCCGTCAGTGTGATGTCTTAGAGGGGACTGACTGGAGTTAACCACCCATCTGAGGGGATTGTGGGGAAAATTGAGATGGGCATAGAATCAGCGCCGCCCCTGGGACGGCGTGACTGTGCGGGATCAAGCGGCCGGTAATGTCGGCTCGCTAGAGAGTTGGAAGATTCAGATCGGCCAGCACATCTTCGAATCCCCCGGCAAGCCCATAGAGATGACGGATCGCCCCAGCCGGCTTCTTGACTCAAACCTTTGCTGTGGATCGATCAGACTGCACATTATGACCCGCCGCACCGCGAAATCAGGAAATTAAAGTCAAGTTGCGCCACGGAATCGAATGGCGTTTAGTAGCGCGGTAGAAGCGGAAGCAGCAGGGGATCGGCTAGCTGGGAATTGTCCTTGAGGAGGTTTTATGGAATCAGAAGTTGAAAGGCCCTCAATTTGGGACATTCGCAATGGTCTCTTGTCCTGCATCGATCATGCGGAAGAGTATGCACTCAGGCACCCTGAACATGCCGAGGCCGTTACCCGCCTCGTGCAAGAACTTCGGAGGATAAAAAAGGAGTTGATGAGTTCATTTAAGCCAAATGTCCGCCCTGCACCACGGCAGGACCTCCTATACGGACTAACTAATATGAGAGTGTTTGCGGAGGTTATGCGGGAACGTGATCCTGAAAACAGCGACGCCCTCACTAGGGTCGTGGATGATCTGATCCATGCGCAAGCAGAGTTTCTTGGGAAAGTCCGCCCGTTGGCGGAGACGATCCAAGATCAATAATGTAATGCCTCTTAAGTCAACATCCTCCGCAGCGTCCAACCCGGTCCAACCAACACTTACACTTCTCCGCTGCTTCCCTAGTCGCCCAGAGAGAGAAGTCTACTGCGCTACGGCATAATATCGATCAACACACACAGGCAGGCCTCTATCAGTAATGGCACCCTCATTCGTTGATGATTGTCTTTTATCAGGTCGAACTAATGCAAAACGGTACGCTAATAGCCATGCCGTACAACACATAAATGCTCTCTGCTGTGTGTTTCTGCCTATGTACCCCCCTTTTGAACTACTTCCTTAGAGTCTATCGGCTTCATCGAACCATCGCTAACCTCATCTCAGTAGACTCAGCCACTATGTCGCTACACCAAAGGAGAACAATATGGAGATTGCCCATGACGAGGGGGTAATGCTGGAAGAGCGGTCGGTCGTAACAGAGGGGATGGTCCCGGTCTGCTGGCCCGTCAGCTACGGGTCGTTAAGCAGCCGGCACTTTCTCAGCAAGGGAATGATTCTCAATGTGACGGGATCAGGGTGCCATGTCGCTGGTACGATGTCCGTAGAGGTCGGAATGCGGCTGCATCTGTGGGGCGGTCCCCCAGCGAAGCCAGGACTGTTTGATATGAGAGTCACGGTTGTCTGGGTCAAGGGGCACGAGTTCGGGTTGGACTTCCCATCTTTGGGAATAGATGACCAGCAGCGACTCATGGAACTTCTGGCGGAGGCATGCCGTCAGTCGTTAGGCGGTGGACGGTGTGCCACGGAAGCTAATCGATCCGAGAGTGCTGCTGCTTGATGAGCTCGAACGCCTGTAGTGTGACAAACTTGCGAAGGCTCTGGAGAAGCGAAAGGTTGGACAACATGAGCAAGGAAAACACAGCCCACGTCGACGCGAACCTGGAAGTCATACGGGAATATTTGATGGGGCGATTTAAAGGATTTGAGATTACCGAACAGCAGGATCGTCCACGTACATACTCGTTTACTGCGACGAAATCTTCTGAAGAACGATACCAAGTTAAGGTTTCGTGGCCGCAACTTTCAGATTGCGGCAACACTCCTGAAAACACGAAGAGGCGGCTGGTCACCGATGACGTAGCCGGGAGGATGAAAGGCACGTCTCAGGGGGAATATTTCTCATGGGTGAAGCGTTAGGATGAATGGGAGAATGGAAAGGAAGGAAACTGAATGAGAGGTGAAACCGGTTCCTATCTTAGTTAATATTCCTATTGTCTCCCATTCACACAGGGTTCATCATCCGCACTTCCCGCCGACACTTTGATGTACGGTGGCCTCATGAATCTCTCTCCTAGAATCTCTTCCCCGTTCACAACCATCCTCCTGATTGATGACAACGATAAGGACCGGACATACTATGCGGAGCGGATTCGAATCGGGATACCCGATTGTATCGTCCTTGAGGCCAAAGACGGCCGATCGGGATTAGCACTCTACCGATCTCAAAGAATCGATTGCATCATCACCGAAGTCTATTTACCCGATATGTCCGGCTATGAATTGCTGATCGAAGTGGTCCCACGGGCGAACAAGCCAACCATCGCAGTCATCATACTGACACGGGCAGTTTGGAGAACTTTCTATGATCTGGCCATTCAACATGGGGCTCAAGCCTTCATCGTGAAACGGTTCACGTCTGGGGATGACCTGGTGCAAGTGATCCCGACGGCCATTGCCTGGGTAGGGCCGAATGAGAAGGATCGGCAACAGGACGACCAGATTTCCACCTAGCGCACACGAAGTCGGCATAAGGGCGATTAGATTTAAGTCCCTTGAGATTCTTAGGCCGGCTTGGATAAGTGAACTCACATCTTATGAAGATTTAAGTTTCCGATGGAAACATCTCGTCCAACACTCGGCATTTCATTTCCTCCGCCACTTCCTGCTCATCCTCCGACAGCTCAGAAGAGTTCATCAGAGCTTCGGATACCCGGAAGTAGTCACTGACACTTTGCCGGTCAGTAAACATTCCATCCTGGTCTTCCCACATGAACAGGCACAGCGGATCGCTACAGGCCCACATATCCTTAGGTAATTCGGTGACTTTGAAGTTCACGGCAGAAATACGCCAGACTCGGAGGGATTTCACATCTGCGCAGTGACATTTTGGACAAGTTGGCCGTGACATATATGCACTCTGCCAGCTTACTAGCCAATCGTTCCTAGAAAGTTCCCTGGAGAGTTGTAGGATTCTCCCTTGCGCCTCGTTCCACGACATGGGGTGATGAGGTGGGCGCGATCGGTCGCGCCTTGAGTTCGTGAGTCGGCGCGAGCCCTCGCGTCCGAACGTCCGATTTTTCACATAAATCGACAGCGTGATTTGAAAGAATCATGACATTTCAATGGGTTATGACTAATCGGTTTAGTTCAGGATAGAACGGCACAACCTGTGCTTTACCTGAAACATTATAAGAACAACGTGACGCCTCACTGTGGGGATCATTCTTGTTCTAGAAAGGAAACTACCATGACGATCGAACAAGTAGTATTGATGAATGGAGCGCAGTACATCTGGGTCCTTGGACTCCTTGGATTCCTGGCCCTGGCCTGGGCTCAATTGGAGAGAGAGAAAGCGAATTGACCCAGGATTCAATATTGCGCACCTTGGCTAAGTCCTAATTTGATCTGGAAGGGAGAACTACCATGACGATGGTAAACGCGGTTTTAATGAATGGCGTGCTGTACCTGGGTTTGCTTGGTGTCCTGGGCCTGGCATGGGGACACTTACAGAGGAACCGTTAGAGATCCACTGAGGAGATTTCGATACGTCGAGAGAATGCCAAAGGGCCTCGGGTACGAGGCCCTTTCTTTTTATTAAGCCGTAGGGGTCCTTCAGGTATGGGTGGTCAGTATGATGGTGATAGTTTTGTGGTCTGAGGGTCTGGCTCTTCCGCTTCGATCAATGCCTTTCTTCTCAATCGCATATATTCCTTCAGCTCCTCATCGGTGAGCTTCGAGAGATCGAACCGGGATCGCTAATTAGCAGAGATATTGTCACCCGGTACAGCTACTCCGAAGGGCCCCCCAGGGCTGTTCCTTCTTTCTCACCATCACCTACATTCTTTGCCTTGCTATATTACTTTCTTTCCCTGAGATAAGTGCATGACAGCGGTTTCTGCGTGTTTCGTGGCTACGTCAGCATGACCCGCCTTCCCATGCTCAATGGCTTCTTTCAGATGGGAGATCCCTTTCTCCACATACGGATTATCCGTGCCTCCTTTCAAAGCATGCTGCAGCGCGTTTTCCACATGTTCCAGGAGTGCCTTAGCATCACCATCTTTACCATGGAACACTGCTACTTCCGCGTGCTCGATGGCGTCCTTGAGATTCTGCTCTTCTTGAAGCACAACGTCACGCCGCGCTCCTCCCCCCGCGCCGAATACCGATTGCAAAGGCAGCACTGTGGTGGCGACCAAGGCTAGAACTCCGACCAGCGTGACAGCTTGTTGCATTGTAAATCGTCTCATCGGCATTCTCCCTTTCTCAAAAGAAGTGAAAAGACCAGCGGCCTCGGCAAAGTCTACGCCTAAATCTACCGAAAAGCTCTAGATACCCCACAGGCTCTAGTAAATGGTACTGATCACCACATAATTTCCGTCCCGTCCCCCATACCCGTGCAGGGATTGAAGCATTCTACACCGACCCCAGACAACCGAAAACTTAAGTAGGTGCATGCAGGAGCCGCTTGCGCCTTCCTTTACATTATTCCTACAATGCGCGGCGGTAAGTATGTCAAAGAGAAGAGCTGTCAGATGCGATTGACCTTGCTGTTCATCTCCCTATTCTTCTTATCGCAGACTGTCCAGGCCGACGATTTAGAGGCTATCTACAAAAGACTCGTACTGGCTCGCTCATTGAAATGTACCTTTCGCGTAGGCCTGCAAGCGGACTGGAGAAGTGGGAGGCTCAAAACCTCTCCAATCTCTTCTGAAGAGTTGGTTCTTCACTTCGATGTAATAGACGTGAAGAAAGGCACTGCGCGTCTGATTGCCAATATAGGGGCCTCTAATGTCGGTGTCATGCTTACGCCTTCCCATCTGTCCTTTATGGAGAAGACAGACATTGGCAACCTGAACTTCACAACAGTCTTTGCGTACTACGAGAAGGGTACTCAGAACTTCGTTTCGGTGACATCGCGCCACGGGACGATGCTAGATATGCCACTTCCGAGCCAGCATCACGGGTCGTGTCAAGTATGGGAATAGATTAATCCAAGCCGTAATGCCGCTCCATGCCATCACATCCATCTTGACACGTTCCCCAAGGTGGGCTTAGGCTCGCGCCGCCGTCAGCGACTTTCGTAAAATGTGCATCCCTGAGAGTAAATTCCACAATGCCACTCTCGCCTGAGGCACGCAAACAAGTCGGAGGAAAGGTACGCCCAGAAAGACGCCTGAGGCTTGTGCGGGCACTCCTTGTCGTGTTCGGGTTGGTGGTATTTGTGATTTCAGTGTTCGTTGCCCAGCAATCCCCTGAAAAGCAAGCAGCGAACGAGAACGCGAAGCTGTTCTATGACATCTGTAAAGGAAAGTTGAAACAAGCCAAGGAACTCGATGTGCTCTCCGACCTCAAAGCGAAGGGATCAAGCATAAAGGTAACTGTTGGTCCTGCTTTTTTTACTGTGCCGATGGACACTCAACAGGAGTTTGCAAGGACAGTAAACTGCTTCTTGGTCAAGGGCGCAGGCACAGGTGTATCGTTTGATCTGCTCCACTGGCAGACCGGAAAGAGGGTCGCTAGCTGGAACGGAGACCGTTTGGACGTGGACTGAATGAACTGGTCCTTGCGCTTTCCACCGCAACCCATCTAAAAGGTGGCGAAGATGGTTGGGCAGCGTGCCAAGACTTAAGTTTCCCACTACTCGCCGCCTGCGGAAAACCTCTCTTCCAAAATCCGGTGGGTCATCTCCTCCACTACTTCTTGCTCATCCTCTGATAGCTCAGAGGAGTTCAACAGGGCTTCGCATGCACGGATGTATTCGCTGACACATTCACGATAAGGCATGTGGACCACTCTGACAGCTTCAGCGACCAAAGCAGCCTGGGAGATTCCCTGGCCCATTGCCTGTGTAGGCAAATAGAGACCTTGACATAGAGCTGACGGAGCCCGCGACCGCCGACGACAGGCAGTTAGACATGTTATCAGCCTGTGTGAGGCTCACCCCCATGGAGGGTTGACATGGCAGAGGCGCGAATATGTCCTCAGTGTGGGAGAATGACGCTCCACAGGTTCACCGTTCATTCTATTAAGAGTACGGCTCGGGGTGTCGAAAAACTCAATGGGGAAACGTATTGGAAGTGTGTAACCCCTGGGTGCGACCATAAGGAAGAAGAACTTACCTGACCGTTTCACTCCCTTCGTTTCGTGATTGTGGATCAGCAAGCAGGTTATCAATCTGGTGCGTCATTCAATGATGGACCGAAGTCAGCACCGACCACACTTACTCAGGTTATAGACGCTTTCAAGGCATGAGAAAGTAGAGTGTTAGCACATCTCCCTGCTAGGGTTCTTCCCAGATTCAAGCCTCTGATCGATCTTGTACAAGAATGTTGTCCCAACCAGGGTGTAAGTTGACATCACCCGAGTTGCGACACAGGGAGGGTTATCGGGTTCGTGGTAGCTCCCGGGTAACCCTCTCTTTTTTTGCTCAGGGTTTCCCCTAGCTCCAACACTAACTGTAGTATCAGACAATGATCACGTCCTACCTGGGTTGCTCACGACCGCCCGGGGCTAGAGACGGGAGGGTTATCGGGAACCATGCCCCGGTAACCCTCTTTTATTTCCGACCTTGGCCCCTCCCGACCATACAGGCACTAGGGAGTACCCTAGTTTCTCCTGCTGTCAAACCAGCGGTATAATTACTTACATATGGATCTACGTCGAGCCGTCCATGAGTTGGTATCCAAATGTAGAGTTATCGGCGTACGATTTCGTACGAATGAACAAGAGGCGATAAAAGAGGTTGATCTTGTGATGCTCCGGGCACAGTTGTTCCTCCTCGACTGTGCCGCAGCTAATCTCCAAGAGTTGAAACGACTACGGAGGACCGACCCAGACCTCAACGTCTCTGGAGAACCGTAGCGCCCTAGATGTTCAGGATCTAATATGTACGTTCCTAAGCCACTACTCCTATGTGGCCGCGTAAACCCCTTCTCCGTACGCTCTTAAAACCATTCCACCATGCAAACCCTATTGGCCGTCATCACCGGAGGTTTCGTGCGGAGTCACCGCGGGGTGAGGATGGGAATTAAATTGACACGGACAAGCTTGCGCCGAGCATCCTAAAAACACATTAACGCTCAACCAGGCAGATATCTCCAAACGAGGATGATGTCCAATGAAGATCTGGGGCGCTCATGTCGTCTTTCATAGGCTGTTGAGAACCAGATCAGTTTCGTCTGTCTGTGCAGTCCTACTCTGCAAGCGAACCGAGGACGCGCCAATATACGCAGGTTATTGGGGACTGATTGGCGGCACGCTTGACGATGGTGAAGAGCCAGCCTCGGGGGCGTTAAGAGAGGTGGAAGAGGAACTGGGTATCCCGCGAACCGAGCTTACGCTGCAATTCCTTTGCGATGTTCGAGTCCAGCGCAATGCGGACCCATGTGAGATCGGAGCTCGCTACTTCGCCGCCCCGCTTGACCGTAGTATGGACAAGCTGACATTGACGTACAACTCTGCAGAGCGGAAGGTGGAAGGTGAAGGACTGGGTTGGTTTACAGCCGAGCAGATCCACCATATGTGGCTTATTCCTGAGGACCGAGTCGCAGTGGAAAAGTTCTTTGAGCAAAATGGGCTCTAACAAGCCGCTTCAGGGAATGAGCCCCTGAGCCGCGAAAATGTCTGAATGGTGAGATCAACCTGCTCTGTTTCCTCCCGGGAAAGGCTTTCAGACGTTTCTGGCCCCCTGTTCTGGCGCGGGAAGGGCACGTCATAGCCTTGTCGGCTATTGGTCAAGTAAGTGGTCTAAAGTGATCAGGTGTATAGAGCCTTTCCTTGGTAGGATAATTCCGGCGGTCAGGTAGCCTTGCTGTCCCTGGAAGTATGTCGTGCTCAGAAATATCTTGCCCTCGTCTTGGCTCTTGCGCATACAAGCTGCAGCGAGAACAATGCAGGGTCACCGCAAACCTCCTCGAGCAGCCCTCCGCCCATTTCTGATCCGCTGCCCTCAGGCCCGTCACGGTGCTCTATGGCTGAGTGTGATGCCATGAAACTTCATGGGTTGGTATTACTGTGCTGGATGCTCACCCTGATTTGTCCGAGACCTTCCATTGCCCAAACTATGCCTCAAGATGCCCATAAAACCCCCGATGGTGGATGGGAATGTAACTCAGGCTATCGACAGGTAGGGAAGATGTGTCAAAGGGTTGAGAAGATTCCGCCAAACGCAAGGGAGGATATTTTCGGGGATGGCTGGACTTGTAATAGAGGGTACAAACGTATGGGTAGTAGCTGCCTGCCTATGACTGAGAAAGAACGGAGGCGGCAAAACGAACAAGACAAGGCGAGAGTTGACCAACTGAAGCAGAGCCAAGGGCGAAGCATGGTGTCTGGAAACCATTGCGATACCGATTCTACCTCAGGAGCAAATGTGTGCGTCACTGTTCAAGGTACAAATTTTGACTGCTCTGAGTCATTCGGCAATGGCGACCATGATAGCTGTCATGTTGAAATAACCGTTTCTGTAGAAACCGATTACCGTGATGAAAAGTACATTGATGGCACAGTTCAGTGCGAGGCGACAGTAGCTACCACTGATGCAAGAGGACACGAATCCATGATATCGAACGATGAGAACACGAGCGTTTCACTGTATGGGAATGAATCTACCTATCGTTCCATTGACATAGCATTTTCATTTTTACGCTCTGAGGAGATTCGAAAGGTTCAAATCAGTGATCTCAGCTGCCGAATCAAGGGCCCGGATACCACACTTCTCCGTCCTAAGAGATGCCGCAATTGCCAAGGCCTATCCCAATATCAAGCGCCGTAGATTATCTGTGAGGAACTCATCGAACCCGGTGAACCTGGCGGGATAAATTCAACGGTATGTTCAGGGCTTGCCACACGCCACCTTCCACATGGTCTCACCGAGAGTACCAGGTGCAATAGGTCCCCACGTTCTTTCACTGGAATCGTCAGAAACTACATTCCCAAGAGCCATGTTGCCGTCGAATAATGACTGTGCGAGCGTCCGTGCTCGTTCTTCCTTACAATCATATTGTCGTTGAATCCTCACTGACATGTACGGCACCTGATAATTCTTTTGAGCTGTCTTGTAATCGTATAAGAACCACATCTTCACCAGTCCCTTCTTATCGATACGATGGGTAGTGAAATCACCATAGACCGTGAATCCGTCAGAATTTGAAACGGTCATTATTTTTAGCCATTCCGCTTTGGCGAGTCCGCCACTACAACTAAGGACAAGCAGGACCAGGACGATTCGACGAATGAACATATGGCTCCCTTACGTCTGACCGTGGGGAGCGGCTGTAGGAGGAAGGAAGGTCAGAGATTCACAACCATTCCAATCAGGGGCGATATTGTCTCCTTTTCCCACGGTAGGCTCAGGTATGGGTTGGCTAACGAGTTGCTTATTCCCTCAACTGGTGTGGCACTAGTAGGGCCGAAAGTCATCGTTGGGTTCACGATAGTCATCGTCGTATCCGGCGCGGGAAGATTACCAAGGCCAATAGAGCGCAGGACAAGAAGATCATCGAGGATGGCTCTGGGAGATTGACGGCCCGCACATCTGACGTTACTCCCAGCCCGAATCCCCCCAAGGCCTGCTTGGGACTCAAGAACTCCGAGACGGTGAGAGGGCCCGCTTGTGTGCGATGATGGATGCCATCGCGCCCAGAAGCTGGTGTAGCTGGTTGTTCACGATCGGAGTCCTTTGCGTCAAATAGACTGACGCCCGCAAAACTATTATTGGTCGGCAAGCTCGTGACTTGGCGATCGACGATCATCGGCATACTGCGCGTGATGTCCTGAGTAGAGGGCGTGGAGAAGGTCGTGGACCCATGCCCCTCGCCTGACACTAAAAACGATTTGTGGCTGGCCGCGCCTGCCTTTGTTGTAGGACGAAGCCCGCTATCGCCGGTTTCCGCAAAGGCCGAACCACTAAGGTGTCCGTTATCCGATGAGGCCTCACCGCCTCGCCGGCCAAGCTCATCGCTCACCGCCACTGAGAGGTGCGGCGAAAACCTGCCAACACTCTGTTCACCGCCTCGCACCCCGCTACGGGAGTCGTTGAGAAACTCCTTAACCTGCCAATTCTCCGTGCCTGGTCGCAAGGTCAACGTGGCCTTCGACATATCAACCGTGGCGCTAGGCATAGTGGGGGCCACGGGCGTGGCCTGCGTGCCCACCGGGAGACACAGCAGGGCCAGCGTTAGGATGCAGCTAAGGCGTGACATGAGAGAGGCCTCCTTGTTGGGCTAGTAATGCAATGTGATTTCACAGTACCAACACATCATCGACTCGCCTTGGTCGCATCCACCACGTATGAATGGAGCCAAAGCAAATGCTTATCCTTGGTGTAGGGGCTAGGTCAGGCTTTCCTGGACATCCGTCGCAATATCCCAATTCCAGCAACCCCAGCGCCCAAGAGGACCAGGGATGCAGGTTCGGGAACCGAGGCAGTAGGGTGATGATTTGTCCAGTCACTTGTGGGCTTCCCAATATGCTTATCCCAACCGACATGCTTACCGTTATTATCTTTTCCGTCATGGTCGTTCGGATTGAGTTGGGCATTTTGATTGTGTCGCTGATTTTGGTTTTCCCCATCAGCGTGCTTGCCCCTCTTGTCGTTCTCTTTATCATCGTTCCGCTGGAGTTGGGCATTCTGGCTATGTTTCGGCTTCTGTTTATCCCAACCATAATGGTTGCCATTATCGGCCTGAGCAACACTCAATCCGATGGGCCCCATGGCGGCCGCTACTATTACCGAAGTGACTACACAAATAGATCTTTTCATTTCGACCTCCTATAGGGGTATGCCCTTTCCCTTGTATATGCAGCAACATGCATGCCTATCTGCAAGTAGATGATTCGTTTGAAATCACCGTTCCGGCGTTTCCGCTGATCTGAAAAAAATTCTGACACTTGTTTAGATGAGTATGTCAAAGTTCCTGACATAACTATGAGCGAGAGGAGCCTCGCCCGCGATTTGCGAGATGGCCGGACCGCATCGGTCAAAGTGTCCGATATTCTTCTGAGCGAGGAGGGCTTTGTGTTCTGCTCGCGGAAACCAAGAGGGGCGTCCTCAGTACAGGGCTATTCTCGCTTGTGCCTGGTTGACCCATCCTGTTTCTTTTTATACCGCTTTTTATAAGGAGGGGTATATTGCCCGTTTTTTAGGCCAGAGCCCTTCCCCCCACTGTAATGGCTGCCCTTGCTTCCTCGGGATGCCTCTTGGGATCCGTCTTTCGCCAGAAGGTCAGAGACAGGACCGAAGGCAAGACCAAGCGCTGATACCAACATAAGTAATAATCTTGTCATGACCACCAAACCTATCCATTGGCCTTCCTTAGGGGTGCGCCAGTCCATTTGATAGCGCCGCGATATCAGTCAACAGAAGCGGACGCTAGCTCACCTCTTGTCTTATGTCAATGCTACAGCAGGCGACGATGAGCCGTCGCTCACGCTTTCTCACTAGGGGACTTCCCAGTGCCATGGTCTCGAGGCGTGCGTTATGTTCGGACCTACCTGCACCGATGGCCACGGCAGCAGGAAGCTGCCGAATCTGCTCTGAGCGCGTCGATGCCACGCCCGGAATTCTTTGGATGGCCCGCCGGAACGATCGAAGCCCTTTAGCCTGATCGATTTGAGTGGGGTTGAGATTTCAAGACTTGAGCCCGTCCTTAAAAAGTTTTCCTGCAGGTTACCTGTGCGCGTGAAACTCTTTACCGACACCATTGAGGATTCATCACCTGCTTGTGGGCTTCCGAGTCTCAGTCTCGCTGATGACTGTTCCCGCTCGCAGGAGATGATATGTCCGAAATGTCACAGTCGGCACATCAAGGCATTCCAGAGGTGGCTGATCTCCGACCGCAAGCGGACACGACCGCCAAAGCCCATGTGGGGCTGCTTAGAGCTGACCTGTTTGTATAAATGGGCCCGGCATGACCGAGATGAACCGGTCGCCCCTCCAAGCGAGGTGGAAGCAGGCCATCAAGCCTCCCTTGATCGAGTGCTCTAATTTTGATTAGTAGAGCTCGTTTTCGGGTGATGAATTGATACAAATCATCCGGAAGGCGATTGCCACGGTGGGACTGACTGACACGGTAGGATCGTTACAAGACCGATCACCTCTGATCAGATGTCCGGTAGCTAATCACCTTCTCCCGTTGGAGCGACAGACTGGATTCGATTTCTTTGACCACGTCGGGAAGCCCCTAGTTCCCATCACCGGTCTACAAACGTTAGGGTAGGACATGGAGCGGAATTGGTTCGTGGATGTATTGTGTCTCACGGGACCGATGCTTCTCGTGAGTGGGAGCTTGGCAGCGACGGGCACAAGCACGCTCAGTCTGGATGAGCAGGGCGTCCAACACGCCACCATCATCATGGACAGCTATTCCTATAGTCCGAACGACCTCACAGTGCATGCCGGGAAGCCTGTCGAATTCATGTTTCGCAATACGGCTACCTTTACACCCCATACGTTTGTCGTTGATGATCCGGCGACCGGTCTCTATCTTCGGGCGGAAGTAAATGCTGGTGAGACGCAAACGGTTCGGTTCACACCTTTGCAATCTGGCAATGTAACGTTCTACTGCGATAAGAAACTCCTATTTTTCAAAAGTCATCGTGAGCGGGGACAGGAAGGACACCTCGAAATCCGATGAAGGGGGTTCATCGAACCAATTGCAAAGCGGCATCCAAGTCACCTGGATAAGACTCAGAAATGTCTCAGAAATTTCGATGCTGCTGGACCATCTGGCAGTAGAACGTATCGGCCAATGGTTGGAGGTTCACACAGTCGGCCTCGTTATAGGCCAACAGTCGCTCTTTCGCCTCCTCATCCCGACGATGCCGCCACCGATTCCAGAGGTGACCCGCATCGGCACCGCTCATGCCACACAAATCAGCGCGTCGTTGGATGCCTAGCTGAAGCTCGATGGCTTTGAGGCCGCCACGATATCCAAGCTGCCGACCCAGCAAGCACAGATCGATATGGGGCTGGTCCAGAGGAAGCCCCTGGATGGATGCGAGGAGAAGTGGAAGATCGAACGACGCTCCATTGAACGTCACGAGCAAGTCGTACTGTGCAAGTTCATCACAGAGTCGGTTTTGAGTGAGCAAATCTCCCTCGACAAGTGATGTGAAGCCGCCGTGTCCATAGAGTCCCACGACGGTGATCTGTCCAAACGAATTGGTCTCAATGTCGAGATACACCGCGCGAGGGCGGAGCCATTCGTACAGTCGCCATTGATCGCGAGCGTGCAGATGGATCCCGAAATATCGAGCATCCTCCAGGGTGCGACGGTCCTTCGCTCGCGCCAATGCTTCATCATAGTAAGCTTTATGTCTGAGACTTATGCCAGGAATGGAATGGGCAGACATAAAATCCTCCCATGTTCCAATGCCCTGCTTCCACCACTGGCGCTCGGTTCTCCGACCCACCCCGGGTAGGAAACAAAAGGACGACTCAATCATGTGACCCGTTCAGCGAGCTGCTCTTGGGTGAGGTGGACCACTTGGCGGGCCTGACGAAACTCAAGAGGACCCATAATATTCAATGGTCACAAATGGGAGCGTCGATGGTCAAGACGTAAATTTCCTCTACGGGTCCGCTGTTCGGAAAACCCGGCACGGAATAGCACTTGACCAACCAGTGCCTTTGGGTGCTAGATAACAAATCATTTATCTTGATCGAGAAGAAGGAGGGAGCGTAATGGCGCTGCTGATTACCGACGAATGTATCAACTGTGGAGCCTGTCTACCAGAATGTCCGAACGAGGCCATCTTCGAAACTCGCGGCGACGCGGAAGCGAAGGGGAATCATGTGGGTGATGGCCAGGGAGTGGGGGACAGTATATATGTCATTACGCATGACCGTTGTACCGAGTGTGTCGGACATTTTGACGAACCACAATGCGCGGTCGTCTGTCCGGTCGATAATTGCTGCATTTCTGACCCTGCCTATCCGGAAACCACGGACGTCTTGCTGGACAAGGCGAAGAAACTCAATCCTGACAAATCTATCGATCCAGCAAAGGTATGGAGCGGCGTGCGGAACTAACTGATCATTTTTCGAAGTACCGCGCCATATTTAGAATGCTAAAAAACGCCGCCTATCCCTATCATGGCTGATAAAATTCCTAAAGTAATTTCTCATGCAACTGTCATTAAGATTTTAGCTAAAGTCTTTGCTTTCCAAGCCATCGAGATCAACCTATTGCGTTCACATGCTGGAATATCCGATGCCAATTGGAAAGCCCTCAAAACCGAAGCCTTTAAGAAAACCTACGCGAAGCAACGCTCTTTTTATGAAGAGCGCTTGACGGGCGCGTTCGCTTTGGAGCGCATCTCCCAGTCTGAACGCGAGACAAGACTGCTCGAACTCTGGCTAAAACAAAGCGAGGATTCTCCCAAAGACGCACCCTGAACCGGTCCTCTCAGCTACAGCTCGCTTTCCTGTGAGGCTAAGTTTTCTGAGGTTGGGTTATCGGGATATTCTCCTAGTACGCACGTTTTCGATTTTGCAATACAGTGAAGGTACTTCAGGATGGGCGATGGGAAACACTGGCGGGTACCATTCATGGAACGAAACGTGACGTACAAAAAGGCTCCTTGTCTGATGCACGCAAGGAGACACTATGGAAAGCATTTCGGGATGTGGTTGGCCGCAGGAGACACCATGGCAGATGGCAAGGGTAAACACTGTGAGCAGGAACATTATGGAAACGTGATGTCCGACGACCACAAGGAGAAACCATTGCAAACCACGGCCTACTAATTAAGGCACGATTGCAACGTGGTGCAAAAGCGGTAGCGCCTGGTATAACCTGAAGTAGAGGGCTCGGTTCCGGAAGGGGTCGGGCCCTTTTTTTTTAATCCGATGATGGATCATGACTGAGGCGATCGGTGGGGTGAATCATCTATTCATCGAACCATGAAAGGCGGTCATATTATGTCGCTGCGCAAAGAGGTGAAAGAGTACATTCGCTCTTGTGAACAGCTGTTGTCAGATGCTGCCCTTTCGACCGAGACATCATTTTCGGCTGAAGAATGCGGAAGCATTGAGTACTATACTGCGGAAGTGACGAAACTCATTTCCTCCAAGCGATATAGAGAGACCTCGATAGTCATCTAGCCTCTATCTAGGGTGCGAGGCCGATCATGCTGCACCTAGGGGGAGCCGCCATTTTAGTAATCAGCGATTGAGCGTGGAATCAGGCTCCATATTGCCCTCGGCTGAGGGAGGCACGGACATACTCTCTCGCACCTCTTTCTGTGAATGGCCCGGAAGTCTCAGATCCTTGGGCTTTGGCAGTTCCTCGAGTGTTGCAATCGCATTCGCATCTCCGGTTGAGGTCAGTTGTGCAGCAATCCTGTCACCGACTTTTGGCAACTGTTCCATTTTGGTGTCACTCGTCACTTTCAAGTGAGTTTCCCTTCCTTCTGGCGTGGTAATCCAGTAGGATTCTTCAATCCTGGTGATTTCTCCCGTGATGTTGGTACAGGGCGAATTCGCTGAGCATTTAACGCTTAACGGAAAATTCACAGACTTCTCTCCGGATACCGCTGGTTCTTGGGCTACTGAGAGCAGGGGGCAGCTCAGCAGGGCCGACAGGGCCATTCCGATCAGCATGGGCGATTTCATGTGGCACTCCTTGATTGAGGTGGGTAAAAATGATTCATTTCGATGCCTCTGGCTACTGCTGTATGTGCGCTCAGTCTATCGAGGAAGCAGTATGGCGAAAACGCGGAATGCCCCTAGTTCGAAACGAATGATTTATGAAAATGTGCAGGATGGCTTAATGGGTTATCGGATTATTGGAAGAGCCGGTGAAACAGGGCGATGATGCACCTTGAATCAAGATTCCACGCTTAATGTACGTCCAGGACTTTGACATCACAGAAGAGAGTTTCACCGGCAAGAGGATGATTAAAGTCCAGGAGCACGGTCTGGTCTTTAATCTCTTTCACAACCGGTTGAACGACACGACCGCTAGGCTCCTTTCCGCGCAATCGCATGCCGACCGTAATGTCTTCGGGAACTTTGTGCCTAGGCAACTCGTAAAGCGCGGTTAAATCTCGAATTCCATATCCGTCCTCTGGTGTCACGATTACCTGCTTCGCTTCTCCGGGCCTCATTCCCTCAACGGCAGTTTCGATACCGCGAATAATCTGATGCGCGCCTTGTGTATATGTCAAAGGTGCTTTCCCCACGTTTGTGTCGATGACTTGGTTGTTATCCAACTTGAGGGTATATTCCAGAGCAATCACTTTGCCATTGGATACAGTTGCCGTCATGAGTGAACCTTTCTTCGAACTATTGCCTCGTTTGCGAACCAGACCCCCTCAGTCACATTGTTAAATGTATTCCACTTTTGCAACTACGCCGATAAGGCAAACCCCTAGCCGCTATCCACAAGACCGTGATTTTGTCATTGCCTGCCAATTGAATCGAAAGCACGAGTCCTAGGTAGGCTAAGCTGCAGGAAGTATTTTTATTCCGGCTTTCGCCAGATTCTCTTCGCTGGCAAAACGGAGATCGCTGGCTACTTGATTGGGATCGACATCCAGCCGAATCTCGAGCCAATAGTTCAAGATGAAGATTCGGGCTTGCGTCCCGAAATCTTCCAATAAGACTTGTGGCCGTGGAGCCTTGAGGACTTGCGGATGATCCCTGGCGACTTCGGCCAGCGCGTCGATGATCCCCTGCGTGGGCGATCCATACGGAGCTCCGATGCGGAGAGAAAATCGACTGTGCTGGCTTGAATAGGTCCAATTGGTCAGATGGCGCTCAAGGAAACTGCTGTTGGGAACCAGCGTTTCCATCCCTTTGGCGTCCAGAACTGTTGAAGAACGAAGCCCAATCGTGGTGACACGACCCCTGACATTGTCCACCTCGATCAAATCTCCAACCCGCAACGGACGCTCGATCAGGATGAGGATGCCGCTGATGACATTCTTTAAAAGAGTTTGTGCCCCGAACCCCACGCCAATCGCAAAGGCTCCGCCGAGAAAAGCGAAAATTGTCAAGGGAATTTTTACCGAGACCAAACTCACCACCAGCAGAACCGTCAAGAGACTGGCCTGACTCCACTGACGAATGAGGTTGGCGACACCGGCCGACAGGCCGAAACGGGTGACGGCCAGCCGGCCCATCAGTTTAGCAAGATACACACAGCCCCAATATCCGACCAACAGGATTGCCAGGGCCTTGACAATTTTTCCCAATGTCACACTTCTCTGCCCCGTAATCTTTTTCCCCTCCACTTCAATGGTGTCCTCAGCGGTAAAGACCTCGAAGTTCCACCCTTGTTTCACCAATCCCCATGCCTGTTGGAGCCAATCATCCAATTTGGCGGACACCGGCAACTCCCTCCGTTGTTCCTTGAACTCTGACTTCCAGCGTTCCAAAAATCTGGATGCATCGTCCATTCGCTGAAGCGTGCGATTGTAGGCGGCTTCCCGTTGCCGGTAGATGTGAAGCATGGATTGGAGAAGGAGACGATCTTCCGCATGGGATGCGTTGTGAAGCCGATTGTCAAGTTCGCTCATCCGTCCTGACGTGGCGACGAGTTGTTGACGCAGGTGATCACGGAAGGCGCGAAAATTCGAAAAGCTCGATGTGAGCTTGGTATAGGCTTCACGAGCCTGGCTGGGATCAGCCTCATGGGTGCCTGCAAATCTGCTCTCCCACAATTGCCGTTCCCCCTCCACTACGTCCAGTAATTGTTGGAGGAGATCTCCTCGGATACTCGAGTTGTCGAGCTCCGCACGCTTTAGTTCGACGGCCATCTTAGACCTTGTCAGTCTCTCTCTGGCCTGCTTCGAGGTGAGGTTGGAAAGCTGCTTAACCAACCGGCTTTCCTGTTGCACACTGGCCTGGAGAGCCTGAGATTGTGCACGCTGTTCCACGATGACTTTGTCCAATTCGTTTTCGAGTGCTTGTCGTTCTTCTGACAGCCGTTTTCGTACTTTCTCCATATCCGCTTCACCAAATCCCATCTGCTGTTCGGCGGTCTCCAGTTGCCGCTCGGCAAACTTCAGGCTCGCGTGCGTTTCCGCAAGTTCAGCTTCAACACGTTTCTTGGCAATTTCGGCGACCGCAACCGTGACGGCCGCCGCACGACTCCGCAATTCTTCAAGATCGAGAATATCGCGTTGGCGTCCGGTCTTTGACGGATCGGTGCTGGATTCCAGCCCTTCGGACGCTTGTCGAAGCCGACCATTGGCGGCCTTCAATGCTTCGCTTGCCCGTTCGAACCGAAGCTGAATAAACCTGAGCTGTGATTGGAGGCCTTCGACGGCCAGCCGGAGGGAATAGGTGGTATCCCAAAGTTGGTCGACGAGGAAGATGGGGTAGGGAGGAGATTCCGCAAAGCCTTTCCAGTCGGCGCTGGATTGAGCCACGTCTGCAAGGCGTTGGCCTGCTTCTTTCAGGCGTTGGTAATTATCGAGTTGCTCGTCGTAGCCTCGAACCATCTGCTCGAGTAACGATCGTCGTTCAAGGTCCTTCAGGGAAACCTGAGAAACCGCATTTGCCTTCACCGCCTGTAGTTCTGCTTCCGCCTTCGCACGTTTATCGCTTAATTCAGCAATCGACGCTTCCTCGGTCGGTTGTACTTGAGCGGGCTCCTTCGCAGGCGTCAGCGCCGTCGGAATGCCCACGGGTGCCTGCGCTTGAGAGAGGGTCAATCCCAACGCTATCGTCAGACAGCAACAGACACCGGCCCCTGTATACTGAATGAAGGTGGCCATCGGGTCGAAAACCCCTTTACTCCACACAGATTATTGCCCCTCGTGGCGGGGCAAGACAGGGACAAAAAGAAAGGGCCACGCCTCAAGCAGGCATAGCCCTTTATCCAGGATCCCTCATGTGCATCGTACGGATAGGGTTGCAGTTCAACTTGGCATCTTGTTTTATTGCTCCGTTATAGATACCTCCTTTTCTCTCGCCATTCCCCTAGGAAAACCCATAGGGCATCATATCGGGACGGCTCTGGCAACAGCTACCGCGCGAGTTCTTTGACGAGAATTACGGGTATTTGAGCTACAAGAAGAAATCAATGATTTGTCACAAGCTTGGTCTGCCACAGCGTTAGCCACTCAATTTCGAAGGAGACCTCCAGTATCATTGAATGAGATAAAGGCGGCCCAGACAGTATGGAACTGAAACTCGAACGGAAGGGCCCATGGCGAGCGGACGTCAACCGCATTCAACCGGCGGGGGGCGAAGCACCGCTGCTGCTCCTCATGCTCCATGGTGAATCGGACGACCCGCTCCCCGTGACCCAAGATTAAGGAGAGACATCGATGGCATCAGAATCAAAACGTGATCAGGTTGGAGTCTCTCAACAGGAGGAGCCGAAGAAGGAGCCTTCAGGCGCTGGTTCACAAGATAATTCGATGGCGCGCGAAGATACCACCAGGTTGCTTCACCAGCTGCACGTGCATCAGGTGCAGCTGGAAATGCAAAATGAGGAGCTCCGTCAAGCGCAAGAGACGCTGGCGGAGGCATGCGAACATTATACGCAGCTCTATGATTTAAGCCCTGCCGGCTATGTGACCCTCTCACCCGAAGGGATTTCGCACGGGTTACATCCCGAACAGACCGTCAACCTGACCTTGAATGACGCCTTGCGGGCCTGTGTTGCAAGCTTTACGGAACAAACGTCTATCAGTGGGACGTTCTATGAGCCCCTCCAACCGGTACCGGTTCTGCCCGCCATCAGCACCTGCCTCTACCGCGTGGTACAGGAAGGGCTCACTAACATCCGGCTCCATGCCAAGGCCAAGCGGGCGAATGTGACGCTGAATGGATTACCCGATGCCATTGAACTGCTCATTAAGGACGACGGACAGGGATTTGTGCCGGAAGCCGTCTCCGGCTCGCATCATCTGGGGCTGACGAGCATGCGGGAGCGAGTCGAACAATTGAATGGGACGATGGTGATCAATAGCAGGCCCGAATGGGGAACGACCATTGTGATTCAAATTCCCTTGTTCCAAGCGGACCAGGCTGGTCCGCCTACCATCTAATGATCTTCTCTTACCGCTCCGGTGCCGCCATCGCTGCGGGACGCTTGGATTGCCGCCGATCTCGAACGTCCTGATCAATCCGTTTCATGGCTTCTAATTGACTGGCCATGATCTCAATCTGTCGGTCCCGTTCTGTGAGGGATCGTTCCCGCTCACGGAGTCGTTTCTGTAAGGCTTGGATCGTCGCCTGATCTTTATCTCTTTCGGGCATCGGAGGTTCTTTGTCTTTTGGTTCCGTCGTTTGCTCCTGACGGGTGAGTGGCCGTCGGTCCGGCACTTCTCCGGCTCGTTTGGCTCGATCACTGAACAAACCCCTCACCCGCTCATTGGCCCCATCGAGCTCGCGCTCTAAAGTCTCCCAGATAAAGTCTTCGGTAACCTTCGGTACTCCAGCACTCTGGACGCTGAGGAAGTTTAGGCCATTGCCGCTGGCCTGCATCAGGTCAATCCAGGACATGCTCATGGCGGCTAAGCGGGTGTTCGGGGCCTCTGATCTGACTTGTTGGAAGGACGCCACGGATCGCTCTCGACTTTGAAAGAGCGCGATCAGCCCCTGCATGTAATGGTCCTGGGGACAGGACTTACGTGTGGAGCAACTCTCGACCCGCGAGAACTGCTCGTGGGCCAAGGCATCAATTAATGTGGCATCTGCGGGATCCGTCTGTAAGAAGGGGGCATAGGGGGAAGGTGGCATAATGCTCGCACAGCCTGCCAGTACTCCTAGTGCCAGAATGCCCGCGACCTGAATGGTCCGAATCATATTCCTCATCGCACAGCTCCTCCAGCAGGTTTGTGGGAGGACGCGGATGTCCGCTCATTCTGAACAGTTCCTCTCATTCCCTATTTAACACCAGGTGGTCAGAGACGGCCAGAAAAGGTTTATTTTTGGATCCACAGGGCCGCCAAAGGTTGTTTCTCTTAGCGACCTAGCCTCTTGTATGATTTTGTTCGTGATCGTATCTGCCCCCCTACAGGTGCCAATCCAACAGTTCCAAGCGGTCTTCGCCGATCTGCATGATTTTCCCCCTCCTGATGATCTGGCCAGGCTCGGCATGAGGGTTGCTCATGAAGTCTGGAGCGCATAGAAGCCACGCTGAAGGAGAGATTTCCATGGACGTTGCCCAGTTTTTCCTGCTGTTTCTCTTTGCTTTGCTTGGATTGATGGTGGTGGGCTTTGTCTTCTATCTCTTTGTGTCCGGAGCACTCCATAGTGTCCATCTGAGGCCATTCCGGTTTGCCTTGTATATTCTTTTGCTCCTTACTGCGATGACCGGCGGGATCAAGTTTATCGAGCAATCCTTCGAATCCTGTGAAACAACAGTACTCGAACCAGACCAAGAAGTACCGAAGGTAGCACTTCCCACCCAGTGTTAAGCATCCTTCTTCATTATCTGCTCGCAGATGAGACGGGACAACGTCTGTTTCAGCATTGCCGGTAGGGTATCGGGTGCGACAGAGTTGCCTTCTCAGACATCGATCGGTTTGTAGCCACCCCCTTTTGAGCAAACGGTGATTGAGAGGATCGCCTCAACGGCGACTCGATCATGGTTCGTGACTTTTGCTTGCTTAATCAGCGGGTCAATTACAATTGGGACCGGCTAGACGGCCGGAACTAAGACGGCTGAGGGCCTACGTATTTCAGACCTGGCTGATCCGCCAGGATCCTCCTGAGCGCCGTCTTGCAATATGATTAAGTGTGCCAGGTGAGGGTGTTGGAGGGATTGCCGGAAGACCATTACGATTTGGAGAGCGAGAGCCGTTATCACAGGAGCAGAATGACGTCTATGGGCAAAACGGTTCTATATGAGGGGTACACCATTCAGTCGTTTCCCAGGTACCTTGCCGAATGGGAGAAATGGCAACTATGCATTGCTATTTCCACCAAGCCGCACGGCGGGATGACACGTCGTGAGTTTTCGTCAGACATCTTATATGCGACAGAGCAGGAAGCCGATACTCATGGAACCGAGTTTGGTCAACGTCTTATTGATGGGAAGATTGAGGGTCTCTCCGTCGCGGACATGAAGATGGAGAATCGGCGGGCCACGCCACGCTTCCGTGGGCAATTTCGCACGATCGTATTAAGTGCTACGAAGACCGAAGGGACAGGCGTCATGCTCGACCTTTCTAAGAGTGGGTGCCGGCTGGAAAGTCCGCTTATCCTTGCACCGGGCCTTTCGTTGGCGTTACGCATCTATGTGCCAGGTTTGGAGTGGCCGCTCATGATTGATGGTGTGCTTGTGCAGTGGGTGAGCGGGCAGGTCGTTGGGCTGGCATTTGTTCGAATCAGCCCCCCTGAGCAGCAACGACTTGAAAAAGTGATCGCAGATCTCAGGGTGCGCGGTGATTATGATGAGAGCAAGGCGTTCTGAAAGCGACGGTATCTCCGAGTCATTCGCTGTGTACGGTCATAAGTCGAAGCCTCGAACCAATCCGATACGCGTCAGAACAGATCGTTTGATTGATCCGTCACACCCTTCCTGCAACCCCGGGCGGAGCTATGCCGAGCCCGAAGCCCTCAGGATGAGGAATTGCAAACTTTTCCCCTGCCTCTGACCCTTCTGAAGCAGTAGGGTTTACCGTGACTGGCATCAGTTCGGGCTGATAGACAGCGCGTGATTCTGATCGTTCACCTTTGCCTCAATACGATCACCCTTCTTGATTTGTCCCATCATCTGGGTCGTGTTATCTGTGTGCAAAATGACTTCCGTGCCGTCCTTCTGTTTAACGGTGTAGTTGCCATATTCCACGCGCACCACGTTGCCCTTGATGAGATGGACTTGCTTCTGCATGGTCATGCCCTTTTGATCAGCTTGCCCCCCTCCAGATTGACCTGCTTTCATCTCTTCTGCCTGTGTCGTGCTGGACAGCCCGAGGCACAGCAGGAGCCCGCACGACAGGACACCGACGACTTTCGTAATCGATACCATGTGATCCTCCTCGCGGTTAGGGGTGAACAACATAGAATTCACTATACGCTCCCCAGAGACCTAGTGGAACTAGGGATTTACGATGGGCCCAAGCATTCCCAATGAGCTTGATTTGGACTCCATCGTGCTTCCCTCACGGAACCTGTGAGACTTTTTTCCCCCTGTGCGTACCACTCTGCCAAAAATCAAGAAATAGTTGGCTGGATAGTCCAGGGACGCTAGCATACGGATCATGCTAAAGCGTCGCATCATGACTGGTCTTATGCTTGGTTTGGTGGCGGCCTGTCCGTCTCTTTCCTGGGGGGGAGACTTTGCCGCAAAAGTAATCACTGTCCATGAGGGTGACCGTCTTACGATCCGTCACGCCGGGCGAACTGAAACGATTTACCTCAAAGATATCGATTGTCCAGATCTCAAACAGCCCTATGGGAAGCAAGCGAAACGTGTGACGGCCGCTTACGTCGGGAACCGGGACGTTGTGGTTCGAGCGCTCACGCGAGACAAGCAGGGCCGGATGTCAGCAGAAGTTCTCCTTCCAAACGGACCGAACGTGGGACGTGAACTGGTGAAGGAGGGATTGGCCTGGTCGCAGAGAGCAGGTTCTAATGATCCTAGCCTTGGGGATCTCGAAGAACTCGCCCGGGCCGAACACAGGGGCCTGTGGTCAGAACCAAATCCGGTGCCACCCTGGAAGTGGAAATCCACGAAAAGGACCAGTCGAAGGTATTCGAATTAGCTTTATCCTCTCGCTCTATCTCTGCGGGCCCTGACAAGGTGTCGGGAACCCAGTCACCTCAATCATTCCTCCTTGTCTTCCTCCTCCAGTTCTGAAATGATTCCCGAAACCTTTGCCCTGCACTCATACCTGCCGTATATATCAAACGTTTGGGGTGTGAATGAAAACTGAAGAACCGACACTTGTCGAGAAACTACCCATCTATATGGTGGCATGGTCGCTGCCGCCCTGTTTCCTGATTCTAGTGGTGATTGTTTTGGCGTTGGATTCTTTCAACGACGCAGGGGTTGCCATACTCAAAGGCAAGTACATGTTCCTCCTATTGGTGGGCGGGACGTTCCTGAACCTTTGGTTCTATGCCGTGCGCCAATTTAAGCTGAAACGGAAGTTCAGTCCGCTTCATATCATTGCCAGCCTGCTGTTTCCTGTCGCCTATATGAGTTTCTACTATGGAGCAGACACAACCCTAGTCGTCGCAATCTGCCTGGTGGGGATTCCTGTCAGCATTTTATCGGCTCGGCAATCTATGAATATGGTGTGAGTCATTCGATTGAGACTGTGTGCCACCCAATCAGGAACTGTTAGGCTGTGAGAAGGGAACAAGATGGATGAGAAGTCCGGCAGTGGGCTCACGGCGTCGGGAAGGCCATCCGGCCCAACCAGTGAAGGACTCAGCGTGATCGGTGACCGTGCGATGACATTGGAAAGCGTGCGCAAGTATATTGGCTGCGGCAATGTGCGGCGACTCTATGTCGAGGCCCTCGGCGACAAGAAAGCAAAGCGGCCAACCCGTTTTCGCGTCACGCTCTATGATGACGCTAACCACCGCACGATCCTCATCGACGGTAGCCTGCGCGATCCGCGGCGGGTGGGCATCACCGAGTCGACTGTGCCGCCGCGTCCGTCCGATCGGGAGTTTGCCGAGGCAGTGCAGATTGTCCGTGATGATGCATCGTTTGCGACCACGATCGGCGCGCGGCAGCTCGACCCGTATCAACCGAGTCCGGCGCTCGTGTTAAACGAATTGCCGGATGGCCGCATCGAGCGCCACATCGCGGTCGGACTGCGCCAGACCGGCTGCGAGGCGCAACACGAGATCGTCGCCGTCGATCTCGTGAGCCGGCTGGTTTTCCGTTTCCAAGGAGGCTTACCGCCCGTCCGCATTAAAAAAAGAGGTGGGAGCTTAGAGCCTCGCAGTCAGACGTGATCGTGACGTCAGAAGGTCCTTGAGGATCAGTACTCATCCAATTCATCCGTTTCGTCCAACAGCTCGGCTGTGATCTCGGTACTCCCTGGTTCCCACTTCGTCAAGGGGATACCCCCAGCCTTTAGAATCGCTTCCTGCTCCGTGCCAGCAGAGATGGTGAGATCATAATGAACGGTTTGTCGCACCTGAAACATTTTCATGTGGGTTCCTCTTGACGCTGATTATTCAGATATCTACACCCTTGACGGAATCGACGGCCAACCGAAATGGGTCTTCTCGTTCATCGCCTCGGATGAGGATTCTAGCATTGAACACCTAGGACCAGCTACTAGGAGCCTGTCTAACTGGGCGATTTCTAATCGACAGACAGGGGAAAAATTCGCAGCCCTTCAAGCTTTCCGCAGCGCAGTCCTGTCAAGCCTCCAGTTCGCGTTCCCATAGGGGTTCATTGACCGCTCAGACTTGGGCCGCTATCATTAGCTAAAACCTGATTGCGCATCCTGTTGGGTTGGGCTTTATGAAACCGATTCTCTCCGTGGCTATTCCCGCACACAATGAGGAGGAGCACATCGCGCGATGCATTGAAAGTATTGTCATTGCCGCCCGCTACGCTTCCGGGCCAGTGGAGGTGGTTGTTGCCTTGAATCGTTGTACAGATAAGACCGGCGAAGTGGCTGAATCTCTTGGCGCCAGGTGCGTCGTCGAGGATGCGAAATGCATCGCTGCCGTTCGAAACGCTGCCGTACGTGCGTCAACTGCCCCGGCAGTTGCCACGCTTGATGCAGACAGTTGGATGTCGCCGAACACGATTTCCGAAATCCTCGCTCGCGTCTATGATTCTCGTTATGTCGGGGGGGGATGCGTGGTAAACCTCGAGCGCTATTCAGCAGGAATCGTTTTTAGCCTTCTTGCGATCGCTCCCTATCTCGTCAGACAGCGCGTGTCCATTGGGATGTTCTGGTTTTTGCGCGAGTCGTTCGATGCGATCGGCGGCTTTGACGAAACCCTGGTCAGCGTGGAGGACCTGGATTTCGCTGTACGGCTTAAAGCACACGGGCAAAGTCGCGGGCAGCGATATGGCACCATCTGGCGCAACGGCATCACGACGTCCTGCCGGAAGTGCGATCAGTTTGGAGACTGGTATATTTTCCGCAACCCCCGCCTTGTCAAGGCACTCTTCTCCGGCAGGAACAGACAAGCGGCGGATCACTTCTGGTACGATGCGAGGCGATGAAGTCCAGCCTGTTCATCGATCGGCCCTTCGGTCCGGTCTTGAGATCCTGTCATACTAGGACCAACAGCTGTCACATCTTCCGGCAGCATGCCTGGTCAAGCAATGTCCCCTGTAGCCATTGACCCACACAGTAACCCGATCCGATACAGGTGCAGTTCTGTATTTGCTTCCATACAATCCCTCTGCTCAATTATCTTGCAGCTATGCTTGTTATCGAAAGGCACAACATCTGCATGATCGGCACCTGTCAATCTAAAGACTCCCTGGTCTCTGTCATTCCGCATCATCATTGAAAGGAGATCTGACAATGGACAACCGCCCAAAGGTCTGTATCGATCGGATTTTGCCCAGAGATCTGATGCGGCTTCAGCTCACTAAACCCATGCGAGATGGGGGGAGGCGTGCAATCGCTCCAATTGGGAAGACCTGGATGAATGGTTCGACGCTCCGAGTGCGATTTTTGGGCGGCACTCCGACCGAGCAAACCGTCGCAAGGCAGCAAGCTGGCTGGTGGTCACAAGTGGCGAATCTGAAATTTGATTTCAACAATGCCTTGAATGCCGAGATCCGCATCGGGTTCGATCACAATGATGGAGCCTGGTCCTACATCGGGACCGATAGCCGGAGCATCCCATTGGATGAACCGACGATGAACCTGGGATTTCTGGATGGAGGGACTGCGGGGCATGAGTTTGGTCATGCGATCGGATTGGCCCATGAACACCAGAACCCCGCAGGAGGGATCCAGTGGAACGAAACAGTCGTGATTCGAGAAGCAGCGAAGGCGCCGAACTTCTGGGATGAGGCGACCACGCGCCACAATATTCTTAACAAATATCGCGCCGATCAGATCAATGGGACGGCGTTCGACCCGGATTCCATTATGCTGTACTTCTTCCCTGCATCCTGGACGCTCAATGGCGTCGGCACAAAGGCGAATGAAGTCCTTTCGGCCATGGACAAGGCCTTTATCGCTGGCGCCAAAATGTATCCAAAAACAGGAGGCACGACTTCTACCGCTGTTGAGCTGCGTGTGAATGCCAAGCGTCGCACGCAGGCCTCGATCGGGAAGGTGGGAGAAGAGGATCTCTATCGGTTTTCCGCCACGGTGGATGCGCGATACCTGATCGATACCCTGGGGCCGACAGATGTCGTGATGAAACTGTTCGGGCCGAACAGCGAGACCGCGTTAATCGCAGAGGATGACGATTCAGGGCTCGACCTCAATGCCAGGATCGCAAGTGACCTGATCGCCGGTGAGTATTTTGTGCAGATTCGTCATTACAGTCGTCAAAGCGGAACAGGGAAATATTCGATCAAAGTCCGTAAGCTTTAGAGGGGCTTTGCTCCCTGTGGCCGAAATAAGGAGTAGCCATGATCATTTCTGTCATTAACCATACGGCAGGGCAAGTATCCGACGAAGAGTTGCAAAATGCCATTCGGGCGATCAATCGGCAGATTCGTGAAGACTATGAGCCCTATTGGCACATCGGCGGAGAATTGCGCTTGGAAGGGAAGAGCGGGGCCAAGCCATCCAAGCAGAATCTCAGCGACATGCGGGGCGATGCAGTGCTGTATCTCTGGAATGCGGTGGACGTCGATGACGCATTAGGCTATCACGACGCCAACAACCGCGGTATTCCCTATGGATTCGTGTTTACAGAACTGGCTAAACAGCTTGGAGAGAGCTGCTCGGTGACACTGTCGCATGAAGCCCTGGAAATGGTAGGTGATTCGGAAGTGAATTTGCTCGTTCAGGGTCCACACCCGGCTGAGCCAAACAGGGCAGTCTTTCATTGGTATGAGATGTGTGACGCAGTTCAGGCGGAGACCTATGAAATCGACGGCGTGGCAGTTTCGAACTTTGTCTTGCCGCTCTATTTTACGGGTGGAGACGAGATAGGAGGGCGGAACGACTTTCTTGGGCGGACCTATAAGGGGAAGACCTTGCGGTCGTTCGGGGTGAATCCAGGCGGGTACGTTGGATTTTTCGACCCTGAGAAGGGCGATCATGACACATTCACCACTAAGGGGGACAGTGTGGCAGCTCGCCGCCTAAAATTAAAGTCTCGAATGAACGGTGCCAGGAGAGGGATTCGCTATCAGCGTTATGCCTGTTTGCCAAGCCGTCCTGCCAGGAAAGGACGGTAGAGTTCAGGACGGCTCGCCAGTTCAACTGGTGCTGGTCGACCAGCAAGATATTAAGCTGGGCAATCTCTATCGAATCATTGTCGAGAAAGAGACGTCACACTGGGTTACTGATTTCGCGGCAAGAGCCTGGTGGCCAGCGCTAGTGACCTTCAATTTCATCCAGAACCGCGTTCATCTCCTCCTTGGGCAACCCCTTCAGCGCCATTTCCGCTTTCTGCAGATCCTGTGCGACACCGAGGCCTCTGCCGTAGATACGTGCCAGCGCTTTCTTGGCCGGGATGAAGCCATCGGCTGCGGTGGTGGCAAAACATGAGAGGATGCGTTTGTCGAATTGAGCAAGGCTGGTATCGAGGCCTGTTTCATACAGGCGCGCCAGTTCGTCGTGCGCATCTTCGCCTAGCGCAAGGGCTTCGGCAAACAGAGCGGTGATTCCGTTTGAGGCCTGGCCGCTTTTGAGCAGGGCGATACCCACTGATTCGTTCGAATTGTGCCTGCCGGCATCCGGATAGTCGCCCCAGAGTTCGCGGCGGTACTGCCTGAAGGCAGTCATCGCGTCCATTCGGCGCTGCTCAGGCTGGTCGGACGAGAGGGCCTGACGACGAAGCTGTGAAAGGGATTCCGCTGCGCGCTGCTGGCCTGACTCCATGGCCTTGGTCCACCAGCGGATCGCGAGTGCCATATTTTTTTCGACGCCTTGTCCGTGACGGTAGGCATTGCCGATGGAGTACTGCGCCTGTGGAATTCCATTGTTCGCCGCGTCTTCCATGAGGAGCATGGCTTCCCGCTCCTGATCAGCCAGTTTCAAGACCAGCGCAAGGCGGTAACGGGCGTCGTGAAAGGTCGGTCGCAGATCCAGGGCCTTGCGATACGACTGGATTGCGGCTGATAGGTTGCCCAGCGAATACTGGACGCTGCCCAAACTGTAATGCGCAAGTGTTAACTGAGGGTCGAGCATGATAGCGTCCATCAAGGCGATAGAGGCTGCCTGCTCATCGTGTTTGGCCATGAGTATGACCCCGAGTTGCAGATAGGCTTTGGCGTTATGTGAGTCGAGCTTGATTGCCACCCGGCATTCATCGAGCGCGCTGTCGAGATCGCCAATGCGATAGAGCCCCTGTGCTAATGTCAGCCGGACATCTGCATTGTTCGGCGACAGAAGGGCTGCGCTACGCAATTCACCCAGCACCCTCACTTGGTCTGTCTGTTCTTGCGGTAAGAGTTCTGCTGGCTGGTTCCCATCAGTAGGCGCGGGCGAGGGTTCAGAAAAAGGAGGCGGGGACTCAAGCATTGGAGCCGGTTCGTTCTCGGGTGCTTGCGCGAACGGTGAATGGAAGGGGGGGCCTGTGATCAAGGATGCACACAAGAGAGCCGCGAGCAGCAATCGACGGTTCATTATAAACTGCGGCCCTCCGGATCACTTGTCAAAGACGGACAACTGACGCTCTGAATGGCCTCCTGCAGCAGCTGAACAGCGTTCTGGAGATCGGACTCTGACAGGAGCTTGAGATCATGCTGCACCCTCCACACCGGATCAAAGGGGGCTGGGTCGTCGGGGAGTCGGGGAATGAGATGCCAGTGGATGTGGGGGAGTTGGTTACCGAGGAATTCGTAGTTGATCTTCCTGGCCGCATAGACTTGGGCGAGTGCCTGAGCGACGAGACTCACTTCCTCCATCAGCTGTATTCGTTCTGCGGAGGACAAATGAAACAATTCTGTTGCGTGCCGCTTGAAGACGACGACGGTCCAGCCGGGAAAGAACTGGTCATCGTGAAGATAGGCCTTTGACAGTCCGAGGTCGGCAACAAAATGGCCTTCTCTCGGCCAGCTGCCTTGGCAGGCTTTGCACGTTGAGTCTTTCATCGCACTTGGCCCATCCGGCACTCCTTAAGATTCTCGCTCAATCTCGACCTCAACCTCAGCCTTTCAGGTGTGTTCTGCAGAGCATAGCAGAGTTCGCGGCTTCTAGGCCACAGACGGGCTCGCCTTGACACCTCGTTTCGTCGAACGATATTCTGCTCGCGAGAATCCGATTATGGTCTGCAGATTCCTATGAAGTCGAATTCGTCCTCTGCACGCCCTGCGCCCCTGCTTGTCCCACGCTCATTGGTTTCTCAGCTCATGCGTCTGTATAACTATCCGCATCCACAACATCCTAAGCGAGTGATCCGGGGTTATGATCGGCCCCATGCGATCCGGACTGCGCGCATGTGTGCGGCGGTCGCGACGGCATTGGGGCATGGGACGGAACGAGTGCATCAATATCAGATCGCCTGTCTCCTGCATGACTTAGGCCGCGCCGGGCTCGATCGCCGACTCTTCGGGAAGATTTGGTCCTGGGCTAAGGAGCGGGGGATTCCGACAAGACCACGGGAATGGAGAGCCCGACACAAAAACACTCCCTACGGGCGTGAAACGGAGGCCTTCCTCCGGTGCTACAAAAAGGACCTCGAAGCCGATGGTATTCCGATGACTGCCTGGGCGAAACAACAGGTGGAGATGCGTCTGGGGTATTCTCGCCGGCTGGCCCGCCGGTTGCGGACAGTCCGACCAGCCATCAGAAAGATGGGCGTGACATGGCTTCCCTGGATGCAGCAGGTCATGCTCTATTACTACTATCCGGAGAAGCTTGTTTCTGCCAAACCCTGGGTCAAGCAATTGGCCGAAATCCTTGTCGCCTGCGAGCAATTTGAAGCCTATAGCAATCAGCGTCGCGGGCGGGATTACTATGTGCGAGAGAAGGAAACGTTGACCGATGCCTTTGCCTATCTGGAAACTTTGCAGCAGGAGGGTATCTTAAGCGGCAGGGTGATGGCAGCGCTGCGGCGATTGACGGCGCAGGGCGAGTTTGATGCAATTCTGGAAGAGGCACGGGGCCATGCTTTCACGCAAGGCGAACGACAAGCCCTCCGAGCGATGGAGTCATAAAGATGGCGGTCAAGACGGTGTCGTTGCGGCTTACCATGCAGGGGGGCACCCAAATCGAGAATGTGACGAAGTCCGTGGCCGAGGCCCTGGCTGGTACCAAGCTGTCGGCTGGAATTGTCACGGTGTTCGTGAAGCATACGACTGCCTCAGTGATGATTATCGAAGATGAGCCTGGTATCAGAGCTGATACCAAGACTTTCTGGGACCGGGCTGTACCGGCCGATCCTGGCTGGCAGCATAATGTGAGAAATGCCGGTGAAGATAACGGCCACAGCCACTTGCGAGGTCAGCTACAAGGACCATCGGTGACTATCCCTTTCCTGGAGGGAGCGATACTACTGGGGACATGGCAACAGGTTGTCATCGTCGATTTTGACACTCGATCCAGAACCAGGGAACTGATTATACAAATCATGGGGGAATGATGGCGATGAAGAGGCCGATTGCTTCCGTGGGGATTTTTCTCTTCAGTCTCTGCCCTGTCTTGGCAATGGCTGAGTGGGGGAAGCCGTTGGGCGGGAACTACAGCGGGCCCGAAGGGAAACCGCGCCTCGTGGCGCCCTCACCCGTTGAGTTGGGCGCAGACGAACGGGCGGCGATGGCCGTGTTCGAGCAGGCAACGAAATCCGTGGTCTTCATCGCCAATACGGCCATCAGGCGTGATCCCTGGTCGTTCGACCTGTTCGAGGCCCCTCAGGGGTCCGGTTCCGGCTTTGTGTGGAATAAGCAGGGACATATCGTCACCAATTTTCACGTCGTCTATGGAGCCAACTCGATCAAGGTGACGCTCGCCGACCGGTCAGAACATAAGGCTGTCGTGATCGGCGCCGATCCCGATCATGACCTTGCAGTGCTGCAAGTCCAAGTGCCGGACGAAGCGCTTTCGCCAGTGGTGGTAGGCATCTCGAATGATCTGCGGGTGGGGCAAAAGGTACTGGCGATCGGGAATCCGTTTGGCCTCGATCACACGCTGACGACCGGCGTGGTGAGTGCCTTAGGGCGGACCATCAAGTCACTATCGAATCGGACTATTGAAGGGGTCATCCAGACTGATGCTGCCATCAATCCCGGAAACTCCGGAGGGCCCTTGCTGGACAGTGCCGGCCGCTTGATCGGCGTGAACACCCAAATTGTGAGCCCGAGCGGGGCTTTTGCTGGGATCGGCTTTGCCGTGCCGGTCGATACCGTCAATCGCATTGTCCCGGAGCTGATCAAGCACGGCAAGCTCATTCGCCCAGGGCTCGGGGTCTCACTCGTTCCCGATGCGATGGCCAAACGGTGGGGGATAAAAGGACTGATTATCGGCAAGGTGTCCCATGGCAGCGGGGCTGAGCGAGCGGGGTTGAAGGGCGCACGCGAGACCTTCGCCGGGCGTGTAGAACTGGGCGATATCATTGTGGCCGTTGACGGCAAGCCAATCGAGACCCAGGACGATCTGATGGATGTCCTGGATCGGCACAAAGTGAATGATCAGGTGACGGTAGAGGTCCTGCGAGAAAAGCGCCGTGAACGTATATCTGTGATTCTCCAAGCCATTAATTGAATAGTTGTGATAGACGACAATCCATGAGGCCGCTATGGTAGGATCACACATCTGTTCCGCAAGGAGGACCACCGATGAGTGATCGCCGACCCGCTGATCAACAGGACTCGGAGCCTAACGGAAAGACAAGGGATGGCACGAATCAGTCGACGCGTGCGGGAACCGATCCGCTTGAGCTCATTGAACAATGTCTCGCGTCATTTCCCGACGGCGACCCGAGGCAGAAGATTCTCTACAAGCTGCGCCATGCCGTGATTCTGGGACAAGCAGCCCAGCAGCAGCGCGAGGTCGAATTCAAGAAAGTCGCCGATGTGATTGCGAAGCTTACGGCGCCCGCGAACCGGGTAGGAACCCTGCTTGAGGTGCCTGCTGAAGGTCTCGCGCGGATTCTGGTGGGAGGGGCTGAATACTATGCCTCGGTCGATCCACGAGTGCCGTTTGCTGAGCTCAAGATTGGCGCACAGATTCTGGTCAACGAAGCCTATGCGGTGATCAAGATCTTAGGCTATGACCCTAACGGGCCCGTGTTGAAGGTGGCGGAAGCATTGGCGGATGGGAGATTGCGTTTCGAGCAGGAGATGGGCCGGCAGGTCTTGATTCTCCAACGATCGAGCGATCTTATCGGCGTGGATCTCAAGGCCGGCGATGAGGTGCGTATCGATTCCAGCCTCCATGTGGCGATCGAAAAATTGGAAGACCGGAAGGCCAAGTCCCGCCTGCTTGACGAGGTTCCCTCTGTCACATGGGAGCAGATCGGGGGTCAGGCCGAGGCGATCGCAGCAATTCAGAAGGCGATTGAATATCCCCTTCTTCATACAGAGACGTTTCAGCGGTTCAAGTTTACTCAACCGAAGGGCTTTCTGCTCTATGGGCCTCCTGGCTGCGGGAAGACCTTGATCGGGCAGGCTGCTGCCGCCAGTCTCTCAAAACTGGTGGGGGAGTCGAGCCAGGGGGCATCCGATGAGAAGCGCGGCAGACCGCCAGTGACTAGGGGGGCCTTCCTTCATATCAAGGGGCCGGAGATATTGAATATGTGGCTGGGGGAATCGGAGCGGATGGTTCGGGATCTTTTTGCCCAGGCCCGGGCTCGTCGGAGCGAGGGGGCATTGCCCTTTGTCTTTATTGATGAGGCTGAGTCGATTCTCGGCACGAGGCGGGCATCCCGTTCATTCAATATCTCCAGTACCTTGGTGCCGATGTTCTGTTCGGAGATGGACGGAATCGAATCGTTGCACGATGTGGTGATCATTCTGGCTTCGAATCGGCCTGATCTGATAGACCCGGCTGTCCTGCGGCCAGGGCGTATCGACCGCAAGATTAAAGTGAGCCGGCCGAATCGTGACTCGGCTGCGGCGATTCTCAATGTGTACCTGACAGAAGACCTCCCCCTGGACCGGCAATGGATCGACCAGCACGGAGGAGATCGGAAGCGAGCCTGCGCCGACCTCGTGGAACATGCGCTCTCCGCGATCTTCTCGCGCATCGATGAGAATCGACTGTTGTCGATCAGGCTTCGAAGCGGACAGAACAAGGTCCTCTATCGGGGTGATCTGATCAGCGGCGCGATCCTCGCTTCGATCGTTCAACGGGCGAAGGAACAGGCGATCGATCGTGTGATTGCAGCAGGCGGGGTTGAGCAGAGCGGTATGACATTGGACGATTTGGTGAACTCCGTGCAGGCAGAGTTTCGAGAGGGTGAGATGCTGCCGCCCGACGATGCGGCGGAAGAATGGCTCAAGCTTCTCGATCACCATCCGGAACAGGTGGTGGGAATCTCGTCGTTCCGGAGAGGGCGGCAGTCCGAAGAAAGATTGATCAATCAAATTATCTAAAGACGTAAGGGGTGAGGGGTAAGGCGTGAGGAGTTCAGGAAGATACCATCGTTCCATCCGATCCAGCCTATTCGCCTTACGCCTCACGTTTCACCCCTGACGGTATGATGCGACTATTCGGCATCGAAACAGAGTATGGGATTACCAGGGAAGACCAGAACATGGTCGATCCGGTCGTGGAGTCGATGGAACTGGTGCGGGCCCATCTCACTGCTTCGTTCGAGCGGCGCTGGGACTATGGCGGTGAAGATCCGCACGAGGATGCAAGGGGGTTTCGGGTCTCCGGCTTGCAACAAGATAAAGAGGAAGATGAGTTCGCCAAAGTTGATGCCCATCGCCCGTTTTCATTTCACGAGATGAAAAGCGATCTGGTTCTCCCGAACGGTGCACGTTTCTATAACGACCATACGCACCCTGAATATTCCACGCCTGAATGTCGTACGCTCTTCGCTCTCCTTGCCCATGACCGTGCAGGGGAACGGATTGTTCAGCGGGCGGCAGAGCGTCGCAACCATGCGCTGGGTGGGCCCCATGTGCAGCTCTACAAGAACAATACGGACTTTCATGGGCATAGTTATGGCTGCCATGATAATTATCTCGTCTCACGGTCGATCCCCTTCCCTTCGCTGACTGCGGGGTTGTTGCCATTTCTTGTCAGCCGGCAGGTGATTGCGGGCGCAGGCAAAGTTGGTGTGGAGGGTCAGGAAAGCGGATTCGTGCCGGGCCAGTATCAGTTATCGCAACGAGCGGATTTTATGGAGACTGATCTGAGCGTTGACACGATGCACAACCGGCCGATTCTAAACACGAGAGACGAACCACACGCTGTTCGGGAAAAGTATCGACGGCTTCATCTCATCATCGGCGATGCCAATATGTGTGAGTACAGCACGGCGTTGAAAGTCGGGACGACGCAGTTGGTGCTGGAGCTGATCGAGCGACAGGCTGTTCCTGCTCTTGAATTGGAACATCCGGTCACAGCGGTGAAGCAGGTATCTCGCGATCAGAATTTGAAGGCGACGGTTCGTCAGAAGAGCGGCAGCACCATCACGGGCCTCGACATTCAGGAGCAGTACTACCTCGCGGCCGAGAAGCACTTGGCCGGTGTCGACCAGGAGACCGATTGGATCATTCGCGAATGGGCCGCCACGCTTCGGTTACTGACGGGTGATCGACGACAACTGGTCGGGCGGATTGACTGGGTCACCAAACTCTGGCTGTTGGAGACCTTTATGCAGGAAGAACAGATCGGCTGGGATGATCCCTGGTTGGCGAGTTTAGACTTGGAGTACCATAATATGAATCGGGATCGTGGGCTCCTCCTGGGGCTCGAGGCCGAGGGGAAGGCCTGGCGGATGACCTCGGAGCAAGATATTGAATCGGCGCTGGTGGTTGGTCCTGCCGATACCAGGGCGGGAATTCGCGGCCTCTGCATCAGACGGTTTCCGGATCAGATCAAGTCGATGCAATGGGAACGTATTCAGTTCAGCGGTGGGCTGCTGCCGCGAGCGTTGGAGATGGGCGACCTGTTTGAGCCACAGGCCGTGCAGGCCTGCGCGCAGATATTCGAACATGCGGCATCTCCGATGGAGGCGCTGAATTTATGGAACAGAGAAAAGGAGTCCCGATCATGAATGCTATTTCAACGCCGGAACGTCGTGAAGGGCCCGGCAATCCGATGCCGAAGTCGCCTGGTCCGTCCGATGAAGGCGGTGGGCCAAAACGGCCGGAGACAGGGTCTCCTGATAAAGATAATTTGCTCAAGCGTATGCGCAAGGTTGATCCGAAACAGGCGGAGCGATATCGACAACGGACGGGAGAGTAAGAATGTTAGGGGTAAGGGGTTAGGCGTGAGGGGGTAGGTTCTGAGGTTCGATCGCCTGACGCTTCACGTTTCACGCTTCACGAGGGGTTTCCAAGATGGGGATGCAGGGGGATTTTCTTCAGCTGTTGAAAGAACAGGGTTACACGCTCGGTGCACCGACGGCAGCGGGAGCTGGCCATGCGCTTACGAATGCCACGACGATTTTGGCCTTCAAGTACCGTGACGGTGTATTGGTGGCCGGCGACCGTCGAGCAACCGCCGGAAATATGGTGATGTACGATCGCACGGATAAGGTGTTGGAGATCGATCGGCACAGCGTGATGGCGATTGCCGGCGTTCCGGCGACCGCCTATGAAATGGTGCGCGTCCTGGAACATTCTTTCAAATATTACCGGAGGACGCAGCTGCAGGAATTGAGTTTCGACGGCAAACTCCGCGCGGTCTCCAAGCTTTTGAAGGAGAATGTGCCTGCGGCATTGGCCGGGACTGGCGCGGTCGTCCCGGTGTTTGCCGGCTACGATATGGAGCAGAGTGCTGCCAAGATTTATTTCTACGACATTCTCGGAGCAGAGTTTGAAGGCGTGGAGTACGCGGTGTCCGGGTCCGGTTCTCCCACGATCCGAGGGATCTTGCACTATCTGAATACATGGGGCGAGCAGCCCCTCAATGCGCTACCTCAAGAGCTGGCGATGATGCAAGCTCTGCGATTGCTCGCGACCGCAGCGGAATTCGATTCGGCGACAGGAGGGGTCAATAGGGAAGCGAGTCTCTACCCTGTTGTCAAGTTGATCACCGGGGCCGGTGTGCAGACCGTATCGGACGCGACATTGAAACCCCTCTACGAATCGAAAGTGGTGCGCTATGTATGAAGAGCCCTATCGCTGGGTGGAAGCAGTCGGCAACCGTCGGCGGTATCTCGACGATCAATTCAAGCAGGGGAGTCCGGTCGTCGCCCTGACCTATGAAGGAGGCATCCTTCTGACGACGGTTAGCAAGGGGACCCCGAAGCTTTACGAGATCTACGACCGGTTGGCGTTGGGAGGGATGGGACATCCCACGGATTTGGAGAAGCTGCGCTTCAGCCTCCTCGAAATGGCGCATGTCGAAGGGTTCAACCGTTCGCCGGCCGATGTGACGGGATCGAGACTGGTAAAATACGGCATTGCTCCGTTGATCAAACAGGCTTTCGAGGAAGTGTACAAAGCGCCGTTCATCGTGCGTATTCTCGTGGCCGAGTTGGGCTTGAAAGCGGAGAAAGACTCGCTCTTGACAATCAACTATGACGGGACGTTTGAAGAAACAACCGGCTGCGCAGTGCTGGCTGCCACCTCTGCTGTCCAGACCAAGATGCTTTCCTACCTCAAGGAGCAGAAGTCTTCCGCGCTGTCATTGGAGCAGGCCCTGGATCTTGGGCTGCGTGGTTGGGCGATCGGTTCGTTAGCCCATCAACAGGATGAGGCAGACCCACAGACTGAGGTCAAGCAACCGATTAGGGGGATGGGCTCATCGGCCGAGACAATCCCAAGCAACGAGGCCTTGATTGCCCATGTGCGGAGCCTTGCCGGCGAACGAATGGTCGAATGTGCGGTCCTCGAGCGGCAGGCTCCCGGCAGTTCCAAATACCGACCGCTCAAGCAGGCGGACCTGTTACGGCTTCTCCCGACAGCGCTTCAATCTGTCGTGGCTGATTGAGATGTTGAACCGTATTTTCGGACTTGAAACCGAATACGGGCTCTTGGTGAATCAAGACCGGCCCGATCATTCCCCCACCTGGTTTGCCCACAAAATTAGGGATCATCTCTTTCATGTTCAACGGCGAGGCGTCCTCGATCTGCACCATCGTGGACACGATGAACCGCCTGGCAATGGAGGGTTTCTCACCAACGCGGGGCGCATGTACCTCGACATGGGACATTTGGAGTGGGCTTCGCCCGAATGTGAATCGCTCACTGATGCGGTCGCTGCCGACCGTGCCGGCGATCGGTTGCTGCAGGATGCGATTCAAGACCTGGGTTTGGCCGATACCGTGTCGTTGATCAAGAACAACGTGGATCATGAGACCGATGCAACCTTTGGATCACATGAGAACTATCTTGTTTCGCGCCGGTTCCCCTTTACCAGGCGCGGACTTGGACCATTGGTGACCTTCCTCGTGACCAGACAGATTTTTACGGGGGCCGGACGTGTCGGCACGGCTGGCCCCCAGGACGCCTGGATTCAGAGAGATCGGCTCATTGTGCCGAGGGGCATGCATCATCGCCACACGGAACCGTCTGGCCTCCCTTTTCAGATCTCTCAGCGCGCGGATTACATCGTAAATGACTTCTTTGAATGGGTGCAGCAGAATCGCGCCATCGTGAATACCAGGGATGAGCCGCTGGCCGATCCGAATCAATACCGCCGCATTCATCTGCTATTGGGCGATTCCAACATGGCTGAGGTGGCGACGGCGTTAAAGTTAGGCACGACGGGGCTGGTTCTTCAACTGATCGAAGAGGGTCATGTGCCGCTCGACCTTGAGATCCATGAGCCGGTTGAAACCATGCAGGAACTGTCACAGGATCAGGACCGACAATGGGTCGTTCGACTGGAATCGGGGAAAACGATTTCCGCAATCGACATCCAGGAGGCGTTTCTCGCTGCGGCGCAGGCGCATTATCGAGGGCAAGATGAGGAAACGGACTGGGTGCTGGATCAATGGGAAGCGGTCTTGCGAGATCTCCGTGGAGACTACCAGACGCTGGTCGGCCGGGTAGATTGGGCTTCGAAGTTGTGGTTGCTCGATACCTTTCGTGAGGCTGAACAGACGACATGGGCAGATCCGGCCCTGAAGAGTCTCGATCTGGAGTATCACAATCTCCATCAAGGCAAGGGGCTCTATTACGGCCTCATGGAAGAAGGGCGGGTGCCACGGCTCACGACAGACAAGGCAATCGCGATGTCCATGGATCATCCGCCGCGAAACACCAGGGCCTTTGGGCGGGGTGAACTTGTCCGGCATTTGCTGGCCTGTGGACCTCCTGCCGAGTCAGACGACGCGGAACCGGAAGGGCGGTTTTCCCCTTCATATGTGATCAACTGGTCCATCTTTCAACTGCGTGGCCATGCACCATTTCCCATGCCTGATCCCTTCAAAACCTATGCGCAGGAAGTGCGCGCCCACCTTCAGACAACTTGACTCGGTGCTGTTCAGAACCTGTCTTATCTTGCCAGAGATGCCTCAGCCTTCGTTGGGTGCTGTGCTGAAATGGTTTTCCCTCGCCTGTGAGGTTTCTGTCCAGCATGCTTCTCGTAGCGAGAGCGGTGCGCCGAGTGTTATGATGAGGGACTGGGGAAGAGCATAGCAGCACGAAGGAGGGCACCGATCGTGAAATTCAGCAAGAGACAAGGGGAAGGAGCATGCTGACGGCAATTGGCGACGTGATGCGTCGGGTGTATGAACGGGGTTGGATTACGACCAGAGACGGCAACATCAGTATGCGAAAGCGGGAGGGGAAGTATCTCTATATCACACCGTCCGGATGGCGAAAGACGATTGTTCATCCGGAACATGTCGTGCGACTGGAAATTGTGGAAGACCCGCTGACAGGCAAACTGATTCCGAATGTCCGTGAGGGACAACATCCTTCAGGCGAACTGTGGATGCATTGGAATCTGCAGCGTGATTCGAAACGCACCAGGACGGTCGTGCATGTGCATGCAACCCACGTCGTGGCTGCGATTTATGCAGGGGTCGATCTGCAGAAAATCAGCGAAGAGTTTCCCGAAATTGCCCGCTATACGCGTGTGGGGCCAAGCGTGCCGATCCTGCCGGCTCTGTCGCGTGAATTGGCCGACGTCACAGCAGAGTGTCTCGGGTTGAGGCCTGATGGAACGCTGGCTTTCGATATTGTAGGACAGTCCAATCATGGGGTCTGCGCTGTAGCGCAGGATCCATGGGCTGCCTATGAACATATTGAACGGCTCGACCATGTCTGTGAGATAGTTCTCAAGAGTGGCGTGGCAGCCACGGTATCCACTCCCCTCATATCATCAAAGTTTGCCTAAGAAGTAGACGGCAGGCACGAAAAAGGGCCATTGGCTCATATGCCAATAGCCATTTTGTATTAGGGGAAGACCACGGAGTTTATGAAATCGTCGAGTCGCCTATGTTACACTCGACCCGTCAAGCCAAGCCCAAAACTGTCCCAGATTTAGCAAAGAGTGAGGGATGGGAAGATGACCACCGTAAAGACGTTGGTGGTGGTGAGGGTGATTTGTGGTCTAACTCTCTGTCTATCCTCCGCCTGTACCCAACCGGTCCTGAAGTCGACAGATCCTCTAACACCCACGGAGCAATTATTATATAGCGAAGCGATCCAGAGAGGGCTAAAGGATTTGCAGATGGGAATTCCCGAGGGAACTCCCATTACGCTGGACGTCTCGGGGCTAAGGGTCGATCAGAGTTTCCATGGAGATGGTATTCATGGGCATATGAAAAATGTCGTGGCTGGTTGGCTAGGCCAACAGGGACTTCTCATTCGGAAAGAGGAGAAAGATGCAACCTACCGCACACGCCTGATTATTGAATCTTTGGGTGCCACTCAAGAAATCAGGATGGTGGGCATGCCAGCGACGAATTCGGCTCTATTGCCCATAGCCATTCCGGAATTGGCCCTGTGGAAACGTGTTTCGCAGCAGGGCTATACCCGCTTTTACTTTGATATCTTCGAGATAGAATCCGATCGCTTTATTCGTTCAACCAATCCGCAAATAGGAACGGCGAAGATAATTAAGTACACAGCTTTTTTCTTTTATAAATGGAAAGAAACCGATATGGATTTGCCAACTCCAATGTCATCTGAGTAGAGGCTTTCCGGAAAACCAAACCGAAAACCTCGAACTCTGAAATTTTCGAAACGTGAATCTTGCCTATCCCTCTCCTTAGAATCGAAAGTGCAATAAAAATCAGGGTATCCATACAAAGGCGGCGATGTTAGCGACGCCAAGGATTTCACGGGGCTAGCAGTGTAACGACGATGGCGCTGTGCGGCGTATGCCGGGTTGCACCGGTCGATCTCCGCATCTTCATGGCCTGTGGGTTGAGTGTGTAGATCTTCGGTGGTAGAAGAACCAAAAAGGGCACTTCACATTGTGAAGTGCCCCTCTTCGTCTGGATTGGCTCCCCGGGCAGGACTCGAACCTGCGACCAGCCGGTTACAAGGACTCCCAATCTTTCGAAAGGGCTTGGACTATCTCTTCACCCGCCTGTATGACAGGAGAGGGTGTCGGGCGCTGGTGAGGCGTTATTGGGTCGGCTCCTCAGCCTCTAGTCTCTGCACGTTCCTGCCTACTCTTGTCCTTCGATGCTTCTCAGGACATGCCGTTCGGCAGGCTTCGCTCAGGATTCCCATATCCTTCGACAAGCTCAGGACTTAGGCTTCCCTGAATTCACCCGAAGTTTCAACCATGGTTTCCCATGGAGGCTGCATAACAATACAGCCGGCTGCTCTACCAACTGAGCTACCGGGGAACAAGGTTTCACTCAGAAAATCACCGTATCATAACAAAACTTACTGGCTGAGGGGAACGCTTTTTTAGACGTCAAAATCTTCGGTTTCGTCCTCGTCCGAGCTTGCATCCGTGTTGCCTGATGCGACGGAGGCGTAGTGTTTTGCCCAGGTCAGATAGAGGTTCCCGCTGTCACGCATGGTATCGGCAGCCTTGACGAGTGCCTGCGCCAATTCCGGGTCTTTCCCGCTGGCATGAATATCGGCTGCGCGCCGTTCGAGTGCCTTCGGGTACTCGTGGATCAGACCGGCAATATCCCGGAGGAGCTCATCAATGACATTATCCTCGGTTTCCATCTATCCCTCCTGGATGGCTGAAAAAGCCCGCCAGCGTATGGAAGGTTGAGGCTGAGGCTAAGGTTTGAGAAAACAAGAGTCTCATCGACACTTAACCTTAACCTCGACCTCAGCCTTCTTTAGGCTCTGCGGCCTTGCTGAACGGACTTTTTGAGCATCCTGCATGCTGTTACTTTTTGTCATTCTAAGCTGACTGACCAACAAAAAAACCCCATAGCGCAGGTGCCATGGGGTCTTGCGCGGGGAGACCCGCTAGATGAACGGTTAGCCTTGGTAGGCCTGCCCAAGGGCCGCGGATTCACCTTTCTTGGACATCAGTTGTCCGGAAGCGCTGACGGCCTGCATGGTGATGGCATAGTGCTTGGCTGCATCACAGACGATCACACAGAGTTCACAACCTTTACAGCGATCGATGATGACCTCGGCCACCATCTTAGTCGAATTGAGATCGAGGCAGTTGGCCTCAGGACAATACATGATACAGAGGCGGCACCCCTTCTTGGCTACACATTTCTCATCGGTGACTTGTGCGACGTTATACATGCGAGCTGGTTCCTTCTCTCTCGTTAAGCTGCAACGGCAGGATTGCCGACCCGCAGCTCGTACTTATTCTTTTCAGCCCACTCACTGGCGATGTCGTAGGCCGCTTTCACAGTCGCCAGGTTCTTGGCCAGCAACATTTCTTTCTTGGCAAATTTCTTCTTGATGGCTTCGTCCAAAGAGGCGGTTCCCCCGGAGGCGACGAACTTCTTCCCGAACCGTTCCTGTAAGGCACCGTCGAGGGCCTCCATCGACACGCACTTGGTAATGCCCGCAACCGATCCAAGCATTGCCATATTCGTCGAGAGCTCGGTGCCTGCAACCTCAATAGCCAACTCAGTCCCTGCGATATAAAATAACGCGACGTTGAGATCCTTCAGCCGTTGAATATCTTCTTCGGACAGAAGAGGTTGGCCGGAGTTGATAATGACGAGGCCGCCTTCCTTCACGCCGGAGTAGAAGGGCATGGTATAGCTCTTCCCCATAGTGATGACTTGGGGATGAAAGACTTGGATGACTTCAGGAAACACTAACTCGCCACGGTCATAGATCCGTTCGATACCGATCCGGCAATAGCTTTCCGCCGGCGCCATCCGTTTCTCGGCGCCGAAGAAGGGATTGGAGATCGAAAACTTGCCGTCGCGATTGGCAGCCATGGCCAAGACATGCGCGGCGGTGACGGCACCCTGTCCGCCTAATCCAGACATCCGGACGTTGAGTCTTTTCTTGATCATGGTCGTTTCCCCTTCAGAATCGGATTAGGCTCCCTGAGAAGCAAGCTGCTTTGCAGCGGCCTTCTTTTCCTTGTCCTTGGCGGCCAACTCTGCCAAGAGCTCTTTGGCTGGCTCACTGATAAATTCTTTGTACGCGAACCGCTCGGTCGGTTTTTCAGAATCCCGCATTTCCTGGAGCCCTTCCATGCTGTTCTTCCCGATTTCCAGAATGCAAGGCGTATAGAGCTGGAGATAGGTCGGGCCGATTTCGCGCGCGATCATGACGGCATTTCGCACCACTTTCTCAACGAGCGATGGTTTACTGACGGTGCAAGAGATCACGTAATGACAGCCTGATTCACGAGCGATTTCGGGTAATCGGACCTTATCGAAAAGCTTTCCGACCGGGGCCATCTTGGCGACGAACCCCTTCTGCATCAAGCCGCTCTCTTGGCCACCGGTGTTGGCATACAGTTCGTTATCGAAACAGATCGTCGTGAACTTCTCCTGGCGGAACCAG
>Ga0207670_10000144_pt1 | contig 47037 bp, 69 predicted proteins | sample KBSS23HmetaG_FD_184339 | JGI IMG/M metagenome (GOLD analysis project Ga0207670, IMG submission 184339) | Switchgrass rhizosphere microbial communities from Kellogg Biological Station, Michigan, USA - KBS S2-3H metaG (SPAdes) (version 2) | ecosystem: Host-associated > Plants > Roots >... | reverse complement strand
TGCCTACCTCTGGCTCATCTTTATGTTCCTGTGTTTCTTCCTGTCCTAGCATGTAGGGTGGCATTGATTTGGCTTCAGGTCCCCATAGCATCGTTTGAACGAACTCAATGCTTTTGACTACCTTATCGTTTATTTTGTTCTGTGATACTATGAAAGTTTCAAGATCTTTTTTTATCTGATCTATCTTTACCTCCCTCATGTTCATCTGACTCTGTATCTTTTCCTTCTGGAGTGCGATATCTGCCCTTAAAGTGTCGAGTAGTTGATCAACATGAACCCTCATTTCCTGTCTAACCGCTATGGCTTCCGCCTCGCTTTCAGTGCGGAGTTCTTTGGCTAATGCCCTCTCGCTTGCTGCCTTATCTGAACGGATCTTCTCTACACTATCTTTTCTCTCTCCTCTTTTGAAAGCCCAAGCGAAGAAACCTCCGGCTAAACCTGCGAGAAGCGTTAGGACAACTGTAATAGTTATACTTTCATAATCCATCTCTAAAACAAGTTCCCCTTTTCTCCTTTCTTGGGAATAAACGTAGGAACTAAACTGAGTCGGATAATTTAACCAAAAATAAAAGAAAGGTTAGTGGTTTTCTTTGGCGTGCTGGTCTAGTTCTTGCTGTGTTGCGAACTCTGCTCCACAGTCACACTTGAAGTTCTTCTCTGGGTTGTCACCGGTAGTTTGTTCGGACATGATGCGGTTTTTTTAGTCAAAAATTATAAGAAAAGGAACTATTTTAGCAATTTTAAAATATGATGCTGTGTGTAATAAATGAGAACGGCAGGGCTAGAATCTAGGCGAAATCCTAGACACCCAAGCGAGTTATCTTTCTTGTGGCATTGATGCCCTGTCCGGTCATCCCAACTTGACAGTTACAAAGACAAAGCCCTCAATGCCCAGTAGTGGTTACCCTAACAACTTTTTAACTATTTCGGGATTCTTTTCAAAGTACCAGTAGAGCCGCATTGTTTCGTCGTCTAATTGTTTAAGTGCCCACCTGTTTCTAACCTCTAAGAATTCAGGAGTTCTTAGTTTACTGTCCATAGAAAAGCGAACGCCGTCTATTACTATCCAACTGTTGATCCAGTCGTGGGGTTCTGCGTCCCTTTTGACAAAGGAATGATGGTTCATTGTCGAGTATTTTATCTCGCCTGGGTTCTTTATGATACGGACGTAAGGCTGGTAGGTATTCTCTGCTGTAGCATTTCCCGCCCTGTCCCAGTCCGAGAGGGAGGGGAGGTATGCCCACATCTGGAAAAGGTTTTCTTCCTGAAATGCTCTTGCTGCCCTTGTAAGGTGGTCATAGAAAATATGCCAGTTCGGGTATCGGGGTCTATTTCTATCATGATAAATATACTCGTCAGAGTCCCAGACTATAACAAATTTACAGCCTTCCTGTGCTGCAATGTTTAGGTATTCCTGTCGTTTCTCTGATTGTTCCCCAGCATGTTTATATGGAATAACCTTATCGCCGCCGTAGGTTTCCGTAGCGAACTCCAGCCAGCCGTCTGTGCTGTAGTCGGTAGGCCAGTTAAAAGCCGGATATTTACCATCGCCTAAAATGATAAGGTCGACGTTGTTACAAATCGATAGCGGTTCTTTTGGATCTCCTAGAGAGCGAGGGATTTCTTGCCTACATTGAAAACCGGAGACAGCAAGCGCGGTTTTTGGTCTCACTTTACATCTGTTTACGCTTTGAGATGATGTTCTTTTCCATGGCTTCGTATTCTTTGATTGCTTTCTCTTTTTCTTCTACTGTTTGCCACTCGTCGTTTAGGATATAGTCAATGGATTTGGTCTTGAACATCTGGAGATCAGGACAATCTTTAGACTGGTTTTTGCCTTCCTCTTTTACGTAGAGTTTGATATTTGGTGCTGCGTCCTTCATGAGTTTATCGACGTTTGTTTCGTTGAAAGGAAGAGTATAATGCATGATAAAACCGCTCGGACCGTCGATTATTTCCTTATGCCTCTGCTCCCGTTCGTTATATGCTACGTGTCTTTTGAACAGGGTTTGCTTCCAGATTTCAGGCTCCTGAAATGAAGTGGTCGATATACTGCCTAATGCGGTATAGGCTGTTATCTGTCCTCTTGAGTATAGAAATTCCTTGCCTTCTTTTGTTCTAAGGCGTACTATCTGGGTTCTCTTGAAAAACGGTTCCTTTTCTATTACCTTCTTAGACTCTGGGATTTCCTTACCCTCGTCGTCATAGTCTATCTCGGTATCGGTCTTTTTGTAGAACTGTCCTGTTATCGGGTCTTTTACCTTGGATAGCCAGTCGTTATAGTCTTTTTGTTCCTGATTTTCATACGGCCAGGATAACGGTTCTTTTGTCTTTGGGTCTACATCAAGAATCTCTTTGTCGAAGAATGATTTCTCTATGGTAAACTTTCTGCTCATAAATTCCTGAAACGTCAATAAATGAAAATAAAGGAAGGTGAGTAAAAAGGTTTTAGTATCTTTTGCCGCCTATTGAGGCTACTTTTTCTGCTTCTTTCTTTGTCTTTGCGTCAGGTGCATTTGCTGCTACTGTTTTAGCGTCTTCGATTGCTTTCTGTTCTTCCTTTGAAGCATTCTTGGTTTCTTGACCTTTTGGACCCTTTGATACTGACACTGATACTATGACAGGTTGGGGGTTTAACTCGTAGGTAAATGCGTATCCATCGCTTTCCACCGCTTTGCTTTTGAAAGTGCCGTTATCCTGTTCTTCGAACTCTAGTAAGTTTCCTTTATTGTCGAGTAATCCGGCTTTTGCTTCATCAAGAGATAAAGTGAGGCCGTTTTGTGCGACTCTAGCCATGTCGATTTAAGTGACCGTTCCGGTTTCCTGTACTATCCATGTGCTTACGCGGAGGACTGAACCGTACCAGTAATCGCTATAGGTGTCTACGACGTTGTGTGCATTGTCTTCTACTGTTCTTGTACTTCGTGGACCGTCTAACCATAATGCCGCTCTCTTGTCGAGTATATAGATATCGCCTTTTGCCACTGTTTCGTCTATGAATATTTGATACCCTGGCAATGCTGGGTGAGTTAATGGTCCTGCGCTTCCGACTGGAGTTGTTCCTGGACCTGCTGAGACTATGGAAGTTCCTGCGCTGACTCTCATCCAAGAGTTCTTTGCTAGTGTGTAGTAGGTTTGTGAGTTCATAATCAGAGTGTTTGCTTTTCCTCCTGCTGTCCTGATTGTTGTAGCGTCTGTATAGATATCGGCATATGGGTCGTTTGTCATGTGGAAGGCTCCACCGGCTACTGCGTCCCATGCTCCGGCTACTGCGTTATCTGTCGCTGTCGCCAGGGTTGTTAATAGTTCAGCGGTAAAACCTCTCTCGAAATCTGCGTCTATGATTGACTCGTTATCTTGGCGAATATTGCGCCTTCTGATAGCAAGGTCTAACCATCTGGATACTGAGGTGCGCCCCTGTGCTTTCTTTAGCGCTGTCGTGGTCGTTGAATAGGAGATACTCCTTGAAGGTGAGGTGTCTAGTTCAGCCATTCCGAAAGTGTTTCTATATGGCGTTCTGTCGTCAGCGGTATAGGTTAGTTTATCCCAACTTTTGCGGGTTACTGCTTGCAAGAGTCCAAAGTCTCTGTTTACTAAATCAAAGACTTCTGTATCTACGAAGGTATCTGTCATTAAAGGATAGTCCTGTGTCGTTATGGTTCCAGCGTCTAATTTCTGGTAGAAGTTTACGGCCATAGGTAGGGCTTCGTTCGTGAATGGTTGGTGCGTATAGTGGTCCTTGTCTGTGGAACTGGCTGAGCCTCCGAGTTTTCTCAGGGCTGCTCTTGAAGCGCTCCATTCTCCTGGCTTTGTTAAAGCATAACCTAAGGATGGCGTTTCTGAATGCGGATTTTCTGCTGCCCAGTATTGGTCCTTTTCTGGCATATACCAGACGGTTGTCATTTTCTTTGATGCGTAAACACTACTTGCGATATCACGCATAGCCTGCTCTTGTTCAAAAGTCAGGGCTTGATTTGAATATGGATTATAAGACATATCTCTATCTATCTCTCTCCTTAGAATAGGGTGTTCATCCTAACCGCGCAAAGGTCCCCGTCTACTGGTGCTGTTGCTGCTGGTGTTCCCCAGTTGTCTACAAAGCCCTCACAAATCCCGACTACATCGGCGAACTCGGCTGCCGCTGCTACAATCTCACTTCCTGTCGGTGTTGTTACCGTCACCGTTGCTGCTACGTATTGGATTACCTGTCCGGCTGTGCTGGTTGCTGTCATAACTGGTTTACCGACTTCAATTGTTCCATCGACTGTAAGACATTGGACCCCGCCTATTGCTACTGAGATTTGGGTTGATCCTGTGACTACTGTTTCCATTGCCACAAAGAACGGTCCGGCGTTTCTTCCAGTTGGTGAAAGTTTTACACCGTCTGGCGCTGTACCGGTATCTGGTACTAATAGATCTCCTCTTGTGATTACTCCCGAACCTTTTAGTCTGCTTTGGACACTACAGTTTGTCCAGTCTAGGACTTGGCCTGCTTTAGCGCCTGGGTCGTTTACGATTGCTGTAACCATTTAGGAGTCACTCCTCATGAATCGGCTGAGTAGGTTTCCTATGGTCACGTTTACTGAATCGTTACTATCTTGTGAACTGCCTCCCAGTGGAACCTCACTTGGGGTTTGGTATCCTCCGGCTAGTGGATTGTTGTTTGTTACGGCTTGCGCCTTTAAAATTTCCATTTTCATATTGTAATGTTCTGAAATCGTGGCGTCGTCCCATCCCTGGCTCGCTCTCTTTTCGACTTCTGCGTTATATGCGTTCTCGTCAAACTTGCCTTTAGCGATGAATAACTGTGGAGGTATGAGTTTCTTTATCTGTTCTTTTCGTGCGTTTTGTTCCTGACTTTGTTTATATTCCTCAAACTCTTTTCTCAGTTTTTCATGTTCTTTAAGGTCTACTGTTTGACTTTGTGCTGGTTGTTGACCAACAGGAGTCTTGATTTTAAGAACGGCTTGGCCTTTCTGCTGCTCAGTCTGTGGTACTGCGGCAATTGGAGCACCTTGCTGAGCTGGAGGTGTTGCCTGAATATTTTGATTAGGTACTGGAGGCGTTGGAGTTGTTCCTTCAGTACTAGCGTTAACGCTCATTTGAAAGGAGTTTGTTGAAGAATTCCCTAAAGAACTAATGAGTTCGCTTGCTCCTATAGGACAGTAGGTTGTGTTTTTTCTGTCTAGGTCTTTAACCGCTGCCGATAGTAACGAGTTTACACATTGGTTATGGGGACCTATACATTTCCCGTAGAGGGTTGCTTTATCACCAAACGCTCCTTTAGGTACGGCTGCAAGATGAACCCATTCAAAGTCCTTAACTCCTGTCTGTCCGTTTAGCGTGTTTCCTAATATCCCTGGAGATACGGCTTTAGGAATAAGGTCAGGGTTTTTGATATAAGCGTCTTTGGCTCTTGGGTCGTTGATGTGGACAATAGCAAATCTGCCGTTGTTTGCCTTGATATCGTTAACTGCGGCTGAGAGAATGCCAGAGTCTTTAGTGATGGCTGCTATGTAGCCAGGCGCGTATTTCTTGGCAAACTCCCTGTTTGATTCTAGCGTTGCGTTAGGTTCTGGATCCCATGCATGAAAATCGCCATGTATAGAAAGGTCCTTGGAAGGTAGAACAGTAAAAGGAATGCCGATAGCCTTCTGTTCGTTTCGGTCTATGGCTTCAGGAGATACGGACCACTCGCCCATTGCTGTGTTATGGGCTAGTGAGGAGTCCATAAGGAAATACTTTAGATAAAGATCACCGTTTGAATCTAAAATTGACTCTACAAAGTTAGTACCTTCATTCATTTAGAGAAAGTTAGTCGTTTGTTGTCGTGAGAACTAAAGCCTACCTACTCACCCGGACCGCCGGTTGCGGCTTGGTCTTGTTGAGGCATAGAACCGTTCTTCAAGCCTTCAATCAACTGTTGGAAACTTGTATAATCGTCCTGCATAGTTTGAGGAGCAGAAGCCCAATCAACGTTCTCGGTTAGCATTTGCGCAAACTGGTCTAGGAATGCTATTTGTTCTTCGGAAATTTGAGGCATATATTTGGAAAGTATTCTGTTTGGAAATAATGAAGTAATTAATGGCTACGGTCTACCTTCCAGTATCTCAAAGTTATTTGTAGGGTTCGTTTGAATACGCTTCTGGTTGCTGGGTCGGTATCCATAGGGGTTATTGAATCAAGGGTTATCCCCTGTATTCCGAATATCTCTTCTTGCTGGAACTCGCCGAAGATTCTAAGCAGTTCGTTAATCATGTCGTTGAGGTGGGCGAATGTTTCCCCTTTTGAAAGTGAGCGAACGGTACACTCTAAAAGGATCGGAGTTTCGAATTCGTATAGTCGTTGTCTTGTTTGTCTGTTGATAACGCGGCTCTGTCCTTCGGTTATCTTGATATAATAGGTTCTAAAGGAGTCATACTCAAAGTTGTTCTGCGATATTTCCTCTTCAAGGTTAGCGCCTATCTGTGGGTCTACTGTTACACTCCATTTTGAGGATATGTAGGCACTTATCAAGTTGTCTAATTTATCGGGGAAGTCGGAGTTCTGGCCTGAGACTACCCATGTGGCGGCGGTGGTAAGCGTTGGCCTGACGTTAATCCTAATGTTAGTCGCTATCGTCCTGAATTTGTGTCTAACCATAGGTAATAGGGTTGTAGAGATAGGAATTGTTGCAGAGATAAGTAATTGGAATATTGTTTTGAATGTTAGAGTTGTTGAGGTTGGTATAGTTGTCGCTAGAGTTCTAAACGTCTTTTTTATTTTAGAAGGAGTCACGCTTATTGGTATTGATATTGCTATCTCCATACTTCTCGGTGCAATCTTGCTTAAGGTCGTCGAGATTGGGATTATTACCGATAGCGTTCTAGCCTTTAACCTTCTCATAGTACGAGTTTCAGAGTGGGGAATGGTCAGGGCTAGGGTTCTCCTCTTGAGGGCTATTCTACTAAGTAGTACGTTTGTTAATGGGATACTGGCAGCGATAGCGCGGAACTTTAAGCGCCGGAATGTCGTTGTTGTAGAGATTGGAATATCTGTATGGACCAATCTGCCTTTCGTTACTACAAGCGTAGGAATGACAGAGATAGGAATCGTAGTATCTACCTCCCTTGTCTTTACCGGTGCGCTTGTAAGGGTTGTTGAAATTGGGATAATAGGATGAATTGTCCTTGCTTTATGCGATACCCTTACCAGTATTGTAGAGAAGGATATATCTTCGTCTATCTGTCGGACTTTAATGCGGGTTTGCATCTGCGTCTCAGAGTGCGGGATGGTTATACCTTTGAGTAAATACTGGAAGAATGACTCAAGATAAGCCGGTATTGTATCGTAGGGGTTGGGTAGGACGTCATCGGTTACACCTATCATAACGATTCTGGTCTCTGCCATGGCCAGCCAGTTCCTATCTAGTGCTGTCCCTGCTGGGAGGTTGTAGGCGTTAACTGCAAAGTTGCTCTTAGGATAAATACCATTGAAGGTTCTAGTGTCGAGGGTTGTCTGGTCTGGAAGTGAGCCGTTGCCCTCCCAGATTATCATACAGTCTACCGTACCAACGTAGCCGGCTATCGTAGAAGTCCCTGGGTTTCCTACTATCAGGGCGTCTGACCAGTTAGATAGGCCATGAGCATAGTTGGTTATGTTAGTATAATAAGTCTCATGTCCGGTAACGTTATCCATTTCGTCAAGCATAATACCGTCAATATTGGTATCGCCATAGAACGTTCTCCATCTATCAATTTCTATCTTGACGTTAGCCTCTGTTTTAACACCGTAGTTTGTGGCTACGTAGCCGAGGATCTTAATCCCTGCTGCCTTGAGGTCTGAAATCCCTTGAACGTAATCGGTATTCTGGGCAATATCCGGACCGCTGGCAATGTTAAGGACGGCGTAAACCGTTACCTGTGGGTGAGCGGTAGCAGAGTCGATAAGTGAAGTCCAATTATAGGGAGAGCCAACCCACCAGTTAGGATAAATGTAAAGTGGAATGTAGAAATTGGCATAAGTTGAATCGTTGGTTATATAACGAAATTTTAACGACTGTCTTGATGGGGTTACAGATAAAGGGAGGGTTGGATGAATTGTCCTTGCTTTTGTCCTTGCTGCGTTTAGGGTTGTTGAGGTAGTAAGAGTTTCGTCTATCTCTCTGACCTTTATAGCGCTCCTATCTACGTCTACAGAGATAGGAATAGTTTCGTCTAACTGTCTGAAGGCGTATTTTATTCGCTCAAGTGTTACAGAAATAGGAATATTGGCGGTTAGGGCGAGGGAAACTAATTTCTGGATAAATGGTATGATGTCCCGTATTCTACGTATAGAAGGAAAGCCGTACCAAGGAAAGACGGCTCACCTACGGTCCGAGGGTTGCTGTCCACGTAACTGCTAATTGATCTCCTGTTACTAATAGACCGGAACCAGTTCCAAAGTTAGCGATATGTGCCATCTTCTCGCCTCCACCTCCGAAGGTCTTATTCCATAAGGCAGAGGCTAAAATGCTAGTGATAGAGCCAGTAGCGGTGAAAGTCTTGCTTAAGGTAGTAGTAGAGGTAGCGCTGTTATAGGTTCGTGTTGTTGCTTGCGCTCTCTCGAAACCAAGTCCATCACCTACGACTATCTCGCCTGTCAGGGTTGTATCTGCTCTGGCCGGTGTTATTGTTGATTGTGATAAAGCAATCCAGTTCGTTCCAGTTGATGCGTCGGTAAAGTTCATGGTATGATAAAGCAGTTCGCCGTCTAGTGTCATGACATTATGATTCTCTCCAAGAGAATACCATTCGGAATATTTTGGTATATTTGTAAAAGGGTTGTTACCTAAGAAATGTCGGACTTTACCTGATAGAGTATAGATTATTGGGAGGTTTGCATCGATACGGCGCTGGTTGGCTACTGGGAAAGTCATTTCGTTAGGTTGCCTCCGGCTTCTTTTACGGCTTCATAAATTTGCTGCATACAGGTCTTGCAGATTGGTTTTTCTCCTTCTGGGTAGTTCTCAACGTTTACCGATTTTCCGCATTTGCCGCAGGTATCGGCTCCTGTGATAGTTCCGGCCTTGATAATTTTTAAAGCGACTGAATCGGATACTGGTATCTTTACATTAGCGCCTTGCTCTGCTTGTTTAACCATAATTAACAAAGAAATATCCCTTGCGATTGAAAGTGAGAACTAAAGGTTAAGGCTCTAAAACACACCAGTCAAAAGTATGAAAACTGCCGGCTGTTTGTTCTATCGATAACTTGCATTCATTGGCTATCCAGAACGGTCCACTATCGACGACAGGGGATAAGGGTTCAATGGTATAATCACCAGTATAGGTTTCCAGCCAGAAGCGGTGGGTTGTACCTGCGCTATGGACTTTTGAATACCATCGTACTTTGAGGGTTTCGGCTGCTGCAAGTGGGGTTAAATCTATTGAAAACTGGTAATACTTTGAGCCTGCAAAGGTTCCCAAGACCTGCTCTGTTCCGTCTGTCAGGGTTTGGCCTTCTGCTGTTGTTGTTGGTCCTGCCATCTTCTATTTATCGCTCTCCATCTCTACATAGAATAAATCTAAGACGTTGTTAGAGGCTGCGACTGTATTTGCTACTGATAGGTTTACGCCTAGTGGTGCGGTTGAGGCTGGAATTGTTGAAATGAAATCGACTGCCGCTGCTCCGTCAAGTGAATAAGTAAATTTGGTATTAGCATCGTCGGCTATAATCTCCATCGTATGAATACTCGTATTTGCTGCTATGGTTGTATCTGTTGTCTCTGTAGCACCTGAAGCGTTATTTGTCCAAGTTATCCAGTTGGTAGCGTTTACTGTACTTGAGAAGCCAAACATGACATCATTGTTGCCGTTATCTGGATCGTCAGATGTTGGACTTGTTCCTGTTGTCCTAAACCCGAGATAACATTTTACCGTTGTTAAGGTATTGAGTCGGAATCTAAACTTTAGTCTAGGATTCCATAAACGATAAACACAGTTTACAGCATTTCTTAATCCTGATTGGATACCGCTGCCCGTACCGGTTGAATAAGCGACATAAGCGCCATCTGTTGAATTAATAGTATAAACAGCGTTAGAACCTGCGCCACCTCCCAGGGTTAGGGCACCAAACTTGTTAGTGCCTGAATGAGCGGCTGATACGGGAGCCCACTGGCTTGTTATCCTTCCAGATGAGGGGAGATTAGGATCTACTCCCCAAGTTGGAGCAGTTGCCGCTCCTGCTGAACCAAGAGAAGTCAAGACCTTTCTAATATACTGACTTGTGTTGCCTGCCAGCCTTGTTCTTGTCCCTGCTGTACCACCATACAGGATATCTCCTATTGCAGACATGCCAGATAATGCGTCAAAGCCTGCTGCAGCAGTTGCTCCGCTAGTCCCACCGTTGGCTATAGGGAGAGGATCTGTTAACGCTGTAATAGCACTTGTCCCGTTACCCTTGAGAATACCCGTCAATGTGGCTGCGCCTGTACCGCCATCAGCGACGGCTAATTGGGCGGCTGCTGTTACGGCTGAAGTCCCGTTTCCTTTTAGAACTCCTGTCAGGGTTGTGGCTCCCGTACCACCTTCGTTAACTGCTACCGTTGCGCCTGCAGTTACGGCCGAAGTACCATTTCCTTTTAAGATTCCTGTGAGGGTTACTGCTCCAGTTCCACCTTTCGCAACTCCTAGAGTACCGCCTATATTACCAAGAGTCAGATTAGCCTCAGTAACGTCAATACCAATATCGTTTGTGTTGTTGGCTAATGCTATCTTTGAAGATGTGGCGGTAAGACTTCTGAACTGTAAATCTACTGCAACCTTACTTTTAAAAACTCCCTGTCCTGCTCCAAGATTGGAAGCAGTCTCTATTGTTCCGCCACCGCCCACGGCCGCACTAACATCGCAGGTAGAATCGAGAACCTTTTTTCTCAGGGTCTCGGTGTTATCTGTTCCTAAAGCGCTATAACTATCGCTCATCTTCTTTACTTATCTCCCCTGGTGAATACGTGAAATCTATCAAGGTTCTTGCCTGCTGCGGTAGTAGTTTGTTCTAATTGAAACACTGGATACAATGCTGTGGTTTGTGCTGGTAAGTTGGAAGTAACAAAAGCCATTGTAGCGCCGTTTATAGAATAGCCAAACCGGGGGGTCGTGTCTTCTGCTCTTATCTCTAAAGTGTAAATGGTGTTTGTTGCTATTGCTACTCCAGTGCTTGCGTAACTGGTAGTGCCTGTCCCGTCGTTTGTGATTATCTGCCAGTTAGTATCTCCTGCTAACCAGCCTAAGGCTACTCCTGAAAGAGCGTTAAGGAAATCGTCACCTGTTGGTTCTGTCGATGTAGACATCCAGCCAAACCAGCCTCTCGACGCTGCCGTGTTATCGGTTCTCATTTTTACGAAATAGGAAGGGTTCCAGCCTCGATAGGTGTATGGTGTTCCGGTGTATCTCCAGCCTGCGTTATCTCCTGCTGTTCCTGCACTTGTATATCTTACCCAACGACCATTAGTATAATCTCCTGAGTTAATCGGAGTGCCGGCAATTGTTAATTGTGATAGTAATCCTTCGCCTGCGCTGCCTGAGTTATGGCCGTATAGCGCACCGTATGACTGTGTAGTATTATGAGAAGGTACGAGATACTTTTCAATCCATGCGGTATAGGGTTGAATTCGTCTATTGTCATAAACCATGCTTAAGTTACTAGAACTGGCATAGTACTTTCTCCCTCCTAAGACTAAAAGCGGTTGTGTTGTAGTACTTGGAGTCTTCACGTGGATATACTGGTTTCCTGCGTTGATTGAAGCCTGAGTAACGTCTATCCCTGCGGTGTTTACAACGTCAACATAGATATTCTCTAAGTGGCAGAGGGTTTCGTCCAGGCTTATGGCCGTATCCCATTGTTCCATATAGAGATTATCGCATAACAGGTTTTTCTCTACCGCATCGCCTGCAAATATTAGTCCTGTTTGTCCACCTGTTGCTACTGCACCGCCGTTATAGAGAATATAGCAATCTCTTAGAGTTGTCGTGTTGGTGTACTTGGTTGTAGCGCTTGCCATCTGTTTTAGGCCATGCCCCTTTGAAAGTATCTGACATTTGTAAAATGAATTTAGCGCTCCGAAGGTTGTACCGCCGTCTATTAAAACTGGGAACTTTGTTAAGGACGTGTTGTTAAGATAAAATAGACAGTTCTGAGCGGTGAATGAACGTGGACCGTTTAGATATAAGACGTTGTCTGCTGCGGTCGTTCCTACGTTTAAATTGTATAAACCGGCTGTATCGGCTTGATCTGCTACTGTAATTTTACCGGTTAATACTGTTCCTGTTCCTTCACCAACTAACCAGACACCAGATTTTAGGGTCAAGTCAAGGGAGGTATAGAAAGCATTATTCCTTATGAAAACAGAACCTTTTGGCCTATTAGCGTCACCATCAAAACCAGTTGCTAAGGTATCTATAGCGAACTGAATCGCTAATGTTGCGGTGGTTGGTCCTAGATCAATACAACCAGTGGTATTATTTCTAACGTAATAAGTAGAAGCACCAGAGCCTATCTTTTCAATGGTATATGAATAAGGACCGAAAAAATAAAAATTCTTGGCTGCGGTTATTACTGGATTTATTACCGTTGCCGTGAACGTATTGGCAGGGTTTCTTAATGCTAATGCTGTGCTTGAAAAAGTCTTGGCTCCACTTACGTTCTGAGCAGTTGAATCGTCTAGAAAAGCACCTGAGGGGTTGGTTTTTACCGTTACCGCTGTCGTTCCAGTGCCTATTAGAACGCCGGTAAGAGATGTGGCACCAGTTCCTCCTCCGGCTACCGGTAAAGTTCCATAATCTAAATCAGTACCTCCACTGTTTACCTTAAGTGGTTGATTGGCTGAGCCTCTTGCTAATCTTACAAACTTGGTACCATTATTTTTTAAGATGTCGCCTGCTGCTTGAGAGGTTGCAGTTAAAGTGTTATCGGTAGTATTGATAGTTTTATTGGTTTGAACCTGAGTGTCAGTAGTTCCTACGAACTCACCGGAGAGTCCAACTATAGCCCTTAAAGCGTCCTTAGAATAGCCATAATCTCCCGTGATATAAACACCTCAAGAAGGAATTTCGTTCTTTCGTTAATTACAAGTAAGAATATTGTGAGATAGCCGCAGAGTTTTTAAGGTTCCGCGACTACCTCGGTCATGGGTATGACAACAAGTAGAGTACTTAAAGAGTCTAAAAAGTTTGTGTTAGGTGTTTGTAATTGTGGTTGTAGTGAAGTTATAGCAATACGAAACAAACGGAGGTCATTAGCACGGTTTATTGGAATAAATCAGTTCACCAGATTCAAGTAAGATAATTATATTTTCCGTCTTCAGGCATTACTAAATCTAGGAAACAACGACACCACGGATGACTTTGATTATTTAATTCGCCTGGAACCGGAATATTTGGATCGTCGGCAAACCACCACATACCATTAAGATAAAAACACCCAGGTGATCCATCAGGCAATTTCAAACAGGTTTTCTCGTCAACTCTGCTTATCCAAACTAATTTTGGTTTCTTTGCTGTTATTGCTTGTTCTGTAGATAGTTCAGGATTCCAGTCCTCTTCACTTGAGTATAGTGATGCTCCACTTAATGGCTTTGATTTTATTTGAAGTTGTAGAATCTTGGCTCTTGTTGTCAAGGCTAGTGTTCCCGTTGCTCCTACCTGTGCCACTATAGCCACGAATGATTCTAGGTCGTTCTCTTTCTTCTGGATTTTTAGTTGAATCTTTCTCCAAAAGGAATCTACTGTTTTATCGGTTTGCTGTTTGATAAGAGCAATGTCGGCCTCTGTAGGATAAGGATTAGTTTTTGTTTTCTCGTTTACATAGCGGGTAGAGATTTGGGAAATGACTGATAACGCGGCTCTGGTATTGTCGTAGACCAATGTCCGGTATCGGACTTTCAGACTGTTAATATCAGGCCATCTTTTATCTCTCTGCATCTGCTCGGCTATCTTGATGTAGGTTCTGGCTAAGGCTCTTTCAATCCTTAACACTTTTTGAGAGCTGTCTAATCTTAGGTCGGCTATTTCTATCTGCTGGCTCATGTTATTGTGTCACTAAATTCTATCTGTCTTTTTTCTTTTGTACCGCATTTCTGACAAATATATTCCATAATACAAATTCGTGTTTTATCCTGTGGATCTTCCATGACTTGACTATGTATAATCCGCCAATAATCTTCCTTACAGATATAACATTCTCTTATTGGTAGATGATTAAGGAATAAATCCTTAATTTGCTGGCTCAAGAGGTGGCAGGTCTGGTTTGAGCAGTTGGTAAACCTTTGTTTGCTGGTGCTGCTACTGGATTAACGCCTGCGATTCCCTGTCCTTGGTCTGAGGTTTGCAAAGCCATCTCCTGTGAAAGCATGTTGTTACCTAAAACCTGCTTGGCTAGTTTTTCGGCGTTCATATCGTCATTGTATTTCCCGAGGTTCGCCTCTGTCCTTGCTATGTCTCCGTTAAGAAGGCCTGCGTTTACCCAGCCGAGAAGGGCAGACGACATATCGAGGAAAGAATCGGTTCTAATGTTTTCATACTCGGTTACTATGCGGAAGGGGATTTGTTCGCCTACTGGTAGCATCTTTTCCAATTGCGGCTTATAGTGTTGCTTCCACATGACCTGATCAAATTGTGAACGCTTGAACTTTAAGGGTCCGTCGTACCATTGTTGCAGACTCTTTTCTAAGGTGGCGCGATTGGGGTCGTCCTCAAAGACTACACCAATAGGAACGGTGAAGGCTCTCATTATTGCCTTTTCTCCGTCTCTGGTGACTAGGTTTAGTTTCTCCAGGTCGTGGGTTAGGGGTATAACCTGTATCTCGATATCGTCGTTGTAGAAAATTGTTTTGCCTCTCTTGAAGTTGCTTATGATTTCTCGCATCTTCTGGGCTGAACGTGGGCCGGTGGTTTTAACCAGCATGATAGGTGCCCACAGGCTTTTGATAATTTCAGGCATACTCGTTTCGTTGGCTACCCTGTTACGTTCTCCTATAGCGATAACGTTCTCAGCGGTAGACATTCCGTAGTAGAGGGCGTTAGGGGTAATATGCCAGTCATCAACTTCGTAATGGAGAATATCCTTAGCGAGTAGGATGCGCTTGTTTTTGGTATAGTCTTTGTATTCTACTCCGAGAAAGCGCCATGTCCTTCTATCAACCCAGACCCTACCAAGGCGGGCAGAGGCAAGGGGAATATAACGGATAGGAAAACCTTCGCCGTCGTACTGTCGGACCTGTACGGCTCTACCGAAGGCGTGAGCGCTGGCTATCAAAGCGATCTGTCTTTGAATCATATCAAGTTCGTCGTCCCTGTTCATGATCTCCTCAAGCATATCGAGATAAGCGTCGTTGCTCTGTATCATCTGGAGGGCGGCTGTCTCTCTTGCTTTGTTGGCGTATCTTCTAGGAAGACCGAGGCTTATCGTCGTGTTCTTGCCTAGCATAAAGTAGGAAAGGATAGAAAGCGCTAACTTGGTACCACCGTCACGTCTAACGTTCTCATGGATTCTTATCTTATCAGTTGAGGATAAAGGGTCGATCATCTTGGTGGCTATAGCGCCTGGAAAGATAGCCCTTAATTGTTTCTCGTCTACTGGAGCATACTGGTCGAGTTCTTCTATTGCTGCACCACCTAGGTACTTGGTAGCCCATTCGGTGGCTTCTGGCCTTCTTGTGAAAAAGTTCTCTATCGTGCTTTCTTTCTCGTCAAGTGTCATTAAGATTGGGTTATGCTTCTTATTGTTAGAAGTGATTAATGCTACTGTCTTTTTAGGTTCTGAACGTTTCGGCATTTAATATATTGGAAGTAAAGTAAGCAAAGGAAAGTAACTAATCCCTTACCTCGTGGTCAACTTCTGGAATAGTTTCCGAATAATAAACGACGTTTTCCCCTGGCCTAACTCCTATCCTTCTTTCTTTGTTTTTGTATAGGTCGTCTGTTGCTGAGCCTTCGCTTTCGGACATAAGGTCTACTGTATTACCGCCTCCTTCGCCTGATTCAGGAAACTCGTCGCTATGGGAGGTGACTAATTCGTCCTCATAGTCTGTTTCCAATTTTCTTTTCTCCTTAGTTTAAACGCTGTGCAGAACATCATAAAACAATCTAAGATATCTGTATGAGGACTTAACTCTTTGTCTAGTTGGCCTGTGTCCGAAAAAACAGCGGAGCGTAGACCTATGATTAACTCGTTGAACCTGGGGTCTATGGCAAAGAGTTGTCTTGGGTCTTCTATCAGTTGGCGGGCGTGTGAGGCCATAAAACCTTTAGACTCTACGTTGAATATCACCGGCACTACCTTCATGGCGTGGTTTAGGTCCAAGCCTCTCGTCTTGTAATCTTGCATCTTTTTATGGATATATGCCCAGTTGTTGTTTTCTCCTAACCTCGTTTTAAGCGACATACAGAACTCCATCCTGCTTGTTGCGTCTACGAATATGTTCCGGATGTTTTTGTAATCCTGGTTATAGCGTAGGATTCTTTCTATCATTCCCTCGTACTGTGGGGATTGGATTTCCTCTGCGACCAGTATTCTAATCTTCTTTAACTTGGGTTCCCATTCCCCTATCAAAATACCGAATCGAGAACTTGAATAACCTAAATCGATGGCACAGTACTTCTCGGTCATCGGCCTTAACTCGGTAAGCGATGCTATCGCTTTGTCAATGGCTGATTGGGCGAACAGGTTACCGCTTACGGATATAAACGCGGCTTCGTAATACTGAGGGTATAATGCGCCTAGTCTTAATTTCTCCTCGTCTAAGAACTCCTGCGTTATCAGGCCTTCTTTAACACCGTCCTGTGCTGTGACGTGGAATATTTTAAAATCTCGCTCTGTTAGGCTTTGCTGCTTTGGAAGGTACTGGTTATAGAGTTCAAAGGTTTGACCATGTGTACCTCTAGGCGGGCTTTCAATAAGCATGGTTCCGTCGGTATTAGCGAGGCGGGAGAAAGCGGCAGCGAATAAGGGAGCGTCGTCTTTTATCTGTGCTACCGTTGGGTCACTCATATGGATATGGCCTACGTTAGACCATGACCACATTCCACTTTCAGCCATTCCTAAAGCGATAATCCTAGTGGGTTGGAGTGGGTTGTCGGGGTTCTTTATAGTTGCAATCTTTACCTTTGTCTTTTGTTCTCGAAAGAGTAACTCGCTGGGTTCGGTGATTAAGTACTTTCTAGCGTTCTCGCTGTTTATAATACGAGTCTTTAGTTTAAGAAGGTGTTCATCTGCGTGGTACTGTGTCTGTGATACTACGAGAATGTCCTTGCCCTTGCAGTTAGTAAGAGAGCGTTGAAAATCTTCCTCTAAACCTCCGAAGGAACCGCCTACCTTCTGACTCTTTATCTCCATCCTACGTTTGTACTTGAAGCCTGCCTTCCAAACGTCGTACTGCCAGGGTGCTAGGTGTTTGACTAATTCACCTGTTCGTGGGTGACGGATTAAGCCAACCCATTCATAAAACTCTTGAGGGTCTAATGGAATTTCTTCTTGCGGGAGTTGTTCTAATTCTTCCTCATACAGTGGGGATTGGGTTTGTTCCCATGGGTTCCACTCGCCTATCTGTGCCATCTGTTGTTATTGGTAGTTTAGAGATAGGAACGGTTATACTTTTGGATGTTGGTCCTTTCTCTAGCATCTTGTAAAACATCATATTACATTCTACTATCTTTTTTACTGCTTCCAATCTTGCTCTCTGGTCCTGTGAGTTCTCTGCTACGTCCTTACTGATTTTGATACAGTAGTCTAGGCTTTGTTTGACCTTTAGGGCTGCTGACTCTAAGGATTCTTTTGTTATTTCTAACCATGCTTCTTTATCCTGTTCTCGAATATGCTCTTTGTAGTAGTAGAATCGGCGGCGTTTGATGTTTAACTCTTGCATTATTTCCTCATCGCTTTTGCTTAAATTGTCGTGTAAATAGCGCTTTAATCTGTTTATTTCGGCGTTAACTTGTTGGGATGGTGGTCTTCCCATGGCTTAATGTGCAATGAAGTGCAATTTAGTATTTTGGTTTCTTTCCTTTCTTTTTCATCCTCTTATGACCTTACTCTTTGGTATCTTTCCCTGTTTGATATCGCTTAGTATTTGACTTAGGGTTTCTCTACGTTTGTCTACTGCCTTTTGTAGTTCTGGAGTTGGTTGGACTTTGCGTCTTAGGTCTATCATTTTATTTCGTTACCTTGCGAAGGACTTTCGTGTCTGTACCTGCTATAGCGCTATTGGAAAACTGGTAGCCTATCCTTGACTTCCTACCGTCGATTATAGGTTTCCAGTAGTTTTCGTGAACTCTTAGTATAAAATCACCAAAAAATGGAAAAGTTTCTATAACTGTGTTAGCAAAAGTGAAAATCTCGTCTTTTCTATCGCCTACCTGTTCGCGGGTTGTCTCTCTGGTTATGTAGTTTGTACCGTTACAATTTAGACATTTCCAGCCTGTAGGACTGTCGGGGTGTTTTTGCATTAAATGATAGTCCTCTGGGTTGTCTTTCATATCCCTTGAGCACCACGTGCAATATAGAGTAGGGAACTTGTCTGAGTTGCCGGCTGCGTGTTTTCCCTCCGTTGTTTCTAAATAACCACGGTTGAACCAGAAACTCCATGAACCGGACCACTTTAAATCATGCTCTGGTCTTAAAACCTGTTCAAATGTTTGATTACCTAAATAGTATTTTTTAGCGTCGTCATAGTTGTCGGCTGGATATTCTTTGTACCTTTCGGCTATGTCGTGGAAGTGGCTTTTATGTCCGTTGCAACAACAACCGATACGTTTTATGGTATCACATGTGGCTTTTATCAAGCCTTCCAGTGTTTGAGGAGTTTCATAATGGTCGTCGTGTGCGCTGATTGGTTTTCTATACTTGTAGCCTCCCAATTCTAAGCCTCGCTCCTGTGCTACCTGTTCGCATATCTGAATTTCTTTGTTGTTTACCCTGACGTTGTTGTCAAGAAGGTTGTCGTATTCTACCCTTGATTCAAAGTAGCGTTCTAGTTGTTCGTTGGTTAAAGTGTGGATGTTTTGGCAGACCATTAGTCTGCCACTTGTTAGATGTTCGGCTAACTTGGCGTTTTCCTGGTCTCTTGGATCTTTGTACTTGTCTGGTAGGTAACGGTGGAGAAAAGAGGCAATTGGTTTACCTTCAAAAATCTTTTTAAGTTGAGTAGAAATCTGGTTAAGGGGAAAGTCGTATTCGGCAGCACCTAACTCGATACAGCGCTCCATTATCTGGCCGAGGCGGAGGATTCGCTTACCTTGAGAACTATCTTCTCTTTCTATTAGGTCGATAAGGGTAGCCTGTTCGTTCTTGAGGTTAAAAAGTTCGCTTTGATCGTTAACTTTCAGTACATCAGACACTAGATACCGTAGAGTACCTTATGTTATTGAGGTATTATACTTTATTGAATTTAGTTGTAGTTTTTACGATATTTGTTGTTTTGAGGCTTCTTTCTAAGGGTTTGAGAACAGCAAGGGCAGCGAGTTATAGATTCAGGATAATAAACCCTACAAGTAGTACAACGCCGTACTCCCTCGGAATAGGCTTGTTTCTTTACTGCTTGAGAGATACAGTTTCCCTTGCAAGGCATAACTCAAAATATGATATTATGATGTGTTGTTATTGCAACCTGGTCTTCTGGCATAATCTCGCCAGTAGTATCCCAGCCGTAGGGTTCTTCTCCTCCTAGTTGTATGTCTAATACCCTGCTATTCATTTGATTTGTATAATAGATTGTAAAGGTTTGGTCTGTATTGTTGGTTAGGTTTAATTTTCTTTCATAGCCTACTGTATTACATGGTAGGCTTTTAGAATAGAATTGTTTAATTTCGTCTGGCTGGACTTTGGTTAGTTTCCTTCTCGGCTTCTTTGTTTTGACTTTGGCTTTAGTTTTTGTTTTGACTTTGGTTAGTTTCCTTCTCGGCTTCTTTGTTTTGACTTTGGCTTTAGTTTTAGTTTTTGTTTTTGTTTTCATTCTATTTCACGAACTTGGCTGCTGTATTCCCGTTGTTGTTATCTATCGTAAGTTCTAGGTAGAGGTAGGATAGCCAAAGCCTTTTTATTGGAACAGTGACTATCCTATGCTTGGTTAGAAGCGATTGAGAGTTACGAAAGACAATTATAAAAAGGCATGTGAGTGTGGTTGTGGTAAACTGATATGGCATTTTGGTGCCCAAGGATATCCGATTAGATTTGTACGGGGACATAACGTAGAACAAGCAAATACAAAGAGATTGGCGATGTTGCCTCGAGGTTCTAGTCATTATAATTGGAAAGGTGGAAGACAACAATCTGGCGAATATGTCGCGTTGTGGAAACCTGATCATCCATTTGCTAGTAAGACTAGGACTATACAAGAGCATAGATATATTTGGGAACAGGAACATAACGCTTGTGTTCTGCCTTGGGCAGTAGTCCATCATAAAGACCGAAATAAGAAAAACAACGTTTGGTATAATCTCCAAGCAATGCTTGAGTCTACTCACATGAGTTTGCATAACAAAGGCACTCAACATCGCAAGATAAACATGAGCGATAGATTTTGTATAATTTGTCGTCGGAAAACTTACATTGATAGAAAAGGACATGCTCGATGGTTTATTCATCCTATTACTAAACAAAAATGGATTTGTTATAGTTGCCAAAGGAAAATACATTAGTATATGAAATCCATTTTCACGTTACCATTTGTATTGTCTATGGTTGCTTGTAAATATCCTAGATGTTTGTTATCACAATAAGTCCAAACGCTATCAGTTCCACACTCGTAGAATGATTTTCCTCCACTTCCTGCCTGATACCAGTTTTTGCTCGGTGCGCTACTAGAAACATGATTGTGACCTGCGATGGAATAAATGGTAATACCTTGAGGAACGAAGGCTTCTAATTGTTTATAGAGTGCCGCTGCTTCCGCTGGATGATGCGAATTCGGAGGGACGTGACCGGCCTTGTGTGAAACAAATACCACAGTCTTGACATTCGCCATAGTATTCGGATTGCCAAGAACATTCTTCGCCTCTCCAAGTTGGGACGCTGTGTCTCCATTTGTATTGAACCCTAAGATGAGGGCAGATTGACCAATCTTTAGATTCCAATGGTCGCCGCAGTAACTAAGGGCTTCCTTGTATAAAGCAGTTGAGCCGTCTTCTGTTGCGTCATGGTTGCCTATTACGCATTTGTTAAAGTTAAGAGATTTGAAGTATGATAAATCAGAACCATAGCCAAGGTCTCCGAGTCCTATCTTTAGGTTGCAGTCTTTCATTTTAGAGGGAACAGTAGAACCTTTTAAATCTCCGATAAGGCATACTTTAGTCGTTGGACCTGTTGGAGTTGGGGGCGGGTTTGGCGGTACTGGTGGCGGTGGTGTTGGCGTTGCTTTGGTCGTGTTATAAGCGATTACATAACCAGAGACGTTTGATTTACTGAGTTGGATTAGTTTTATAGTAGAGTATTTTCCTTCTACTGCTTTGCCTATTGCTTTTATAATAGCGTCCTTTGCTTTGCTGTCCTTCGATTTAGCGTTTACCAGAGAGTGAGGGACTAGGGCTATAGAAATTACTAGGATAACTAGTGCCCATGCTAGGGCTATTTTGTTCAATATTGGTTCTTCTAAAAGGTAAGAGATAAGTTTTGCTAGGTAAAAACGGAGAGTTTCAACTGTGCCTGTACCTCTAGCATTCGTTTTTTGATTATTTGAGCGTATTCTGGATTGAGTTCTATTCCCAGGTATTTTCTATGGAGTTGGTGGGCTGCCAGTAAGGTAGTTCCTGAGCCGCAGAATGGATCTAGGACTAGGTCGCCTTCTCTACTTCCCATTGTTATTAGGTAGGACATTAGTTTGATTGGTTTTACTGTTGGGTGGTGATTATGTTTGTAGTTTCGCCTAACTTGTGGAAACTTAGTGTCTTGTATGCTTTGTTCTTTATCAATCTCTATCATCTCCGTCATTATTTTATCATATTTGTCATCAAAACCTAAAATCTCTTTGAGTTTAAGCCATTCGTCCACTGTTGGAATATTTGCACCATTCTCCCAGTTCCAAACGCAGCCAGTTACACCTCCCGTTAGTGATGGAAAATGTTCGGCTAATTGTTTTGAAGATAATCCGGCTCTGGATCTCCATTCTTTTAGATACTGTGATATGACTTCCTTATCTGGTTCGTTCTTTCTAATCCATTTGGTCTCATCAAATACTGGTACGAACTTATCCGGTATGCCATCGAGTCCTTTATTCTTCTCTTGCTTTGAAGCCTTGGCAACCACCAGGAAGGGGAAGGTTTTAGCCCACCATTGATCAAGGGAGAAATAACGAGAGTAAGAACCTTCATCTTTTATGAAAGATTCTTCTTGTTCGACTCCTCGGAATTTGCCATATATTTTACCTTCTAGTCTTGGATGCTTTGAGAAATGACCGTTTCCTTTTGTTATCCTACCATCATTAAGTATATCTGAGAATTTCTTTGTATGTGCTATCAGTTGCTCTTTTGACATAACTTGTAAATCTTCCAGGGTTAACCCAAAGAATGAAAGAACGTTATGTCCTTCCTCGGTGAGTAGTATTTCCCCGTTAATCTTTCGATAATACAAACGATTTGTAACCCCATGAGTCGGTCTTTCTGTGACAATCTACGCATAAACATAATCCGTTAGAAACTTCGTATCTTAAATGTGGATTATATCTCCATTGTTTAATATGATGTGCTTGAAGATTTACTTTTGAAAAACAGTTTTGACAAGTATAATTATCTCGTTCTAATACTGCCTTTCTCCATCTGGCGTATATTCCATTTACGGATCTAACGTCTTGTCTTCCTAAGACATCAAATAATGCAAGTCTGGCTTTGCTTATGTTTTTTCTATGGGTTTCTGTAAATATTCTACCTTTGAGTTTTTCTGATATTAATTTCTTGGTTGTTTGTTTTCTTGGTTTACCATAAGACAGTATATCGCCTTTTGCTTTGCTCATTCCTTTATTCCAACCATGACCTAAAACGATCCTCTTTAACCAGATTGAAGGTTTTCTTTTATATAATGTACTACGACAGGAACGACAACAAAATTCTATTCCTTCTTTGAACTCATACGGCCTACGATAAAACTCCTTCTTACAAATAGAACAAGAAGCGTTAGGGTATCTCATTTGCACATCTTTAATTCCTTCTGTAGTTCTAGCAACTCGTTTATATCGTATTCGATAGCGGAACCGCAGCAGAGGTTGGCTGGGAACCTCCCTTTTTCTTCTGGTTTATATTGTGATCTCTTTCCGTCATAGTAGTTGTGTGGTCTTGCTCCTTGTTCGTAAACATTTTTATGAATAGAACTTAAGCCCTGATTCTCTCCAGAATACCAGCCTGCATCTTTATCATCCTCACTCTGGTAGGGTATTCGACAATCGTCAAGCCAGGTTAAGGTTTTTCCCTTGGATACTACTAGGATAACTTCTACGCTTGGCTTGGGTTGGAAGCCTACATAAGCGCCTTCCATCCTCTTGGCTTCCTCTGTGGCTGGTTTGGTGATATTGATATCGATGTATTTGGTTTTTGCTCCCATTGTTGGCATTGCAAAGTTATTGCCTTCTGATCTAGCCTTTGACTGTGTGGCTATTATTTCTCTCTCTGCCTCGGCTCTTTCCATCAACTCATCATATCGGTTATCTAAGCCGAGGATCTCTTTTAGTTGAAAATAGTATCTCTGAGATGGTAACTGGACACCTGCCGCTCTACCTTCCCACCATGAATAGGCGGTATTTGTTCCGAGTTTGTCGTCTATCTCACGCATCGATAGTCCTTTCTCTAGGCGTTTCTGTTTGATATGCTCAGCGAATCCTTTGAATGTCTCTTGTGTCCTTCCGTTGGCTTTATCAATGAGTTTACTAACGTTAGCTGCTTTCGGAAAACCCGAAGCATAAGTCCAATAGATACTTGTGTAATTGGTTCTAAAACCAGCATCCTGCAAGTTTACTATCATTCGGCTTAGGACATCCTGTCTTGGACTACACATTATGAAGGCTAGTTTACCCTGCTTTAAGATGCGGTAGCATTCCTTCCAGGTTTCCGTAGGGACAACGGCTTTATCCCAGTCCTTTCCCATGAACTCGATGCCGTAAGGCGGGTCAGTAAGAAGGAGGTCAATGCTGTTGTCCTTTATCTCTTTGAGGTGGTCGTTACAGTTTCCGAGTAAGAGCATTAATAATCGCTGTCGTCTGGTGCTGGAATACGTTTAATCTCATCGGGAGATATCTCAATACAGTTCATCTGTCTCATGTGGCTTCTGATGGCTGTTAGGACTATTGATCTTTTGTAGTGGTCTGAATGAAACTTGTGCTTCTCACAGTCAGCGACCCAAACCCAGCGGTAGGTCATAAGTCGTTTGCGCCTTTGAATTGTACCGAGAACCTGGCTGAGGGTTCGTATCTTTCCTGTCCACAGTTGCCGCATTTGTATTTGTATATACCGTTGAAATAGTCATAGGACTTTATGATTATGGCTTTACATTGGCGGCATTTGGTACCGCCTTTCATGTTGGTAGGGAGTTTAGTCTTTCTCATCTATCAATAACCTTTGTAACATATCATGAACTTGAAACCATTTGTAAGATTCTGGTTTATTGGTTCCTGTTAGATCCTCCATCTGTATTCTTATTCTCTTTTTAAGTTGATATAATGTCAGTTCCTTCTTTGTTGGCTTCTTGAACAACGGTGCTATTTCCTCAAAAGTCATTCTTCAAACTCATCTACATCAAACTCGATAATGTCCTCGTTGTCTTCGTCCTCTAGGTCATAGTCTTCTATTGGGATTTCTTGTTCTTGTTCTATCTCGGTCATTGGAGTCTACTCTGTCGCTCTAGTTGATTCTCTGCTTTTAATGCCCGTTGCATCCACGTTTGTACACTCTTTTTTAATATTTCGTTCTCATTCTCGATAACTCCTGGGTCGGTGTTGTAAACTGCCCATATACGTTGAATTAATGAATACATGGGTTCTGAGGGATCTCGTTTTATGGATTGTATCCCATCATGATCTTTGCGTCTGATATTGATCCTTACCAGATCTCTCTCAAACTCTAGTTTGAACGGCATTAGGGTCTACCTTTATCATTTGTCTTAATCTGTCCCTTTCCCTGAGCATCTTATCAAGAGTTTCTTCAAATGTTTGGTTTGGTTCCCGTTCTATGTTTACTTTTTTCCACAGTTCCGTTGATAATTGAACGTGTGTCCTTTTTGTCATGTCTGACAATACTGCATGACTTATATTTATATATTGTCAATATGGTCAATGCTGATTACTTACTTACCACTATAGGGTTTTGAACTTTTATGGTTTACTACCAACCCGTTCTTAAAATCCGTAACAACAGCATATCTCACGCTAGGCGTAAGCCTCCTTTCTGGCTGGTTGTAGTTGGCGGCGGTACTAGTTAAGGTTTTCATGTTAAGGACTTTTAACCTGTTGGTTACTAGTAAGTAAGTTAAAAACGACAGAGGAAAAGGTTCCTTTTTCATTTGTCTTTACATTCCGAACAAAACCAAAGGTCGCCTTTGCTATCATTCCAACGGTGATATAACATCTGCTGCTGTCTTCCACAGCCGCAGCAATGAGCCTCCCCACCATGAACCATTTCTTCCTCATCTGTTACGGGTTCTTCGTCAACCAAGGAAAAGGATCATATCTCTAGTTCCATTCCTTCGTTTTTAGTTTAAAGTGACAACGTGGGCATAGTACGAATTGTGAAGGTTTGCCGCATTGATGACAGATAGTCATATCTCTAGGTCTTCACTGGTAGTGGTTTCTTCTTTCTTCTCGGCTTGGTAATTTTCTCTCCCATCAGTTCGAGGGTAGAGTTTTCCCTGTTTTTTTCCTTCGGAACTAACGCAGCAACAAAGGTAGCCTTGCCATAAGCCGTCCTTGGTGAACGATTCGCTAACCTCGTATATGCCGTACCTTTTAACCACCATTACTACAGATAGCCGTCATGTTTCTTAAAAAGGCTAGCGTCCAGTTGCTGCTATAGACAACGGTATTACAATCAACCTTAGGACTGGGAGCGTCGGAGTAAGCAATAGCAAACCAGAAGGCAAAGACCATAAGCCCGAGGCCGAGGAGGATAAAGATTGTTTCCTTTTTACTCATTTTGCATCATACCATACTTTTTTACATTTGAAGCAAAAGAATCGATAAATAGTTATCCAACTAATTCCATCGTCTGGACCTGGACTAACATCAGTGTCATCACTTCCACATTTAGGACAATCACTAAAAGTAGTTTCTTTTTTAGACATCCTGTACACAGGAAAGGCAGAAGCCATCGTTTAGTCGTACACAATCCACTATCTTTCCACAGGACTTGCATTCGTAGAAGGTCAAAAAAAGAGGGGTTAACGTCTCCTAGACTGGGCTAGAGCGTCGAGGTTGCCGCCGGCTATCACGAAGGATATTGCTAAGCCTATGCCGAGTACTATTAGTTGTGCGCTATGGTCTTTTAACCAGTTCTTTATTTGGAACATTATCTCTTATTTTGGGAACTTCCTTATAGGGTTTTATTAGTAAAAGGTATTTTTTTCAGAAAGTCGCCTAATTCTTTGAAATAGTTACAGTTGTCAAGGATAGGATCTCCGTAGGACTTGCGAATGTATTGGTTTGGTGGGTTGGATCTCATGCACCTGTGGAGGACTGGCGCTTTTTGTTGTGGTAAGAACGGCTCGTTTAGTGGTGTCATTCTTCCCGTTTGACTATGAACAACTTGAGGATTCCAGTAGATTGTTTTTGTTGGGCATGAAGGGTTGTTGCATTGGCTCTGAGTATTCCGGTTGTCGTTGTCTGGTAACACGCGATAACTCATTGAGTCAAAAGACAGAACGAGTTAGGCGGCATATACTCAAGACAACCACAATCTTTTTCTTCATAACAGGGAATGTATTTTCTATTGTATTCGTCTAGGTGGTAGGTTTTATGATGTTTACAGCGGAGACAGAGAGTAATGACTAATACTCCTCGAAACACAATTTACATATTTTCCTAAAGTCTGCTGCGTTGCCATCTCTGTTATCGAAGTAGGTACAGACTAGGAAAACTGTATCTTTGTCGCATTTATCACACCTCAAGAGATTAGCCGTTTATCTCTGAGGTTCTTATCATGGGGTCGGGTTCGGAAAGCGTAGCCGCAGCAAGGACAATAGGTAGACGACATTTTCATAAACTTCCTACAGTGAGAACAGTATTTCTTACCGTCGCTATAGCCTAATGCTACCTTTGGAAAACCTGTACAGAGTTGTTGACAGCGGTCCATCTCTTAGTATAGGGAAATTCCTGCTCTGGTAAGTTTCTGGTTTAAAGCGTTCTTCGCTCTTCCTTCCACGCTCTTAGACAGACTGCTATGTGATATCCTTCTAATCCTGTAGTTACAGTCAGGACAGCGTATGACGTCATAACCTACGTCAGATAACTTATGCCAGAACTGACATTTTGTACAATAAGCATGAGTTTTGTAGGAACGTGGTATTGGTCTAAAAGTCATTTCATTTATTCTTTTTCTATTATGAAATATTTGTACACTGATTCCATAAACCTTTGAAAGGATCTTAACTCGTCTAGGTCTGCTGGATGGTTTTCGAGTAAGTGCATAAGCATATTCTCACCTATCTTGAATATATGACCACATAAATGACATTTCATTTCTTTCTTTTCTTGACTCCTCTCTGGTTATCTGTTAGCGGTATCTGGTTAAACGCTACCTCGGCTTCCTCTTCGGTTTTCTTCGGTTCTTGTTGAATCACTAAATCGACCATAAGGCCGCAGATATCACAGGCAAAGAAAACAACGCCGCATAGCCTACCCATGACCTCAAGCCTTTTCTTTTCAAAGTCTTGCTTAGTATCTTTGATTCCACAGTTAGGACAGAACGGTTTCATTTCTTCGAGCAGATAGGACAGGAGGCTAGATTACAATAGTGTACCCTGATCTCATGTCGTAGTTCCTCGGCTTTGGTTTTAAACTGTGCGGAGCATAGGTCGCAACGCCACATAGTGGTTTTGTTAGGTCTTGCTACCGGTGACATTATACTTTTTCTTGAGTTCTTCTAGTTTGTCTAATGCTCCCTGTATTGTGATTCCAACGGTCTCCATGTTTGGCGTATCGTCTTTCTTCATATCCCGAAGCCATTCCTCGAACTCTTGTAGAAGAGTAGTCATTCTTTCAGTAAAAGAAAAGGGCATAGGTCGCCGTGATAGGGCGCTGAGGCGTAATGGTAGCCTACCTTAAGATCGGGGTGGTCGTAGATACTTCGCCCACACTTACAGTTTATGATCTCGTTTACTTTTTTACCATAGTTAGACCACGTTTCTTTAGGATAGCCGAATAGAATTTCCTTCCTGTTTTTACTATACCCGTTCAAGGACATATCTTTAGATTTTCCTAGTTAGGGAACTATTCAAAAGAGGTGTTCCTTTAGGTACTCGGCAGCCGTAGGTTGTAGGTGTCCTTTTTCGTCTACTATTTCCTCTTTTTGAATTACAAAGAATGGCCATTTGGGAAGGTAGGTTTTTACAAAGTCTACTATCAGGCCGTCGTTTATTTTCTGTTTAGTTTTGGAATGCTTCTTGTAGTCGGTTATCTCTATTATCTCCTTGTTAGTCCAGATATCAAATGAATGTCCCTGAAAGTTAGACTGTAGATTGTGTTTAAATACGAACTCTCTAGGGTATTCAACGTGATTCTTTGCCAGTATATCCCTGTCTTTAGCCATCAGGTAGAACTCTAAAAGTTCCCTAGCCTGTTCGTGGGTTCTATCGGTCATACTTTGCTAATGTCTGCGAAGTCACAACCTTCTAACAACTTGTCCATTCCTGCTATCATCTGGAAATAGAGATGCTGTTTATAGTAGCCACAGTACCACTTGGCTTCGGTATCATGACAACAAGTATAGGCATCATCTCTATATCCCTTACATACTTTTGAGAACATACAAAGATCCTTCATTTCTTCGGTCTCCTTTTGGGAACCCAAGTATAGAGATCATTGAAGTTTAATCTGTTTTTATCTAAGGTGGAATGATGCGCTCGACATAGACATGCTAGGTTTTCTTTTGAGTTGTTATAACAGTCGTGATCTATATGTGCTGATTCTAATCTACCTAAGCATTGACTATTCGAAATATCACACTTATTATATTGTCTAAGTTTCTTCGCTCTGGTACGAGTTGCTCTCTCGGATGGTATTTCTTTCCATAGGTTTCGAAATATGCGACCTCTCTTGGAGTGTCCAACTTTGAATCTTCTGATACTACCATGACAAGTCTTGGACTGTTGGATTAATTCACCACAGCCACATTCGCAACTAATGGATGGATAAGTTTTGATTTTTCTTGTTCGTTTGATACCTGTTTTTCCTTTGGTTGCATGTCCATGAATAATGGTTCTAGTCCTATAATGACCATCATACTTATTGAGTTCTCTACCACAACCACAAGCACAGGAAATTATTTCTATTCTTTTGTCAGTCAACTGAACGCTTCCTTGTGGTAGCCTCGACATACCTTTGAAAACTGGCAGAGTTCTTTAGCCAACACCGTATGCCTTTTCAAGCCTATTCATTTCGTCAAGTACTTCCCACGTGTTGAAAGTCCAGCCCTTACCCCTAGATTGTTGTGATATTATTCCCTTAACTTGTAACTGTTTTTGATGTTCTACCCATTTCTTTAGGTCGTTCCACATACGACGTTGGAGTTCTAGGTCTTTATCCATGTTTTGTTATTGTGATTATGTCGGTATGGTTACCGCGTCGTAATCTGACTTTACCGTTTGTTACTAACGGGACACCATCGCCAGCGCTTCTCATTGTTGAAGCCATACTCTGTAACTCGTTCATAGAATATCCAACGAAGCGCCAAACAACGTATGGTTTCTTTTCATAACTTTTGATTTCTTTATCCATCTTTTTTAGTCCGCGATTGTTTCCATTCGTCGTATGACTTGCTGTATTCATCGTAATAATGGCTAGCAACATAAACAGTAATTTGATTAGGAACCGTTAAACCCCAATCCTTGTTTGGACTATAGTTATTTCTAGACATTTCCTTATCGCAAGCGTCACAAACGCGAATAATAAAGTCAGCCATCTGGTTTAGACTCATCTGGGCGTTTAAGGCTGATCTTATTCAACCGCTCCATCATTTCGGTAAAGCCCTCGGTCTTTTTTGCTTGATTATAATACTTTTCCAGTGTCCTGCGGTTTCGTTCTATGATTAGTTTTCTCTTTTCTTGCGGATCTTCCTTGATGAAGTCTTTCTCCGAGCCTGTCCGAACGGTAGCACCCAGGGACTCTACATAAACATCCTTTGCTTCATGGAGAGCAGTAGCACAACAGTCGTTAAAGGGTTTAAAGTTGGAGTATTTGCGCCTTTTGTTAAGGGTCATACCTCGAAATACAGCCTCCTGAATACCTTAACTCCGCTGTTTTTTAACTGTGCTAGTTCCCTGTTTTTGAATAGGTCGATGCCATATGCGTCGTAGAAGAATGAATGGACTCCATCTGCTTGTTTTTGTAATAGTTTAAGAATCTCATCTTGGTATAATATAGCGTCTATAGACACAGATGGTTGAGATTCTAATGCGGTAGCCGGTTGGAACTGCCGAGTTTTCTTTAATGCCTCCTCAAGTTCGCTAACTTTTTCCTTGAGGAATGCTATTTCCAAGTCCTTAGGGTCTTCCTCAGACAAAGGGTCGATAAGGTCGCTTTTGTATTCCTCTAATGGTATTTCATTCGCCAGTTGCTTGATTTCTTCGGGTGCTGTTGTCTGTATGATAGGTTCTCGTTCTGGTACGTCTATTACCTTATGCGCTACGTTGATGGTTTTAGGTAACGGGTCTGATTTCGTATACTCCCTTTTTAACTCTGGTGGTAAGGCGTTATATATGGAGGCTCTTGACATGAATTTTACTTCGGTTAAAAGGATCTTCTTTATCTCATGATCCTTTCGTTTGTCCTGTTTCAGAGATTCCACAAGTTCTAGAATTTTCTCTCTTGTGTTGCCGTACATCGTATTCAACTCGTCAATAATCTTTTGGGTTCTACCTGAATGTCTAAATTTAGACATTTGAGAATCATTTTTATCTATCGATGTTCCTACATCTTCTTGCATTTGGATCAGCATAGGATTGGATGCGCTTGTAAAAAAGCGTTTCCCTTTTCCTGTGTTTTTGTTCATTGTTTTTCCTCATACCAAACATAAACAGTATACTGTGAGCCTAAGACATGGGATTGACTGTATCTTATTTTGTGTTCTTTTGCGAAGTTGTTGTATTTTAGGTCGATGCCTTCGGGAGTTGGGTCTGTAAGTGTTTTTAGAATTAGTTCTGGTTTTAAGGTATGATCTACGAATTCAGCGTTTGGTGGAAATTGGACTGTTGCTTTCTTTGTCTCATGAGCAATGAATTCGTTGCCGTGGTTGTTTTTCTGTTCTAGTTTTAGTTTCGCCTCCTGACAGCGTTCTTTGGTATGAAGTCCTCCGCTTGCTGCTTCGAGATACTTTCTATTCTCCTCATCAAACGCTCCTAACTCGGTTCCGCAACCATACTTACAAGGTCTTGTCATTTGCTTTTTACCTCTATCTTTGGGATAAAGTTAACTGCCAGCGGAAGTCCTTTCCTTTCAAACTCGGTTATTCCCATTGAAACGATTCGGGTTAGGTCTTTGACTACCTGATCAGCATCCTCACCGTAGACGTGGCCTGATATACGGTAGCCGTTCGTGGTCGCTTCCGCTTTTAGGTCATAGGGGAACTGCTTAACTACTGTCTCGTCGTTCATTCACTATCATACCTCTCTGCTAGTTTACTTACAAAATGTATTAATCTCTCGAGTTCTCTTGTACTGATGAGTTCAACGCTTGGGGTGGTTGTCTCTTGCATTAGATAGCCTCTCCTGTTTTTTTCTTGCTCTTTAAGGGTAGGAACCTACGAATAACGTCATCGTAGGACTCGCCCTTTTTTCCTAAAGACCGGAGAATCTTTACAGTCTCCGTATCTAATTGTACTTGCGTTTTTGTCATTGGTCTATAATGATTATATGGACTATATAAGATTAGTTATATTAGAATAAGTATGCTTATATACTCTTATATGGTGTTATATGGTATGAATCAAATCGTATTAGGTGAGGTGTGGGGTTGTAGCAAACTACACAAAGCACCAATCACCAAAGATCCAAAAGTCAAAACCACTTGCAACCGAACCATTGCAAACATCGAACAAACCGACGAGTTTATCGCATGGGCAAAAGGAAAAGGAATGTTATGTAGGAGATGTTTCACCTAGAGATGGAACCTAAGAATGTTCGGGACTGTGCGGCGTGTCCTCATATTTTTATGCAGCATGATAAAGAAGGGCGCTGTATGGTTGGAAAGTTATTAGGAAATCCTTGCCATTGCTCGGGCTGGGTTGATGTTCGATAAATAACGTTTCCAGATTTTCTCTAGGTCCTGAAGTAGAGATTCCCAGAGGAACCATATCAACAAGTAAATGCCTTCCACAAAGGAAGATGGACGGAAAGGCTAAGGTGAACTAACCTATTGTAAGGCTTGTATTGTAGCCTCGCAGTATTGGCTCAGGGAGTCCCAGGGGTTGCCGTCGCTTCCGTCTTGAGTTATGTAGATATAACCAACGTAGGGCTTGACGTCTTTGACAAATTGAGCGTTGAAGGTTGGCACAGTATGAGGTATGATTCCACATTTCGAGGCTGGCTGTCCTAGGGTTCTTTGCTGTATTGTTGCTACGCTAGGAAGTCCTGCGCTTTCATAGATAAGGATACAGTCAACCGTAGGGAAGTAGGAGGCTATCGTACTTGTGCCTGGGTTGCCCATAGTGAATGGTCCGATATTGGTATGAGCATAGTTTGTCAGGTCTGAGTAGTAGGCTTCTGAACCGGCTGTGTTTTTCATTTCGTCGAAAAATATACCATGACTGACTTCTGGGTAAAAGGTCTTGTAGTGGTTGATCGCTGTTTTTACATCGGCTGCGGGTCTTTGTCCGTATTTGGTATAAGTATAGCCTATGATTTTAATCCCTGCTGCTTTCCATTTAGCCAAGCCGTTACCTAGATTGGTATCCCTTGCTGAGAAGTCACCGTTGCTAGGATTGAAACATGCTACAATTTCCTGGTTAGGATATTTCTGCTTAAGGGCTGTCAGTTTATCCCATTCTGGACCAACCCACATAAACATTGCAGCGTAAAGAACGGTTTTCCCTGTTGGAGTTGGAGTAGGTAGAGGACTAGCGCCGTCTTCCAATTTCTTAACCCTATCAGTTAAGGCTATCAATCGACTGTTTAGGTCTTGTGTGCTGGATTCTACTAGGTTTACTTTTAGGCCGAGAGCGTCAAACTCTCCTTGTGTTGGTACTGATGCTGGCATATTATACTATAGGGCTGTAATCTTGTAGTTTTTAAAGGCTATGCTCCCGCTGCCGTTGAGACGGTTCCACACCCAACTCTCTTTGTCAAACATTGCTTTATCCATCGCTGCGGCTATTGGTTTGGTTTCTGTCCTTTCGAATACCTTAATGAGGCCGTTGCCGTCGTTGTAATCAATCCAGTCCTCCATTTTGATATGTTCTGTTTGCCCATTAGCACTAGGAACATTGTGATAGATATACCGCTTATGATACCATTCTCCTACCTTCAACGGTTTGGGTAAGTTTTGATTGTATCCTTTTTCATGTACGTTATGATAATCCTCTATTTTGAAATCGGTGTCTTTGGTACTTGTAGCGTTGCCAAGTCCTCCGAATCTGTTAGCCGGTGCGCCTCCGCTCTGGTGTCTTGACCTTCCCTTTATTGACATATTATCTACCGAAGAGTCCATTATGTTGAAGTCGAAATCTAGTTGAGCGTTAAAGTTACAAACGCATAGGTAGAACCTACCGAATCCTGGCTTGGTGACTAGGACAGCAGTTCCTTTGCCGTCGATATGGACTTCTGGACTTCCTGAGGCTGCTGTGAATAAGCCTTTGCCGTTTGGAGATATATTGCCGTCATGTCCTTTTACAATTCTTGAAACGCCGTTATTCCATTGTCCGTCTGTGTTACTATCATAGATAACGCCTGCTGGGTTTGGTTGGGGTGGTTCTGGTGGTTGTTCGTTAGGAACACATTCACCGTTTAGATCATGATAACCTGGGTCACATTCACAAGCAGTGCCGTTCCAGTGGCTATGTCCTCCGCATATTGGAGTCGGTGGTACGGGTTCGGTCTCTATCCCGTATGCGTCGGGAAACTTCTTCCTGAATTCGTCGTACAAGTCGTTGGAAGTCGCCTTTTTTGTTTCGTCACTGGCTGCGATAAAATCGTCTACCTTTATATTTAATGAGTCTAATTTTGTTTTAAACTGTTTGTCTGCTTCGATTAATGCCTTAATATCTTTGGCTGTTTTCCTTGCCATTTTTTATTCTACAGAAGAATATTATATGCCTTAAAACTTAGGGAACTAAGGTTAAGTACCGGTCTGGGTTCCTGTAACTATAGAGGTACTAACGTTTACAAAACTAATTGTACTAACTCCCGTAATTGTATAATCAACGTTTCCAAATATACCGGATGGACTAGAACCTGTTATAATACCTTCAATATCTGAACCTATAGCGAGTCTATTAACGTCTAAGCCTAGCAGTTTCTTCATTTTAGCGACTTGTTCCTGCATGAGATCGCTGTTAGTGAATGTTATTGGGTCTGGGGGGGCTTTAGATGATTGCGGCATTTCTTATCTCATCTCATCACGCTACCGGACAGAACTCCACGACACACGATAAAATAAACACGTTAGCAAATACCAGTAAATCAGGTGTAATATTCCGGCTTAGTTGATTGTTAAAGAAAACTTCGTGGTTAAGCATGGTATTGGTCATAATAGGACCATTATATACGCCCATTTCATTTAATATCGTCATAGATGTAGTTACCGCGTCTTGATGGACAAGCGTAGCGTAGAATAGTTTCATACCTTTTGCTTCACTCCAACCAGAAGTTTGTAATTGAAACGCATAAGGACCACCTGAAACAGTGTTTAAGGCCGTATCGGTAACTGTAGGAGGAATTAATACATTATTCCTTGATGCAATAATATTTGCAAAGAAGGCTCCGGATGTCCATAGAATAAGATTAATACAGTGTTGTAATCCTGTGTTTACTACCAGGTCGGCAGTTTTTTCTACCACCTGGATTTCTATACCGTTATCCAGGGTTGTTGTCTGTCCTGATAGTTTTAGTTTCTGCTCACATTTTTTATGAAATGATTCTATCATGTCTACGTCGTGAGTTTCTCTGATGTGTTTAACCATCTCCTCTAGAGAAGGAAGGTCTTTTTCTTTGAATGCTGCCATATAAGCCCAGTCTCTCGGTCTGCTGTCTTGAACTATAACCATGTTGTTACACTCGCGAAGTTGATATCTGTGGCCACTGTAAAAGGTGCTACGTTGACGGTATGGACTATGGGAACTCCTGCGCCGCCTCCAGTAAATACCTGTCTGTTGAGCATTATACCGGTATAGACGGTTACATTAGTAAATATGGCTGATTCTCTTACCGTTATAGTTGGAAAGTCTATTGGGAATATTCCTATAGCCCTTATGCTCTGGTTTACCCTCGTAATTGAACCCTTCGCCGGTATGGTCATGTCTGCCCTCGGTTCTGTTTCACCGTATAGTCTTTGTTGGTAGGCTCTTGGTTCTCTGTTGTCTGAACCTACGCCATGATAACGATAAGTTATTCCTAATCCTGGGTTGATTATACGTTTACAACACCACTGTAAACCCTGAACTGTTGGAATATCTTTTGTCTTGGCAATATCTATTATCTCGAAGGTTTGCCCATCGATTTGTAAGACTCCTTTGTGGTCATTCCACTTGTTTTCTAGTTGGTCAAAGAACTCGATAACCATAGGGTTATCTTCCAGTCCTAGAGTTGCAGATTTTATAAAATATTTTTCGAGTAAAGGCTGGTCGTTTTCTCCCCAGTTGGCAGCCCAGCAGGTATCTTTAGGACCGTACTTTAGCATTAATTCCGTTTGTTTATCTCTTGGTGCTTCTAGAATTTGGTTTAGAGACATTGATTAGCGATACCTTGGAGATGTTGTTATTGCCTGAATACTTAGGTTTGTTGGTGCATGATAACTTCCTCTGTCCATATCTCCCCACTGGTAAGACATATCGCCACATTCTGTAAGGACTACCTGTTGCCCTGAAGTTGAAAAGCCTAGAATCGAGTCGCTTATCACTATCGGGTCTCCTGGGAATATTGGAACGTTTGGAGCCGTCACCATTGGGAAATTATAGGTAGTTGTTGGTCTTGCTTTATTGTATAACTGGTCTATCATGTATCTAGCAAGTGAATCTCTTGATGTTATTTCTACCGCTGATTCTGTGGCCATAGACTCGATATACTGTCCTGCGGTTATTCCCGATTGGATATTTTGAGCAGCCTTCGGGTCCCATATAGTATAAGGGGAGGATCTATAACGGTCTATTCCAAAACAGGGTAAGCGGGGCGAAGACGTTGCGACATAACTACTGCCTCCTGCGGTAAGGGTTGAGAAATTGGTTGTATGTTGCATCATAGTTGGGGCTAGTGTTATGTTGTCATTCCTTCCTACTGAGAATCGGTGGTTTGCTGTCATGCCTTGATTAGAAAATATTATCCAGTAGTCTTTAGTAGTATCAAGGTAAAAATCCCTTGCTCCGGCCGTTCCCCCAAGACTGTATGTAAATTCATCGTTAATCAGGGTCGTGGTTTCTGTAGAATAGGCTACCGGTAAAGGGTCCTGAAAGTTTGTTGGGAAAAGATAAGCGATTCCTACAATGCCGGCAGCGTTCAAAGGGACTCCGGCGTTATCTTTACATATTTTAATTAAGATTGGAACCGGTAGCACATTAGCGACTCCATTACTCCACTGTGAGCCTACCACATAGATATCGCCTGGAGTAAACCTTGTATGTGGTGGCTTAAATTTTACGGCGTATTCTGTCGTAGTAGATACGGTAATAGAATTTGTAGCAATAAAACCGAGGTCTAGAGGCGATGATGGCCGGTTTTTACCCCGCATTATAGCGGTTAACTTGTTCGAATAGTTTGGAGTGTAGAAATCGTCCTCATAAGTCCAGTTTTTACCTCTGAGGTACATCGTATCATCTGCGTCATCTGCTCCTTCGTTAGCGTTAGAGTTCTTGATAGTAAAACCTTTTCCGAAAAAAGTATTTTTTATCTCGAACCGAAAGTTTGCTAGGTCAGTAGTATCTATTATTAATTCGCCGCCTGATTGTTGCGAAATATAGTTTACAATGTCTTGCAGTGTACCGTATTCTATGCTAAGGTTTCCAACAAAACCCTCAACGTCGGAGTTAGTCGCTAAGTTTGCAATACTGATAATACCGTCTGTTGTGAGTTGAGCGAGGTTTGTCTCTAGAAGAGTATCGGCTTTTCTTGTAGCGTCGGTATTATCCAGAGTAATACCATCGTTTAATTTCGATGCTTCGGAAACTACGTACCTTAAAATCTCGTTAAGCCTGACTCCTGTTGAGGAGCCAGTTATTGTATAAAGAATTTTGTTGTCAGAGCCTCGACTATAGCCCTTTTTCCTTACGAGGCCGGAGATAATGCGGGTTGTAGAACCTGATTGTTTGCCACAGTCTATTAAAACACGAGAGTTAACTGTTATGGTAGATTCCATAGCCTCGTTTGGGTCGTCAAACTGGATTATAAACTCGCCATGAGTATCTTTTGATAAATTGACGGAACAATAGAGAGGGAAGGCTGTTGTTATCACTGTTGAGGTTCCGGTGAAAGAAGAATAAGTGTATAGGGTTGAGGTGTTGGCGGTGTTCTTTATTGTTATGACTGGTAGTAAGGGTTTTTTATAAATAGAGTCGGTTGTTAACAATTTACTTTCTAGTACCTATTGAATACCGCGCTGGTCGTTGTACTCCGTCTACGAATACGTTTACTATTGGTGTGCCACCGCCACCAATATCTACTCTCTCTTTTCCTGCTTCACCTGCTAGAATCCATGTTGGTTGAGTAACGGTTTCATGCATACCTGATGCGGCTTTCTTTATTATCTTGGCTTTTTGATAATCTGGTCTTAATTGAAAGTTTGGATTTGCTGCTCTACCGAGAAAAGGATGAGTAGGACCAAACGTTATTCCATTTCCTTTTCTTGTTACCGTACCTCCACCGAAATCCATACCTCCACCATGTCCAAAAACTCCTCCTTGTGCAACAACCTTCGCCATATTGGCAGCATTAGCCATGTTTTGAGCCGCTCTTGCTGCTGCTTGACTTGCTTGTAATGCGAGACTGGCTGATTTCTGTGCTGCCTGTCCCATTGCTTGTAATCCCTGTCCTGCGGCTGTGGCGTTTGTTCCAGTAGTCAAAAGAGTAGTATTAAATGGGTTCATCTGTGAGTTAAGTCCTGCGATTCCCGTTGTGGCTGGTCCTATGTTTTTTGTAATAGTAGCAAATGTCCCTCCCATAGTGTTCATTGATGGAATTGTCGTATCTATAGCACTCTTGAAAGAGGTTTGAGCCGGTGTGGTAGTTTCAAGAGAGGCTTGATATTCCTTGGTTGCGGCTGTAAGTATTCTTTGAGTATCGTAAGCGCTTATGCCTGAATCTGTGAGGTATTTGGTAACGTCAGCGACGGACTTACCGGCTTTGAGAAGATTTACAGAGTATTTGATATACTCGGCTGAGCCTACCTTGAACTTTTCTCCTAAATCTGATAATGTGTTAGCAGTAGAGAAAATAATATTTCCTGCTTCGTCCACCTTACCGCCAGCATCAACCCAAGCCTTCTTTGTTCCTTCTGCATCATTTTCTATTTGTAGAATACTAAGATGTGTTTTTTCCATTATCTCGTTTAATTGGTTAAAACTAAATTTCATTTCTGTAGGACTGAATAGTTGTCCTCCGAAGTTTGTCTTAGCCATCCTTATTCCCTGCGCCTCTAAAGCGTCCTGCGCCTGTTGTACCTGCTGGATTATCAAAAGCGCTCCTGCGATACCTGCCGCTGCTCCTACTGCCATAGATGCTAATGCGCCACCAAATCCTGTTGCGGCGGTCTTGGCACTGTCTAAAGAACCGGTTAATCCTCCAGAACCCGTAAGTTTTCCTATAAGCCCTCCTAAACCTCCACCTCCAGTACCTACCAAGCCTTTAATCTTATCCGCTAACCCTCCGAGTCCTTTAGTGCCTCCAATATCGTTTAATACGGAAACAACAGTGGCGCCGGCACTGGTAACTGTAGGGACTAACCCAACCCAGAAGTTTTCTTGCGCTCGTTGCTGGTCTTCCTGTGCTTCCTGTAGGTTTCTGGCTGCTATATCTTGCTGTTCTAACGCCTGTTGAACGTCAAGAGTTGCTTTTTCGTATTCGGCTCCTGACGTGATACCTTTCTTTGTAAGTTCGTTTAGTTTTCCCTGCGCTACTCCTACGGCTTCAGTTGATTTAGATAGTTTTAATCGTGTTTTATCGACTCGGATTTGAGAGTCGCTCAAGTCCTGATATTGGCGTGAAAGGTTTAGAACTGTTCCTCCCAGTGTTCCAATACTGGCAATACTGCTTGAAAAAGTAGAACCGAATGATTTTATCTTTTGCCCGAAGGTGGTTGCCGATTTAGCCGATTGGTCTAACGATTTGTTAAGACTTGCTAGGGCTGGTCCTGCGCTCTTTCCTTCCGTTGCTATGTTTTTTAAATCTCTAGCGATTGCCGAGAGGTCGGAAGTTCCTACGAGTTTAAGAGTTGCTTGGTTAGACACTTCTAACGAACTCCATACTTTGAAAGTGTAGCACTGATAGTTTTATCCATATCTATCTTGGCTCTTTTGACCATTTCGCCGTTATCTCCTGCTATCTTTTTCACCACCGAACTAAAGAAAGGATTTGCTGGAATGAATCTTTTACCCCCTGGTTTTGGCTTATAGCCTGGTGCTGTACCTGTCCCCTGTCGGGTTTTATGACCTTGGTCCACCGGCTGAGAATAGAGAGCGGAGGATACAACCTCTACGGAACGAGGACCGCTTTTAGTCTTTTTTATACCCTTCTTTAATTTACCCGTATCAACTGGAGCAATCCGTTGCATGTTTTGAACGGCAAAATCACCTATATAATCAAACGAAGTAACATTTCCATTCTCTATCTCCGTGGCTAGAGCATCAAAGAAAGCAGTAATCTGATCAATGTTAGAAGTTACTGGCATAATATTTTATTTTGTACGAAACTGTTAAAACGAGAACTAACCCAAATCGAACCATTGCCTGTCTTTGGCCTGAGTCTTGCCATGTTCTTTGTACTGTTTTATCGCCAGTATTGCTAGAAGGATTTCGGGAATAACTTCACCCTGTTTGGTAAGGTAAACGGTGTTGTCGTTAAGTTCTAGACAGCGACGGGCTAGGAGCATAAGGTTTAATTCGGCTTCATGGAGGTTGGAAGAGTCGTTGTAATAGTAAAAGTCCCTTATGTGGTCCATTATCCTTATCGGGGCTTCCTCAGCCGTCCTCAGTTTTTTCCTTCTGGAGCCTCTAGTTTGGAGCGGAATTGACAGGACGTTAAGATTTGTTTTATCTCAAAAGCGTGTTTACAGTTTAACCTTTCTGAAGGTGTCATCATCTTCTTGGTTCTGGTGTTGAAAAGATAGTATTCGGCCTGCTTGTCACGCCATAGTTTATCCATATGGTATTGCTGGATAGGGGATAAGGGTTTACCGTCCATATCGGTAGCGCCTTCTGATTGTATTCTTAATTGTTCTAATTCGTCTAGTTCCATCTCCGGTATTGATACCCGTTTGTAGGTTACTGTTGAACCGTCGCGCATTTCTATGTTAAAAGTGTCATGTTCTGCCCATTCGCCCCAACTTTTTATAGCCTGTTCTCTTATTCTGTTTACCGAGGTTTTGTTTTTATCAATTTCTAAATCCTGCTTAATCGGTCCGTCGGCTAGGGTTAACTCACCTAACTGTTTAAGATAAACTTCCTTGTCTTCTGGTGGTAAAAGGTCGGGGTCTATTGCTGCGTTAGCCGGTTTCTTTTCCTGTTTAGTCAATAACTACCTAAAAGAAAGAGAAGATAAAAACTTTCTAGGCTCACGCTGAGCAAGTCACATCGTCGAGTTCTCCACTAAAGGTGTAGGTTCTAACCTTAGTTTCGTCACTAGCGTCTGATTCTTCTTTCTTGGTCGGGAACCAGTTACCGGTTAACGTTTTTGGTCCTGTGCTGTTTAAGGTAAGGACTAGCGGTAATGACGTGCCGGCTGAGATTGCTGTTTCTATAGCAAGGTCTTTCAGGACGATAACCTCGCAGGTGAAAGTTGTTTCCTTTACCGTTGGTTCTAGATATTGAATTAAATCGTTACCATCAACGTCCACAGGGTCAAGGTTATTATTAACGGTGACTGATGCGGACTTGAACGGGTAGATTATAGAGTTTAAGGATAACTTGGAGACTCCTCCCGTTAAATTGCTCCAAGGCGTGGCAGTTGTAGGACTAGCGACAAAGGTTGGAGTTGTTAAGCCTCCGTTGGCTGTAGTTACCTGCGTAATACTGCTAGAAAGCCAGTCCATATCTACCTGAACCATTCCCTTCGAGGTTGTGGTTATCGTGATACTATCACACTTTGAGCCTTTTCTTAAAACGAAATGCTCGACTAATGGTCCGGCTGCTCCTGGAGTATTGGCGAATATACTGTTTACAAATGTTAAGGATTTGTCTAAGGTTCCAGTAAGGGTTCCGGCTGAGTTGCCGTTCTCTGTTCCGTATCTAATGAGAGCGGTATCAACTGGAGAGAAGGAACACGACCACGGGAACATAACTCCCATCTTGATTAATTTGTAGAGTTGTCTTTTCCCTAGTTTTCGATAAGTTTCGGTAGCGTTCTCTGACGTGGTTTTAGTACTGTTAATGACACTAGCGTCTGTAAAAGAAGCAGATGATTGAGTAATACCGAAGGCGGTTTCTTCAACATATTGCATTAATTTTTGATAACGATGAACGGTCGTAGGCGGGTAGAGCAAGGACATCGACATATCCAAAATACCTTATCTTAAGAACGTGAGAACTAAAGGATAAGTCATAAGACTTTTTAATGGCCTTATGATCACCCTTGCTTTGTTGAGAAGCAATGAAAGGAAAGAAACAACCGATTAAAAGGTTTTGCTATGCTTGTGGTTCAGATAAAACAACTCTAACAAAAGGTAAATGGCCTTCGTGGATTTTAAATCACGATAAGGACAATAATGTTCTATGTCTTGGTTGTTTTCAAAGGATTATTTACCTTAAAAAATATCGTGCTAGGAGATACACCTTTGCTGATAAACGGATGTACGAAGATAAACCGACTAGGAAAGGCGTTTGTTCGACATGTGGAATTAAGGTAGGAGATCGGTATATAGGTTGGAGAAACAAGATTCTAACCGTTCAGCAAACACAATTCCACCATGAGTTTTATCTCGTTATCTGTCCTTGGTTTAGCAGGGTAGAGTTATGCGTTGCCTGTCACGATAAGATAAGATGGGAAGAATATCGCAAGAACTACATTCCAGAGGTAAAGGTTTGTTCTCTCTGCGGTATTGACAAAAACTATAGGTCTAATGGCTGGCGGAGGAGTCCAAATGGAAACCGGATTTGTTTCAAATGTTGGAGAAAAACAGTCTATTGGTCTCGGTTAAAATCTAGAAATAATTCTTCCAGTAGATAACCATTGCCGTTACCTTACACTGCCATATCGACCGCTGTCCTCTTACCGTCGTAGGTTGTGGAACGTCGCCAGGGTCGGTGATAAGAAAAGAAGGGATTCCAGATAAATCGTCGGCTCGGTATTGCCCGATTATTCTTATGACTTCTAGCCTCATGTTGTTTAGTTGTTGGAACTGTTGGCCTTTTGATAGTCTTCTAGCGCTTAGTTCGAAAAGGATAGGAGTCTGGAAGCCATAAAGTCCTGATAAGATTTGCTCGTCGTCTATCAGGGTTGTCTGTTCTTTTACCTTTATGTAATAAGTTGAAAAGCCGTCGTAATCGAAATCTCCAAGCCTTACCTTGTTATGGAGGTCTGTTGGTGGCGCTGGAGGAGTAGGAATAACACCCATAGCCGGATCGGTTAATATCCACTCCTGCCTTAGATAGTCCCTTACTAGGTCCTCAACTGGAGCATTGAAATCAGACGAGGGTACGCGGCTACTGACCACCCAAGTAAAAGTCAAATTGTATAAGGAACTTCTGTACTTATGAAGGGTAACGATTCGGGGTCGTCCTGTAGGTTTAAGGGGTAACTCTGATAGTCAGTAGAGTCTACGAGAATATCAGAATCTAATCCAGTGGCTTCGTCTGCTGGCAGGTTATCAATAACGTCCTTGATTAAAGCGTCGCATTCTTCTCTCAGGTCTTTAACCTTCTCTGTATATTCTGAGCCGTAGTGTTCTAGAACGAACTCGGCTGCTTTCTTGTTGGCTATCTTCTTTATCAGGTTCCACTGGACGTCTCCAGAATTCCAATCGCTTTTCTGGGTCTTCGTGTTAATCCATGAGTCGGCAGCGTCGCATTCTGTTGTTATATTAGAATCGTCGAACTCGGTATCTAGGGTATTCCCAACTAGGGGACGGACTTCAGCAAACGTCGAATAGACCATAATTGAGATTTGGGAAAGAGACTAAATTAAACTACCTCCTTCTTTTGTTGCTAAACTTGGGGTGTTCGTTTATCGAAATAGGAGTGTGGCGGCTGGACTCCTGATACTCTGGGGAAATGGTAAATAGCATTGTGTTTATTATTTCTACGAATTCCTTGTAGCGCTGGGCTTCGTTTATGGCTCTAACCCTGTTGTCGATTGTCTTTTCTTCCTCTTCCGTTACTAAAGACTTTTCCACGTCTTTCTATAGACGGGATTTGTTAAAAAGAGTAATAGGAAATAGAACGCTGGCCTGCCCCGAATGGATGGAGCAGACCTGCGTAACTGGTGAAATCTAAGGCCCTAAAAGCCACCAGTCGCTTAGTGTCGTTAAAAATAGGAGAAATAGGAATTAAAGATTTTGGTATCGGCGATCAATGAAGGCAAAACCCCGATAGGAAAACCTCTCACGGTTTCAGTATATGCCGTGAATGTAGCCGATACTTGAGGAGCGATACCAATGAACAATAGGTTAATCACTTTGAACAATACCACTACTACGACTATAATTATAATGATTACTATCAGAGCCCAGACAAGGGTACTGATAGCGCCTGTTGCACTCATACCGGTGCTGGTGAAGGGGTTGGTTCTGGTGGTAACGCTCCCCTGTTTGCTATCATAGCGCTTATCTTTGCTCTTACGAGGTCGGTTCCTACTATCGAGAGTCCTATTGGAATCATTAACTCGAGTAACGCAAGCCCTGTTGGGTCTGCTGTGATAGAGGCTTTAATCGCTGAGAATGATAACGAAATTATACCTACGCCTGCAATCGCTCCGGTTGCTATACCTATAGCCATCTTCTTTCCCTCGAACGGTTCGTTTGATGCTGCCCATCCCATGAGGGCTGATAACGCTCCTAATGCTGCGCCGCCGCCTAAAGCAATGGCAACGCCCGTCAATAAATCTAAAACCAATTTGTAAACCTATATTGACCTTGTTATAAAAGGAATTAACGTTTACCTCTTTGCGGCTTTTTGTCCGTATTCGGTAGCGTCTTTAGCGAGAGTGTCCTGTTTTACCAGTGGAGCGTCGTCTATTTTGGCGGCTGCTTCTGGGTTCATATCATAAGTTACTTTTGCCAGTTCCTTTGTTGTCTCTTTACCTTTGAGGATTTCCGCCACATTCTCCTTGTGTTTCTTATCCGCGTTTAGTTTTGCTGCTATGAATGCGCCTCCACTGGCCAGTAGTGGAAGTATAAGTTCTTGAATGCTGTTCCCTGCTCCCGTCGCTTGTTGTTGCTGTTGAACCTCTAATGGGGGAACGGTATAGATGTAGGCTTTTTGGTCGAGGAACTTTAGTCCGCTTGTTGGGTTAGGAGGCGGGGAAATAACTGTCGGGGTTTGGGCGTGAACCTGTGTAGTTATCGCCAGAGTCAACCCTATCGCTACACCAAGAACAAACATTGCTAACATTACCATAATTAGACAAAAAGTATCATAAGACAAATGGAACTAATTTAATTTAAAATAAAAAGAGAGGTTAGAAGCCTAGCGCGTGGCTAAAACTTTCTAATGCTGTTGGAACTGTTTCGCTCGTACTGTTTGTTTCTACAGATGTGCCGTTGTCAGTTGTGGTCGTGTTTGTTGTTGTCGTTGTATTGGTTACAGTGCCATTATCTACTGGTGGAATAACTGCATCTACTACACAGGTTCCGTTTTCGTCATGGGTTCCTGGCTGACATTGGACTGGTTCGGTTGTATTACCTCCCGTCCCGCCTGTTCCATTATCTACTGGAGGAATTACACCGCCACCGCCTGTACCGTTATCTGTTGGAACTGTTCCGTTAACAATTTCAACTGTAGCGTTCTGTCCTGGAGGTCCCTGTGGTCCTACTGGTCCAACTGGTCCCTGTTCACCCTGGATTCCTTGAACCCCTTGAATCCCCTGTTCACCTTGGTCTCCCTTATCGCCTTTCTCGCCTTGAACACCTTGAACGCCCTGTTCACCCTGATCACCTTTTGGTCCCTGTGGTCCTGCGGGTCCTACACCTCCACCACTGCCGCCAGTTACTTCTATCGTCACTTTGGAATTAGTGACTATCACTTTGTCTGCTTTGATTACTTTGTCTGCGTTTGTTGTAGCAGTTCCTACTCCGGCTATAACCAACGATGCTATAGCACCGAGCATTAATGCTAGTGTTATTGTTGATTGTTTTGATGTATACATCATGTTGTATTAGGCAGCAGACTATTAAAGGGATTAAAGATTATTCGTTTTTAAAAACTTTAGATTCTAACCTCTTTATTTTCTCGTTTATCTGTTCAAGTTTTAACATTAGTTCGTTGGCTATAGCGTCTAGTTTGTATTTTTGGGAAACTGTTTCCTCTATGTCTTTCCTGTTCTGTTCTCCAATCTCCCTTAGTTTAAAAAATATACTGGCGATACCAACTATGATACCTACTATCAGGGATATTGTGATAATGGGATAATTTATGTCTGAGGACAATTGTTTTATCTCGTCTGGTTTATGATCTTCTCTTGGTTTGCCTTGATAATTTCCTGGTTGTGAATCATTACGTCCTGATTATGGAGTCCTAGTTCTTGATTTCTTATTGCTTGTTTTAAAAACTTGAGAGTGGCGTTTGCCTGTGCATATTGGAAGTTTTCTCTATCAAGATAATCTGAGTTAGCACCAAAGTTATCACTAAGAAATTGAACAAGGCTGTTAGTCTGGTTTGTACTGTTGACAAGAGCGAGATAGTTTCTATCGGCTTTTAGATTCTGCATTTGTAAAAGGTGTTTGGTCTGGTTGTTACGAATATTATCGCTATCATGAATTGTCGTTGTCAGTGTGATTAGTTCGGTGGCTGTCCTGTTCGTTGATGTTCGATACTGGTCTGCTATCTGGGTTGTATATGAAAAATAAGAGAATGTAGAGCCTAACATAATCAGGTTTGCTAATCCGATAATTATTATAATGTTAGTTGGAGTGAATCTGTTCTTTATCCTTATGTTCATATTGCTGATTTATCGCCTCCGTTCTTTCTTTCTATACTGTCTATTCTGTACGTGTTTAGTTCGTGACCTCTGGTTAATATGTCGAGTCTTTCCCATACTCTCTCCAATGAACTTCTTTGTTCCTTTTCTTTTGTTATTATCAGGTTCTCTAACTTATCGAAACTTTTGTCTATTCGCTTTTCTAGTTCGCCTAATTCGCTGGAAACATGCTCTAGTTTTATAGTTCCTGATAGTGTTCCCTCTGATGTCTTTCCTAACTTTTTGGCTCCCATTACTATGATCGAGAACGCTATAGTTAACGCTACTGGAACAACAATACTAACAAAATCAATCTCAACCATCTTTATTCTCACTCAGTTTTTTTTTGTTCTTCCTTTTGTCGTTCAACGTTCTCCGCTGT
>Ga0207670_10000143_pt1 | contig 47107 bp, 73 predicted proteins | sample KBSS23HmetaG_FD_184339 | JGI IMG/M metagenome (GOLD analysis project Ga0207670, IMG submission 184339) | Switchgrass rhizosphere microbial communities from Kellogg Biological Station, Michigan, USA - KBS S2-3H metaG (SPAdes) (version 2) | ecosystem: Host-associated > Plants > Roots >... | reverse complement strand
AAGTACGCGAATCAGGCGTGGAGCGTTCGCAGGTTTCGCAGCCGGAACATTGCGGAAACCCCCTGCGGGGGCGACGATTCGGCGTTCCTTCGCCCCTGGTCGATGGCAAGCGGACGACGGGATTGCATGGGTGCGAAACCCTAGGCTAGGAGCCACTTTGCGCGTCTCCCTGCTCCGTTGATGCGTCCCGAATCTCGACGCACCTGACCTGATCGTCGTTCAGCAGAAGTCCATCCTGACGAGGCGTACAAGGTGCATCACTAGGACAGTAGACCCCCAGCTCAGAACCTTCGGGCTGGTAAAGCTCGACGGGCGTTCCGCATTCCGAGCAGACCCAGGCTTTCATCCGGTCGCTTCCCCCGCCTCACCATCAACCCGTAGCGGCTGCACGTTCCGTCCGAACGCCTGTCGCAGCCGCTCCCTCGCAACCTCATCGCGCGGGTGGCCGTAGACCTTCTCGACCAGGCGACCGCCGTCCTCGTGGCCCATCATCTTGGCCACAATCCAGCTTTCTACACCCCTCTCCACCATCCGCGTTGCCCCGAAGTGGCGCAAGGCGTAGAAGTCGAGTGAGCTGGAGCCGGTCTCTTCGAACTCGGCAAGCCGCTCCGGGGAGATGGCCGCTTCGAATCCGGCGCGGACCGGCTTCCAGTAGCCCGAGAGAGCCGACTGCGTGATCCGCTGGCCCTCTTTGCCGTAGAAGAGGATCTCGCCACCCGTGACCTTGCACCGTGGAGCAGGGACGCGCCGCGGCAAGTCACGAATGGCTTGGGCCGCCCGAGGCGGCAAGTAAGGAAGCCTGCGGGGCTTGCCGCTCTTTGGAAGCTGGATGCGGCCCTTGTGGAACTGCCGGCGAACGTGAACCCGCTCGCCCTTGAAGTCAATGTCGGCCCGGTCGAGGCCGAAGATCTCCCCCGGCCTCATCGTCGTCTCGGCAGCGAAGATAATGATCGAGCGGAAGACTGGGCCGAACTCTTTGCCGTGGGAGCGGAGAGCCAGCGCGCTCATCAGGTCAAGCTCTTCCTCGGTAATGGGAGCTATCTCGCTCCGTCCTGGGCCCTTGGAGATGCCGAGCTTCCCAAACGGATTCTCGGTGACGAGGCCGAGCTTCCGAGCGTCGGAGAACATGGCCCGCAGGGACCCCATGTCGTGGCGGTGCGAACGGGCATAGGCCAGGGCCTCTGGGACCGTGTACTCGTCAAGCTTGCGTTTGTCGTCAGGATCGGCGATGGCAGCGAACCGTTTTGCGTCGCTGTCGTAGCGGTCGTTGGTTGACTCCTTGGGCCTCGGGAAGTCCTGGACCCACCGCTGAACGAACGAGTGGATGGTCTCCTGCTGTGGTGGCCGAGTGAGGTGCTCCGCGAGCTTGGCTTCAGCCGCCGCAATGGCTTCCTCTTTCGCATCCCAAGTCCCAGCCCAGAGATGACCGACACCAGCTAGGTAGGGCCGCGCCTGCCACCTCTTTCCCCGTTTCTTGACTCCCAACCGACCCGCCGGTTTCTTTGGCATCAGGCAGCTCCTCTCCGATAGTGGCGCTCAAGCCACGCTAGGCATTGATCGAGAGGAAACATACGCCGGGAGCCGTCCATGTGCGAAGGCATTCCTTCGCGGACCCGCAACTCGACCCAGCGCGGCGAGCGGCGAACCCTGGGGTGAGCGGCGAACTGCTTCTTGGTCAGTTCGACTGCAGAGGCGCGCCCGAAATTGCCTTGGAGGAGGATGCCCATTAGGAACCTGCCTTAAATCGGACCTTGCACCAGCCGAGCACGTAACCAACCAGCAGACCTAGCAAGGGTCCGCAGATCGCCGTCTGACACAGACGTCCCTGGGCCACACCTCCAGCAAACAGGCCGAGGGCGAGGCCAATCAGGGGAGCGGCTGCCTCCACTACGCCGCCACCTCTGCCCGCACCGGCTCAATCGACTTGACCAGCGAGAGGTTGACCGGGTGGGAGAACGGATGACCCTTGACGACGATGGAGCGGAAGCCGGTGATCTTCTCCAGCTCCCCGCGAATGACCTTGCCGTAGGAGGTCTCAACCCGCACCTCTTCTCCGACCAGCGATTCGGCGATGGTCTCGAGCCCAGAGGGTAGGCAATCGGTCTCGCCGGCGAGCGTGGTGACGATCCGCTGGTGAGCCCGCTGCGCCGCGTCGCACTCCGCTGCGCTCATGCCGCCCTTGCCCTCCAAGCGCTTCGCGAGAGCCATCGCCTCAAGGAGGGGGAAGCCGATCGACACGCTTTTCATCGGCTGTGCTCCTCCTCGACGAACCGGAGACCCTGGCGCAGCTTCGTAATGTCGACTTCGATCCCGGAGGCGGTGGGGTCGATGACGACCGTTCCCTCCACAGGTCCCGGGCGAAGCTTGAGCGGCCAGGGCAGCCCCGTGGACGTCTTGCCTGGAACCTCGATCCAATCGTCGGTCCGTCGCTGGACTCCCGCCTCAGGCTCAAGCATTGATCTCCTCCTCGGTCCTTTTGCGCTTGGCGAACTTGGTTGATCGCTTGGGCCGCACGTGCTCAGTGATCTCAAACGGCGCTCCATCCTCGCTGGTTCGCGTGAGCGCCAGGATCAGCTCATCCCAGTCCTTGATTTCGGACGATTGCGAGACCCTCGCGTCGAACGCGTAGTCGCCAACGTAGATTGGTCTCTCCGTTTGCTGGACCCATCCGCGTAGTCCATCCTGCAGCCGCCTCGACTCCCGTTCGAGGGCCATCTTCCGCGAGACGGCAAGCTCGGCGTGCAGGTCGGAGGTGATCTCCTCGACCGATCGGAGATGCTCGGGGATCGGGCACATGGTCTGGGCCGGGCACTCCGAGCACCACGAGCCGTCGCGAGCTGGCCAGTCACCGGTGTCTAGCGATTCGGCGAAGCGTTCGATGTTCCGCTCCAGTGAGACCCTGAACTCGGCCAGTTCGGTGCGGGTCCAGACGCCTTCCTTTTTGATTAGGCCGCCGGAATCCTTGTCGCGATAGCGGGGGTAGGTCTCGTAGAACCAGACATCGTTGATCCCGGCGCCGAGATTCATTCCGGTCTCTCGGTGGACCCCGAAGAGGACCGCGAGTCCGTAGAGCTTGCCCTGGAAGCCGCGCTGAATTTCCTCTCGCTTGCGGATGTTGAGGCCGGTCTTGTAGTCGTGGATGTAGATCGAGGAGCCGACCCCTTCAATCAGATCCAGTTTGCAAGTGACGAGGAAGCCGCCGACCTGAATCTCAAGAGGAACCTCCGCGCCGATTGAAGGTCTCGGGGTGATCGTCATTCCCTCACCCCAGTTCCATGCCATCGCACGAATGGCGTCCTGCTCCTCGGCTGGGAGGACCAGGTCCGTCCTCTCGGTCATGACCGCATCGGCTTCCGCTCGGCACACGTCCCCTGGGACCGTCAGTTCTTCGTGGTCGAGGGCGAGGTCGGTCAACCGCTCGAACACCTCATGAGCGGCCGTCCCCCGGTCCATCTCCACCGAGCCGGTCTTGTACCTCCGCATTAAGTAGGCCGACCGAGGGCACTTATCGTGCTTGGCGAGAAGGGTCTGCGAGAGAGTCTCGGGCCGCTCGATGTTCTCCTCGACGGGCGGGAAGTCGCGGTAGTTCTCGGGGGCTACGGTGGTCATGAGGCGACCAATCTGATGAGAACGCCCAGCGCCACCATTGAGACGACGCAGTTGAACCAGGCAAAGGGGCTAATGGAGCCATCCCGATCTCGGTCGATCATCGCCATAACCAATGCCGTGCCGAGTCCCAAACCGACTACCCCGCCAAGAGCCACCGCCAGAACGAGCATTAGTGTCGTCCCTCCCGTTCCAGAGCCCGCCGCATCACGTCGATCCGCGCCTCTTCGCGCTCGCGCCGGTAGCGGCCGATGCGGATCTCGGCGTAGAGGACTGCGAGTCCGAGAAGGACGAGGCCGATGTACTCGGCGGCTCTAAGCATCGGCCTCCTCCTTGGCCTCGGCGACTCGCTGCTCCATGTGGGCCTTGAAGTCTTCGAGGCGCTCATGGGAATGCTGGGCGGCAACGAAGTAGCGGTTGAACTCCGCCGGCGGCATAGCCTTCATACCCTCCGGGTGAACCTTCTTGAAGTCCGCGTAGAGGGCACGGATCTCGTCGCCTAGAGCTTTGGCCTTCTGATCATCGAGAGCGGGTGGCATGTCGGTCACGTCCACTGCCACCGCATCGATGTATTCGACCGAGCCCTTACCGATGTAGGCCGCTTTCAGCTCTTCGACCAACTCCAGAGGGAGCATCCCCTCCATCGCGTTCCGCTGAGCCTTGGAGAGAGCCTTGGCGTCGGCGAAGGAGTCGGAGAACCAGATGGGGCTCCCTTTCTTGTCCTTCTTTTTGGACTTGAAGTCGCGGAGCTGCGTGGCCGTCCCAAACCTGGCTGATCCGTAGACCTCGTCCTCTCCGTAGACAGTGCACCGCACCGCCCGCCGCGCTTCCTTGATTGGTTGGCCGTCGTCGTCCCGCTGGCCCGTATCGACCTCCACGGTGATCTCCTCGAAGGCTGGAGCAGGAGACTTGGAGATCTTGATCCGCCCCATGTTCCGGGTGTTCATCTGGCGGACCGCCTCCTGGACGCCTTTCCAGCTCAAGCCGGTTGCCTTCCCGCCTTCGCTGGGGAACGAATAGACCATCGCCCCAAGAGCGCGGCCCTCGATCTCGGCGATGATCTGGCGCTCGTCTGCCGCCGTCAGTGCTTGGCAGACGCGCTGATCCTCAGGAATGGGCGCGGGCGAATCCAGTCTGGTTGCCTGGGGAGCAACAAGTGACTCGGACTCGGCCCGCGCACCCTCCGCGTTGGTGTCGGAGGGCTTCGGCTCGGCGCTGGACGAACCAGCAGGGGGGTTCGCTCCTCCCATGCCTGCCGAAGATTGAAGCTGCTGCTCGGTGGCCTCAGGCACGGGTGGCCTCCTTGTCCCAGCCAAGGGAGGCGATCTCCTGTTCGTCGAGTTGAAGTGCCGCGTAGATGCGACTGGCCGTTTCGGCTCCGGGGTGCAACCCCCGCGCAATGTCGGAGACGCGGGCTTCGGTAAGGCCGGCCGATGCAGCGAGGTCTTTTTGCTTCATTCCGCGCGCAGAGAGCAGCTGTTTCAGGGGTGAAAAGTAAGAAGTATTCACTTCGCAGATCTAAACAGGCCCGTCGGACATATGCAAGTACATGCGCAACTTCGCTGGATTTTGCGTAGAGTTCGGGCGGTTGTACAGGGGAGCACAGCCGTGGCTAACTCAAAACCGACGAAGAGCACCGACCCCTTTGGGGCAACCGTCCGGCGCCTCTTGGAGGAGAACGGCGGCGGCTCCGTTAGTGCGCTTGTCAACCGGGCGAGGGAGCAGACCGAGCACCCGAAGTCAAAGGATGCGGTGAGCTAGATGATGCGCGGAGCCACGAGCCCGAGCGCTGAGGTCATGGAGATGGTCGCGCTGGGCTTCGGGATCGAGCCGGAGGTCTTTGCGGAGTACCGAATGTGGAAGGTCCGGAAGGCTCTCAATCCGGCCGAACCAGCGACCAAGAAACGTGGGGGCGTCGGCTTCGAGACCGCGCTTAGGAACTTGACCGCTCTCGAACGAACTGGAGCGCGGGTCGATCTACCGATTCCGGCTGGTGCCGTGGCAGGTCGGCAGAACAAGAAAGGCGCTGATCCAAGGTAAGCCGGGTCTCCTTAAAGTGCTCGGGCTCGGAGGCCGGGTCAAGTTCGTAGAGCCCCCACAGGGCAAAGTAGGCGCTCGCAGCGAACCGCTCGCCTGCGCGTTTTCGAGACTGGTCCAGCCCCTCAAAGAGGTCCACTTCGGTCGGCTGCCTGATCGAAGCGGGGCCAAGCCCAGGGGAAGGCCGACGATGATCGGCCGGTGCTTCGCCATCGACGGTTTCTCGGTTGGCCCCGCTTCCATCGGCCTGCCTCTCCCCCACTGCCTCTCCCCTTTCGCACCGACGAATCTGTTTGGTTTAAATCGCTCTAGCCAAGCGACGGGCAAAAGGGTGCCTACCTTTTCGTCCCGTGTCAAACCGACCGGTGAGCGAGGCTTTACCTATCGACAGAGCGTCTAGTTTCGGGGCGCTCAAAAGCCAGCACGCCGAGAAGGACGGTTACCCCATCCTCTCCGGACCGTAAACGCCTCTGGCAACTCCGTGCGACGGCCGTATCGAAAACCCGGAGGTACTCGGCTGCGCCCTCCTCGAGTTCGTCGATTCCCTCCTCATCCACCACTCCCGGCACGCGGATCATCGCCCGGTTGACGCGCGAGTCGAACGTTCCCGCTTCAATCGCTTCGATCACGTCCCCGATCAAAGTCTGTGCCACCGAGACGCTGTTCAGTTCTCGGAAAAGTCGGCACAGCTTCTCCCAGGAGTCGAGTTGCATGATTGGACGCTTCGTGGCTTTGTAGAACTTCTGCAGACCACCCCGACGGGTGTCCGTTTCGACCAACTCGATTAACGGGCCGCCCCCATCCGGCTGTTCCTTGGCCAGCTCACGGAAGTGATAAGCAACGTTGTCCCTCTTCTCCTCGAGCTCTTCTGCGACTTCGGTAGGACTTGCCACCCGTTCGGCGAGGATCTCAAGAATGCGATGACGCATGGGGTCGGAGAGAGCGCGAAAGAGGGATGCGTTCTCGCGGGCCGCCCGTTTGCTCTGCTCACGCCTATTGGTCATTCACCCAGCCCCTAATCGGTTAGCGGCGCTCCGAAGTCCCCTTTGCGAACCGGAGCGTAGCGTCCGTAGGTAGATGGACACTGGCTCACTGGTGAGCCGCCGTCCAACTACCAAAAGGAGGTGAAGCGCGTGAAGATCACTACGGCAGCAGTAACGCCGGTCGCCGCCATCCACAAGGGGACCTGAGTCCCACAGACTCGGGTCGACGGCCACTGGATCGGCGGCCCGAGTCACGATTCTTGGATAGGTTTGCCTGCGCATCGGGAGCCTCAACCTCCTGGTGCCAAGGCGGGGGAGCCGTTTCACCGACGGTGCCCCCGCCGCTGTTTACAAGATCGGCGAAGGGAGCGACGATACCAAGGGAACTCCGAAACGCAAGAACCCCCCGGTCGCGCCGAAGTTCATGGCCCTCATCCTCATCGGGGGAAGAGACTGCCGAAGACGAAGGCGCCGACGGTGGCCAGACCACCGCTGATCGGAGCCGTGTCAACGCCGGTCACCGCTGAGATCGTCCAGCCGACGATTCCGCCGAGAGCGGCGCCGGCGGTGCTTGCACCTACGGTGGTTTCGCTGGTCTGATTCATTTTCACCCCCCCAGGTAGATCGAGTGGTCGACATCGCCGCTGACTCCGGGGCAGCGCCAGTTGTCCTTGTTCTGCCAGAACTTCACGTCCGAGCTGGGGCCGTCGAAGAACGGGTCCCAGTCGGTGACGTAGGCAGCCAGCCAGACACAGGCAAACAACTTCAGTGCCGACAGGATCGGGTTGAGTGAGTAGCCACCCCCGTAGATCCCACAATCGCAGCCCGTCAGTCGTTTGAACTCGCGAGCAAAGTCGACGGCAAATTTCTTCTCATATGGCGCGGTCTCGAAGTCGAGGAAACCGAATACCCCCGACTTGCCTTCCCGCCACTCCTTGTAGCCGATGAAATGACCGCCAGCGGCCTTCACGGTGCGCACGAAGTGTCTCGCCTCGATCGTGCCGCTGTTGTTGTCCGGCCGGGCGAAATGGTAGACGCCGACCGCCAGGCCGGCCTTCGCGATGGCCTTCAACCGGGCGCCGGAGAAGCGACCGTCGGTCCAGTCGGCGCCCTCGGTGGCCTTGCAGATGCCGACCGCGATCGCCCGCTTGCGGAGGCCCTTGCGGACGCCCTTCTTCGCAACCTTCTGCCAGTCGACGTCGCCCTGAGCTTCGGAGACGTCGATCGCGTTGCCGAGCACGTCGGGCCGCGTGACCTGTTTGCTCGGGTGGTGTTTCCGCTTCGGCGGATTCGGCTCAGGCACCGGGACAGCGGGTCCCACCTTCGGCTTAACGAAGGCGTGGCCAAAGACGTTTCGGTAGAAGGCCCGCCACCGCGATGGCTTCCTGCGAAGATTGAAGTGGTGCCGCTCGCTGCCGCTCGGGTAGGGCCGGTAGAGCTCCCAGCCGTGGCGATGTGCAGCCGCTTCGATTTTCTTAGCTTCGGCCTCCTGCTCGGCTTCGGAGCCCTTCAGGTTGATGTCGATGCCGCATCTGAACCACGGCAGCTTTTGGTGGAGTCGGCCAACGACACCATCGCCGAGGAGGATGTGCGTCCCGCGATCAGGCGGATTGGGCGTTCCGAGGATGCCCCAAGCGGCGCGCTCCGCCGGCGTGGCTTCGGCCAGCTCGCGCTGAGAGTGCTTGTCGTGAGCATGGAGCAGGGCAAGGGCATCGTCGCCGCGGTAGATCGAGCTGTACTTGCAACCCGTGTCGTGCTGGAGCTTCTTGAGGATTGGGAAAAGCGGTTTCGGGCACGGACAATCGTCGATTACGACGTATTTCAGGCTCATGGTCGAGCAGTGTCCACGCCGCATCGGACGAAACGCGAAGTATTTACTTCGCGGCGTTCAGGCAGTCGCCTGGGGCTCGGCAACCAGCGCCCTGAACTCTACGGTTGGGGGCAGACCTGCCGTTATCCCGCTGGCTGCTTCTCGCGCAGTTCTTGAGCCTGCTTCGTGCAGTTTTCGAGCGGCAGGAGCTTGGTCGTCTTCAAGATGTGCTTCAGCTTCGGGATCGCCGCTTCGTACTCTTCGATGAACCTGGCCCTGATCTCAAGTTCCTTCTGCGTGGTCCCTGGGGGTGGTGGCGATTCTTCCAGCGCGATCAGGAACGCCCTGGTGGTCAACAGTTGAGCGCGGGCCATAATACGCTGATTCTTGCCCCGGACCCTGTACTGCACCGTCAGGGCGCGGCGGTTGACACACGCCTCTTCGATGGTTTCGATCACCTGGTCGATGCTTGCCGAGTTGGATTTCTGGATGTTGATCCTCGTCGCCACGTTCCAGCCCGAGGCGACGGCGAAGGCGGCGACAGCCAGGATCACCGCCCATTTCTTCGCTTTCTCATGATTGTTGGCTGGTTTGACGATGGAGTCGTTCTGGTGGGGTTTTCGCTCGCTCATCAGGGGTGTCCTCCTCCGCTCGCTAGGGCGTAGGTAATCGCCGACCCGATCGTCGAGACCGAAACCGCGATCATCGCTCCGATCAGGCGGTTGTTACTGGCTCGGTTGCGTTTGCCCTCGTCTTCGACGACTTTCTTGATGTCCGCGATGTCGGCTCGGATCTCTTCCTCGTCTCGTTTCAAGATCGCGATGGCGGTCGTCTGATCAGACTGTTTGACCTCGACGCCGCCGAGCCGCTTATGGAAGCCATCCACCCGCCGACCCAGCTCATTGACTTTGTACGGGAGTTCACCAGCGTTGGCCTCCATCAGCCGCTCCTTCCTTCTCGCTCGGGCCGCTTATTCACCGCCGCCTCCCTCGGAGGATGCGCGCGATGGTGCCTTCTTCGACCGGGCCATCTTCTTGAGGCGTTTCGCCCAGCTGGAACTGGCTGAAGGCACGGGGGAGGGGCGTGTGAACGTCGAGCAGAGAGCTGATCGGCACAGAAGCCGTTGATAGGGGAGCCGCCGGACGCTGGGCGGCCGCGCCGCCTGCGGTACCGGAACCTTCTATCGCCGCACCGGCTGGAGCCGCAGCGATCCCTCCAGGGCCGATCGAGCTTCCCGGGAGCGGCGTGGATTCCCGCACGGCGACCTTTCCGCCGCTGTAGTTCGGGCGCAGGATCGCCGAGACTGGCGCGGGACCTGCTGACACGGGAGACCGCGCGACTTCGTTGCCGAAATTCCCCGAGATCATTTCGCCGTTGCCGACGTAGAGACCGATGTGCTCGCCGCTGAACGCGATCAAGTCGCCAGGCTTGGCCTTCGACAGATCGGTGCCGATGCTGTGGCCGCCCGACCATTCCGTTTCGAAGGAGGGGACGAAATTGGGGTTCGGTGGAAGTGGAATTCCGCGGCGAGCGAGCCCGTTGCTGACCCAGTTTGCGCACCACGGCTGACTGCCGCTCAGGCCCTCGTTTGAGGCCCAGCGAAGTTGCTTGGCAGATCCCTCCGGCGTCCCGAGTGCGGATTCCGCCCATTTCACCATTCCCCGCGCATCAGCGCGAACGTAGATCACGCCACCCCGACCGCGTTCAAGATCGCCGCCGGCGACTCGGGTCGGTATGCCGAGCTTTTTAGCCGCAACCTTTGCCGCGGCGAGCTGCTTTACGGCCTGCGGGTTCGGTGGCTTGACCTGAATCATGCCGAGGTCTTGAGCCACGCTGGACACGTTCGTTCCCCACCCGCTGTTGGCGAGAGCCGATAGGAAGGCTTGCGTGCCTTTGCCTTTCGACTGAGGAATGATTTGTTGGATGCTCGGCGCGGCGCGGTAGTTGAATTCGCCGCCCAGTTTGCCCCTCATCCAGGCCGCGGTAGCCCGAGCGGCGTCCTCCGGAGAACCGTTGAAGTAGGGCGACTGGCTGAACGGCGTTTGTTCGCCGGGGTAGCCGACGCCGAGCCAATTGTTCTTGCCGGCTTCCCCACCACTTATCCCAGTGCCGCCCCAGCCGCCCCCCTCCGCCTGGACCCAGGCCCCGATCGCCTTCGGGTCGATTCCGGTCAGTTTGGCGAGGGTGTTAGCGAAGCGCTCGGCTTGGGGACCGTGAGTAATGCCTTGGATCTGCCCAGAGCCGGAGGCTCTGCGGCGGGCCTGCGCGAGATCGCGCGCGGCTTGCCGCGTTGCTGGCACCGTGACCTTGCCGCCGCGGTTGACTTGGAGCGTGCCTTTTTTGGCTGCGCCGACAACCTGAGCGACAGTTGGTTTGCCAAGCGTTTTGTGGCCGAAGGCGTGAACTACTCGGTGGCTTGGGAACTCGGCTGCCGCTTTCACGCCTTCGGTTACGTCGTGACCAAGTGCCCTGGCCGCCTGAGAGACCCCATCTGCGATAAGCCCTGGCGCGCTGTGGGCCTTCGGCTTCACTCCGAGGGTGGAGGCAGCCTGAGCTATGTCGCGGGCCGTAGGGCCGGGAGTGATTAGGTCGGCGAGTCGGGAGAGGAGGTACTGGCTCGCCAAGGGATTCGGGCCGGTGCTACCTGGCGTTGCGGTGGCGGTCGAGCTTTCGTGCCGGATTTCTTGCTGGACCGGCGTTGGAGGAGCGCTCGGGTTGTAAGGCACCACAGGCGTCTTCGGCTGATAACCGGGGATCGACATATCCCCCGACGTGCCGCCGCTATGCCGGGACGGGGGAGGCGAGTTGCGAGGGCCCGCGGGCACCCCCGGCTGGGGCAGGCGGCCTTCGTGCATGCGCTGGCTGCGACGGGAGGGCATCAGCTCGCGCTACCCTTTTCCGGCATGTGGGGCGACGTGGACACTCCGTTTTGGATCAAGCTGGGAGCCGGCGTGCTGACTATCGCCGTCCTCGTCTGGATGGGACTCTGGGCCGCTGCTCTATTTGGTCCGGCTCTATAGGTCATTCCCCTGAGAACACCTTCCCGTAGTCGACGGATGAACCTCCGCCGCCACTGAAGACCTTGCCGTAGTCGACTCCGCCAGCTGAAGAACCGCCGCCGCTGCCCTTCGCTGGGACCGTTATCCGTTCGGTCGGTTCTCGAGATTTGCGCACTTTCTCCGGGCTGACCTCGTGGGGCAGAGAGAGATGGGGGGCGAAAACCTTGTGGCCTTCCTGTTCTTCGGTGAGCGTGTTGACGAAGGGCACGAACGCTCCCGCAGCCGCCCAGACCGCCGCCGCGAGACGGTTGCCTTCCCCACCCTTGATTTCGTCGCCCTTCCAATCGCGGCCGGCAAGAGCTTCAGCCATGTTGCGGATCTGCGGGAACGGCAGCCTGGCCACCGCCCCGAGCGGATCGGAGGCAAAGTCGAAGGAGTTGTAATTTGCCAGGGGCACGACCCCTCCGTCCGGAAGCGGAATGCCCTGGTAATAGGTCGGGACGGGTTCGTTGCCTTCGCGATTCAAGCCCCACTGTTCCCGTTCGGCTCTGGTGGCGTTGGCAGTGGCAGCTAGGAGGCCGGTCGCTACCGAATGGTGCGCGGGCATGTTCCAAAACACGAAGGTGTAGGCCGCTCGCATCCAGGTCCAGAACGGGGTGATCGTCGAGAGGACCTTGCGAGCGCCAGGGGACATCCGCGTGTAGTTGCCGTAGACCTGCTCCAAGTCCTTCTGCAGGCGGATGATCTTGTCCGGGTCGTGCAGCCCTTTGGCGAAGTCCTGGGAAGCCTCGTCGAGGTGGGCGACCGCTCTCGTCCACGAGCCCTGCGTCTTTCGCATCTCTTTGAGTGCAACCTTCCCGAGCACCCCGTACTGCGGGAGCGTCTCCGTGACGAGTGCGTTAACGGAGAGCAAGTAGTGGGAGGCACTGCTGAGGAGCTTGGGGGCGGCTTTTACAGCTGCCTGTTTCCAGCCGTGCTTCCGAGACCACTCGGCCAACTGCCGCGCGCCCTTTGAGAGCGGGTCATAGCCGGTTACAACCGCCTCGACTGAGCGGTGCGGGGCCAGAGCGTCGACCGAGGAGAAGTGGGCGCCGGCGAGAACCTGCGCCCGCTGCTCCTGATCCATCTTGTGCGCGACCTTGACTCCTACCGCGAAGTGCCCAGGGTGGATGCCGGCCAGGGTGGTGCGGATCAGGTTGTCGAAGCCGTTGCCGATGTAGAAGCTCGGACTGAACGGTAAGACCGCTCTCTTGAACATGGTCGTCGCGGCCTGCGCTGCCTTCAGCCCCTCCCCCGATGGGGTCGCGTCAGCTCGCAGCTCTTTGGCGACCTTCTCGGGGAAGAAGACGATTTTCGCGTCGTTGGGGAGGGTGCCTTTTAGTCCTTGGTCTAAACCGTCCGCAATCGCCCCTGACGCGGCGTCGTCGGCCAGTGCCGGGCTTTGGTGCTCAAGGGCCCCTTCCATCTCGGACTTTTTGGAGCCGAGAGGATGCCGTGGGACCGGGACCGGGTTGATGCCGGGGTTGATGCCGTAGCGGGCCGGGTCCTCCATCACGCGTTTTGCTTCCGCCATCGTGTCGACGCCTTTGACCTCAATCCCGAACCGATTAACTGCAGCGTTCCATGCGCGAGCCCGGTCGGCGAGACCGCGAGAGCGGCGGAGCTGGCGGACTAGGCCCTCGATCCCTCCGAGCTGGGTTCCCGAGACGACGGCTTGTCCCGTCCTGCCGCCCTTGTCCAGAATCGCTCCTCCGAAGGGCGGCCGGTAGAAGTCCGCGTTAGCCGGCGCCCGGTGACTGAGGAAGCCGGGGGGTTCGATGCCGCGGCTCGCCATCTCGTGCTGAATCGCGTCCAAGCCGAGCGGGTTTCCGTGGCGGTCGACGATCCCATGCTCCTCGTGGTGCCCTGCGCCCATGTGAACCCGCGCGAAGGTCGTAGCCGATGCCTTGGCGGCCTGCTCGGGCGTCAGGAGTTTCAGGTCGATCAGTTCTTCGAGGATCGGTTTCTGGAGGTCGATGAAGGCGTTGGCTGCCTGGACGACGTGCTCGGGGTTTGCCCGCTTGACCCCGGCGTCGATCTGCTTCACCAGTTGCCGGTTAGCCGCAAGCTCTCGCTTGTTGAGGCGCGGTTTGCCGTCGGGGCGGGTCTCTTTAGCCGCCGCTTCGAGCAGGTCCTTGTAGTCAGCTAGATCTTTGTGGAAGGTCTCGGGGTGCTGCAGGATCCGTTCGACGGCGAGGTTCACGATTTCCGCGCTCTTGCGATCGAGCCGCGAGCCGAGTCCTTTCCAGCCTCCCTTCTTCGGGAGGACCGCCTTGAGAGCTTGGATGTCCTGGCGGGCGTGCTCCCGGCGGATAGCCTCTTGCCCCGCGGAGAAGCGATTCGATGCCTCCTTGAGGTAGTGGCGGCCGCGGAAGGTGTCGGGCCGGACCCGCTGACCGGCAGGGGTGCGGTCGTAGGCCCGCTGAGCCAACTGGCGCAGAAGGTCGCGGCTGTACTCGCGCTGAACTTTGATCCCGGTCCCCTCGACGGGCAGCGGCTTCCGGTCAAGCGAAGCCAGGTCCGCCCCCGGCACGGCTCGGGCTGCAGCACCGGTGACGCGGCCAGCGGCGTTGACCGCGCCCGATCCTTCCAACAGGTCGTAGAGCGGGTGGTCAGCAAGGTTGTGAGCAGCCTTGCTGAGGTTGCCTTCGAAAAGTGCAGGGAGCAGCCCGGTCTTCTTCCATTCGTCGATCAGGGCGTTGAGGTCTTCCGGGTGTCCCTGAGCAGCGTTTACGGCCGCCTTACCTCCCAAGAAAGCTGATGGCAAAACGGCCGCCGGGAGCGAGACGGCTTCGCCGAGGATCGGAGAGATGTGTGATGCAGCACCCCCGAGACCGCCGGCGAGATCTCCGTAGATCCCTTTGCCTTCGAGTGCCTTGGCGAAGGCCCCCGGGTCCTTGTGCAACAGAGCGCCGGGTGCCTCAACCGCGAGCGGGGAGGTGATCGGGTGGCGAATCGGATAGCTCGCTCCCCGTGCCGTCAGCTTTGCTGCGGTCTTCGCGCTCTGTGGAATGGCCTCAGCGGCAGCCGCTCGAGCGGACCTGACTGCCTGGGGCTCGACTCTGCTTGCAGCGCCCTTTAGGAGTTCCTGCAGTGCTGCGCGAGCGCCTCCACCAGTCGCCTCGGCCGCCGCCTCCCCGGCTCCCGCCTTTGCGGCTTGTGCCTCTGCGGCAGTGAGTGCTGCGGTCCCGCCACCGCGCAATAGGTTGGCCACCCCACCCACCCCCGCCGTCGCTAGCGTTCCGATGGCAAGTTCGGCGATCGGGTCTTCCTTCAGTCCTTGCGTCTCAGCGTCTCGCTGCACCAAGGCTTTTCCGACCAAATCCACCCCCGCTTGGCCATAGCGTTTGCGTAGTTCGTCCTGGACCGCCCTGATGTTCTGGCCGCCCTCCCCATAAATCGCGTCGTAGCCTTGGGTGTAGGCAACGTGCAGAGCTTCACGAAGGGGAGCGAGGTAGCGCTGTTCCCTTCGGATATGCCGCTGAACCGGCGTCGGCGGGGCGCTCGGGTTGTACGGGACCACCGGCGTCTTGGGCTTGTAGCCGGGCACCGAGAGGTCGCCGGACGTTCCGCCGCTGTGCCGAGAGGGGCGGGGAGAGTTGCGCGGGCCGGCTGGCACCCCCGGCTGGGGAAGGCGGCCTTCGTGCATTCGGCGGGAGCGGGTGGAGGGCACGGGTCTATCCCCTGCCGGGACCGGGCACGCCGGGTTGAGGCAAACGGCCTTCGTGTTCCTTCCGTTTGCGGTCGGATAGGAGCTGCTGGATGACGTGGTTAATTTCGGCAAGGCCGAACCCGTCGTATTGCTTCTCCAAGCCCGCAGCGAAGCTGAGCCACTGTTCCTTCGTGCGAAGAGGATTCAGTTGTCGGAGAGGAATTTCTTCGCCTTCGGACCCTTCCACCATCGGGTTCTTCGCCCATGCGGCGAGTGCGTCCTTGAGCGCGAGCTTCGCGTTCTCAATACTGGTCGGGTCAAACTGCCCGTCGCCGTGTTCTTCGGCTTCGGCTTCCCGCTTTGCCTGCTGTTCCTTGAGGTACCCGGAGGCGGCGGTCCGACCTTCCTTGAGGAGTTGGTCGAAATCTTCAGCGACGCCCTTCTTCATTTCGCCCCGGTCCTGCGCGAGCTGCTGCTGAGCTTCGGTCATCGCGGTCGAACGCTGTTCGCGAGCGTCGCTGAGCAGGAAGGGAATCGCGGAGGCGGCATCGCCTTGGCGCGAGCTGAGCTCGTTGACCGCCTGCCGTAGATAGGAACCGGAGAGACCTGATGCCTTAAGACCGCGGAGCGCCTGCGCCAGCATGTCCTCCGTCATCGAGGCAGCGCCCTGCACAGAACTCGCTTCCCGACCGTAGGCGCGGTTGGCGATCCCGAAAGCCTGCTTGTCAGCGGCAATCACTGGTGCGTACTCGCGCTGGTTTGCCTTTCTGGCCCTCCGGTGCAGGATGCGGCGCTCGCGGGGCGAGAGTTGGGCGGTATGCAGTTCCTTCGTGCCGACCGTCGGGATGCGAGCCATCAGCGTTTCCTCCTTCTCTGGGCTGGGGCGGCCTGACCAACAGCAGGTTTGGGGGCCCGTTGGGCTGGCCCGGCCGTCTGTCCGTTGTGAGCCCCGGTGGTGCTGAACGCCCCCGGGTGGTTCTGACGGGCCTGGTAGATCTCCTCTTCGAGCAGATTGGTATCGGCGATCGCAGCCTCCCGCCGCGCCCGTTCCTCTTCGCGTCCCCAGCCGAACTCACTGCGGCCAGTTTCGCGGTGGGCTTCGCGCCGTTGGATGTTGCGGTCCTGTTTGAGGCGGTTGAGGCTGAGCGAGTGGTCGCTTTCCAGCTGCCCGTGCGCGGAGGCGATGCGATCGAGCGCGGTCATCAGGTCTTCGTGCAGTCGCCCTTCTGCGGTGTGAATCGGGGCTTCCGCGCGGAACTGGTTCGCTCCCCGAGCCGCCGCCGATGCTGCTGCGGTCCCTGCGTCGTTCACTCCTGCGACGTTCGCGCCTTCGCTTTGCCGGTGGCCGAGTTCGGCGAACTGGCGACCGATGTCAGCAAGGCGGACATGGAAGTCCTGCTGTTGGCGTTCGGCGTTGCGGGTGGTGTCGGCTTCCTGGTTGGCGAGCTTCTCAGTGCCGCGGGTGAAGCTGCGGTTGAGGTCCTGGCGCTTGTGCGTGGTGTTGGTGCGGATACCGCGTAGCGCCAGTTCAAGATCCTTCTCAGCGAAGTGCTTTTTGGTTTTAACGTCCGCTTCGGTGTCTTCGAGGCCCCGCTGCGCCGCTCGGCGCTGAGCCTCAAGAGCAGGATCGAACGTCATTGAAGGCGGCTGCACAAGACCAGCCGCACCTGGATCACCGACGGGATGCGGGTGTGGGACTCCGATGATTGGCAGCCCCGGTCCAACTGCAGCACGGGGCACCCGAGGCGGATGCCATCCCCACTTTTTTGCGTTCCCGTACTGCGCCATCTTTAGTCGATCCTTAGCTCCCGTTCGACATCCTTGGCCGCCTGTCGGAGCAGCGTCGGGGCCTCAGTCACCTTCGTCTCGCCGAGCACTTGGATTTTGCGCGAGTCACCCGCTACCGCGACGAGGATGCCGTCGATGGGTTGGTTCGCCGCTTCGTCTTTGGGCGTCCGAGGTTTGGTGTCCTGCCGAGTCGATTTCCGTTTGCGTTGCGCCACTTCTCCTCCTTATCCGATTGCGAACCAAGTAAATGCCAAGGTGGTATTGAGCGAGCTGGTCGAGTTGCCGAACACTTTGAAGACCGTAGAAGTCCGTTCGGTGGTCCGAAGCTGAATCACGGTGGTTCCGGTCGCAGCCTCAAGAGTTAGGCCCACAAAAACAGGTTTTGCCCCTAGCCCATGCGTAATGCTCTTGGTTTCCGATTCGACAGAAGACGACCATTTGAGGGTCGATTCGCCGAAGACAACCTTCCGCTTGGCGGTTTCGGTGAGCTGGAGGAAGGACGACTTCTCTCCATCTTCCATTACCGTCTTTTCAACTCCATTGATCCATGCTCTGATCTGACTACCGGCCGTCGTTTTTTTGGAGTTGAGGTCTAGAAAGACCTGGGAGAATTCCGAACCTCCCTTGCTTTCCAGACGGAGATGATGCCCTTCTCCGTACTGGGCGCCGAAAATCTTTTGGCGGTCTTCCGCGCCTTCCCGCCACCTAACCCAGTTTTCCGCTGCGCCCGCTTCCGCTCCAGCCTCTTTGAGTGAGAACGAGGTCAGGGTCGAGATGGAGACCCCCGTGATGGAACCAGCGCTCACCGTTCCCAGGTTCGCCGTGATCGCTGAGAGTTCGGAGACGTTCAGTTTCCCGGCGGTGATCGTGGTGGCCGCGATCTTCGCCCCAGTGATGGTTTCGGCCGCGATGTTCGACCCGGTGATCGTGGTCGCCGCGATGTCTTCGCCGAGGATGGTGCCGGCTGCGATCTGCGTCGTGGTGATGGTGCTCGCTTTGATCTGAGACGCCGTAATGGTTTCGGCTTTGATCTGGGTCCCGGTGATCGTCCCGGCGGCGATGTCTTCGGCGGTGATCGTTTCCGCCGCGATCTTGGCCGAGGTGACGGCGTTGGCCGCGAGCTTCCCGGTGGAGATCGCTTCGTTGCCGATCTGGGTTTCGATCAGCGTCCCGGTGATCTTGGCCGCTGCGATGGCTTCGATCTGGGCGTTCGTCAACAGGCCGGTGATCGTGGGAGCGGGGATCGTCGAGCCTTCTTCGATCGTCCCCTTGATTTTCAGGTTGCCGCTTTCGATATTGAAGTCGAGGACTGCGGTCGAGACCCCTTTGTAGGCGTGAAGCCCGGTCGAGTCGATGACGACGCGGTTGCCGCTGGAGGCGGTCCGCAGGGTCGCCCCGGTGACGGTCCCGGCGGTGATTTCCCCCAGGTCGGCGCTCAAGGCCGAGAGTTTGGAGACGCTGATGTTCGAGGCCGTAACGGTGCCCGATGCGATGTTCCCCCCGGTGATGGTCCCCGAGGCGATCTCCGCGGAGGTGATCGTGCCTGAGACGATGTTCCCGGCCGAGATGGTGTGCGCGGCGATCTTTTCGCCCGTGATCGTCGTGGCGGCGATCAGCGTGCCGGTAATCGTTCCGGCTTTAATGTTGCCGGCGACGATGGTTCCAGCGGCGATCTCGGTAGCGGTGATCGTCCCTGCTTTGATCTGACCCGCTTCGATCGTGTTGGCTTTCAGCCTGTCGCCAGTGATCGAGCCAGCTTCGATTTGGGCAGCGGTGAGAGTCCCGGTCTGGACTTTTTCGGCCGTGATTGCACCGGCGGCCAGGAGTGCGGTGGTGATGGAGCCCGCTTCGATCTCAGCCGCCGTGATGGTCCCCGCGGCGATGTTTTCGGCGGTGATCGTGTGAGCCGCGATCAGTTCACCCGTGATCGTGTGAGCTTCGATCTCTTCGGCGGTAATCGTGCCTTCGACCAGGAGATTGCCCTTGAGAGTCCGGGGGAGGATGCGTTCGCCCGTGATCGTTTCGACCGTGATGACCGACCCGCTGACGCCGCCCGCTGGAAGCGTGTCGGGGAGGCGCAGCTGGTCCCGCAACCAGCGCTGCAGATCGGCTTCGTTTTCAATCAGGCCGATGCCCATCAGGGTTCCGGATCGGGGTAGTAGAAGAAGGTCGCTGAGGCGTGCAAGTTCTCAGCCGAGGTCGCGGGTCCTTCGGCGGTACACCCCAACCGAAGCTTGAGCGTGTGAGCGCCGGCTCCGAGCTGGAGGCGGTAGGCCTCACCGATCGTTGCCTGGATGAACCCCAAGGGAGCCACCCCCAACTCCGCCCCCGTGCCCTGGTTGCTCCCATCGACATTCAGCTTGCCCTGCACGAAAGCCTTCCCCGATCCGGTGCCGGCGTTCATCTGTAGGTCGAATGCGGTCGTGACGATGACGACGCTCGGCCGCGCAAGAGTGAACGTCACGGTTGCGCCCGAGACATCAATCTCTTCGGTAAACGTCCCCGGATGTACTTCCTGCGATTTGGAGGAGGCGATCCGACCGCTGCCTACGAGCGAGTTGAGGGCTTCGGCGATGTTGTCGAATTCCGCCTCGAAGTCCGGAGCGAGGATGTCCGTGTCTTCGACGAAGGAGCGTTTTCGGCTGAACCAGCTCATCTGCGCACCGCCCCGCTTGGCCGGATCGAGAGGGATAGGGACCGGAGCGCGCACCGAGCGGCCGGACCGACACCTTTGATGCGGACGCGCATGTAACGGGCCCGCGGCTTCATCCGCAGGGGCACAGGGTTCCGCCCGTCACTCGTCCCGACATTCCCGACGACGACGAACGACGCCCCCAGGTCCGAACCGAATTTCGCGTTGCCGAACGTCGCGTGACCGAATCGAGCGCCCCCCGAAGTCGCAGAGCCGGTGGCGTAGCTGATCTGAAGTTCCGGATCATCGGATGCGGCGTCCACCAGCTCGTACCGAGGCCTCACCGCCCGAACGCTGTTGATCGTGCCGCTTCCGGTTTCGTAGTCCCGGCTCACAATGTCGAGGTCGAAGGTCGATCCGTCTGCGTCGTTCTTGTTGGCGGCGCTGGGGTCGAAGTAGCCCGAGCAGTCGACAACCCGGGACGGTTCGCTGCTCTGCACACCTAGGAGTTCGGGCTGCTGGGGGTCAGTCGAGGCCCGCACCGCAAGCGCCGGGACGTCGCCTCCGTCGCCCGTGAAGTGACACCACGGGTATACGACCTGCTCGCGGTCGCGGGTCGGGCGGTCGAGGCGGCAGACCAAGAGCGCCTTCACCTTGGCGGTGCCGCTGACGATCGGCAGGAAGTAGTGGTTTCGGTAGACCACCGCCCGCCCGAGCCTGTAGCCGTCCGCGATGTATCGGCGGTAGGTGCGGTTGACCGGGCGCGAGATGAGCCGTGGCTGGCTCACGCCGTCCATCAGGTAGATCCCGTCGCCTCCCGGCACGACGAGCTGCTGACCGGAGGCTGCGAGGCCGCTGGCGCCGGCGAGCACGGTGTCTCCGGAGAGCTGCTCGAGGCGGTGCTGCGGGTTGCCCGCCGCATCCACGATGTCGAGCGCCAGGCCGTCGAGGGTCCAGATCCCAGCCGTGGTGAAGATGAGGGCCGTCTGCCCCACGCTGCGCAGCCCGATCCCTTCGCCTTCGGGCAGCGTGTGTTCGTTCGTGGTGCCTTTGCTGTTGGTGAAGGTGTGAGGGTTGTTGACCTCCGTGAACTTGATCGTCCGCCCGGCGACAAAGACGAAGCGGTTGGCGCAAACGGTCACGTAGTCCCAGGTTCCGTAAGGCCCCGAGGATGCCGATAAAACGGGATTCAGCGAGTAGCTTTTCCCGCCGCCGGTTGCGCCCTGATAGGCGTCTCGAAGGGTGATCTGACTGGTTGCGTCGACAGAGGCCACAACGTAGGCCCGCTCGCTGCCGATCTGTAACAGCATCCCTGCATCGACCAGCGTGTTCCACGTCGTGCCCGAGCCGGTGACCACTTTCGAGCCGTTGGTCACGGTGACGGTGCCGGTCGAGTAGACCGCTGACTTCCGCGAGCCGCCATACAGCGTTCCGCCGCCGATGTAAAGAAGATCCTGGAGAGCCGCCGCCTGCTTTGGCACCGATAGACCCACCCCTCCGAGGTTGACGATGGATTCGCCGTCAGAGCCGAGCACTCCGAAGTCAGAGCCGTTGGCTACGAGGGTCCGGGGTCCGGGCTTCAGGTAGCCCGCCCAGAGCCAGGAGAGCCCGGAGGAGCCGAGGCCTTCTTTGGAGACGTAGGTGGTCCCACCGCGCCGGTAGGGGTTGCCGTCTTCGTCGAGCAGGACGTTGACCATCCTGGCCGCTCCAGCGGGAGAGATCAGTGCAGGCGCTACGTCCTGCACCTCGCCCTCGGACCAGTCCTCCTGCACTATGCGCTCCTGCAGGGCCGGGCTCACGGACGCACCTCGTGCTCTTTGATCCGTTGAGTCGTGATAGACATTTCCCTCAGTTCATTGCCGGTGATCGCCAGAGCAGCAATACCGCCGCCAAGCGTCCGCTGTCTCCGCCACCGGAGCCTCTGCCACCACCTCATGCCGACACCCCCAGGATCGGGACCATGAACGGATTGGAGCCGCCGCGACGCTGGTTGTCGTAGCGGACGAGTTCCCCGGCCCAGAGGTCGAACTGTTCGGCGTTGCGCTGCGCGAGTTCCGGGTTGTCCTCCACCGTCTCGTAGTACGTAGCCGACGCACCCGGGAGAAGCGCCGGATGGAAGTCCTCCGGGATCTCCGTCGGTTCGTCAGAGTCGCCGACCATCGGCGCTGGGCGGTAGACCCATTCCAGGTTGATCGCCAGGCCGGCACCGGGAGCGGGGTAGAGGATGAGCTTTCGCTGTCCGTCCTCACCAGGAGCCTCGTAATACGCCCCTTCGGCCAGCAGGGAGAGCGAGCCCGTTTCGTAACGCCGGACGGTTGCGGGATCGGTCGCTTCCCACGAATCGCCGGTCCCAAGACTGAGCGAGAGCGGGAGCAGGAGATCTGCCGGCCAGTCGTAGGAGGACTGTTCGGCGACAGTCGGGCCGATGTCGGCGGCTTTGCGCGGGTACTTCGACTTCAGCGCAAACCGCCGCCGCGCCTCGTTCAGGAGGTCGCGGGCTTCGGATGAGGAGAGGTCGAACCCGGCGAAGTCGTTCAGCCGGCTTATGAGCTGCTGGCAGTTGATGGGTCGCCTCCGTGGGAATCGGAAGACGCACCCGGCACCGGCTCGGTGTCGAACTCCCTCAGTCTCGTTGCGGCCGCTTCTGCGACCTGGAGCACCGAGGGGCGCTTGTGAGTGTCCTGCTCTTTTGCGATGACCTCTTCGACGCCCTGGAGGTCGCCGGACGCCGCCGCCTCTGCGATGGCGGTCATCTGCTGATCGACCGTCGGACGGGGCTCGTCGGGCGCAGCGCCCAGCTCCCAGAAGCCTTCCGGGTTGTTGTAGAGCCAGTGATTCCGCAAGAACAGAATCAGCTTCTCGTCGTCGGTCTTGAAGATGGAATGCGCGAATTCGACCTTCCACGGAGTGCGGTCGACAGCTTTCGGCTCCTCGCCGCGAGCTTCGCGCTGCTCATTGAGATCCTCCTGGCGGTTCAGCCACTCCTGTTCGTCGAGGACGGTTTTCTCGCCTTCGCCGTCAGAGACGTAGCGGACCTTTTTGCGGGTGAGCACCTGATTAGGCGACTTCGCGATGAAGGTCACGGTTTTCGCCTTCGTCTCCTCTGATGCGGTTGCGGTGCTCATCCTTGTCCTTTCAGTCGAGATGAGGGGCGGCTGCAGGCCAGTGGCCCGCGCCGCCCCTCTCAGGTTCAGCCGGTGACGCCGGTGAGGACCCCTCCGGTCTTCGGCTGCGGGAACTCGTAGCCGCCCTCCGTGAGGATCTCGTCCTTCTGGCCGTCGCGGTCGTTCTCCTGTCGGTTGGGCAGGAGCTTCGTTTCGCGAGAGCCGCCGGGACCGCCTCCAAGAGGCCGCCATTTCGGCGGAGCCTTCTCGAAGTCCACGGCGATGGCATAGCCGCCCCACACCGCGCCTTCGAGCAGGTTGTGCTTGACCAAGGCGATTTCGCCGTGAGCGCTCATGTATTTGGTGATGTTCAGGCCGTACGTGGTGTCCATGTCGGCCTGGATCACCTGGAGCTTGCTGACGGCGAATTTGTTTATCACCGAGAGCACCAGCGGCGAGACGAACGCGGTCTTTTTGCTGCCGTAGCGGCAGATCGTCCGCACCCATTCCTCAAACTCCGCTTCCGTCAACGTCCCGCCAGCGTCCTGGCGGTTGGACGTGTAGAACGAGAGGAGGCCGCCGCTGGTGCGGAGTTTCTTCCCGTTCGGGCCGGTGGTTTCGCCCTTGGAGTTGAAGAGAGCCTTCGTCTCCAGGCCGATCAAATGTTCCCGGTTGCGCTCCTGGTGCTGGTAGACCCAGTCATGCGGCGACGTCTGGTTCTGGGAGCTCATCCAGGTCCCGGAGGCCTCGATGGTGGTCCGGGTGATCTCGGTGAGATTGGTCTTTTTGGTTGGACCCTGCGACCGCGCTTCCGGCGACCGCGCACCCTCTTCGGACACTTCGCCGATCACGAACAGGGGGTCGTTGTCGACCAGAGCCGCCGCCGTGGTTCCAGAGAACCCGCGGCTGACTTTGATTTTGCTCGATCCCGGCTTGCTTTCGACGTAGAGCTCCTCGCCCGTTCGCGGCACGATGATGATCTGCCCAGGGGCGAAGATGTCTTCGGTGTCGACGACGAGTTCGGTAGCGCCGGAGGCGTAGCCTTCGGCTTTGTTGATCGCGTCGAAGCGAGCATCGCGTTCGCTTTCGACCCAACTGAATTCCGGGTCGCCCGCGAGTTTGGTGTTGCCACCCTCGCGGATGCGCCGGCTGATGACGGTGAGCGGTGCAGCCTCCGGCTCAAGCCGGACGATCTCGGGGGCAATGTCGATGTACCGCTGAACGGTCGCGACGTTGCCCGTGTTTCTCTGACCCGTGACGGTGCTCATGGGGTTCTCCTATCGGGCAAGGAGGTCATCAGCCGAAGACGCTGCGCGCCGTTGGCCTGTAGACCTCAGACTTGTAGGTGTCGGATAGGGAGGGGTTGCCCGCCTGGGTCTGGCCCGCATGCGTCTCAAGGGACGCTCCCTGCGTCGCGGCCTGCTCGGCCGGTACTGCTGCGGCGTCGGCCAACTCGGCTTTCACCGCTTTGTAAAGCTTCTCGACAATCTGAGCGTTGTAGATCAGATTGGGATTGCCGGTGAGGGCGACGAGATCGTTGATCTCGGTCGTCAGTTTCGGCATGACCTCTTTGCTCATGATGTCCGGGTAGCGATCACCCAGAGCTTTCATGTCGCGGGCCGCAAGTTCCCGCTGGAGCGGGGCGACCTGCTCTTGAACGATCCCGGCCACCAGGGCGTGCGCCTCGTCGAGCTGCGCCTGTGCCTCGGGACTCTGGAGTCCCTGCTCGGTCTCCGGCTGGATCGCGGCAGTTTGCTCTTCGGCCGAGGCGGCGTTTTCGTCCCCGGTCTCCAGCGCTGAGAGAAGGTCGGTGGCGAGGCTTTCCTCCTCGGCCGGTTTCTGGCTCTGCATGAAGGCGTCAAAGGACGCTTTCATGTCGGCGAAGGCACCCTCCATGCCCCGCTGCGGGGTCGGTTGCTCGATCCCCTGCTCTTGCGCAACCTGCTCGGTCGGCTGAGCGGGTGCCTGTACGGCTTGAGCGGCCTGCTCCTCGGCAACTGCCGGCGGCTGGCCTGCGACGCTTGCCTCCATCAGGACTCCTCCTTGATCTCGGCCTCACGCGCCTGCGTCTTGGCCTGCTCTCCTGCCTCAACGAGGCCGCTGGCGATCGATTCGATAGCCGCGACCCCTTTCATCTCTCCGGTGAGGCTGGCGTACTTGGCGGCCTCGATGGCTCCGGAGATGGCCATGAGACTTCCGATGAGCACCCGCTGGTAGGCGGATGCTCCTGCCTTCAGGTGCTCCCACCCCGGATGTTCCATGAGAGCCGCCACGCTCTCGCCGATCTCGACGCGCTGAGCGGCCGACTCGGAGAGAGCAAGAGGAATCGGCGGGGCTGGTTGCGAGGTGAGAAGCATTTACTTCGCGCCAGTATTCGGCTATCGGCGGACGGAACTGCGACGAGCCCGTTTGACGAGCTTCCGTTTGGCGCTGAGCGGGTGCGGGCGAAGGACTGGCCTTCCCCGCAGCATGGCTTCGAGAGTCGCGCCGGGCACCCGTGGCCGCCCTTTCCGGTATGGCTGTGCCCGGCGCGACAAAGCTCAGTCCTTGACCGAGAACTGGTGGAAGCGGAACTCGCCCTCGACCTCTGCGCCCGCCAGCCACGGCCCCTTACCGAGACCTTTCACTTCGAGAGTGCCGTCCGTGGCGACCTTAGCCGTGGCGGTGGGGTCGGGGAAGGGGCGACGACCCGTGGTGCGCTCAACCGTCACTTGCTGGGTGGGCCAGAAGCCGACCTCGGACTCGGGCGGGAAGCGGTGGTTCGCGACCGTGACCGCCTTGGACTTCGATTTGCTCACCCGGGTGCGCGCCGGTCGTTTCTTGGTGGCTTTCGTTTTGGTTGCCATTTCACCCTCCTACGGGTTCGGGCGACGGAGCCGCCGCCGTGGTTTCCGATTCGGGCGCTTGGCCCGCAGCTTCTTCGGGTTGGGCCGCTTCGTTGGACTGGAGAGCGGCTTCGAGGATCTTGGTGACCTCTTCTTCGGGGACGCCCGCCTCTCGCATCGCCTGGCCGATGTGCTGGACGATCTGACCGACATCGGGACCGGCCGGAGCTTCTTTCACCCAGTCGCCGACGTTGTCGATGTCGTGCTGGGCGAGAACGTATTTGATGAACTCGGGGACGTTGAGCTGTTCCGCGAAGGGAGCGAGCGTATTTGCGAGTTCCATCGCGTCGTGCTTCTTCTGCGCCGGATCGTCGGCTTCGGTCGAGCCGTCGACCGGCACCATTTCGATGTTCGCAGCCATCAGCTCTGGCGGGACCTCGATGAAGGCAAAGCCCGTCGGGGTTGTGCTGTCCTCGATCCGGACGGTCTGCGCGGCTTCTTCGCTCACGTAGAACTGTTCGTAGAGGGCTTTGCGCTGCGCCGCCTCGGGGACCAGTAGGTCGATGTGGAGGTTCTTCGCCTTCTGCTTGATCCGCAGGTTGGCGGCAGCCTGGACAAGCTGGGTGCCGGTGGCGGTTTCCTCGCCGCCAGATCCGACTACGGCTTCGGACATTGCGCTCGTAAGCTCGATGTCACCCTTGATCGCCTGCTCCTCGGACTCTCCCGACTGTGGGATGTCCACGAAGGGCATCGGCTGGATGACCTCGTTGGGATTGGCGAAAACCGGGTTGAAAACGCCGGCGCCCGTGACAATTTTGGCCGGATCGAGAGTACCCACCTGGTAGAAGTAGCCGCGATTGAGAGCCAGAGTCGCCGCGTCCCGCCGCTGACCCCGCAGGGTGTTCAGCTCCCACTGGAGATGGGCGATCGGCTCGACCTCGCCGATGCCGCAGAACTCCTGCTCTACGAGGGTGGGGCGGAAGATCTGGAAGGGGAAGTCGCCGTGGAGAAAGGGGTTCGCGTCTTCCTGGACCATCAGCTCGCGGTCGAGGACGGTAATCACCTGATCCCGGTCGTGGTACTCCCACACCTCGTGAAGCTCGTTGCCGCTGGTTTCGTAGTTGCTCAGCCCCGCGGCCTGCAGGCGGCCGTCCCAAGCTTCGCCGCGTTTGGTGGAAGAGCCCATGCTGGCGATGGCACCTAGGTCCACCTCAACCCAGCCGCCGCTCCTCCCTTGAGCCCGGTTCTTCCGGCCTTCGAGGACACGGTCTTTCACGTAAGCGCCGGATCGCCAAGTGCGGTGAATGACATACGAGGCGGTCTCGAGATCGCGGGCGGTGGGGTCCCAGAAGAAGTCGTAGACGTCAACCGACTCGACCTGTGGTCCCTCGAAGACGATGATCTGCTCATCAACCACTTTCTGCCCACCGAAGAACTTCTTCGCGATCTTCTTGCCGTCGCGGGTCTTCTTTTCCCAGTAGTCCTTCTGGACGCCGAGGCCGTAGCGGAAGCCTGAGCGGGCGGTTTCCTGAAGTTTGCGCTCGTACTTCATCGCGGAGTTGTCGCGTTCGTAGAGCCGCTCCATCGCGCGACAATCCTCCGGGGTGACTTCGGGATCTCCGGGGAGGCCGCGGTAGCGCGGGGTCCGTGAAAGGACCCGCGGCACATTGGTCTCGATGACCGTGAAGCAGTAGGGGACGAACAGCTCCTGCCCGAAGTGGCGGCGGATTTCCTGCTGGACGACGTCTTTGTCGTTCGGGGTGGCGGCCTGAGCGTGCGCGGAGGCGAGGCGCCGCCAGTTACGGGAAAGGCCGTAGAAGTTGTTCCAGCGCGGGACCAGCTGGGAGTGCAGCTTGTCGGCGGCTTGGAATTTGTCGATCACGCCCTGGAGGCAGCGCTTCTCCTCCTCGGTGTGATCGTCTTTTTTGGCGAGACCGGACATCAGGCGGGGGTGGGTTCTTCCTTCTCAGCCCACTCCGGATCGCTGTGGCCGCATTGCCCGCACGTGACCGCCCCGGTACTTCCAGTGGTGATCCGGAACTCCGGGTCGTGGACGCAGTCGTCTGGGTTAACGGTCGGCGTCTTGACTGCGATCCGCGCAGGCGCCTCGCTGAACTCCGAGACCTTGACGCCCTCGATCTCCTCTGGGGGAGGGGCAGCGACAACCCGGGCGTCACGGCTCTCGTACTCGAAGCGGAGCATCGCGGTCTCGTATTCGCCGGCCTCGTCCTCCTGGGCGAGGTGACCGTCAGGAGTGAGGCGCTCGCGCAAGGTGACAACGTAGCCTTGGCCGCCCATCTCCTGGATGTAGGTCAGGAGATTGGTGAGGGCGATGATGGTCGGCCCGTCGAAGCGGTCACCGAGGGCGGAGGCCGCCCGGTGCGCCGCCGCGTCTCCGGGAAAGAACCCGTGTTCGCGGTTCTGGGCGATCACAATGTCCTCGATCCGCTTGCGGGCCATCAACTGCCTCCGTTTTTCCTGATGTGGGCGTACCGCTCGGGGTCAGCCGATTTCGTGAAGTAGGTCTCCTCGCGTCGGGCGAGGGCGGCTTCGATCCCGCCGAAGTTCTTCTTGGCGCACGCCTTGACGTGCCGCCGCCAGTTTTGGTGCTGCTCCATCGGAAAAGTCCTGCCGCATCCTGGGACGGTGCAGCGCCGGACGGGGCCGGATTTCTCACGGGCGGATGGCGGAATCCAGAGAGTCAGCGTCATAAGGAACGAGAAGTAAATACTGTTCGCTCGGCAGAGTGACGCTGGGAGCGGATGGAACCGTCAGCGGTAGCGAGGGTCGTACCCGCCGACCCCGGACCCGTCAGCCACGAAACCTGAAGCCTGTCCCGGAACTTGGAAGCGACCTTTCAGCGGAAGCTCGCGGGCCAGGTGTTGAGCCCCCATGTAGGCCATCAGGCAGTCGTCGTACTTGCCCGACTCCGCTTGCATCTTCCCCGCGTCGGTCTGGGTATAGGTGCGGACCTCGCCAGCCAAGACCCTAGATTTGATCCCGCTCTTTTCGATCCGGATCAACTCCTGCATCCCCGCGACGAGGATCGGCTTGGTCCGTACGTCGGTGCTGAAGCCGAGCCGCTGTTCGGTCGACTCGCTGGAAGCGCCAATCTTCTTGGAGCGGTAGACGTGCGGGTAGTGCGCATCGAGGTAGAGGAAGCGGAGGATCGGGAGACCCCACCCGCCCGTGCGCTCGACCCCGACATGGGCGTTGTTGAAGAACAAAGCGGCCAACAGAACCTCTCGGGCGAGCAGGTCCGGATCGATGCGGCTCCGGTACTCGGCGACCTGATCGCCGGTGGCGTGGTCGATGACCTCGACCGCGTGGAAGTCGGGCTCGTCCGTTTCCTCCATCTGCCCGCCGGAGGGGTCCACGAAGACGATGTACTCCCCCGCAGGAGCCGCAGGCATTCCCCGCTCATCGCGTTCCGACCAGAGTTTCCAGGGAGCGGTGGGGTTCGAGACTCCGGGCAGCCTGGGCGTCCACAGGGCTCCCGTCGGAATCTGGACCGTTGCGCCAGCACGGGAAGAGACTTCCGTCCGCTCACCAGCGGGTTTGAGATCGCCGATCAGCGGGCCCGGGTTCGCCTCGGTTGGGGCCTTCGGGTCGCTCAGGTCGACCGTGACGAGGAGTTGCGCCACCTTGTAGGGATCGAAGACCTTCTTGCCGGTTGAGATGAAGGCCTCTTCGGGCGTGGACGGGAACTCCTGGTGGAAGATCCGCAGATCGCCGCCGCATTTGTTGGCGATGACGTAGCGTCGCCAGTTGAGCTGCTCGAGGCCGAGCCCGAAGTTCGTGACCAGATCGGGCTCTTCCTCGGCGTAGGGATTGGTCGAGTCTCCTACGGCAAACCGCTCCCTCTCCAGTTCATTCAGGAAGGGACGCCGGTATTCGTCCTCCTTCCACCACGGCCAGAAGAAGGCCAGATAGTCGTTGCGGCCCTCTTCGGCGTCGACCCAGATGTCGTTGAACTCGTTGAGGCCGTTGGCCGTCGACTCCAGCACTATCAAGCTCTCTGGGTCGTCCGGCACCGCCGCCATCAAGGCCGTGAGCTTGAGCATGATTTGAGGCCAGAAAGCCACCTCAGAGCCGTGGACAAGGCGGTAGGTACCACCGCGCCCGGCCTGGAACTCGCCCGCCGTATCCACGAAGTAGCGCGAGTCCGGGAAGGCATCGCCGCTAGTCCACAGTCCGTCGCCAGCGAAATGCAGAAACCGTTGTCGCCGATGCTGCCCCAGCGCAGGCTTAAGCTCGGGGTCTTCGGGGAGATTCGCGTAGATAGTCTCGGCCATCCGGTAGAGCTTGGCCCCGGTCTCGCGGTCGTGGGCGACCGTCAACGCGTCGAACCGCTCCCGCAACGTGCAGCGGTGGATCGCCTTGGCCTGGGTCCAGGTTGACATCCCTACCTGGCGAGCCTTCAGGTTCAGCGCCCGCATCGGCTTCCCCGCGGCCCGCTGCGCCTCCAACTGCCAATCGAACTCCAGTTGCCCCCGTTTGCCGATGAGCCGGATCTTCCGACCCGTCTTGTCGATGATGAAGGCGAAGTTTTCGGCCCAGAACGGCGTGTCCTCCTTCACCCGCTTTCGCAGGGCGTCGGCGTCAACGGAGGCGGTCGCGGGTCCCAAGGCCGCCGGAGTTTGGCTGGGTAAGCGGATGGAGACTGGGGCGCGTCCGAGCAGATGTGCCGTGTTATGAAACGGGTGTTATAAAACGCGGCTTCGCTCCGAGCGCACTGGCCCCTTAACCGACCCTCCGAAAATTTCGGCACCGTCTCTCCCTCTGCGCTTTGCGACGCAGATGATTCCAGCCCCTTTAACGGGCGAAGCGGCGCTCGGATTCGGCGACAAGCGGGTCAACCGGGAGCGTCCGCAGGGAGACCGTAAGATCCTCCCTGACTCGACAAAGCGGCGCCAACTTAAAGCGGCTTCCGGATGGAAATCCGGGGCCGCTTTTTGTATGGGGCGGTAGGCTCTGGGCGGGATGACTCGGGCAGCCGCGTGGGCACTGGTGGTAGCTCTACTGATCTGCGCTGTCGCAGGTCTGTGGATCGGCAGCGAACTGCACTACGGCAACTGCCTCGCAGCGCACCGCCCGCTATCCGGAGACCCCGCCGTAGAAGCGTTCGGCGCTGAGCCCGCAACGGGCAAGGACAGTTGCTCCCGCTGGCCCTTCTAAGCGTCCGCCAGCTCCGTCGGCATCGAATCGCCCTTGGCCTGGTTGCAAGAACGGCACATCGTTTGCAGGTTCTCAAAGCTGGTCGGCCCACCCTTGGACCGCGGAATGGTGGTCTAGGGTCAGTTCATCGCCCGAGCCACACGCGACGCACCGATGTGCGTCGCGCTCGTGGACTCGCTCTCGAAGGCCCCGTTGCCGGTCGATCCGCGCATGGAGCTTCTCAAGGTAGCGCTGTGAGCCGGTTTTCCGCGGCACCACTTTCGCAGGCCTGATCGCCCCGCCGCAGTCGCAGATTGCAATGGCGGTATTGAGCGCCAGTCGCCCGCAGCGCGTGCAGGAGTTCAACCCCGCTCCCGCGCCATTTCCCGCCGAGCCAGGATTTCAGCCGACCGCCGCGGCATACGCTGCGCGTGCCGCTCAACCAGAGCAGCGAAGTCGCCGGGTGCCCGAGCTGCCGACTTCTCGAACTGACGGTCGAGAGCCGCTCGCTCGGCAATCTCAGGACCCGCCCCGCCAAGGGCTCGCCGCCGGATGTAGTCGCTCATCTGTCGCGAACCGCCGGCCCGCTCTCGGATCAGCGCCTTCTCGGCAGGGGTGACCCGCAGGAGAATGCGATCGGTCCGGCTGGCCTTGGAGGTCACGGTTGAGCGACGGTAGCGGTGGGGGAGGATGTACGTACAGATTCAGGGGTGGCAACTGCGGATGCGTGGATGGGAGAGGTATGGATGTTGCGCCGACTGGGTTCCCTTCGCTGCGAGGGGGTGGCCCGGGGGGCCGATCCAGGCACGAATCCGATGGTGAGGATGGGATTGAATGAAGCCGCATTGCTACTTGTAGAGCCGAATGCGCCGCCGCTTGCGTCCGGCAATGCGTCCGGCTTGGTGGTGCTCGCTGCTGGCCGAGCTAGCTAGTCGTTGGTGGTGCGCGTGCTCGGCGTAGACGGATGGACGGGGCACGGGTTGAAGCAGGTGCAGTCGTCGCCTTGGTTGCCGACGTCGCACTGCCAGCACTTGTCGTTGCAGTTGCAGCGCTGTGGCGCGCGACCAAGGATCGCCTCGTCGCGCCGATTTAGCGCAGCGTCTAGTTGCGCGTCGACCTCTAGTCCTAGATCGCCCTTCATGCTCGGGCGCTCCGCTCCAGGATCGGTCCGGCCGTAATGGCTTGCGAAGCGATGGTTGCAGCCGATATCGGTTGCACGGTGATCGGCACGGCGAACTCTCCGAACATGCGAATGATCCGTGATCTCAGGGGCGTCTTGTCGGCCCGTTCGAGCACGTATCCGCCCGACCAGTTGTCTTGCCACTTCGAGATCTTGATCCCGAACATGCTGCTCATCCTACGCTCCCCACGTTAACTCGGGCTCCTGTAGCTCCCGCCCGTCGAGGGAGTGATGAACGTAGAGCCAGGCTTCGTTGACGATTTCGATGCCCGGCATGCAGATGCAGTCCTCGCTCTCCTCATGCTCGATCATGTCGTCCTGCGGGATTACATGCGCTTCGTCGCTATCGCCGACAGATATTTGCCCTGCCACTCGTCGAACTCCTCTTTGCTCATCGCGTCCCTCTCGATGTCCGTGGGTTCTTGGCTCTGTTTATTGGGTTTCGGGCTCCTGGCCTCTTCAAGATGTCCCTCGGAATGTCCGCTCCCGTCGCCTTCGGCCATCACCAGCGCGTCGATGGCCGACTTCGGCTTGTCGTCACTAACCGGCGCTTTGCCCCGCCGCTTCCCCCTGCCCTTCCGCTTCTCGGCGATTTCCTGCCGCCTCTCCATGTCGTCAAGGGTGGCGTAGTGCTGGCGTAGAGCCGTGGACTGCTTGGCTGAGATGCGGCCGTTCGGGAGCCCCTCGAGGTGGGCGATCTCCCGTGCCAGGACATTGAGCGCCCGCTGTTTGACCCGGTTGATCGAGTCGACGGTCAGCTCCTCGTCCTCGGGCTCCTTGCGCGGCCCGTGCTTGGCCTTGTGCTCGGCCACGTATTCGGCCACTCGGCGTTCGGTGATGCCGATCGGCTGGGGCTTTCCTTCCTTGTCGATCAGCCCGGCCGTTCCATCGTTGAAACGGCGCGTTATCTCAGGGACGCTGAGGCCTTCGAGGTAGAGGGCGACTGCGACCTCTCGGGCTTTCTTCGGGTAGCGCTTAGGCATTGAACGCGGATACCGCCGCCGCCAACAAGAGCCCGACTAAGCCCCACGCCATCACACCGAACGCGAACCAGTCCCACCAGTAGAGCCTTTGACTTCTGTGCCATGCCCTGAGCCCGTTCATTGGCGCTGATTCTCTCCTTTGCGGTGGATGGAGCGGAAGAGGTGCGGAACGGGCCTCAGCGCGGGAATGCTTTGCCGTTCCGCTGGGGATGCGATGTACCTACGCTTCGAGGAGGCTGAGAGCGCGGGTGTTTGACTCAATTGCGGTGGCAATCGACTCGCAGTTGGTAGCGCCACACCGAAGGGCTTCCCTCTGAAGTTCGGCTATCACCGCGCGCTGCTTCTCGGCGAGTTTGCTCTTGGTCGGTGCTGGATCGGGGGTCTCCGTGCTTGAGGTCATTTCTGTTCCTTTCGTGGTGATTTGCCTTGCAAGTTCGATTGGATTCGCTGGATCAGCCAGGCTTTCCACCTCTCCGAGTCAGCTCCCCCGTAGACCCGCAGGGCGAAGTTTTCGGCTTTGGCCTTGGAGCGGCAGATCAGCTCCCAGTCGTCGTAGGCCATGAGGTTGCCGTTCTTCATGCGCTTGGTGTTCGGGTCGTAAGCCGCGCCGGCGATTGCCTTGAGCAGCTTCATCAGCCCGCCGCGTTCCTTCAGCCTCGGAAGGGCCTGGTGGAACTCCTCCGCGCCGAACTTGACGCCGGGATACCAGCAGGCAAGCCGCCACCATTCGTGTGCAGCTTGTGCCTCAGCCCAGAGCTTGTGCTTCTTCGCCTCGGCCTCTCGGTTGGCGGTCAGGGTGGTCAGGCGCGCTTTGAGCCGCCGGATCTCGTTCTCGTAGGTGGCCAGGTAGTCGTCCAACGGGCCGATGTGCTCGCCCGTCTCGGTGTCGATCACGATCAGCCGGGGGCTCTTCGACGTGACTAGGTGGAGCCTGCGCTGGGCGTTCATACGCGAACTCGATCCAGTCCCGGCGCATTTCGAGGGTCGAGCAGATCCAGTTGATCCGCAGGTGGCTTCGGGCCGCGCCGCGGCTTGTCGTAGGGCTCGTCATAGCCCTTGTACTCGGGGCATTCCCCGTTCCACTCATCTGGCCTGACCAATTGACCCTTCGGTCCAGCCTCAAGGAAGCCGCCCCGCAATGCGGTCTTCGCGAGGATCGTGCCATCGCCGATCGATGCCCTGGTAAGCGCCACCTCAATCGGGCACCCGTGGCGAGAGCTTTCAGCGTTCGGGTTGTAGTGGCGACATCCGCGGTGGCCGCGGTGGCAGTTGCCGCCCAGCCACATGCGGAATTCTTCGCTGTTCGAGAAGGGCTGGAACGGATCGTGTGGCTGAAAGCTCTCGCTCACGCCGCCGCTCTTCTCTCGTAGAGATCGTGGACTTTGTACTTCGCCCTGACGGCTCGGTTGAAGACATGCTCGGCCTCTGCGGCGTCGATCAGCGCTCGATACGCCTGCTTTCCGAGCTGCTGCAGGATCGCTCGGGTATCGGCTCCCCTTGGAAGTGCGAGACGCTTGGCGTGGGGGAGATCCTCTGCGACCGCCTCGCCCAACTTGTCACCAGCGCTGTCGCCGTCGAAGCTCAAGTAGACCCGCTCAAAATCCTCGGCGATGCGCTTCCATTCGCTCTTCCAGCTCGACGCTCCGGGGATGCCGATCGCCACGATGTTGGGCCAAGCGAGTCGGAGCGCAAGGGTGTCCGACTCGCCCTCGGTCACGACAAGAGCATCGCCGTCGGCCTCTAGCTGCTCCAGGCCGTAGGGGATCTGACCTTTGCCCTGGCCTCCGAGCCACCATGAACAGCCGTCAGGCGCGAAGTGCTTTGCTCTGAACAGGGTTCCGTCGCGCTTGTAGTAGGGCAGCCAAATTGACCCGTCCGAGTTCTGCTTGATCCCGAACTGCTCAAGCTGCCAGAGGGAGAAGCCTTTCCAGATACCGCTTCGCGTCATCGGCGGCGCCGCCTCCTTCTACGCCCCGATGGCTCACGCCGGTAATCCCTTTGGGGACCGGAGTAGATGATGCGCGGGACGGGCTCGCAGGCGGCGTCCGTATCCCCCATCCAGTTCCACACCGTGATCCGACGTTTTGGGTCGAGCACTCCCGCCCTCATGCCGCTACCGCCGCAGGGGTAACTAGACCCTTGAGCCGCTCCGCCGCACCTCTCTGGCGGAAGATCGTGATCCTCTTTGCAGGTTCACTGGGCGCTTCGATCCGGCACTCGCCTTCGATCTGCTCGTACCAGGCGTCCTGTACCGGGTCCTTGCAGTGGCGGGTGTTCTCGCGGTCGCCGTCCCCGGCGAATACTCCCGTCCGATGACGATCAAAGGCTGCATCGCCGGCGAAATGGCGGCCGCAGGATCGACAGTGCGATGAGCAGGTGCGAGTCGGCATTAGGCCCGCTCCACCGTGACCGTCACGTTCTCTTCAAGACCCGGTGAGCGACCGTCGTCTGCGCGAAGCAGAGCCATGACGGACTGGTAAGCATCCCCTCCCTGTCCCTCCGGAACCGAGATATGAACAACATCGGCCTTCATCTGCTGGTCCTTTCCTTTGTTTGCAAGCTCGGTCACGGCTCCAACATCTCCCCGCACTCAGGGCAGCAGCCGTTCAAATCCAGTTCACGTAGATCCGCCTGGCAGTAGGGGCACTCCTCGGGCGGATCGGGGGCGTAGAGGTCGGGTGGCTGGACCTTGCCGCACGCTTCGTCCAGGTACATCAGGCCGCCTCCCGTCGAAAATGGGGAAGAGTCTTCTCGTTCTTCTTCTTCCACCGTCTAAGTTCGCGTCGGCGTTTTCGCTCAGCCGTCCGCTGGCCCCCGGTAGCTCGAGGCGCAGCCAGGACGGTGGTCAACAACCGGCCCTTTGCCGCGCCCACCACCCCTGGGCCAAGGGCGAGATAGAGATCCCCCTGCTTCCTTGGCTCCGCCCACCAGGTGGGTCGCTCGCAGGGCTTGACCAGCGCAACAAGGGCTTCGAGCTCGGTCCGGGCTTGGCTGCGCCCGAGATGAGGCTTGACTCGCTCGATGTAGCGGTCAACGGCGTGGCTGGACACTGCGAGCCTCATCCCTCTACCACCCTGATCCGGATGACAGAGCGCGGCTGCTCACCGTAGGCGACGTAGAGCTTCTCGCCCCGGCCCCGAACATTCTGGTCGTCGTCGGGCATGACCCGAGCGAGGACAAGGCAGTCCTCGACCATTTTTTCGAGGTTGGATCGATCTGGCTTGCCAGTCGGGTATTTCGGCGCCCAGTCCTTGAGCACTCCCGCATTGCGGCCCGTTCCGTAGTGACTTTTGGGGCGCTTCACGTAGAAGGTGCAATCCAGCGAGAGTGGGACTGCTTGCGCGAAAACCAAGTCGTGATCGTCGCCACCGAGCTGGTGGTTGATGAAAGCCACGTTTCTGGCAATGGCGTCCTCCTGACGCGCCGGCAGGAATCGGTTGCCGGTGCGCCGGTTCTGCTTGGTCGACGTCCACGGCACCGGGTCACCCGGAATGGCAAAGATCAGCTCTGACATCAGCCCCTCCTCCCCGGGGGAAGCTAGCGAGGTCAATGCTTTGACTTCGGAGTCGGTCCAAAAAAACGCAGAAGCACATCGGGCGAGCCGTCGTCCACTGGATCGTGGGCATCCGGAACCCGAGCCGCTTCACGGCGTGCCGGATTTCGTCGGCCGCGCACCAGTCCCCACCGCGAAGGAAAGCGGCCAGCGCGAGCATATCGTCGGTCGGCTTCACTGCTTCCCCCTCCAGTGCTTCAGGGGACTGATCTGTCACACGGCCGCACCTATCTAGTAGATGGCGAAGCGAGCGAAAAGCAGCGAGTGGCCACTGCGGACGATCCTCGGCCGAGTTGCGATCCAGGTCGGGCCGGGGCGCGTCGAAGTCCTCGAGCTCGAGTGCGGGCATCTGCACCACCCGCCCACCGACCGGTTCGGCTACGAGCGGTACGGCCAGCGGATGCGGTGCTGGAAGTGCTCGAAGGGCAGACCTGCTGATGATCCCGACACGTTCCTCTGAGCGCATCAGCCCCTGCCCTCCAGTGCTTCTCGTCCTAGCTGGGTGAGGCGGTAGAAGAGCAGTCCGTGGCGGTTGCTGGTTCCGTCGCTGTGGACGTACCCGCTGCGCTCCAGAGCTTTGAGGCGGCAGCGTCCGGCGTGCAGCGTGCAGTTAACGATTCCGCCGACCATCGCCGCCGTGGTGACCCCGTAGTCGCACTGCCGAACAGCCCTCAGCGTCTCTACCTGGCTCGGTCGAAGGGGCATCAGGACTCCCGGCGGTGGTTAGGTTGGCTGGGTACGGGCTGCGGGTCCTGAGGGCGCGAGTCGTAGGTGTATTTGCCGCCGCCGGTGAAGAAACGACATGAGCACCCGCCTGATTCGCAGCAGCAGGACGGGTTGTGAAAGCGCTGGGGGTGGCCACAGGTCGCGCAGATCTCAGCGCACAGGTGGGCGGGCCACGGGGTGCGGCCGACCATCCCCGCCATGTAGCGAGCGCCGCATTCGGGGCACGTCATCTGGATCGCGCTCACTCCGGTGCCCCTAGAAGCTCATGAGCGGCCACGCAACCAAGACAGGCGACTTGGCCAACGTTGGGAGCGATCTCAATGTGCGAGTAGCTGTCGCCCGGCCAGAGAGTCGTCCCGCAGCCCTCACAGATTGCAGGCCCACCCGGCCACATCTCCTGCAAGGTGATGACGTGAACCCCGGTGACGAGAGGGCAATCCGGGGCGTGCTCGGCCGTGCCGGTCTCGCAGCCCGTCGCCTTACAGTAGCCGCAGGTATCGAAGTCGCCGCTTGCGTTCGCAGGCATCTTCAGCAGCGCTCGCGCCCAGCCGATCAACCGCAGGGCCAGCTTTGCTCGCAGCTTCAGCATCGCCCCTCTAGCTCCTTTCGGACCTGATCCAGTGCCTTCTTCATCGCGTGGTTGGCGCGGTAGAGGCGAGGCTGATGACTCGTCGCGGTGTGCGGGTGGGCATCGGCGCTTGCCTCCAAAAGTTCAGAGCCGACGGTCCGCAGCTTCTCTACCTGCTGCCTTAGCTGGTCTCGCTCGGCCCGGAGGTCGTTGCGTTCACCTTCGAGCGCCCCGTGGTCCTTTGCTATCGCGTGTTGCAGCGATGGCGACATGAAGCCTTTGATCTCGCTCATCGCCCCTCACCACCCTTCGCTGAAAGGAATCCGAGCTTGGCTGCGAACGCGACTGCGGTGAAGGCACAGACTGCGGCAAGGTAGATCCAGCCGGTCGGAAGTTCACCCGCCCCGACTGCAATGCCGATTCCGGTTGCCGTAAGCGCGTTGAAGAGCCCGAAGAACAGGGCTTCGAGCCTGTCAGCCATTCCCCTCACCGCTCTTGTTGTCTGAGATGGGCTGGGTGGAGGCGACCTCGTCGGAAGCCATGACCTCAGCGACAGCGTCTAGCCATTCGGCGGCACGGTCGGGGGCGAGCTTGTCCCGCTTGGCTTCGACCTCAGCCTTGGTGCCTTCCTCAACGCCCGCCCCGTAGTGGCAGTCGCCGTGCATCTCGCCGCAGCAGGGGCATTTCATGAAGGCGTCGGACTCACCGTCCTCGCTGGGGCGAAACTCTTCGCTCTTGTCCTCCCAGTCGTCCCGGCGTTGCCAGTAGGTCCAGTGGTCTTCGTGTGCGATCTTCCCGCAGTTCAGGCACAGGTAGTGGCTGCCGACCAGCGACATTTCACCCACGGCGATCAGCCCCCTCCCCTACCCCGCCTTCCTGCCCACCGGAGATCTTCCCTTCAGCGATGAGCTGCTCGGCGCGGTCGAAGTCTTTTTGCGTGACGCCCTCTTCCTGTCCACCGGAGGACTGCTGGGTAAGGCGGCTGCGAATCTCGTCCGCGACTTCCTGGAGCGCCATCGCACCCGTGAGCCAGTCGCCAATGGTGCGCGCTCCCTTCCGGTGTTCTTCCACCCAGCCAAGCAGTTCTTCGAGGGCGACCCCGTCACATTGGACTGAGCCGCCCTCGGCTACTGAGATGCTTTGGTCTGACAGTCGAGCGGCCACGGCCTTTGCATCGGCATCACCTCCTCCTATCGAAGCTCGCAGGCGGTTGAGAATTGCCCCGATCTCCGCTTCCTCACGGTCGGTCAGGTCGGCTTTCCAAACGCGCACTAGCGCACCGGCCTCTGCCTCGCTCAGCTTCAGAGCATCATCGTCTGCGCCTCCTCCTTTCTTCTTGAGCTGGACGTTCTCTGCGAGCAGTCCTACGTTGACTCTCTCGCGCTCTTTACAGGCTCGGCAGTCGGGGTGCTGGAGGCGGTTGATGCCCTCGTCGGGGCCTAGCTTCCTGGCCACTTACCAGGACCCCCATTGCGAAGAGGCTTCGAGGAAGCTCCTCTTGATCCAGAGTCCGTTCATCAGTCGGACGCTCCTTGGGGCTGCTGGTTCCCGTCCGAGTCGACGCTGGGCCTTGGCGTGGCCGCTAGGTCGCGACGAGAGGCAATCGAGCATGACCCCCTTCGCGACGGGACCGACTCAGCGCCGACTCCGGCGGGCTGCTCGGTGAAGTCGAGCTTGTTCCGCAAAAGGGCGATAGCCTCGCCCAACCCGTAGGAGTTGCCCTTGAACCACCCGATGCGGCTGCCCTTCCCGGCGGCGTCAGCCCTATCCCGACGCCGTTCAAGCTCTTGGACGACCTCCTGGAGGTCCTCGACGGCAACACTCCCTAGCTCCCTCATGCTGCAGCCTCCTCTATGGAGATGAAGAGCTGGCCTTCTAAGGGTTCAGGATCTCCCTTTAGATGGCCTGCCGGGTTTGCTTCCCAGCGGCGAATTCGGTCTTCTGCCATCTCGGCGTAGTCCGGGTTGAGCTCGATCCCGATCGAGTCACGGCCCAACCGAGTTGCGACGAGGTTGGTGGTGCCAGCCCCGGCGAAGGGGTCGAGGATCGTGTCGCCTTTTCTGCTGCCGGCCGCGATGCACGGTTCCACCAGATCCGGAGGGAAGGTGGCGAAGTGGGCCTCTGGATAGGGACGGGTTGCGATCGTCCAGACGGAGCGTTTGTTGCGGCCTAGGGCCTGCTGTTCCTCCTTGGACATCGCATCCCAGCGGTCGTTGAAGCCATCGTGGCGGCGTCCGTGACCGCGCTGCTTGTCCTGGCGCAGACCACGGTGCGGCGGTGCTCCGGGCACCTCCGAGTCGCGAGGCCCTCGGTCGGTGCGGTTCTGGCCCGGCCATATGGCGGTCTCCCGAATCGCCTCAGCGTCATAGAAGTACCTCGGCGACTTGCTCAGCAGGAAGAGGTACTCGTGCGAGGAGGTCGGGCGATCAGTGACGCTCTCGGGCATCGGGTTCGGCTTGTTCCAGATGATGTCTCGGCGCAGGTACCAGTCGTCGGCGCGTAGCGCGAGGGCCACCAAGGCCGGGACCATGAGGAGATCCTTTGGCTTGAGGTCGGGCGCAACCGCCCGCACGGTGGAACCACCCATCCAGTCGTGCTTGCCGAAGGTGCCGCGTCCCGGCTCGCGCCGTGCCACCGCTCCGGAGTTGTAGGAGTCGCCGAGGTTGACCCACACCGTCCCGTCGTCGCGAAGCAGGCGGGCGACCTCTCGGAAGATCTGCACCAGATGGCCGATGAACTGCTCGGGCGTCTCCTCGAAGCCGAGGCAGCAAGTCATCGCTGGCACCTCGAACTCGCCGCCCGGAAGCCTGTATCTGACCGCCTGCCAGTCGGTCGGCGGCAGGTCGTAATCGCGCAGTCCAAAGTAGGGTGGCGAGGTAACGCAGCACTGCACCGACTCGTCGGGGAGCTTGCGTAGGCGCTCGATGCAGTCGCCCTGGAGGATCTGCCAGCTGGGCTCAGCCACGAGCCTCCCCTTTCTCCTCGGTGTGTGGCGGAGCAGTCACCGAATCACCCACACCCACCCAAGGGCGCTCCCGAGCCGCAGCACAAGGTCGAGCCGCGGGTTGACTTCACCGCGTTCAAATCGTTCGAGGTAAGGCACGGTCGTCCCCACAACCCTCGCTAGATCCTTGCGGCTCACCCCTTGTCGCTCGCGGCGGTCGCCCAAGGCGAAGCCAATCCGCTGGACGCCGCCGGGGTCGCGCATCTTCACCCGGCTCACTTCGGCTCCCCTCTCTCGTGATCGGCCCGTTCGTAGTTGAGGATCGCCACGTCGGATACTCCGGCGAGCCTTGCGACCTTGCGGCGGGGTAGGCCAGCGTGTACGAGTTTGGTCGCCAGCGCGAACCGGCGCCTCTTGACGGCGCGTAGGCACCTCTCCAGCCGCTCGGCCTCCGCCCGTTCCTCGCCGAGCCTCTTCTTGATGGACTCGACCGCGTGGCTCTCAGTTGCCTCGTTGCTCAGCGTCCTAGCCACGGTCCTGGCCCTCGCTATCGGTGGAGGCGAAGGCGGCGTCGAAGGCGGTGCGTAGCGCGGCACGCATGTCCAGCTCCGGGTCTGCAGGGATTTCCGGCCAGCCGTCTAGGTGCAGCGACCCGAGAGCGGCGACGACCGGATCATCACCCAGCAGCGCCTCTCTTACCTCGCTGAGGGGGACGACCTCGACCGCTTCTGCTCTATGCCCGTGCTTGTGCTCAGACCCCGGTTGTCGGCCGCAAACGGGACAGATGTAGATCGTCCAGCGCTTCACGATTTCTCCTCCCGAGGTTCCGAGGGGGCGGGGGACAGCACGGAGACCGGGCATGACTCCAGATGAACGTCCCGTTCGGTGCCGAGCGTCGGGGGAGTGCCTGAGCAGGTGCAGGCCACCCGAACGCCCGGTTTGCCTTCAGTCAGCCGGTCGGGATGAAGCGGCACGACCCGGCCAAATGGATCGGCAGGATCGACTACTAGTAGCCGCGTCCCGCCGTAGGGCTGGGAAAGGTAGCCGGTGACTTCAAGCATCGCTTTCCTCCTCCGAGGGGGCGGGGGTGTCGAGGGCGGCGTCCAGCACGGCATCAACGATCCGCCAGACGTACTCCTCTTGATGTTCGGGGTCCGTGAAGCTGAAGAAGTTGCCCTCGGTCAGCTTCTCGAAGGCCGCAAGGCGCCGCTCCTCACCCCGCAGACGCTCCCGCTCTTCCTCGGCTCCCTCTTGGCGGGCTTGCTCGGCATCAACGACCTCCAAGGGCGGGGCGTTATCGGCAAGGTCCCGGAGGAAGGCGGCGCTGTTGCGGTCGGCATCAATCTGAGCCTGAAAGCCACGGTCTATTCCCTCTAGAGACTTCGCGATGCGCCGTAGTCGCTCACGGTCGGCATCGCTTAGCCCGTGTTCCTCGGCTCCCTTGGCTAGGGCTTGGTCGAGGTCACGGCGGGGCACGTACTCTTCGACCTCATATTTGTCGGCGTCGAAGTCGCCAATCTCCCACCAGGTCCAAGGCGGCGAGGATTTCGTTCCGGCATCGCGCATCAGCGTGACGCCGGGCCACTCCCCTCCCAGCAGGCGTTCACGCCTCGCTTTGTCTAGCCGCCGTTCCGCTTCCTCGGCTCCCTGCTTGCGGAGGGCGGGGGCGGCGGCTTGGAGGACGGCGAGGGCGTCGGAGCGGGTCTCCTCCTGATCGCCCTCGAACTTGCCTTCGGCGACCATCTGCTCCCACAGGAACGGTTCACGTGGCGGCGGCTGGTCGGGGTTGTCGCCAGGCGGGTACCAGTCGTCGGGGGCGTCGCCGGTCGGATCGCGGCGCTCGCGCTCGTTCCACAGCGCCTCAGCCGCAAGCTCCGCCGCCTCCTCTGGGATGTCGGGACGGTCAGGCATCGGTCATCTCTCCCTCCGCGAGGCGCTTGCCCTTCTCGGTAAGCCAGCCCTCCGAGTCGATTGCCTCGGCGTCTAGGGCCTCCTGGATGCGGCGGGCGGCATTGGGCGATCGTTCGCGGCCAAGATCAACCCGACCGCCGTCCCGCGAAGCCAGCAGGCACAAACCTTCGAGCGGCGTGAGTTCGTCAAGGCTCCGCTCAGGCACCGGAGTCCTCCTTGTCGAGAGCGGCGAGGGCGTCAGAGCGCTTGATGTAGGGACCGTCCTCGTCGCCGATCATGCCGTTGTAGAACTCGTCATCCGACGCTTGGAACGAGAAACGGTCTAGCCCCTCCAGCCGCTCTCGTATCTCTAGGGCGAGGAGCGGGGTGATGGCGGCGAGGTCGTCGCGGGCGACTCGACGGAAGGCGTCGCACTTGAAGTCCGGCGCGTCCTCCCACGGCGGCCCCCCCTCGACCCAACGTCGCTGCTGATAGTTCCGCTTCGCCAGCACCTCCACCACGTCACCCTGTGGCTCGGAATTCTGCGGTTCTGCCAGATCGGAAGAATTCTCGGGGTCACGCTGTGGCTCGGCCGGGGACTGCTTGCCGGTGGCGACGTATAGGCGTGCGGAGATACCGTCAACCGGTGGGATCGGCGTCAACTCGCTGCTCCCCGTCGTGGAGTGCAGCTTGCCGGTGATTCCGTCGCGCCAGACCCAGACCTCGTGCCATCCGTCCTGTACCTCGCCCTGTGGTGAGGGGGAACCGTGGATCGGGCATTGCGGATCGGTCCCGGTGCGCGAGTCGTGCTCGCCGCCGTGGGGGCACGAGCAGTCCTGTGGTGAGGGAGGCTGGGTAGAGGCGGCGAGAAGTGCGCGAGCTTCATCTCGGAGGTCATCGGCACGGGAGCGCGGCGATCCTTCCTCCACTGCCCGCTTCGACCTGAACGTCTCAGCGGCGGCGAGGTTGCCCCAGCCGTCCCTTTTCGCTAGCCAGGTGGCGACCGACTCCACCGCGTCGGCCGGGGCGTCAAGTTCGTTGATGCGCTCCAGTGCGACCTCGTACCGACTGGCAAGCCGTTCCACGCCCTCTTCGGGAGAGCAGTCCTCGATGTCTTGGTTCCTCAGCGTCAGCGAGATTGCCGCCAGTTCCTCCTCCACCCCGCCGCTGTTCCCTGCTGCGGGAACTTCAAGGCGCTGCGCGGCCTGTCGAAGGACTTCTGCGGCTCGCCAGTTGTGCCAGAAGCGGTCCTGATCTTTGTCCTGCTCGAACTCCACGGCGAAGGCCCGCAATTCGCCTGCGAGCTGCTCCAGCGCCTTCTCGAAGCGACCCCGCAGCTCGCGCAGGGACTCCTCCGCCCTGTCGGCACGCGCGGCCTCTTCATTCGACCGCTTGATCCAATGCCGCGTTGCCTCCTCGCTGTTCCCCGGTGACTCCGGCAGAGCGTCGAGCTTCGCGGCGAGGGCGGCGACCAGGTTGCGGGCGCGGACCTGTTGCAGCGAGTCGCAGCCAAGCTCCCGCAGGACCGAAACGCGGCTGGTAGCCGAGAGATTCAGGAACGCGGTAGCGACGGCCCGTCGCCATCCCTTGCCGAGCGCGTTGTCCAGTTCCTCGTCTTCAAACGGCTCGCCCTTCCCCGGTGACTCCGAAACAGGCTGGGTGGAGGCGAGTCGGGCGGCCTCGGTGAGCTTCGCCCTCCAAGCCTTCCGCCGCTCCCATGCTTCATCTCGCAGCTTGCAGACGAGGGGCCTGGCCTCGGCGCAAGACTCGGCGGTGACCTCTGGAAGCGCACGGAGCTTTGCTGGTGCGTCCTCAACCCCTGCCAGCTCCAGCCAGGTTGGAAGTGCGACCCGGACCGACCAGTCGGTGATCATCCAGGCGCGGTCCTCGTCGCGGCCATCGTTTGCAGTTCCGATCCCGTCGAACATCGAGGGAGCGAGCTTCTGGCGGAGGTCGTCCGGAAGGCCATCGTTCAGCCGGCGGCGAAACGCAGCGAGCACCGGCGATTCCCAGTCGGGATGATCCGTCCACTCCTGGCCGAGTGCCCATGCGGCAAGCTCTCGATCGCAGCCTTCGGGGTGGGTGCAATCCGCAGGCGGCGGCTCGTGACCACCCGACAGTAGTTTGACCTCACCGGATTGGATGAGCTTCTGCCGCTCGGGGATGGGTTTCAGGTCAGTGGTCATTGCTCTGCTCCTTCCGGGGCAGCCGACGCCGCCTCCTTGGTGTGGGGGTTGGCGGTCCGAGGGCTAGTGGTCATGGTGGTTCCTTCCTTCCTTCCGCCAGCGACGGTCTTGGATGCGGTCCCAGAGCCACGCGGGGAGGCGGAGCTTGAAGCTGAAGTGGCGCCCGCGAGAGTCGGAGAACAGCCGCCCGAAGTGGACGTACGGATACATGAAGCGCCACGACCAGCGCCCGTTGATTTCGTAGCCCGAGAAGCCCAGGCCGACCCCGACGAAGCGGCGCCCGAGGTACAGCACCACACCTTCACCCGGCTCGCGGTCCAGCCGCCACCGCCTTACTTGCTGGTCAGCCATCAGCCTTCCTTTCCTTCAGTAGGGGAGTCGATGAGGAGGAGGTCGGGGCAGCGGTAGGTGTTGATCCGCCCGCCGGCCTCGATTTCTTCGCGCGCGGGCCAGCCGTTTGGATGCCAGAGGACATAAGCGGCCCAGCCCTCAGTCGGCACCCAGCGCAGATCGAAGTCGCCCTTTGAACCGTCCCCGACCAGTTCCACCCGAGCCCCTACCGTCAGCTCCCGACCCTGCTTGTCGTAGACCTTGGGCATCTAGTTGGGCTCCTGCTGGGTGGGGGCGGCCTCGATTTGCCACATGCGCCAGGACTTCTTGGCGCGGGTCGTGCAGCGAGTGAGGGTGCCGTACTCCCAGCCGTTGATCCGGCACTCGACCTCCGTTGCTTCCCGCATGAGGATCGGCCGTAGCGTCAGGGACACGTCCACGCGCTTGGGCGATGCCATGCTGCGGTAGTAGGCCTCGAATTCGGCGAGCAGGGCGATCTCGTCCTGGCTCTCGGTGCGATCGTGCCAGCCAAGTACTTCGTTGCCGTGCTTGTCGATGAACGACTCGCCGTCCTCGCCGGGCCAGTACTCCCACTCACGCGCCTTTACCTGCTCAGCCACGCTCCACCTCCTGTTTGAAGGCGGAGAGGGCTGCTTCTAGTTCGGCGCGCACTTCGGCGGTCTCGTATTTGCAGCCGGGGCACTCGTTCACCGGGCACTGGCCGGTGCCCAGCACGTCAAGCGACCGCTCGACCGCCTCCACCAGTCCCGTAACGGCGGACTCGGGGAGGTACGTTTCGATCTCGAAAGCGCGACTCGGGCAGGTAGATTCCCGATTCAGCACCCTTTCCGGCTGGCGCCTGTTCGGCGACAGCGAGCGCTCCAGCTTCACCACCGGCCACCCCGCCTTCTCCTGTCCTGGTTCAGTGGTCACGGGGACGTTCCCTCCAGTCCTCGGCCACCGGGCAGGTAGCCATACTCGGGCAGCCCGGGCGTCGTTCCGGGGCTAGCGACGGGCGCCTCGGTTTTCCTCTCGCCGCACTTCCAGCACTGCACGTAGCGGGTGCCTGCGGCGTCTACCACCGGCTGCGGAGGGTCGTCCCATTGGTGCTTGCACGGGCCTCCGGGAAACTCGACTACCTCGCCCATCTCTTCCTCCTGTCCTGCTTTGTGGGGCATCTAGGCGGCTGCCTCCCTGTAGGCCGAGGCTTCGACCTCTTCGCGGTGAGAGACCGGGGCCAACTCCATGAAGGCCGGGGCGATCCCGCCAGCGTCATTGACCGCCTGGATCTGCTCGTCCAGGGTCAGGTAGTGGACGAGGTTGATCCGGTTGTGGTCGACGTCGCCGTGGCAGCCCGCCGGGAAGGGCCCGCAGAGGGGGACGATCCGGAGTGGGTTGACGAAGAGGATGGTCGAGCCTTTGAAGCCTCCGCCTTCAGCGCTGACCAGGGTCCGTGATTCGTCGTGCTCGCGGCCGAGGATGTGGGCGGCCTCGAGCTTCACCTCGTCTGAGGTCTTCTTGCAGATCCGGCAGCAGTCCTCGGCTTCGACCTTGGCCCGGGCGGCTGACCAGTCTCGCTGGGGCTGGCTTCGCCTCAGCGTTGAGCGTCTGCGGGTCTTGGAGCGTTTCGGCTTGCGAACCCCGGGCGATCCGCTGCAATCGTCTGAGCGGCCCAGTGCTTTGGTGTAGCGCAGCAGATTGCCGTGCTCGCAATGCTGCGGCTCTCGGGCCTTGGTCATCCCGATATCTCGCTGACACCCGCACTCGTTGGCGACGAAGAGCATCAGTCCTCGTCCTCCTCTGGCGCGCAATCCGCATGGCACCACTCGCCATCGACTTCAACGATCTCCTCGTCCGGCCAAATCAGGGAGTCACAGAGGCCGCAGGGACTCTTGAATTTGGCGAGGATCGCCCTCATCCCTGGCTTCCCGTCCGGCTTGCGTCCGGCTGAAGGCGGTCCCTGCGTCCGGCTTGCGTCCGGCACGGGCCAGTCAAGTACGCGAATCAGGCGTGGAGCGTTCGCAGGTTTCGCAGCCGGAACATTGCGGAAACCCCCTGCGGGGGCGACGATTCGGCGTTCCTTCGCCCCTGGTCGATGGCAAGCGGACGACGGGG
>Ga0207670_10000142_pt1 | contig 47401 bp, 79 predicted proteins | sample KBSS23HmetaG_FD_184339 | JGI IMG/M metagenome (GOLD analysis project Ga0207670, IMG submission 184339) | Switchgrass rhizosphere microbial communities from Kellogg Biological Station, Michigan, USA - KBS S2-3H metaG (SPAdes) (version 2) | ecosystem: Host-associated > Plants > Roots >... | reverse complement strand
CGCCTGCCACCCCTTGCTGGTGAGCTGGAGCATGCTGTCGCCAGTGGCTTCGAGCCAGCCATCGCGCACCATCAAGTCCACCTGGGCCCGCTGACCCCTGGTGAGGTGCAGCGGGGACTTGGGCCCCAGCCGGAAGCGCTTGAGGGCGGAGAGGGTGAAGGGGTCTACAGGAGGGGCCATAGCCATGGACCTGATACCGGTGAACTGGCCAGGAATGGTGGCGAGGCTAGCGCCCTCTCCAGCCATCAGCTCGTCGGCCAGAGAGGCGCCCATGAGGTAGGGGTCGTGCTCCTCATGCTCGGGCCAGCTCTCGACTGGCGTGTTGTTGCTGGGAGCCTCAGTCTCCCGCTTCGCGTCTCGGGCTCGGCCGCGCTCGCCAATGGCAGCGCAGTAGTCATGGTAGCCAGCTGGGGGAGTCCACAGCCCGAGAAGAGGCCCTCCAAGTGCTTTGGGCGCTTCGGACTCCATCTCCCGCTTCGTGTCAATCGTGGCGGTAATGTGTTCCGTATCCCGCTTCGCGGGTAGCGCCAAGGTGATGAGAGCGCGCTCCCGTTCCTTGCGCCGCTTGGCTGCAGCCACCAGGCCGCCGCGCACCCGATCTGCATGGGTGAGCTGATGGCCAACGTGCACGCCGATGGTGCGCGCGTAGGCATGGATGGCTCTGGCGCCCTTGCGAGCATCATCAGCCGTGAGCTTGTGGGCCTTGCCAGCCGCAACCAGCTTGGCATGTGCCGTCTTGCCTCCCTTGCGGCGCTCCTCGGGGGTGAGCTGGTGGCGAGGCATCAGCCGATCTCCTCAGCCATCTTCAGCGCCGTTTCGGCTCCCTGCTTGTAGGCGTCGCGGATCATCTCATCCACCAAGCTGCGCGGGATGACCTGCTCGCTCTTGTGGTTCTTCTCGAACCGCATGTGGAATGGCACCACCTTGCGGAAGGACTCGACATACTTCTCGGCTTGCTTCTGCCACACCTCACTGATGAACTTCATGTGTGTTGCCTCCCTATTGCTAAAGACACGTCTCGTGAATTGGGGTCGCGTTACTTCCGCGCAATCACCATGTCCGACAGCTTGCCGGTGTCATAGCGAGTGGTGTTGCTGAAGCCGAGAGCGCGGAGAATAGTCAGCATGCACTCCAGACCACAGGCGCCGTCGAGGCCCATCTCGCGGTCCCTGCCGCGCCGCAAGCCGTAGAATCCATCCTTGTGCGTGACGTAGAGGCCAGTGTTGCCTGCCATCTCCTGCCATTCGCTTCCAGGCTTGAGAGCCTTCAGCTCCTCAGCGAACAGAGCCTCGATGGCCTGCCCGAGCGCGGTCCCGGCCTTGTCGTAGCCGCCACCAGACGCGGACCCCAGCACATGGCCATCGGTGTGCCAGAGGCGGCACTTCGTGGTCAGGTTGCTTCGTGACCGGATGATGTGGAAGCGGACCTCGCCGTCATGCTTGATGGTGTCCTTGATGGCATACAGATCCAGATTGGTGAGCTTGCTCATGTGTTCCTCGGTCGAATCGAGTAGGGACGCCCCCGGCCATACTTCTCTTCGTGGTCGTTCAGCACTTGGAGCGCATGCTCCGCATTCTCCTCATGTAGGAACGCCTCTACAGGAGTGTTGGCATCCTTCACGATGAGGAACTTCCATCCGGAGGGAAATCTCTCGTTCACTTCCATCGGCCGCATGGTGTCTCCCTTGTACCTATAAGACACAACTGATTGTTTATGGTCGCGCCTAGCTCAAGACCAAGAGCACTGACGCCTCATCTTCCTCGGCACAATCTGCCCAGTCGGCTAGCTCCACTTCGCACCCCTCGATTCGGTTTCCCTCACCCGGAGCGCCCGTCTCGATTCTGCCGCTGCCGATGGAGAGGATGCGATAGAGTTGCCCATCGTCGCCCGGCGCATAGTCGCCTGGGTCCGCGAATCCGTTGCCGCGCTCCATCATCGTTGCCTTCATTGCCGCTGTCTCCTCTGCTCTCTCGCCATCCGCCTACGAATCCGCGAGCCGATGGAATGCCAGTAGTCGCGCCGCTCACGAAGCGAGATGCGCACCGCCTCAGAGTGCTCCTGACGGGGCCCGTAAAGATGGGTTTCGAAGGCAGCGCAACGGGCCGCAATGCGCTCCAGGGCCGCTTCGTAGGGTAGCACTTAGAACCTCTGCCGATTGCGCCGAGCCTGGACCATGACGCCATGCCGATCCCACACGGCTTTGTCCTTAGCCTTGTCCAGCTCTGCCAGGTCAACCAGGACGAAGCTGCCATCCTCCTCAGCACGCCACACCCGAGTGCCTGGCACGCGCTCCCTGACGTACCACGTGCCGGCATGGGGGGCGCCGAGGTGGAGAGGATAGACGGAGAGGGGGAATCGGTCGCACGTCTCCACGCCACGCCAGCGAGCGAAGGCTGCCATGATTTCGGGGCCTGTCATTGTCAGCCCCTCGCCTGACGCTGAAGGCGCTGGTAGAAGTAGCGAGCGCGAGACCCATTGGCGCCCTTGGGCTTCTGGTAGCGCACCCGATCAGCCTCAACAAGTAGCTTATCGACCTGGGATGTGCTGAGCGTGTGGAAATCCTGATCCATACTGGCGTTGATGCTCTCCAGCACGGCGCGAGCGTTGAGCCTGTCGCCCGCCGCATGCCTCTCCTGACGATTCTTGATCATCGTGCCAACCTCCACCCATGCCCCTCAAACATTACTGACCAGATCATGTCAGCCACGCTGCCGTGGCGCCGGATCAGCTCCAGTAACGGGGGGAATGGGGGCAGCCTGTCCGGGTCACCGGAGACCTGACGCAGACAGGGAGTGCACAGCTTGGTAGCTGAGGGCTTGCGGCACTTGGCGCATGGGTTCATGAGTGCACCATCCCATCATTCCCCACGTACAGGTCAACTCCGCCATAGACCTTGCTCGCCTTCGTGAGCCTCTCTCCAACTTCGCCATAGCCGCGATCCCAGAAGCCCGCGCCATGGCCGTTGCGAGTTAGCCAGAAGTCGTGGCCGTTCCGCTCATCATCAGCGCCAGTAGTCTCCAGGTCAGCCGCGTTGGCCTCCTGGAAGTCCGCACAGTCCTTTTCGGCCTCGGCCAGCGCTTCTGGCGCGAAATCCTCGACGCTGTAGTTGGCGTCTAGGGGCTCGCCTCCGGACTCATCGGACTCGTCATTGCTAGACCACAGCGCGCACTCCAGGTAGCCACGAGTGAAAGCGTCCATGTGATTGATCTCCTGATGCTATTAAGACACGCCAGCTAGCGAGGGGTCGCGGTCTCGCGGCTAGTCGCGCTGGCAATTGGACTCGTGCCACGCTTCGAACGTCTCGAATTCGTAGCATGACGGGTCCGCCATTTCGGCCCACACCTGATTGCAGTCGTGATGAGGCTTGGGCTCATTGGGGTACAAAACCAAGTAATCCAGCATGTCGGCGCCGAAGCGGCCCCAGCCAGGCAGGTCACAGGTCCAAGAGAAGTAAGCCTCTCCAGGCTGGCGGCTGGCGCAAGTCTCATGATGGTGGGCGCCATCATCATCCCCAGTGCCGCAGTCGCACGGCTGATCGGCCGTCCCCGCGATGTGCCCAGGCGCCACGTAGGCGTGTGCCTCGGCCAGCCAGCGGAAGTCACAGCCCTTGGCATGCTGGCCAGCGTCGCTTGGGTCTCGGCCGCCGATATGACACGTGCAGGTGAGCCCCGTCTCATCGCCATTCACCAGGGCGCTCGCCAGGAAGGCAGGAAGCTTGACGGTTTGGGACTTCATTGTCCCTCCGGCCAGGTAGGCGCGCTCATGCATGAAGCCACGCGCTTGTCGAGCGAGCCGTCCCGAGTGACGGCGAAGGACGTATGGGCGAGCCACTCTGCGTCACTGGCAAACTGCACCTTGTAGGGCTGACCGTCCGGACGCGGCTCCCGAGCCCAGGCAGGAACATGTTCGCGCGTGAAGCGGTGTACGAACCGAGCCAAGCACTGGCGCTGTACCTCTGGGGCCAGCGTGCTCCCCTTTACCATGCGAACCGAGCGACTAGGCACTTGCCACCTCCACACCTATAAGACACACCCCGACAATTCATGTCGCGTTGCCAATAATCCCCCCCAAAATGCCTAGGCAAATGCCCATGCGACCACAGGCAACTTGTTGTGTCTTAGAGGTATGGACACTCTCGACTCGGTAAAGGTGGGCGAAGTGCTGGTGATGGATGTGTGGCGCGGCATCGCTTGGCCGTGCGGCAAGATTGGCGCCTACGCCCCACTCCCGCCCCAATGGCGCCAGCTCACTTGGGACGATCTCTAGCCTTGATGAGCACCCCGCCGCTCGGTAGAGGTGGAGTGCCGAGTACCCGAACGCCAAGAAGTTCCTAGGCCAGCAGAGCGCGATCTTCATGTGCTCCAAGCTGAACTCGGAAGGGCACTAACACGAAGGTCGTGAGCGGGTACGGCACTGATGCGGAGCGCAAGCTCTACCCGCTCACCTAGCTGGCACGCTCATTAATCATGCCACCAGCAAGGGAACGCTGGTGGCTATCGTGTTGTCAATGCCAACCCCCTGGCTATGGATGCCCCCCTACCGCAGCGAAGGGAAGGGGAGCGGGGGGACCCTTTAGAGGACTCCTACCCACTAACATGGTATCACCGATAGGCAATCGGTATTCCAGGACGTTGCCGCACGAAGTACTCGAAGTGGATGACCGAGCGCAGCCCGGCTCTGGCACGCCGGAAGACTCGCTCCTCGATGGTGGCTGGCTTGCGTGCTCCCGTGGCGTCCGATGGCGGCGCTAGCTCCCGCGCCACCCACTTGACGGTGCGCTCGAAGGAGTTGCGCGCTGCCTTTCGCATGGCCCGAGACTGCCGGTACAGGTCGCCACGATTCTGGAGCTGGCTCTGGATGTAGACCCTCTCCGCCTCGGCGTAGGCGTCGAAGAAGCGCAGCAGCGCAGCCTGACCTCCAGGACCCTTCACCCACCGCTTCGCGGCCGGGGCGATCTCGGCGCTGGTGGGGTCCCATGCCTTCAGAAGGCGCAAGGGATTGAACGGGTGTGCCGTGTTGTAGGTGGGATTGTGCATTTGGTTGGCGTGGCGTCGGTGCCGGGGGGCCGACCCGTAGGGGAGGGCTTTCAGCCCCGGTCGCCGGCACGCATCATAGGCGAGGGTACTCGGAATTGTCAACTCCTGATTGGAGAGGATCTCCCACAACCATCCTAGCCACCTCAGAGGCCAAGATTCTAACGTTATGGGATTTCCAGACATGATGTAGGGAGAAGGTCTCAATCGAGTACCCACACGCGACCTCCCTCTGCCCAGACCGCTTCACCTCGACGAGTGGGATTCCGGTACGGCACGTGAGACAGACTGCCCAGCTAGCGTGAATGGCCATACAGGTAAGACACAGGCCGATAATCCTGGTCGCGTGGGCTCAGCATATGGCTACCTATTGCATGTGCACGTATGGTAACGTGCAGTCATGCCTCGTAGGGTACCGCTTCCCAAGCTGGCACCGAGCCCCACGCCGCTCTCGGAGTACCTGGCCGCCCATCCGGAGACGAGCATGATGGCGGTGGCCAAGGCGACCGGCCTGAACTACGACACCGTGTACAAGGCCGCGCTGGGAGTCACGGTCCCCATTTTCGTGACCATGCTGCGGCTCCAGACGAAGCTCGGCATCCCCGTGATGGCCTGGGCGGGCACGAAGGCCGTCAAGGTGCAGATGGAGCCCCAATACTTCGTGGACCCCCAGAGCTACAACGACAAGCAGAACCGGTATCGGAGGAAGCGGCGCGCTGAGGATCCGGTCTACGGCGAGAAGGAGCGCGCCAAGTTCAAACGGAGTGACGAGAGGAAGGCCGCGCGGAAGCGTGGCGAAGTGGTTCCCGCGCTGCCCATCCATCGGTTTGGGGAGGCGTAGGCGATGGATGAGGCTCCCAGGAAGTACGGCGTCAAGAGGCAGTTTGATGCCCCCGCCGAGTCGTTCAACCACTGCCCCAATGGCCACGAGCTGCCCCACACCGTCAAGGGTGTGGAGTGCTCCTCAGCAACCTGTGGCTCGGCGCTGGAGACCACGACTCCTGTCTCTCCTGTCCTGGCCAACCATGAGGATCGCCAGTTCGACAACGAGGTGAAGGCTGCCCAGCGCGGCGAGAACTACCGGCGCAAGCTAGTGCCAGTGCCCGAGGGGCTCACTGGCGGCGACGCGGAGACCTATGTCGAGGCCAGGCTCACCAACCTGTCGGTAGTCGCCGTGGCTGAGCTGGAGCGCCAGCTCCGCTTCGGCACCGACACCGAACGGGGGCGCGCCGCCGAGCGCATCCTCGACGCTACCGGCCACGGCAAGAAAGACCGCACAGGCGGCAGCACCCAGCTCATCATCGTCAACGGCGTGGTCGCGGGCGCCCCTCTGCCATGGGCCAAGCGCACTGATGTTCAGGTGGTAGATGCTGCCAAGGCGTTGCCATGACGAGGTTCAAGGCGTTCTGCCATCGGTGGAGCACTCCGTACCTGCGCTATGGCCATGTACACAGGATCATCCGTCCTCACTTCTCCGTGCGTAGGGGGAAGCCACCACATCTGGTAGAGCGCCTAGACAACATCGGGTGGCGTGCGCTTCGCTATGGCGGTAGCGGCCGGATGGCTCCTCGCGTGTGGGCCCCTAAATGAGGAAGTCTCGCGTCGAGCAAATCAGGGAGATGCGTAGCCCTAGCGCCAAGCCAGCGCTAGAGGTAGACGGGCTCGACGGGATGATGCATCTGCTGTGCTCCAACCTCGACCCCAAGAAGCCGCCCAACCCCACGCAGAAGGATCTCATCTATTCAGACGCTGAGATGCTCGCGTACATCGGCATGCTGGGGAACGGGAAGACTACCGCCATCTGTATGCTGGGCTGGCTACTAGTTCTCTTTGAGCCCGGCTACCGGCTCATGGTGGGCCGCAAGGACTACAACGACCTGAAGGACACCACCGCCAAGCGCATGGAGGAGATGCTGCATCGGCTGCCGGCCGGCACCCTCATCGACCGCTCCAAAGAGTCCCCGATGAAGTGGTGGATTCAGCCGGTCACCTACAAGGGTGGGCTACCCTCCAATCTTCGAGAGCTGAAGACGGATGAGCGCGAGATGGCCTACCACCAGGCTACGCTCGATGGGCTCATCAGTGAGATCACCTTTATGGGTCTCCACGAGCGCCCATCGAGCTATGAGTTCCACGGCGCCATCGTGGATGAGGCTGACGAGCTGGACAAGGAAGTGTTCGACGAGGTGGATTCTCGCTGCCGACTTCCTGGCCGCACCAACAAGATAGCCATCGCCTTCAACCCGACCGATGAGGACCACTGGATTTTCGAGGACTGCACCGGCACCAACGCCAAGGGCGAGCCGGTGCTGGACGTGTTCGGGAAGCCGAGAGGGCAGCGCTTCAGGCTCCTCCAGCCGGTGCGCGGGGAGAACGAGCACAACCTGAAGGCTGGCTACTATGAGGGCCGCCTGAAGCACATGACGCCCGACATGGCCGAGCGCCTCATCCTCGGCAAATGGGGCTCCAGCATCAAGGGCACGCCAGTCTACGGCAAGGTGTTCAATCGGGACTTCCACGCCAAGGGGCTATTGGACGCCAACAAGTACGCACCCCTTGTGCGCTTTCATGACTTCGGCTACCGACACCCCTTCTGCATCTGGGCTCAGGTCACGCCGTTTGGTGGGCTCGATGTGCTGTGGGAGATGAAGGGCGAGAACGAGGAAATCCACGAGTGGGCTCCCAAGATTCTCGCGGAGACGCGGACACGCTTCCCCGACGCGACTCGCGTAACTGATTGGGGCGACCCAGCAGCGACGCAGCACAAGGACACCGGCTCCACGCTGAGCGTCCTCAACAAGCACGGCATCACGCTGCACTTCATCCCCGGTGCCAAGATTGATGCCGGCATCCGCACCGTACGCATCCTGCTGGGCCGCCAGAGCGGAGGCGTTCCAGCCTTCCGTATAGACAAGCGCTGTGGCTTCCTCATCCGGGTGCTGGAGAAGGGCTACCGCTACCCCGATGAGAAGGAGCGCAAGGGCCGGCGCATGGACGAGCCGCTGAAGGATAACGTCTACGACCACGCTGCCGATGCACTCCGCTACGGCATCCACGGCCTCTTTGGCCACCAGGTCGCCATGGCTGAGGGGCCTATGGATGAGGGGCATGTTGGGTTTCAGAGTCCATCGGTTCCACTCGCTCAGTGGTCTGGCACTGGCGAGCTCCAGGGCTCGGTGGCCTACGCCCCTTCCTCGGACCCTCAGAAAATGAGAAGGTGAGCGCGCCATGGTTCCTGTTCTGGATGAAGAGACGCAGCGGCAGGTAGCTCTCGACTACCTGAAGCGCCACCCCATCAGGGTGGCAGCAACGGTAGTGGAGCCGGACGACATTCATCCATGTTGCAGCACTAGAGACCTGCTGCGCGCATGGCTAGAGTTCTCCGGTGAGACTCAGCGGGTGCAAGTACGTATCGAGGCGGACACCGAGCGCAAGGTTCCAGTTCAGGATCTGACGCTCAGAGTGAGGGTGGAACTCTGATGGCTCTCACCACTGAATCTGGCCTGGTCCTCAACGCCGGCCTAGACAACTTCAATCAGGCGTTCGAGATGCCGTTGGGAGCGATGCCGCCTGCCGCCCAGCTCCCGGACGCGACCACCAACCTGGCCGATGATCCGATGATCCTCTTCCAGATTCGGGATCTGGTGGCCCTGCTCGATGAGGCACGCCGGCAGCGAGAGCCGCTGCACGAGGAGTGGCGGGCCATCGACCGGATGGAGATGCTGATGCATGACGGCTCCCAGATGTACTTCGGGCGCCACAACAGCTACCTGCCGGTCTTCATGCGCATCAAGCGCAGCATGACCGCCCAGCTCCGACGCGGCCTCTTCCCATCTGACGAGTACATGGATGTGGTGGATCGCCTGACTGGCGACCCGATGGCTGCGTTCCCGACCAAGGCGTACGTGCAGTGGGAGCTAGAAGCCAATGCCAGGGTGCGCGCTCAAGCGGCGGCGATGCTCGGCCAGCTCGTAGCGCAGGGCAACACGGTCTGGAAGCACTGGTACAACCGCGAGGTGACCTACGCCGGCAAGATGGTGAATGGTCCTTATGGACCCCAGCTCACCTACGGCCCGACCTATCGAGAAGGGCTCCGCGTCAAGCCGATCAGCATCTTCAACTTCTACATGTGGCCCACCACTGCCGCGTCCATCAGCGAGGCGAAGGTGGTCTGGGAGGACATCGACGTTCCGGTCAGCGAGATCCAGTACCTCATTGACAAGGGCGTATTCCTGGGTGGCCGCGCCGCCCTAGACGCGCCCGAGCCCGATGTCCACATGACCCAGGCGTCGGAGGTGCACCAGAACCTCTTCGGCCTGGCGCCACCACAGCAGGGCACCTTGCAGGGGAACCCCCTCGCCAGCGTCAAGACGCTCACGCACGTCTGGACCACGCTCAAGCTCCCCAGCCACATGCTGTTGCCAGGCGAGGACCCAGACTGCCCCTACTCGGTGCGCATCATCATGGCTGGGCAGACGCCGGTCTACGTGACCCGCAACCCCTTCCTCGACCAGCAGCCGCCCTACGACTGCTTGGCGACCAACACGCGGCCTGGCTTCCTCTACGGCTACGGAGATGGGAAGGCGGCGCGCTCCATCCAAGCTGGGATGAATGACGCCTTCAATCAGCTCATGGACGTGCAGGCGTACTGCAACAACCCGGTGTTGAAGTACAACCCGACGCTCTGCCCCTTCCCACTGCCGCCGCTCTACCCTGGCGTGCCGATGCCCACCTTGTCCATTACCGAGGGCATGGCCTTCGAGCGACCGCCCCACCAGATGGTGGACTATGGCATGAACATGGTGAACTGGCTGCGCGGCCAGGAGGAAGACCTGACCGGCTCGCCACCGCAGGCACAGGGCAATACGTCCAGGCAGGCCAAGACGGCGACCCAGGCGCAGATCCTCCAGTACAACTCGATGACGCCGCTCCAGGACCGCGTGGAGGAGCTAGAGCACAACATGCTGGTGCCTGCCGCCAGAGCAGCGTGGATGCTCGGCCAGCAGTATCGGGACAAGACCATCTTCGCCATCGTCTCTGGCGCCAGCGTCAAGGTGACCCCAGCCGACCTCGTGATTGATGCCGAGTTCCGCTGGCTCGCCTCCTCACAGGCCATCGCGCAGGCCCAGCGCATCCAGCAGATGGCCACCATTCTCCAGCTCGCCATCAACCCCGCAGTGCTCCAACTCCTGATGAGTCAGGGGAAGATTGTAGACCCAAGCGCCCTCATCTCGCGCATGTACGGGGCAGCGGGTCTCCGCGGCTACGACTCCTTCATCCGCCAAGTGGGGCCGCCTATCGCGCCCGGCCAGCCCATTCCTCCCGAGATGATGGCGATGCAGGCGCAGGCATTCGGGAACGCGGGTCAGCAGATGGACCGGCAGGACCCAGGCTCCAGGGCCCGTAGCGCCACCGAGCAGGCCAACGGCCAACCTGGGGGCGCTCGCGATGCGATGCCTGGCGAGGCCAACGAGTTCATGGACGTGCGACGGCAAGCTGATGATCTGGCTGCCGGCTACGGTGACATGGGAGGCATGTGATGATCTCCAACCCCTCAGGCTTCACCAACCTCCGGCAGCTCCATCAGCAACGCGAAGAGGCCATTGCCAAGCAGAAGGCCCAGGCAACTCGCCAGGCCAGCGAGACCATTGAGCTACTGACCACTGTGCTGCGTGCGCCCGGCTACGCGGTGTGGAAGGAGGCTCTCGTTGCCTCTGCCAGCGGGGAGCACCAGCAGGCGATGAACGCCTCCACCCCTCACGCGATGGCGATCCACCTCGGTGCCGAGTCCGCATACCGGGCGGCGGCGCATGCGGTGGAGGACATCATCGCCCAGTGCCAAAACAGCATCGAGGCGATGAAGCGCGGCTAGGACGCCAACGCCGAGGTAAAAGCGGAGCGGCGGTCAGCCGGGGGGAACCCCCGCCGCTCCCTACTCCAGAAGACGTGAAGCGTGTCGCTAATTACCCAGTGCATTAATCCCCCCACCTTTCCCCATCTTTCTGCTGAGCAAGCCTTTGCTCGATTACGCAAATCTCTGCGCATTCGAGCAGGCGCTTGCGTTCCCGCCAATACCTGTGCCATGGTGCGCGCTCATGGAGCCAAAGACCCCAGCCGACCCCGCTGCTGACCCGAACGCCCCCACGCCGACGCCGGCCGCCGCTCCCGCGCCCGATCTCCAGAAGCAGTTCGAGGCTCTTCAGAAGCAGCACGAGCAGGCCATGGCAGCGCTGGCGGCCATCCAGGCCAGCCAGCCGCAGAACCAGCCTCCTGCCCCCGCGCCGGAGCCCGAGGCCCAGCTCACGCCCGAGTTCCAGCAGATGGCGGCGACCTTCTTCAAGCGCGAGCTGGCCCCCTTCCTCCAGGACATGCGCCAGCAGCTCCAGGCCGCGCAGGGCTGGCAGAGCGGCCAGCAGCTCCGGCAGCTCAGCCAGGAGATCGAGCTGCCCAGCGAGGTGGAGACCGAGATCGGCAACCTGATGCACCAGTACGCCCAGGCCGGGCGGCCCATCTCCCACCAGACCGCGACGCGCCACATCTTGGGCCTCCGTGAGGAACAGCGGCTGCGCCAGGAGGCCATCACTCGGCGCTCCAAGCAGCAGTTCAACACCTCCATGATGCCGGCCTTCTCCGGCAGCGGGGGCCTCCCCAACCTCCAGCCCCTCAACGGCCAGCGCCCGAAGGACAACGACATCCAGGGCTGGGCGAAGTTCGCTGAAGACCACGACATGCCCCTGAGCTGATCCCCCAGGGATCCCCCAAGGACTCGACACCATGGCCAACGAAATCACGATGTCCACCACGATGAGCGACCAGGAGAAGGCCCTGGCCTCTCAGCTCATCGCCCGCTCCGCCATCCATCTCGTCTGCCAGTCGGTGTGCACCACCGAGAAGCAGCCGGACGGCACCGGTGTGACCCACTACTTCATCCGGTACGAGCGCACCGACGTGCCGCTCGACCCGATGAGCGAGGGTGTGACGCCGGGCTACACGGCGCTCTCCACCTCCCAGGTCACCGTGGAGCTGGACCAGTGGGGCGCGGTGATGGCCGTCACCGACCGGGCCAAGGTGACCACCAAGCATCCGTTGGTGCAGGAGACCCTGAACCTGCTGGCGGACTCGGCTCAGCGGGTCATCGACCGCGAGATTCAGGTCGTGTGGCTGGCCGGCACCAACGTCCAGTACGGCGATGGCTCGGTGACCACGCGCGCGGACATCACCTCTTCGATGGTGCTGAGCGAGACCATCATCGGCCAGGCGCGCGTCACCATGGTCGATGCCGGTGCGTCGCCCCGCGGCGGGCCGGAGGGTGGCATCATCCTGGGCACCTCCACCGCGGTGGCCGGCACCGAGATGCGGCAGGGCATCGAGACTGCGGTGAGCAAGGGCGGCTCCATCAACAAGGCGATGAACTACATCGCCATCACCGCGCCCCAGGTCATCCAGACGCTGCTGAACGCGACCAACTTCCTGGCCGTCCACAGCTACAACGACAAGCCCAACCTCTACGTCTCCGAGGTGGGTACCTGGATGAACATCCGCTGGGTGGAGAGCAACTTCACCCCGAAGTTCACCCTGCTCGGCTCGACCACCGACGCTGTGGTCTCGGGCAACGCCTTCGGGACCGACACCCCGGTCGTGACTGCGGTGAACGGGGGCGGCTCTCTCAACTCGGGCGTGACCTACTTCTTCAAGGTGACCGCCAAGAAGAAGGACCGTGGCTTCGAGGAGCGCATCTCCGACAAGCACAGCATGGCGTCCGCGGCCTCGGGCAACAACGAGTCCTTCACCTTCGACTTCACGGGCGTGTCGGACGACTACGTGTACGCCCTGTACTTCGATGACACCCAGACCGGCTCGGCGGGCACCGACGCGCACCTGAAGCTCTACGCCGACAACATCGAGTCTGGCGAGACGGTGACCGTCACCGCGGTGGCCACCTCTTCGACCACCGCGCCGCCGAACATCCACGCCACGGGCACCGGCGACCCGGCCACCGTGTTCGTGGTCTACATCCACGGCGAGAAGTCCACCGCCTGGGTGGGCCTGCGCAACTTCGAGCTGAAGGTCGCGACGGGCGCGGACAAGACCGACCCCCTCGACCAGCTCACCACGATGGGCTGGAAGTTCGACGGCAAGGCGATGATCTACGCCCAGGAGAGGCTCCTGCGGCTGGAGATCGCCTCCACCTACGTCTGATCTGAGCCCCCAATCCCATGGCCAACCCCAACGACCAGAAGCCCGCCGCGCAGCCCACCGTCGCTGACCTCGTGGAGCTGATGAAGTCCATGCAGGAGGCCAACCTCAAGATGGTCGCCGCGCTGGGCGACACCATGTCCAAGAACCTCAAGGAGGGGCTGGCCATGGCGGAGATGGCCCGCTCCGCGGCCGACCTGAACCTGGCCAACGCGCGCAACGCGCGCCGGAACCTCGGAGCCCAGTGCCACAAGTGCCGGCTGCCCGTGAAGGTCTGCGGCGGGCCCGAGATGAAGACGGTCCCGAAGCTGGATGCTGAGGGGAAGCCGATGCTCACCTCGGACGGGAAGCCGGTCACCATGCAGGTCGAGGCGACCAAGGCCAACGCCGAGGACGCCAACCACGTCAAGATGGTGGTGCTCCCCAGCGACGCGAACGCGGCCAAGTGGTTCCAGTGGATCGGCATCAACGGCGTCCGGTTCGCGAGCCGGGGGCGGGGCCAGGCCATCCTGGTGCCTCGCAAGAACGACTTCGCGGCCATCCTCAACACGTTCACCAACTTCGAGACCGACTTCCGCGGCGCTCGCAAGGTGCGGTTCAACCAGGGTCACCGGGCGAGCCCGAAGCCCATCCACTTCCACAACGTGCCCACGGCTGGGCGCGGAGCGAGGCTGGCGTCATGAGCAAGGACATCGAGAAGAAGACTGAGGCGACTCCGGCCCCGGCCAACGTGCCCACCGGCAAGCTCCCCTATTCCCAGCACAAGCGGCGCTGGGGTGGCGTCGAGTACCCGTCTCCTGACTTCGTGCGCGTCACCTTCCTGGTCGATGGTGGGCTGGCCGGTGAGCACTGGCGGCGTGGCACCTCGGCCGACGTGCCCAAGGTGGTGTTCGAGCAGACCCTCAAGCCTCAGAAGATCGCCAAGCTCTGGGAGAAGCCCAAGGCGGCCACCCCGTTCAAGCGCCCGGCCACCGACGTGGGCACCAGCTTCCGGAGACACTGAGCATGGAACCCATCATGCAGTTCTTCAGCTACATCCATCTGCCCAAGCACCTTCAGGCGGTCTCCAAGCCGTTCGCCGAGCTGGCCTCGGTGCTGATGCTGCTGCCGCGCAACCCGGAGCGCACGGTGGCATTGCGCAAGCTGTTGGAGGCCAAGGACGCCGCAGTGCGCGCGTCCATCTACAAGGAGCCCGCCAAGCCCAGCGACATCGTGGTGGAGCCTCCTCCTCCCGCTCCTGGTGATGATCCGCCTCCCCCCATCGACCCTCCGCCAGAGCTGCCTCCCGGCTAGGCCATGCCCTTCAAGTCCAAGGCGCAACAGGGCTTCATCAACGCGGCGGCGAAGCGCGGCGAGGTGCCTCAGAAGGTCGCCGACGAGTTCAACAAGAAGTCCAAGGGCAAGATGAAGGACAAGCCGATGCACGTGGACGACGCGCCGCTCGGCTACAAGGGCAAGCTCCGAGGATGCTGAGGTGATTCACCATGGGCCAGTTCACGCGAGCCGAGATCATCACTCAGGGCCTCGCGCTGGCGGGCCGCAGCGACCTGGACGACGCTGACGCCAACAGCGAGGTGCTCAACGAGCTGCTCTCCTGGCTCCGGCGGCAGGCAGCAGGCTGGCCCTGGCCCATCCTCCACCGCCCGGCGCGCGGCATCTCCCTCCCTGCCGGCACCACCTCGTTCAACTTCGGCGCCGGCTCGACCATCACCGACCGCGTGCACAGGGTGATGGACCCTGGCTACCTCTACGACACGCCCCGGAACACGCGCTCGGTCATCCGGGTGATGAGCCTCGTGGGCAACTCGCCTGACGAGGATGAGACCGTGGTGCCGGCCACCGAGACCGGGCGCCCCACGGAGATGAAGGTGTACCCGTTCACCTTCACCACGTCCGCGACGGCCGGCAAGTGGACCATCTACCCGTTGCCTGTGCCGGATGCCGACTACTTGCTGAAGCTAGACTACCTGCTGATGCCGGCTGATCCGGGCGCCTCGGATTATCCCTGGTACCAGAGCGACCGCACCATGACCCAGCAGGTCTACGCGACCGCGCTGAAGCTGAGCAAGCAGTTCGACGCCTACGGTCTGGCCACCGAGGAGCTGGACGCCATGGTGGCGCGCGACCGCATGGACTACGGCCAGAGCGCCGGGGTGAATCAGTCTACGGGCCTGGACTCGCGCGTGTTCGGCGGGGGGCCCCGAAGTGCCATGCCGTGGCCGGCGAGGAGAACGCTATGAAGAAGGCATTGATGGTTGCTGTGGTGATGCTGGGATGCGGACCTGCGGAGCCGCCACCTCCACCCCCGCCTCCCCCACCGCCCCCTCCCACGTTCTCTGGCGTCTTTTCTGGGGACTTCGACATCCAGCAGAACTGCACTCTAGGAGGTAATGTCGTATTCACTCAGACCAAGCAGGTACTGTCTATCCAGCAGAAGTCCTCGGGCGCCATCACGGTAGATGGTTCTGGCGCCACTGGTGTGTGGCTACTGCTCTGCCCAAGCATGACGGGGTTCGCAAGTGGCCAGGACGCCGTGCTGGATGCTCGCGACTGCTTCGTTCCATACCCAAACGATCCTCGGCGCATGATGGAGATCAACCTTCAAGACGGCGCCATGTTGCTAGCTGATGCAACCACTCTCGCCGTTCGAGCCGGAGGCGTTACACATCCCCCTAGCGGGGGTGTAGCGGATGCCTGCTTCACTGCCGCAAAAGGAGTGCTGATTCGGCAGTAAGAACGCAGTGCGTATTGAGGTGAACATCGTAGATGGGTAAATAGCGACCCTCCCAACTGGAGGGTCATGTAATGCATGGAGGATTGGCTGTGGCTCTGGTGTTGGCGCTCATGGGTAGCTGCGGAGACAGGGGCGAGCCGCCACGCGGAGTGAGCATGGCTCCATCCCCCATGCTGGCTCCTGACTCGGGGCCTCAAGCCCAAGCGCAGGCCATGTTCGTACGTCGCGTCTACAAGGGCCAGGTGATGCTCCATGGAATCTCAACGGTAGACCCGCTGGGCACCCAGATCTGCCTCGACGTGCGCAACTCCGGTGCGGACGCCTTTGTGGGGCATCTGGACTTCGGAGGCAAGTACACGGCAGACATCCACGGACCTCCGCGCCAGAGCTTCCAGATGTGCATGCAGAACTTGGCACCTCGTGGCGCAGAAGTTCGAGTGATTGCCGATGCGGTGATGGAAGGGCCCATCACAGTAGGCATGGGCGTGACGGTGCCGTTCCAATGAACTGGATGCCCATTCCTACTCTCGGTGGAGTGAATCTCTTCGATGACCCTCGGGCCATTCGAGATGATGAGGTTCAGCTCTCGCGTAACCTGGCTCCAGTTCGGCCAGGTATTTTGAGGAAGCGCGGAGGACTGAGCCGTCCGCTCGTGTCAATGAACCTCATACTGACGGGGGTCAACGAGCCGACTGCCGCCATCATCTGCCCTATCTCCGGGTCCGCAGCTGACATGGTGGTGATCGCACGCCAGGAGGGTCCCGGCACCATGGTGGGGGCATCTCTAGTCAGCGGAGAATATGCGAGCTGCTACTTGCCATTCGACAACCCACGTGCATGGTTGTTCGGGTGGGGCGGCAAAGCATATGCGCTGCCAGGTCCTGGGGCGGCCTGGTTCGCTCCAACTACTGGCATTACCCCCGCATCCAGTGGTTACCCGTTCTACATCTTCGACTCCACCATTGTGGGCACACTTCAGGCTCCAATAGGACTGGCGTTCACCAACTCGACTGCCTCTCCGGCAGGTAACAACAACGTCTACCCGAAGTATGCATTCCCCTACAAGCAGCGTTTGGTGCTCGCCAACTTCGGGCCTGGCTACGAGAACACCATTCTCTTCACCAATGACTTTCGGCCGGATCAAGTTGGTCCCGACGCGCTATCCATCAATGGACGCGCCATCTCTCTGGTGGCCGGCGCGGATGGTGACGAGATTGTGGCAGGCATCGAGGTAATGCTCACCAACGTCGGGTCGCCTGCTGAGTCCGGCCTGCTTATCCTGCGGCGCTATGGAGACCCATTCCTCCTGACGGGAGACATGACTCAGGTGAGCGATGAGGGTACTGTCAGTGGGGACTTCACGCTGGACATCAAGCGCATCAGCGTGAAGTGCGGCTGTGCTGGCCAGTACACCGTGGCTCGCACTCCGGTTGGCATCGTTTGGGCCGGTGCGGATGATGTGTGGTGCTTCTCTGCTGGCGTGCTGCCGCATCGGCTAGGCCAGAAGATCCAGCCGGCGCTAAGGGTCACTCCAGCTCCGCTCCAGTACCGCTGGACCGGCGTGTACCATGACGGCTTCTATCGCCTCTCCGTGTTCGGAGAAGGTGCCGACTTCGCGCACTACATCAGCCCGCCTGGCAATACGTGGTGGCTGGATCTTCGTGATGGGCTGCCGCAGGATTGGCGAGAGGCGAAGTGGTGGGGGCCGATGCAGTACCTCGGGCATGCAGCCAACAACGGCACCGCGCCGGTGCCTGGCGTGTTCCTGTCAGTAACGGAGTCGCGTGCTGGCAAGGAGCCGAAGCTGTACTATGTGGACAGCACCGACACCACTGGAGTGCCCAGCAACGGCATCACGATTGGCGAGTACGGCACTGATACTCGCGACATGACCTCGCCGGCATCCGCCATCGCCGACAAGGACTACGTAGACCCCGAGGTGACAGCCGAGCTGGTCACCAAGGAGTATGCCCTCTCCCCTGCGCGCGATCAGATCAACGACGGCGTAATGATGGTGCTGCGCCCATCCAACGACCTCACCATCAGCGCGGACTTCGTAATTGACGACGGCGATCAGCTCCTGACCAGGACCAAGCGCATCGGGGACACCTCTTCCTTCCAGCTCGATGCCGCCCCTCTAGACGCCTCTGCCGGTTCCTTTGGCCCCATCACCGGCAAGGCACTGAAGACGGCGCTTTATCCGGCCACCCGCCGTGCCGGACAGACTCACCGCTTCGAGATCTACGACACGGCCGGCTACACCATCGCGGCTGGCGTCAATGACTCGGTGGCTGTGGCGCTCGACCCAGGAACGGGCTTCTACACCTACTGGGTCGGCACTGTCGCTCCTGGTACCTATTCCATCAGCGACCTTGCTACCGCGGTAGCTGCGGCCATCAACGCGGCCAAGCCTGCTGCCTCCAACAACTGGGGCTTCACCTCCGCTGCCGGCATCTACACGCTCAACGCGGGCGGCCCCTACGGCGTCGGCGTGACCATGAGCGTGCGGTTCATCCCGACCACCGTGGTGGCGCCCGACTCGGGTACCGCTCCGACTACCGCTCAGGCGCTCGCGTGCCGCCGCCTCTTCGGCATCCTGGGCTTCGACAACAACCCCAGCGCGCTCAACGCTGGCCCATCGATGAACCCTACGGTTGCCGGCGACACCGCTCCCTTCAAGAAGGGCGTTGCGGACTGGGAAATCTACGGCATCGCCGTTAACATGGAAGTGCTTCCGAGGACCCCATGAAGAAGATCGCCACCGTCGCTCTCATCATCAGCAGCCTCGCCATCGCGGCCACGCCGTGGCGCGTGCTCGCCCCGATGATTCCCAGCTCGCTCCACGTCTGGAACACCGGCGACCGGCCGCGCGCGACCGATCTGAACGGCAACTTCAGCTTCCTCAACACGACCAAGGTGGGCGGCGGCGTCCTGCTCACCAACGCCGACGTGTCGAGCACCGCAGGCATCGTGCACTCCAAGCTCGCCACGCCTGCACTGCTTCCGAAGGCATGGGCTCACGTCAACACGACCTGCACGGCAGGTACCTGCTCCATCGGCGATAGCTCTCAGGTCACCAGCATCGCCTTCAGCGCTACTGGCATCTACAATGTGACGCTGGCCTACAACCCGGCCAACGCCAACTTCCTCCAGATTGTGGGCTCTCACGTGGCCAATGTGCATTGCGCCACTACGGCCACGGCTACGTCATCGCCGCACATCGTCGTGCGCTGCTACACAGACACGACTGGCGCGCTCACGAATGCTGCCTTCTCGATTCTGGTGATGGACTCCTGATATGGGCGCCTCAGCTCCATGGTGGCTTAGCCTCGGCTACAACCTGAACCCTGCCAACTGGAGCGTAGGCGGGCAGAAGGTGTTTGGTGGCAACTCCAACAACCCCAATGCCGCCAACACGCCCCGCGCCGTCGCCGGAGGCATGGCGCCCGGCCTGGGTCAGTCTACCAGCGAGCCCACGCAGGACGACAAGGACGCGGCACGCCAGAAGCAATGGGATGACTTCTTCAACGAGCTGAACGCGCCGTGGGACCCCACTACGCCGGAGAACCAGCTCCTGCTGAAGGACATCCGTGCCAGCTCCATGCAGGCCGCCAACAACCAGGGCATCTTCGGGCCCTACTCCAACAACATGGCTGAGCAGGCCATGTTCAAGGCCCAGGCCCCGCTGGCGCTCCAGAAGAAGGGGATGGCCATGGGAGCGCTCCAGGGTGGCACCAACTTCGCGACCAATACGCGTGACTTCAACTACGGCCGAGAGCAGGACAAGTACGCCAACGACCTGGATCTGTGGAAGATCAACCAGGACAAGAACCAGGGCTTCGGGAGCCTGGTGGGCGGCCTGATTGGCGGCGCTGGAGGCTTCCTGGCGGGAGGCCCCATGGGTGCCGGCGCAGGCTTCCAGGTTGGCTCCGGCATCGGCAGCAGCATCGGAGGCAATGGCTCTCCGCCACCCCGCTACAACCCAAAGGGGTTCTAAGCCATGTCGATGCCTCGTCTCGACTACCAGCGACCTGACTACACCGACCGCATTAGCGGTGGCCTCTCCGCGCTCGGCAAGGAGGTGGAGGCCAACTCGCCTGCGCCGGAGATTGTGCAGAAGTACCTACGCATGGCTATGAGCGGACGTATGTCGCCTCAGGAGGCGGCACGGCGCGCACAGGCGGAGCATCATCTGAGCATGAACGGGAGTGGGATGGGGACCCCTCCCCAGCCTCAGGCACCTCAGGCTCCCTCACCCGGTCCCTGGCAGGGAGGGCTCGGTGCTGGCCCCTCCATTCCAACCAGTGGCGGCTTCACGGGCCCTCGCGAGTTCACCAGCGAGGAAACAGTGATGGCGCCTTCTCCCTCCATGCCTGCTCAGGCTCCCCAGGCGCTAGATGCAATGCCCGAGGACAACCTGCCCATTCGCAACCGCGACGTGCCGACGCTCATTCAGGTCGGCGGGATGAGCAACAAGGGCCAGGGCAATGACATCGCGTTGCTCAACTACCTGGAGCGCCAGCGCCAGTTCAACGAGCAGCAGCCCTTCCGGCTGACGCGGCAGGAGGCCACCAAGGCGCAGACGGCCAACATCCCGTTCAAGAACAAGATGGCGCAGGGCAATCTCGGTGCGCGATGGGCCGGCGTGGACGTGGCGAAGGGCAACTTGAATGCACGTGAAGCCGGCATGTACTTGGGGGGCACCAAGGGCACTGCGCTTCCCATCGCGCAGATCGAGAACCTTCTCCAAGCTGCCGAGACCATTCCCGATGTGACGCCCAGTGCTGGAGACTATGCGGCCCGGCAGGCACAGGGCATCGCAGAGGGCGTGCCAATCGTAGGTAAGGCACTTGGGTCTGCTATCGGCACGATAGCCGACTACAACCTCACTCCTGAGCAGCGTGAGTGGCGGCGGCAGGTGCAGACCATGATTGCACCCTACCGGCACGCGATGGTCGGCAGCCAGGTCACTGGGGATGAGCGTCGGTGGATCGACATGATCCTCGGGCAGCAGACCAACATCCAGGACACCAAGAAGGCACTGGCGTCGCTCCTCAGCTCCATGCGGGCTGATAAGACCCGGTGGGATCGCGCCTTCCCAGGCGTCGCCACCACTGTGGGCCGGCCTGATCCGCAAACGGCGTTCCCGCCGCGAGAGTCACCGTACCCGTCTGGGTTTGAGGGACGAGGGAGCGTCAATCAGCCGGGGCCTGAGGGACCAAGCTTGGATGACGAGCTGAACAGCCTAGACAATCCTCTGAGGAATCGCTGATGCGTTGGCTCATCCTCATGCTGCTGGGATGCACGTCTACAGGAGCAGAGCTGAGGACTGCTCAGGCCCGTCCCGGCCCACTGCTCTTTCCCAAGCCCCCATCTTCCGCCCAACTCTCCAGTCGCGTCCCGTATCTCCAGTATTGGCTGCCGCTGCGAAGGACTGGGTTCGTGTGGCTCTCCATGGAGAGCGGCCAGTCCAGATTGGATATGCTTCAGGACACTGCTGTCACAGTGATAATGAAGCAGCAGTGTGGATCTGACCCTTTCTTCGTAGTCCAGGAGGGGCTCATCGGAGACCGCTGCGTCTACTTCTGGGTATTTGAGTGCGCCACTTGGAAGGAGTGGCGAGAGATGCAAGAGATGCTGAAGAACATGGACAAGCTCATCAAGGAAGGTGAGGAGCTGGACCGGCGGGAGAAGGCCAAGAAGGAGAAGCCCTAATGGGCGGCTCCGGCATCCGCATCGGGTCTGAGGAGGGCGACATGGGCGACTTGAGCGCTCTGGAGGACCGGCCCATGCCTCCTCCAGGGCTGCCGCAGATGGACGGCTCGTTGCCTCCGTCCGCGACTGCCGGCTCGTGGCTGCGTGACTGGCAGCAGCCAGGCGCCCAGCCACAGACCTCAATGGGCCAGCGCTTCTCCAACCTTCTCGGTGCTGGTGACGTTGATGCCATGTCGATGGCCAGCCCACCTCCGACCGCGCCTGCTATGCCAGACCCGATGGAGCGCTATCGCCGGAACGACCAGGCCGCGAGCGACCGTGAGGGGCGCATCGACACCATGGCTCGCGCTCAGATCCCAGCAGCCAAGGGCGCCAAGGGGCCCATGCTCCAGGGGCAGATGAACTCACCCTCTCGGCCAGGCACCAACCCGAAAACGGCGCTCCCGCTCTACTTCGCCAAGGCCATGGGCTACGAGGTGCCCGGCGAGTCGGGCGGCGAAGAGGAAGCCCGCTTCGCCAAGGCCGCCCACACCGCTCTGCTGAAGATGACCAAGGGCATGTCGGTCGCCAAGTTCCTGTCGGGCCACCAGTCCGCCAAGAGCCGCGACGCCTTCGGCAAGCTCCTCGATGCTGAGCTGGCCAGGAGCAAGCCCGCCTCACCTGTGGTAAATACACCCGAGCTGGCGACCACCAGCCGGCTGCCGGTGCAACCCATCTAGGAGGTACGCAAATGAAGAAGCTACTCGCCATCGTCTCTCTCACCGCCCTCACATCCCTCATCGTGCTGGGGGGCATGGCCACCACCGCGGCAGCGCCGGCCCTGCTCGCCGACATGTCCACCAGCGTCGCGGCCAGCACCACGTCCCCGCTCGCCGTGACCACCACGTCGGCCTCCTACTTCATCCCGTTCGGACAGGTGCGGCTCACCTGCACCTCGCCCACCTACTACTCGGTGAACGCAGCCTCCACCACCGCGGCAGTCACCACCGACCACCTGGCGCCAGGCCCCATCGTGGTCAACAAGACCCCCATCACCCGCTCGGTGTGGCTGACCGTCTCCAGCGGCACGCAGTGGCTGGCCCTCCTGCTCAAGAGCGGCGTGGACAGCTACTGCATCGCCGAGCAGATGAGCACGGACGGTCAGACCGGCAGCTTCACCACGCTGGCCGCGTCTAGCACCCTGGCAGTCACGGGAGCCACCACTCTCTCATCTACGCTGGGGGTGACGGGCGCCACGACTCTCAGCTCGACCGCATACATCCAGGGCGCCACGACCATCGACGGCGCGCTGGGCTCGGGCGGCACCATCTCGGGCGCTTTCGATGGTGGCACCGCGCGCTTGGGAGCCACCTCCGCCTCCTCGATCGACCTCCCCTCCTCTACGCAGATCACTGGCATCAAGTTCGGCTCCATCACCCTGGGCGGCCAGTCCCCCTCCACAGGGACTGCCACCGTGCTCGCCTCCTCGAAGTGCACCTGCACTCCGGAGACCAACGCAGCGGACGGTCTGACCAAGTGCAACCTGTCCTCGACCACGCTGACGGCGACGGGGCCCAACAGCTCCACCGGCGTCATCAACTACATCTGCATCAAGTGAGAGGCGCCATGCACAAGCTCATCTGCCTGATCTCGCTGCTGGCCATGCCCACGCTCGCCACCGAAGGCGTGCCCGAGCAGACCATCATTACTAGCGACAGCGCGGTAGCCACTGCCCGGTTGACGTTGGGCTACCACTACATCCGCTGCATCGGAACCAACACCTTCAGGCTGGAAGCTAGCCAGACAGCGGCCGAGAACGAAGACGGTAGTGGGCTCCGGCTCCCGGCGAACGTGATGTGGCCCGTCAAGGTGACCGTCAACACGCGCTGGATTGGCATCCGCTCGAACATCGGCAGCAGCGGCTGCTACGTCTACGCCACCGACAATCCCAGCCCACCGCCACTTGGCATCATGCCTCAGGCCGGCACGGTGACGCTGGACGGGAGCGGCGCCGGCACGGCAACGGTGTCGGTGGGCTCTATCTGCACTTGCTCGGGTGCCTCCACGCTGCTGCCTACAGGATGCAGCGTCACCTCGGCCACGCTCACCATCCAGGGCAACGCGGGCGACACCGCCTCGTACATCTGCGTCTGAGCGATGATCTCTCTCATTCTCATGCTGGCGCTGTCGGGCTCCTGTGAACGCGTAGAGGGTTCTGCGCAATGCGTAGAGGTGACGCGCGTCACGGAGACCCGGTACAAATGCGTGGGGTCCTGCTACCTCAAGGACAACAAGGACGGCGGCTACACCCCGCGCCGCATCAGGGCCGACCACCAGCCCTCGCAAGACGCCTGCGTAGCCGAGCTGGACCGCCAGGCCCGGAACGGGTGCCAGCCTTGAAGCTCTTTGGGCAGATCGACCTCAAGCCCGTGCTGGTGACGGTGCTCTCCGGCGCCATCCTCAGCGCGGGCGGCTACGTCTACTCCAAGATTGTGAAGGTGGACCTGTTGGAGGCTCGGCTAGCGCGCATTGAGGACTCGCAGGAGCAGATCCTCCTGCGGTTGCCGCCTCTAGTGCCGGCGCCGACCCTCGTGCCAGCGAAGGGAACGCGGCGCTAAACGTCGCTCTCGCGGCGCCCTTGCTTGATGTCCACGAGGAAGCGCCACTCCCGCCCTTCGATGACATGAACCTGTTCCATGGCATCCTTCACCACAGGAATCACGTCATCAACGATGCTCTTGTGGCACTCGACCAGGAAGGCGTCGTACCACTGCTTGACCAGCAGAGCTTCACCCTTGAAGCGCGCCAGGGTCCCTGGCCTCCCAACCCGCCCACTCCCCAGCGTCAGCCACGCGAGCCCATGCACCTCGGCTGCGGTGGTCTGGATGGGCCAGTTGGCGACGGTCTGTAGCTCGGGCGTCGCCGGGTAGGTCTTCCGCGCGAAGAGGACACGCGACTCGCTCCACCCTAGGTTGCCAACGCGCTCTAGCTCCTCGTACCACCACTCCACTGTGCGCGCATATCGCTTCCTCAGGCCTGCATGCAGGAGCGCCGCCGTGCTGAAGGCCATGTCCTGATCGGCCTCCAGCATCTGGCGATAGAACGTGTTCAGCTCGCAGCCGTACTGGAAGGCGAGATGCCCCACCTTCGCGTCTTGGCGGGCCTTGGGCTTGACGTGGGTGAGCGGGTAGAGGCACTTCCCATCGCACTTGCAACGAGTGGCGTTGGCAGGAAGCGAGAACAGGAACTTCGCGTCCTCGGTGTACACGTCCCCAGCTTCCAGCGCCGCTGCGAGCACCGGGTCCCCGTTGATGGCGCGGGCAACCCACAGCTCAAGTTGCTTGTAGTCGGCACCTACGTAGACGTAATCCTCCCCCTGTGCTGCATAGGGGGTACGCATGTTTGGTAGGTGCCCGCTCAGTGACGGCATGCGCAGATGTTCGGCAGATAGGAGCGCTTGTGTCCGTGAGCCATCGCCCACGCCGTTCGCTGGGTGACTCCATACTTCCGGCCCAGCGTGCCGCAGTCCACGCCGGCAGCGTGCTCTCCTCGCAGAGCGAGGACTTGTGCGTCGGTCAGCTTTACCGCGTAGTGGCGCTCCCCTCGGATGCTGGATGGGACTGCGCGCCCCTTCTGGGCCATATCTCTCATGTTGTCCACATGCGTGCCCAAGAAGAGATGTGCCGGATTGACACATGCCCTATCGTCGCACTTGTGCAGGACATGAAGCCCTGCTGGTATCAGACCCTTGTGCAGCTCCCAGGAAACTCGATGGGCATGTGTGGATTCTCCTCGCCACCGGATAGAGCCATACCCGGAAGGTTGTCGAGACCGCATCCAGATCCAGCAGAGAGTCTCCAGAGGGCCCGGAGACTTGAGATACTTGTGAGAGAACGGCTCGCCGCGAACACCGGCAATCCGGCGCTCTCTACTCACGAGGCTGCTCCCCGTTGCTGTACGCCTTGATGAGCGCTAGCAGCTTGTTTGCAGGTACCACCACGGCAGCCTCGGCCCCCTCGTGCAGTTGGGCGCGCTCGGCCGTGGACATCCACTCATCCACGTCGAGATGGGTCCACTCCAGCACGGTAGGGTAGGTCAGCTTGGCCATTGGCTAGTCCTTGTCTTTCGAAAGTGTAGAGAGATTCGGTCTTTTCGTGATTGTCCGCATCGTGTCGGTTTGTGCTGCGCCGATCTCCGGGCGAATTCTACCATCGTCTCCTAAGGACATATCTACTAGCTTGGAGACCACGGACGTAGAGAGCGCCTTCGCGGGCGCCGAGGCTTGCCAGAAGGCCCGAATGATGGTCTTCGCCTCCTTGGGCGTCGCCGGGTTCGCCAGCAGCATCAGCAGGGCGCCCTGGTTGACGGCGCACAGGCCCGTCTTGGTCCACATGGCGCGGTCGCGAGCTGGCGGGTCGGGCAGGTTGAACCTGGAGATGGAAGAGGTGGCATGGCGACGGAACAACAATGAGCGCATGTGGTCAGGAGACGCCTTGAACGCTGGGATGCCGACCAGCTCCATCAGCTTCGCCTTGCGCTCCCTGATAAGGGCGTAGAGATCCCAGGCCAACCCCACGCGCGCCAACGGGTCCAGCCATATGCCGTTCTCATACATCTCGGCCGCTTGGGTGGCGAGACCCATCCTGAATTCATAGAGGCGCCTCACGCGCTCCTCTTGCCACGCCTCCTCACGCTCCATCCCCTCGTAGGCGCGCATCGTCTCTACGCAGTCCTGCGCGTTGTAGCGCTTCAGCTCCTCCATGTTCCGAGTGAAGACGAGTCCCTTGTCATCGTCTTCGATAGAGCGCTTGGCTCCTTCACCGGAGGGGTCATCCTCGTCCTCATTGCTCTCTTCGGGATCGGGGGTCTCCGGGTCCTCAACCACGTCGAGCGGGTTGAGCCCCAGCTCCTTCCAGGGAATCGCGTCATCGTAGATGGACGCCAGGTAGGCCAGGGAGGCTGGGGACACGGTGACCAGCGCCTTCCGCATGTGGAGCGTGTCCATGAGCACAGGCATCTCGAAGCCGTGGCGAGCCAGCACTGGCCGGTCGAACCAGGGGCCGTTCTGGGTGACCACGGTGTTGGTCGCCATCACCTCTTTGGCGGCGGCGATGAGGTGCTGGTTGCGGTGCTCGTAGGCAAAGGAGAGGGCCCACTCGGCGTTCCCGAGCCCGATGGTCCGCAGTCTGGCCCGGAGAGGATCCTTACCAGTCCAACGCTGATCCGGAGTGCGAGGAGCGGTCTCCACATCAACAGCAACGCGATTGCTATGAGCAACCCCATAGATGTCCTCTACCGTTGGAGAGGTGATGAGCCTGGTGGGTCCCGGCCGCAGCTTGCCCGTGAGCAGCCGCTTGAACCTTGCCAGGTCGATGCTGAAGGCGCCCCAAGCGTAGGGCTCTCGAGACAACGCGTAGGTGGGGTGCCAGGTCCAGATCCACTTGGCGCCGGTCAGTGGGTTCTCGCGGATGAAGCCCCGACCCTTGTTGATGCCGCCTTTGGGGAGCTTCGTGTTGGCCCAGGCCGCGTACCCGCGTGCCGCCCACTTCCCCATCACCAGCGCCGGCAGGTTCCCATAGCGGGAGATTTGAGCCTCGAATGCGGGCCGGCAGCACTTGAGCGCCTTCCCCATCAGCGCCTCCGTCTTGCCCTGCTGCGGAGGCATGCAGGCGATGACGTTGAGGGTGATGGCGGTATGGGTGCTCAGTCCAGCAGCATCCTGCTCCAGCTCCAGTTGCTTGCCGGTCTGGCCCTTGAAGTTGGTGCCGCAACTGGCTTCGTCGGCGCCCGGCGACTCCCCCACCCGAACCCATTGTGGATTGCTCACAACATCCATGAGCACCGGGTTGTGGGCCTTGCCCTCGCGGGCCAGGGGGCACTGGGCGCACTGGGCGCCCAGCTTGGTGGGGTCACCTCGGGACATCTCAGGGCCTCTGCGTCCGCAGGGTCAGCGTCGCATCCGGTGCGTGGTGGGAGCACCACTTCTTGCCCTTGGCGTCCTTGGTGGCTGCTGGTCGGGGGCAGTTCGGCTCGTCGCAGCGGCGCTTGTGGCTGCCTTGGGGAGACCACTGGGACCAGCCCAGCGCTCCGGCTCTCTTCTGCTTGGCCACGCTAGCGCTGCCTGTTCGGGTGTATACCTGCGTACTTGGCCGTGTAGCGGACGGTCCTGGTGCAGTCGGGAAGAGAGCAGGCGCACTTGCCGTTGATGTGGCGCCCGTTCTTGTCCACTGAGACCAGCACCCAGCGGGTCATGGTATCCGGGTGCTTGGGGTCCGGAATGGTGGAGAAGTGCGCGCCGGGGGGCACCTGCATGAAGCGCGGTGGGTCTGCGTGGGTGCGGATGCCCAGCGAGGGCTCGGTGCTCACCGGCTCGATGGTGCCCACCGAGGGGTTGGAGTCTTTGATGAGGGGCATCATACACCTCGCGTCGGCTTGGCGCCGCTGGGAGTCCACTTGTAGAACGTCCTGCCACAGTAGTGGCACAGATGCTTGGAGTGCGCCCGGTAGACCCAGATGCCCTGGTCGATGTGCTCCACTTCGCACCACGCGCACCGGATCACCATCGGCACGCCTTGGGGCCTGCCCAGCAGCATGAACCATAGCCCCTTGAGGAGGCCCATGGCTACTTCCCCTTCTTCAGCTTGCCGTGGTTGGCCTTGCAGTGCTTCCCGACCTCAGCGAGCTGGGCCATCTCCCGTTCCTTGGTCCGGTTGATGGCCTCTTGGGCCTTCCTTGCCTCCTGGGCCTTCTCCAGCGCGTTGCGCTCATCGATGCCCAGTTGCTTCTTCTTCTCTTCCCACTCGGCCTTCACCTTGGCCTCCAGCTCCGACTTCTCGGCTAGGTGGGCGGCATCCTCCGGCGTGGTCTCGCTGTAGACGTAGAGGAGCGCGTAGCAGCGGCCATCGGCGCCGGTCCAGTAGTGGTCGCCGTTGTCCCCGAGGATGAGGTGGCGGTTCTCCGCTTTCTCGGCCCAGGCATTCATCACCTGGGTGAGCATGCTGAGCGAATCCCCCTCGAAGGCAACCGCCAGCGTGCCGGGCGAGTAGCTCTGGCCCATCTTGCGTTTCAGGTAGCCAGGCCAGGAATGGCGCTCCACCTCTTCGAACCTCTCAGCGAACTCATCGGGCGAGTAGATGCGCGTCTTGCCGTCCGCGTCCGTGACGGCCAGGTCGCCGGCCTTCAGGTCGAGATCGGGGTTGTCGGTGGCGGCGACCTCGACGGTTACCTCGCGTTGCTTGGGAACCCAGATCTTCACAGCTGCACCTCCATCCAGTCTTCGGCAAGTATGTCTGCCTGCGACGCCAGCCATCCTGGCTGGTGCTTCCCCTGTGCCGTGAACATGACGATGCAGGGTTCGTAGCGCCTCACCACACCCTTGTAGGCACCAGTCTTGGCGGTATATGGCAGCATATCTTCCAAGTAGATGTGCATGCCCTTCCCGTTCCACCCTTCACGGGCCACACACCTGCCAGCCTTCATCAGCGTGATGGCGTCCCCGAAGTTCATGCCCCCTCCATCTCAGGAGCCATCATCTGGTACTTGGTGTCCTTCAGGCACTGCCGCAGCCCTTGCCCCCACTCTCCGGGGTCGGCCAGCATCTTGGCCAGGTTGGTCTGCTGGGCCGGGCTCAAGTCCTTGAGCGTCCAGGTCGGCACCATGCGCATGTAGCTGGGCAGCGTCTTCTCGGGCTCCGCGGCGGCCCCTCGGAAGTACGCCTCCACCTTGCCAGCATCGAGATCGTTGATGGTGAGCGGCGTCTCGGGGTCGCGGTGATTGACCGCCTTCACCTTGACTATGGCGCCGGCCAGGATGAGCTGCTTGGAGCCCTTCTCGCCCCAAGGTTGCCCCTGCTCGATGACCAGCTTCTTGAGGCCCTCAATGGCGTCATCGTTGCCCACGATGAGCTTCTTCACCTTGCCGAGCTGGTCGATCCACTCATTCACCTTGACCAGCAGGGGAGCGCACTCCGGCGTCCCCAGGAGCTGAGCAGTGAGCTGCTGCACGCCCTGAATGAACAGGGTCGCGTTGTCGGTGAGGAGGGGGAGGGTGAGCGCTTGGGGCTCGACAGGAGCCAACGCATCCTCGGCCACGAACGCAGCTGCTTCCCGGTCGATAGTGTCGCCGTCGCACTCGTCACCGATGCCGGTGCCCTCAGAGGCTGGCGGCGTAGAGCCGGCCGTCTTCCCGATGTTCTCGTAGAACTTGCGGCTCTCGGTAAGGTGGTCCTTCTTCACCGTCTTGGCCTTGGCCTTCTCGGGCTTCTTGCTCTTGGCTGCCATGTTCATGTCTCCTATTGGGTTTGCACTACAGGCAACACCATCAACCAGCGCGCGAGTGCCTAGTACAGACGGGCAAGGATCCCACTCCTTGTTACCCCTAGCTGGCCTACCAGATGATGTTGCCGGTACTGCACCCGCGAGATTGTGGCTCGCGGGTCACCCCTCCCTACTTGCGCCGCGCCGGCAGCCCGTTCCCCTCCTGGGCCTCGGGGATGATCCAGCGGTCGATGGTGTTCTGGTCCTTCCAGGTCGGGTTCGCCGCCTTGTCCTTCTCCGAGACCTTCTTGAGGCCCTCATGAGCGGCGACCACCGCGCCATCGTGGGCCTTGATGTACTCGATGAGCGCGTCGGGGTCGAGGATGTCGAGCGTCTCCTCGGTCTTGCGCTTCTTCTCCGCCTTGGTGCCGGTGTAGACGACCTCCTGCTGGATGGTGCCGATCTCCAGCTCGTCTCCCAGCGCCTGCGCGAACGCCATGCAGCCATTGGCGCTCTCGTACGACGCCTGGCCGGTCTTCTCGTTGGGTGCCATGTCCAGGAAGAAGGACACGAACGCGCGCCCGTTCGGCGTCCCCTCCTCCAGGTTTTGGGGCTCCATCTGGAAGGTGACGTAGGTGGCGCCGCCCTCCTTCGGCTGGGCCTTCTGCGCCGTGTTGCCGAGCACCTTGAACTGGCGCTCGCCGGGCTCGCGGGTGGGGAACTCGCGCTGCTTGATGGTGACCTGCTTGCTACTGATCTTCTCGCCTGCACTGGGGCTCATCTTGGGTGTTCTCCTGTTGCGTTGGTGGACTACGGGAAAGGTTGCCGGCCGCACTGGGCACCACCGACCGGCGCGTGGTTGCTAAGAGGGAGCATGTGGGGTCCCGCCAGCACGCTCACCCCCGCCCTACTACCGCTTCCGCTTGTACGTGCAGCCTCCCTTGGGGCTGGCCACGCCGGACTTCACCACCTTGCCGGCCCGGATCAGCTCACGCAGAGCCTTGCGGATGTACTGGCGGTTCGCATTCAGCTCCTTGGCCAGCTCCTTGGTGGTGCGTGCCCGCTTGCGCAGCAGCTCGTTGATGCCTCGTTGAACTTCTCCTTCACCCTTCTTCATGTGTTGCTCCTGGGTGCTACGGGTTTCCTCGCCAGATGACGAGACCGCACCCGAATCCGGGCGCGTTGGGCATCATCACCGGCTTGCCGTTCTTCATCACGATCTTGCCGTTGACGATCTTTGGATGCTTCTTCATGCCCTCGGGGTCGCTTGGGGTGCCGAACTTGACGCGGCCTTTGAGGGCGCGCGTGGACACCACCGAGCCTTGCTTGCCGTCTCGGTACGGCTCGATGTACTCGTGCCACCAGGGTTGCTCCTGGCGGTTCCATGGCATCAGCAGCACGATCAGATCGCAGCCGCTCTGGATGCGGAGGTGCGCGGCGCGAACGGCCTCCTCGACCTTGGCGAAGTCCGGCTGGAGCCACACGCGCTCGTTGCGCCAGTAGTTCTTGGTCTGGCCGTCTCCGTAGCAGTTTCCATAGGTGAGCATCTTCGCCGGCTTCACCAGCGTATACCCGCGCCCGATGATCTGGCTGGCTGGGCTCAGCGGGTGGCCGCAGGCGTCCATGGTGAACTTGAACTCTGCATGCAAGGCAATCATGAGCTTGCGCGGCGTGAACCGATGTGATCTCTCCTCAACATCGTTCACGTTCGAGGCTCTGTGAGGATTCCTCATGCGAGCCCTAGCGCTTCCTCGGGCGTGGCCCCCCGATAGAGACGCATGTAGATTCGCTGGTAGGGGAGCTTCATCCACTCTGCCCAGTCCGCAATGCACCCGGTACGGCCCATTGCAGTGATGCGGCGATTGACTGAGGTGTTCCGAAGCTGCTGTGATCTGGTAGCCCACCGCACGTTACCTGGAACGTAGCCTTGGGCGTTGTCGATTCGGTCCAGCGAATGCTTCTTGCTCGGCCTGGACCCCACGGCTGCCAAGAACGCTCTGAAGTCCTTGCGCCACGCAGGATGCAACTTGACTCCCTTGCCACCATAGTGCTTGTAGTTGGAGCTGGAAGGAACCTCACAGCGCGACTTGATGCCTCGCCAGATGCTCCATTCCGGGTAGCTGGTGATGTTCTGGCTCATGCCGCCTTCACTTCGTAGGTGTCGGCTTCAACGCTATAGAACCACCAGGGCGACGGCTCATGGGCGTCCTTACTCATGAACTGGCGCCCTCGAATCTCGTTGAGCACGCTCGCGGTCATGGTGGCGGTGAGGGAATCCACGCCGTCAACCACAAGGCGTTGCTTCTGGTAGCCGGTGGCGATGACTTTCATGGCGCTCCCCAGAATCCGCACTGGTAGCCCATGTCCATCATCATCTTGGTCAGGTCGTATTCTTTCTCTGCCAGCCCACCGACTCCGCGACCGCCAGAGGGAATGAACGAGTAGGAGGGCTTGGGATTGATATACATCTGGTCGATGGCAGTCGGCTTCCCGTCCTTGCCCTTCCACTTCACCGTCTCGCGGACCACGCGGAAGTTGTGCGACGTGTTCTTGGGCCACTCCTTGGCGCCGCCATGAACGCTGAGCGTGTCGTCGAACTCGCCCTGCTTGGCAGGAGGCGGCTTCTGCACCTTGGAGACGTGGCCTTCCCAGAAAAGATGACATGGCATCGACTGGAAGAGGACGCGGACCTCCAGGAACTGGGCCTTGAGGATGGTCCACAGATTCTGGCTACCGTAGCTATTGGTTTGGTTTCCACTCTCCGTGACGATGCCGGTGGGAGAGCCAAACAGCGCCCTCTCGTGGTAGTTGCACATCGATGTGAAAGAGGACATCACCACCGCATGCGTCTCCTTGGGATCCTTCATCCGACTCAGTAGATCCTGGCGCAGGAGCTTCATGTTTTTGAGCCAGTCGTGGTTGTAGGAGTTGGTGCTCGCGATGGCCTTGGCGATCTCCTCGTCCATCGGGTAGACGTTCAGCCGGGAGCGCACGTAATCGATGGTCTCCATCGGCACGCCGGCCAGCTCCAGAATGCTTCGGCCGTCCGGCGGGTTACGCGGGAAGATGCGATCCATCGCGGCGGTGTCGAACAGCACGAAGTGGAGATGCGCAGGGTCGCTGACCACTCCACCATGTTGCTGCCAAGGCCAGAGGCCCAGAAGCGACATGAACTCGAATGTCGTCTTGCCCTCCTTGCTCTCCATCAGCACCAGAGGCTTGATAAAGGGATCCTCGGTGTACTCAGCCATCGTCGTGCGTTTCATTGTTCACCAGATGAAAGGATGACTGGCTTCTACGTGCTAGGTTTCACGTTGTCAAGCGCCCCAACCATCTTGGTCACGCGCTCAGTAATCTCACGAGCCAAGATATCGAGATTGCTGAGCCGAGTGCGCAAGGCAGCCTCATTGCGCATCGATTCCTCCAACGCGAGGCGCGTGTTGCCGGCGTTCTTGCACGCCTTCAACCTCTCCTCTTCCAAGTAGTACAGCTCGGATTCGAGGTCGCCCACGCGCTTGGTAGCCATCGCGAGCTTGATGTTGAGGCTGCGCTCGCTGTCGATGAGGACGGAGCGCTGGGAACGGAGGGCGGTGATGTCGGCCTCCAACTCCCTGATGCGCTCCAGAGCGCGCTCGTAGTCGGAGCGGACTGGGGGACCGGAAGGGAGGGTAACAGGTCGGAGCTGATGCTTGCCGGAGAGCAGGCACCAATCAGCATGTCCACTCACAAGCTGGCAGAACTCGCATGGATGCAGAATCACGCCCATGGCTTCCCCTTCACGGCACCCATGGGTTGGCCTGCCACCACATACTCGGTAGCCGCGCTCCGGCCGAACTTGCACAGGTTGATGAAGTCACAGTCCACCGCGATGAACTGGCCTCCATCTCCGCTCACCAGGCGGCGGCAGGCAGTGGGGTTGCGGCGTGCCATCTTCTCAGCGACAAGTGCTGGCAGCTCCCAGAAGGCAGGGCCGGCACGGAGATTTCCGGGCGCCTTCTTCAGCTCGCTCTCCACCTCTTCCAGCTCTCTGCGCCGCTGCCTCACCTGCTCCAAGTCCCTGGCGAACCATTCGAGCTGGTAGGGCTCGATGGTGATGAGGAAGCGCTCGAAAGAGCACTTGGCGCCCCCGTAGCCCTTCTGCACCACATCCAGCACGATGCCGATGGGCGCCTTCACCACCTTGAGCTTCCCTTGCTTGATGGCCGTGGTGACCACCAGCATCTGCTTGAGGAGCTGGCCGTGGTTGGCGTTGTAGTGGGCGTAGACGGCCGAGGGCTTACTCGATGTGGTCTTCGCCTCGCCGATGGCCTCGGCGTTGGCGAAGTCGGGGTAGAGCGACAGGTCGTCGAGCCGGTTGGTATGCAGCTCGGATGACCCGTCGACGGTCACGATAGGGCCAACCTCCAGCTCCGCAGCCAGCACCTTGGGCTTGGGCAGCTTGGAGTAGTGGGCGACGTATTGCTGGAGGATGTTGCAGGCTTCCTGCTCTGCGCCGATGGGGATGGGGAGGGGTTGCCTGGAGGCTTCTTGGACCACAGCCTGGTAGACGGATTGCCAGTTGTCGCTGAAGTTGTTGGAGAACCAGCGAGCGCGGCCGGCGTGGAACATGAGGCCAATGGCCATCGCGCGTGGCGTCTCTTTCTTGCCTGCCTTCTCGATCTTGCGGAGGTGCTTGAAGACGAACTCTTGCTCGCACCTAAACATTTCCTGGTCGCCCGCGTGCCACCCCGCCGAGCTGGGGCCCGACTCGTTCTTGCTCACAGCTTGCTCCGCGCGAAGGCAACCAGCTCGGACAAGAGCGTATCCAGTCCAGGCACGTTCTCATCGTCACGCGCACGCCACTCCCATGACTCGTTACTGCGCTTCAGCCCCCGGCCAGAGGCCCAGCCGCTTGACCCATCTCGGCCGTTGTACCAGATGTGTCCTGACTCCCAGCCATCAGTGGAGCACCCGCCACCCTCGGAATCCAGCCCATCCCTATGCACCTGGATGAGCTTCTCAATGAGGTCCAGCGTTTCCTTGGTCATGCCTTCCTCTTCGGTCCACCAGCGTAGAGAGCCCTCAGCTCGGCCTGGCGCTCAGGCGACATCTCGGCCAGCGTCGTCACCGGCTGCGGTGGTTTGGTCATCGCCTCCAGCTTCCTCTGAATTTCGGCCCTCAGCGTCTGCGAGTAGGCGCTCTTGGGGTCGGCTGGACGCGGGTTGATGCGATAGGCGGCACCGCGCTTGTGGAAGGGGGGCATGTTCTAGGGGTCCTTGTCAGCCGGCCTATAGCGGCATGGGCAGTCAGGGTCCAGACAGGGCTGCTCACAGGGCTCGAAGTCTCGTATGTCCGGAGCGTTCATCACCATCAGCTCGTAGGCATCCAGCATGTCATCTTCTTCTAGAGGCCCATAGTTTCCCCGCGCGCCGCGTTTGGCATCCGCATCGCAGCCGCGCGCTATCTCGGCATTGGGACATCCCTGGAGGTGCTTGCGTGGAGCCATCACTCATCCTCCAGGAAGGTGTCGTCCATGGGGTCCCATGCCTGGGTTCGGGAGGAGAAGCGGCGCTCGTAGCTGGGGATGGACTTGGCGATGCCCTTGTTGGGATCCTCTAGGGGGCTCCCTAGCGGGATGTCCATCCGCTTGTAGCGGACGTAGTGGTATTCGGAGCTGCATCCCAGCGTGCCGGCCTTGGCGCCATCCTTCAGCGGCATGTACGTGCCAGCCGGCATCCAGCCATCCTCGATGAGAGGGCCGGGACTCTGGCGCTCGTACCGGATGAAGGTCATCGTCTCTGGAGGCTTCACCACTGCATCGTAGATGCTTCTCGTCGCTGGCAGGGTGTTCTGGATCATGTACCGCAGCATGTCCAGCTCATGCGTGTACTCGGGGTCTCGCATCGGGTCCGTCTGGTTGTTGGCCAGGATGCTCGCCGCTGTGGCCGTCATGGGCGCCCCAGGCGCCAGGTACTTGTCTGCGAATCCCCTGAAGTTTGCGCCTAGCGGATCGACTCGGATGCTGGCCGGTTCGGGAGTGAGAAGCTCCAACGAGTCATTCAGGTAATATACAGATCCCGGCCTGGGGTCTCCATCCATGTGCACCCAGTGGCCGCTCTTGTCGTGTGGCCCTGCAATCCTTCCCGTGCCCTCGCCCCGCACACGCACCCTGTCGCCCACCTTGAAGGCTGACACTGGAACAGGCATCACCTCATGCTCTCGCAGGTTGGTAGTGCATGTGAGGCCAGTGAGATGATCTGGCAGCTCCACCTTCCAGCGGAAGCCGGGCACGTCCGTGTCGCCCAGCAACACGCCATGAATGCCCTTGTTGGTGACGATGCGGTCACCAGACTTCATGGACTTGGCCTCGCTGGGGCGGGAGACCAGCAAGAATCGAATAGCATCCCAGTGCCGGCCATCCTCCTCCAGAGTCACGTACTGGTGATGGCTACAATGCCCATAGCAATCACCAATCCATGCCCTGGCGACGGTGCATTTGCGCCCGTTGCCCAGCGCCTCAATCGGCTCCTGATTGGGCTTCGCCACCACCACATCGCCAACTTTGAAGTCGCTCATCTGGGTGTCCTCAGGAATGTCCACACATGCTGTCATCAGATCTTGTGGCGCCACAGAGATCTCCGGCCAGCAGCTCAGATACGGGAACCCGCCAGCGTCGTGGCCAGTCACCCGGTGGATTCCCGGCTCGCCGTGCTTCACTTCCGGCTTGAACCTGACGCGATCTCCAACTTGGAACGGTCTCACCGTGGTATCCCTCACAACCTCATCGAGTATATGCAGCACGCCGTCACGCCACTCGCCCAGTACAGCGACATCCCTGCCGCTGCCGAAGTCCCAACCGATGAAGGTTGCGTTGGACTCCTTGGTTTCGAGCCGATGAATCCCTGTAGCATCCATGCGATAGGTGCCGTCGTGAGAGCACCAGAGCACAGTGTTGCCGCTGGCGACCATGTTGAGGGCGTGCTGCACCATGGACTGGAACTTGCCGCTCACGCTACCTCCATCCCCATCTCGCTCATTGGCAGCTCGCGCTGACACCCCCAATTCTTGCTCATTTCGGCCAGCTCCTCGGGAGTGCGCAGCAGGTGCGCGACGTTGCCGCGACTCCCATTCGGAAGAGGGAGCGCACGCAACAGATCGTCCGCATTGAAGGCGTTCATCAACCCGTCCGCCTCTCTCTGTACGAATACTGGAGGTGACTTGGCGGGGTCTATTGCTAGCACGACCCACGATTCTCTGTCCTCATCGCCAATCCAGCAGACTACATCTCCAACCATGAGATCTTCAAGCTTAGTGCTCACGAGACCATGGCCTCCATCTCGGCGTAGTAGCCGGCTAGCGCCTCTTGATCGGTCATCGCGTTGGCGTTCATGGCTTCCCGGTACGCCCCGGCATCTTGCATCGCCGGCATGCTGGCTTCCTGGGCCATGAGCTTCGACGTGGAGCGCCGCCAGACCACCTCATCTGCCGAGTCCTTCAGGAGCACATGCTGCCAGGTGATGGGCTCGGTGATGCCGAGGCGATGAAGTCGGCTTCTCGCTTGCATCATCTTGAATGGCACCGGGTCCTGGTAGTGCATGATGCCCTGTGACGCGATGCCTTGGAGGTTCAATGACTGACCAGCACTGTCAATTGTGGCCACTATACCGATTGCTTTTGAACGTGCAAGGGCTATCGCGTTGGCACGCGCCAGGTCGCTCATCTCTCCATGGATGAGCACGTTGGGGGTGCCTTGTTCGTACAACGTTCTTGACATCTCCTCGGCGTGTTTGCGCTGCCAGGTGAAGAGGAGGAAACGCTTGGCGGCGTGAGCCAGCTCGATGCAGGGCTGCATTTTGGCTTCCAGGGTCGCCAGCAAGGCATCATAGAAGGAGCAACCCGGCACCTTGAGAGCAGACGCTCGCATGGCCTGGGTGGCGTGGGCATCAGGCTCCAGCCAGACCGGCACGTCGGTCATCGGCGGCAGCTCTTGGGCCACGTCCCGCTTCTCGCGCCTCACCAGGTAGCAGGAGAGGCGGTCACGTAGCTCATCGGCGTGGCTCACGCCCTTGGCGACCCACCCATAGGTGCCTTGGTGCCCATCGGCGTAGCGGGCCTCGAAGTCATGCTTGCGACCGAAGCGGCCAGGGAAGGCTAGCTCCAGCAGGAACCACCAATCCTTGGGGACGTTCCATGCTGGGGTTGCGGAGATCAGCAAACGGTAGGGGACCATGCGCGCGATGCTCAGCGTGGCCTGGGCTCGCTGCGCGCCAACGCTCTTGACCTCGTGGCACTCGTCCACCATCAGCATGCTAGTGGGGCTGGGAGGAATCTCACCAAGCAGGTTGTAGCTGGTGATGATCCACCGCGCCTGGGCAGCCCGCTCCCGCTGCGCCTTCCACCCCTTGGCGCCCTTGGGCAACATGAGCGCGACGGAGTCAGGGGGCTCACCCCACTTCAGCAGCTCCTCTAGCCAGGTATACCGGGCCCGCCCCGGCGTCACGATGACCACTCTCTTGGAGCCCCGGAGCCTCGCCAGCAGGATGGATTCGTAGGTCTTGCCGATCCCCATCATGTCACCCAGCAGCGCTCCACCGGCTGCTGCTTGGATGGCATAGAGACCTGCCACTCCTACCCGCTGGTAGTCGCGAGCGCCCCGTCCCAAGTCCCCCAGCTCGGGCACCTGGACGCTAGGCCCCTCGGGTGCCTCGACCCCCACCACCTTGCATGCCGCCCCCACCGCGTCGATGTAGCCGTAGACGTAGGGTTGGCCGTCGCGGGTGGCAGCCTTCAGGCCAGGGATGGCCAGGTTGGGAATCTGGTCCTCGCTCACGTCGAGCGCCCAGGTGCGGTTGTCGGGGAGGAGGCGGGGCTGGCTGGGGGTCATCGCGAGCACCTCACTAGCGTGTTTGCCAGCTCCCACAGCCAAGCATGTTCACGCCAGTCAGCGCCGGAGTGATAGGTGAGGTATCCCAACGCTAGCGCCTCTGGGTTGGGATCCAGCCAGCGCACGCCCAGCCACATGCCGACCTCCTCCACGTCCATCACGCGCTCGCCTTCCCAGTGCCGCCTAGCACGTTGGTGAGGGGAATCGGTTCCTTGGCCTTAGGGATCTCGATGCCCATCTGCTTGAGGATCCACTTCCCTGCTGCCTGGTTGAGCGCCGACAGGACCAGATTGCCGGCCTTGGTGGCGTCCTCTGGCGTGAAGCTCTGGCCATTGGGGCTGGAGACACCGATGTCCGAGTTCACCAGCGGCTCGGTGAGGAAGGACCACTCGCCAGTCTCGGTGTCCACCTGGATGGCACCCATGGCGAAGAGGCCGGCGTGAGCGATGAGCTTCATGACGCCACCTTCCTAGTAGGCTTGCGCTTTTCAGCCCAGAGCATCGCGTCAGCCCACTCAAACGCGACCTGCGCCCATTTCTTCTTGTCGATCTTGCTCCGGTCGGTGATGGGAGCGCTCCTCAGCATTCCTGCCAGTGCGTCTCGTGCCAGACCTAGACGGATCCGCCTCTCCTCTCGCTTCTCCAGCTCGGGACTCACTTGATAGGCTCCCACTTGGCAGTGAAGATGAGGCGGCGCGAGGGCTTCGTAGTGATGGTCTGGAGGCCATCGCTCCCAGGTAGCGTATTGATGAAGGTGCGTGCCGACCGTGTCCTCATCTTGAAGCTGCCCAAGCCGGCGATGACGAGAGGTACGCGATGGTTGATCTTGTCGTGATGGGGGTCCCCAAACCTAGCCTCGACCTCTTCCTTCAGCGCCTCGACGAAAGCCTTCCGAATCGCGTTGGCATCGATATAGGTGAGCCGGTAGTCCACCGAATCGCGCAACTTCTCCGCAAGTCGCTTCGTGAACGGCGAGCTGTGGGCGCTCACGGGGTCACGTCCTTGACGCTGACCAGCTTGTCGAGAGGAAAGAAGGCTACGTCTTCCTCGTCGCCGTTCTCCTCATACTTGGTGAACGCGAGCCCGTATGCGCCGCCCGATGTACTCTCCGTGCGCCACACATGCGCCTGCACGTTCATCTGCACGATGCCGTTGTTGCCCGCCAGCAGCTTGATTTCCCAGGTCTTCATCTCATTTCCCTCCTAGCATCTTATTGTGCAGCCACATCGCTACCACCATTCCCAGCGCTGCGCCGGTGCCGCTGGCGAAAGCGATGCTCCAGCCAGACTTCGCAATGAGCCCTATCAGCAGCACGTCCATGAACGCCATTCCATAGGACGTGAGGAACGTGTGGAGATACAGGTTGGCGATCACGTTCTTGTGCTGGAAGCCCTTGAGGCCAACACTCACGAACGTTCCCGCGAAGGCAGCAGCGTATGGGACCCAGCCAGTCACTTGATCATCTCGTTTCTCGCCAGCTTGGCTACTGACTCCCGAACGCTTCCAGGTGACATCTTCAGTATTCTGGCGAGCGCATCAATGTCAACATCTGGACCGTAGGCTTCATGGACCTTGCGGTCATCGCTCGTGATGACCTCTCGCGCTACCTCGCCGCCCAGCCCGAGAATCAGGTCTCGCGTCCAGCCGGTAGCCCGCTTGAACACGGCCTCGATAGTCCAGTAGTTGGGCGCCGGGTTGACCACCAGCATCCCGTCGCTCATGCCGGCCCAGTCGCCTGTGCCTCGAATGTCATCGATGGTGAGCTTGGTAGCGCCCTCCTTCATCTTGCGCGGATGGTGAATCCAGAGGACGGCTGTGGGCTGACCGTTCTCACTCCGCTCCTTGGCCCACTGGCGGAACGGATACATCATCTCGCTCATAGCGCCAGAGTCGTTCTCGTCCAGCGCATGGAGGCGACGGATGGGGTCGAAGATGGTCAGCACCGGCTGGATGTCGTCCATCACGTCCAACATGCGCTTCCGGGCCTCGGCCTTGTCCAGGCGGAACTGCCAGGGGTCGTCAGCGATGAGCAAGGAGCCATCAGCAATGGGTGGGGTGCCCAGATACCTGCGCGCCGTGTAGGCCATCTCTCCTGCCGTCGCCTCCGCGCTGACGTAGAGGACATGGCCGTCCACCATGGTGGTTCGCATGAATGGCGGGAAGAGGTTGCATGTCTTGCCGGTCACCATCAGGCTCATGGCGAGGGCCATGGCTGACTTGCGTGCCTTCTTGGCTGGGCCGGTGATGCCCACTAATCCATCGGGAAGGAGATCGCGTATGAGCCAGTTGGGCGGCGTCGGCTGCGCCTCTCCGATGTCGGTCCAGCCGGCTGGGGGGGAGTGGGGCTCACTCATGGCTCTCTCGAATGGCCTTGCGCAGCTCTGGCCACGGCGCCTCATCCGAGTAGGCCAGGTGGCTGAGGATCATGCCGGCAGTCCACTCCGAGCGTCCAGCCAGCAGCCCATGTGCGTCATCCCGGATGAGGTGATTGATGGCCTTCTGCGCTGCCAGGTAGAGGTTGGACGAATTGCTCCTGCCCCCATCATTGGCCCAGCCTCCACTCTTGTGGCTCACATCTCGCTCCTGCTCGGCTGGGGTTGGCATACCCAGGGCTCTGGCATCATCATAGGCACTAATCAGACGTTCCCATGGTCGCACATGCCGCGCTTGCTTCGACAACAGGTCGTGGCGTCCCTGCGCAACTCCTCCGCCCGCTGGCGGAGCAACGCAAGCTCCGCGTCCTTGGCGGCTATGATGTCTGCGTCCCGTTGTGTATCGATGCGCGCCTGTTTCTCGGCCGTCGCCAGCAGGTTCTCCAGGCGCAAGCACTCAGCGTCGTGCTTCTCGGTGGCGGCCTTGGCGTTCATCTTCTCTTGGAGCCACTTCGCCTCCCAAGAGCGGACATCCGCCTCAGCCCTATCTGCGCGGGCCTTCTCTCGGCCGGCGATGTCCATCCAACTCTCCGCTTCCGCTGCTTCCCGCTGTGCGTCTGGGCTCATCGGTGAGTAGGTCACGGCTCCGGATTCTCCTGGGGCACGCACGCCCCCTCTGAGTGGTCTCCACGGCACCAGGGCTGATGGGGGTGAAGCGTCTCCTGGATTTCCGCCAGAAGCGACACTGGGCCTGGCGTGGTCTCTGTCCGGATGAACGCCTCTGCTCTGGCTAACAGCGACTCCAGCGTCCGGATCCTCTTCTCCATGGAGTCGGAGGAGGACTTCGGCGGCGCTGCGGACTCATGCTTCGGACACGGCCGAGTATTGCCGCACACCACGCCGGCATCCCAGGTGAGGCACACGAAATCCGGGACCTTCTGATCGCCCTCTCGCGACGCCTCCTTCTCCTCCAGTGCCGAGATGGCGGCGGAGAGAACTGCAATGCGCTCCTGCCACTTGGGCCAGCATCGCGACTGCTCCCAGGCCACCATATCGCGCAGCACTTCCACGTCTCGGCTCATGGCCGCTTCCCTCGATTCCGCATCTCGTCGAGTTGGTCTTCCAACCGGTCTACTCGTTGCCAGTCTTCGGAGCGGCCAGTCTTCTTGGCGAGTTCTCGCGCCTCTACCAGAAGGTGCTCCACCGCTCGAATCTCGTCATCGCTTGCGCGCTCGCTCACGTCGCCTCCCCATCAGGGATGTAGCCCTGAGCACGGGCCTTGGAGAGCAGATCGTGCATGCGTCGGTAGTCTTCTTTCGGAAGGAGCACCACGCCTGGAAGGTCGCCACCCTGATGTTGATGGAGACGGCGGAACATCGCGAGCGCCGCCAGCGCTTCCTTGAGGAGGGCGCGGTCGCGAGTCATGGCCTCTTTCGTGATGCGAAGCGCGTTCTCATCTACCTCCACGCGAAGCTCCGCCGCCTCCGCTCGGGCGCGTTGCTCGTCCCGCTCCCTGGTGGCCTTGGCCCACGCATCGCGCTCCGCGTCCCGGTCCCGCTCCATGGCCGCCAGGCGCACCAGAGCGTTGTCCCGCTCCTCCTCGGCACGGGCCGCACGGCTGATGGCGTATCGGGCCCTCTCCTCCGCGTCGGCATCCAGAGGCACCCCGAAGTCTCCCCGCTTCTGCCGCTCGCGGTAGAGGGCGAGGAGGGCGTCGGCGCACTCGGCGGCCACCCGTGCAGCATCGCCGGCCGGGTTGTGGTCCGTGGCGTGCGGCAGAACCGCGGTAGCCGCCCTCACCCATGCTTCGGAGTCAGTGGTCATCGCATTACCTCCTCGTAGCGCTGGAGCACGCCCTCGCCGAGCGGCGTGATCCGGTGGATCCCGTTCGCCTCACGAATGAGGCCGCGCCGCAACAGGCCGGCGACGTTCGCCCCGCTCGCCACGACCGAACCGCCCGCCGGGCCAGTGGCCGCGGTCGCCGTCGAGAAACCGCGCCGTGAGAGCCGGAGCACCCACAGCGAAGCCGCATTGAGGCCACGGTCAGCCCGGCAGATGTCCAGTTTGGTCGGCTCATTCGTCGCCATCGCTCAACCCTCCAGAGAACTCCGTAAACGCTACCGGCCTGCCCTTGGTAACGGGCATCGCCCCACCCTGGCTGGTTTCTCTCCAGCTCACTCGACGGCGGTTGCTTGTCGAGGCCACGTTCGCCCCGCGACCCGGTAGTACCTATTAAGACACATGCTGGGATTATTGGTCGCGTCCCTCGTCAGCCGGCACGCATGCGCCCTCATGCTTTCTGCCTTCCTCGGCCAGCACGCACCAGGGCTTGCAGGGGTCGAGGGTCTCGGAGACGAGGGAGGCAATCTCCGTCAGAATGGTGAGTCGAACATCCGCACGCTCCGAAGCGCCTCGGTGCGCCATCGAGGCCCCGACACCTGATGCCGCCTTCACCCTGATCGCCACCAGCACGTCCTCCAGAGACTTGATGCGCGCTGCTGCCGAGTCGAGACTGTTGGTCTGGGAGTCGGCCTTCAGCCTCTCATCCAGGCTGTCGGGACCATTGCGAAGGATACGAGCCGCGTTCGGGTAGCCGTATTCCTCAAGCTCGTGGGCACAGCGTTCGCGCTCGCTCATGCGCTCCTCTCGGGGCTCCCTCTCCAGCAGGCTGGCGAAGTCGGAGTCATTTGAGGCATACCTGTCAGCCTGACATTTCATCAGATCCGCGTAGCCGCCCGGCTTGCCCATTCGGTGGTTGCCGTTGGCGTCCACTGGGATGCCAGCATGGCAGCCGTCGCACTGGTTCTGGCTCATCGCTTGTGCTCCTTCACATACAGGTCAGCCAGCTTGGCGGCGCGGAGGATCTCGGTGCGAGCATCTTTCTGCGCCTGCTCGCGAGCATCAGGGTCCGCGATGACCTCCAGGTAGATGCTCACCACTGCCACCCAGCTCGGAGTGCAGTCGATGGTGACGATGGGCTTCTTGGTGCCAAGGGGATCATCATCGCATCCAGCCGAGCATTTCCCGTTCTCGACACGCGCGTTGCAGGTATCCACATGCGGATTGCCTGTCTGCGCCACCTGTGCTTGGCACCGCTTCGGATTACTCACGTGCATCCCCTCGGGTATCTCGTCACCCAGCTCGATGGAGTCACCACGCGGATCAGGCATGGCGTTGATGTGGTCGGCCTCTTCCTGCGCCCGCTCTATCTGCTCGATGCAGCGGTCACAGGGTCCGCAGATGCCCAGCTCGCAGTCGGTGGGGTCGTAGCTCATCGCCCACACCTGTGGCGGTAGTTGAAGTGGCGAGAAGTGCGCTGTCCGCATCGGCTGCACGCCTTGTAGCGCGGGCGCTGTTGGCTCCTGATGGCGGCATCCCGATCATTCTTCTCCTTCGCGGCCCACATCACTAGGGAGAGCGCGTGGGCGCGCTTTCTGGCGTTGTTGCTCGCCAGGTCACTCATGCCACGACCAAACCGCCGCAACCTGAGAGCTTCTTGCGCGGTGATGCCGATTGCCTCATCGAGAGTCATTTTCTGGGGTCTCCAGTTACTAAGACACATCACCGGATTTGGGGTCGCGTTCTGGGAAGTGGCTGGAGGGCTGGTAGTGGTTGCACGAGGAGCAGAAGATCATGCCCGCTACTTGCGCCTCCAATGCCCTCTTCGCCTCGTAGTAGGCGCGCCACGCCTTCTTGCCTCTCCAGCTTTTGCCATCCCTGATTGCCAGCGCTCGCTTGGCGCCTGCGATGTGGCTGAGGGCGAGGAGCTGGGCAAGAGGATGGTCGTTGTAGCCCTCGGCCTTGGCAATCGCTTCTGTGTCCCCTAGATTGAAGGGCTTCTCGGCCGTCTTCTGTCGCTGATGGAGAGACGTGAGCCTGCCACGGTACGCAGCTCGGCACCAAGAGCACCATTTGGTGAGCTCCCCCTTGTCGTTGATGAACGTCTCGGCCACCTGGGGCTCGCGGCACTTGGGGCAGATATGGGTGGGCTGGGGCATCAGGCAATCTCTATGCAGGCGTCAGGATGTAGCTCCTTGGCACGCCTCTGGATGCCTGTGTGTTTGGTGTCGTGCCTGTCTGGCTCCCAAGGCCCGTCTCGCCAGCGACGCTGAGACTCATCGCACTTCCAGCAGTCTCTGGATGCGTATTCCTGCCCCCAAGAGGTGCAGCGCCAGTCGTGGATGTGGAATAGCCTAGCTAGCCAGCTCATGATCTGCCCCCTCTCGGCGACCCGCGATTCCGCTTGTACCTCAACCCGCCTCCATGCTTCCGGTTGCAGGGGCCACACTCGGCCTGCACCTTGTTCGCAAGCGCCTCTCTCAAGTAGCGCAGCCAGCGCGACTGCTGATTGAGCTTGCGGATGGACCACTTGCGGCCGTTGGGGTGGCCGACTTGGAGGCAATCTCGCGAGGGAGCATTGTCGGGGCGCCGAGGATCCCAAGGCCAGTAGATGGGGAGATGGCATCCTGCGCAGACATTGCCCAGCACTCCAGCCACTGCCATCTTGATGCGGAGGAGGCGCGAGGTCACACGAGGTCCTTGGTGAACTCCGCATCCGTGGGCGTGTTCTTCAGCATCCCATTCCGGGCAAGCGAATAGAGCAGGTGCACCTGATCCTTGACCGAGACGCACAGCAGGGCACGCACCACGTTGGTCTGCACCTGCGTAGTCCTGTCATTTACCAGCTCCTCGACTGGGTTACCTCCAGTGTCGAGGATCATCTCGCGCATCGGCTCCATCCACTTCGGCATCACCCACATCTTCCTGCCGTATTCGTCTCGCTTCGCCATGATGTTGCCTCCAATGGTTGGGGCAGGATTCGAACCTGCAAGACCTCAGCGCTCCTATGCGTCTACCAGTTCCGCCACCCAACCTGAACGCCAGCGCCGCCACAGATTCCCGGCGCTGGTACTCCGCCCGTTTCTCTCAGGTGCATTCCATGTGCCCCATCAGGGCCACGCTGCCCGGTTTGACTGCGCCGGATCACCTCTGCGAGTAGTGGAGACGGCCTCGTGCTTCCTGCAAAGCGCACTGCCACGAGGATTTAAGGTCTTGATGCCCAGCTCAGTGAGCCGGGCTCTCTGCCACCGCTATGGATTGCGCGCTCTTCGCGCCTAGTTGCCCACGGAAGTCTCCTTTCTTGAGGGTTGCTCATGCCTGGGAGCCTCCGCACCACCTAGCGGGGGCGGGTCCCGAGATGACTTCTAGCGCCTGGTGTCGTGGATTGTCAAGTAGGGGATAGGTAATCAAGTGGGTGTGGGCTTAGAGGCGAGGGTGATGGCGGAGTCTCTCGTGTAGGCGGACTGCTCATCCGACGCGCAGCGGAACTGCGTTGCGTGCTCGGGGCCAGCACTGGAGATCTTCCCGTCGAACCCAAGCAGATGCTTCCCAGAGTTGCAGACCACAGCGCCGGGCCCCCGCTGCATCTTGAGAGTGGTGGTCCCACAGCCGCAATCGAAGATCATCACCTTGTACCAGGGGGGCTGGAAGCCCCGCCGCTTCTCGACTCGGACGCTCATCTCGTTACCTCTCCTTCCAAATCCGCCAGCTCACCCACGCCCCGGCCAGGAGGCCGAGGAGACACCAAATCGCGTGGGGGTTCACGGGCCCTTTTGCGCCAGTCGGTGCATGCACTCGCTCACGATGTCGCCTCGCATGCTCTGAGATACGGCGCTGCCTGGAGTAGTGGCGTGGTAGAGCGCTTGCCCTAGCTCCTTGCCGCTCATCTTCTGAAGCTCTTCGCGGATGCGTGTTGACGCTGCCACCTCAGCCGACTGCTTGAGCCTGTCTATCTCTTTGCTCATGTTCCCTCCATCCATTAAGATACCCCTACTCGTCAGGGGTCGCGTGCTAGCAACAGGTAGAGCACAGCCATACCATCTTGCCGTCGCGCTCGTACTGCCGAAGGTCGATGGTGCTCTTGCATTGGCCGGGCGCGTGGAAGGCCACGGCCCACTCGGCATCAGAGTACCAGTGGCGGAACTCGTAGCTGGGCGAGCCCTCGTGCTGGCACTCGCACTGAGGCGGCTTGGCCTCCTTGAGCGCTTCGGCAGTGCTGTTTGCGATCTCACACATTGTCTTCCTCCGCTTCAATCGCCTGCCACCCCTTGCTGGTGAGCTGGAGCATGCTGTCGCCAGTGGCTTCGAGCCAGCCATCGCGCACCATCAAGTCCACCTGGGCCCGCTGACCCCTGGTGAGGTGCAGCGGGGACTTGGGCCCTAGCCGGAAGCGCTTGAGGGCGGAGAGGGTGAAGG
>Ga0207670_10000141_pt1 | contig 47492 bp, 36 predicted proteins | sample KBSS23HmetaG_FD_184339 | JGI IMG/M metagenome (GOLD analysis project Ga0207670, IMG submission 184339) | Switchgrass rhizosphere microbial communities from Kellogg Biological Station, Michigan, USA - KBS S2-3H metaG (SPAdes) (version 2) | ecosystem: Host-associated > Plants > Roots >... | reverse complement strand
GCCTCGGTGTAGGAGATGATCGCGGCGGCGTAGGCGCCCTGGCGCTCGAGCGCGATCCCGCGCGCGTACGCCTGGCGCGCCCGGCGCCGGGCCGAGGCGACCGCGGTGTCCTCCGGGGCGAGCGGCGGCGTCTTCGGCGGCACGATGAGCGGCCCCGCCGGCGACTCGGGGAGCGCGCTGTCGGGCCGCGCCGCCTGCTTCGCAGGCTTCGCGGGCTTGGCCGGGGCCTTCTGGGCGTGCCCCGCCGCGCCGGGAAGCAACAGGGCGACGAGCAGTGCGAAGCGCGCGACCAGGGTTCGGTGGGACATGGACCCGTCGACATTAGCATGGGCCAGCCCGAGCGGGTCCGCGGGCGTGCCAAGTGCGCACGGGCAACGAACGAACGCGCCGGGCGGCGCCCGGTGGTACTTGCGCGTCGGCGCCGTGTGCGGGTTTCCACCCAGCGGTGCGAGCGAGCGCACGCACGGGGGTGGCGGTTCGCACGGATCGCGCGCGCCGAAGCGGCCGGATCGTGCCCGGAGCATCGAGCGGGCGCGAAAGCCGCCGATAACCGGTGTATGGCACTGCACGCCCTCTTCGGTTCAGACGCTCGCTGGGCACGCGCGCAGCGCTTCGCGGCGCTGCTCACACTGCTGCTGTTCGTGTTCGGCGCGTTCGTTCCCGGCGACGCGATCGCGCGCGCCGCGAAGGCGCGCGCGGCGAAGGCGAAGCGCGAGAGCGGCTGGTGCTCCTACTACGGTCGCGAGTTCTACTACCGCCGCACCGCCAGCGGCGAACGTTTGGACCCACACGAACTCACCGCGGCGCACCGGACGCTGCCGTTCGGCACGCGAGTGCGCGTCACGAACCTCGAGAACGGCCGGCGTATCGTCGTGCGCATCAACGACCGCGGCCCGTTCAAGAAGGGGCGCGTCCTCGACGTCACGCCCGCCGCGGCGCGCAGGCTGGGATTCGCGCAGGCGGGGCTCGCGCACGTGCGGCTCGACGTGCTCGGCAAGCTGCCGCAGGGCTACGCCACGCTGATGGACGCGCCGGCGCCGCCCAAGCACCGCTCCCGGCTGCTCACTCGCGGCTGACCTCCGCCGCGCCGAGCACCACGGGTGGCGCCGGGGTGGCGTGGACGAGCATCCAGCCGCCGGCGCCGATCACCGCCGGATAACGGCGCGAGTCGCCGCCGCTGACGCTCGCGTAGCGGTCGCGCGCGACGAGCGCCCAGCGCCCGTGGTCGAGTGCCGCGCGCACGCTCACGGCGGCGTTCTTCGCATCACCGCCGGGCGGCACCAGGAGCCGGTCGCTGTAGAAGACGAACTGGTGCGCGACCGAGAAGTAGTTGCCGCCCGCGAACACGATGACATCTCCCTTCGGCACCATCGAGCGTGCGGCCGCGGCGAGGAGCTGGATATCGGGGCGCCGCGGCGCGGGGAGCCCGATCGGGGTGAGCGCCAGCACCACGCCCGCCGCGCTGGCGAGCGCGAACCCGCCGAGCACCGCGCGCGTGCGCAGGCGCTCGGCCGTCAGCCACGTCGCGAGCGCTCGCGCCGAGCAGAGCGCGAGCGCCGGGAACACGCTCATCGCGTACCAGAGCTTCTGCTCGTGCGCAGCCGACAGGACGACGAGCACGACCACGGGCCACGCGAACAGCAGCCGCGAGCTGTCGCGCGGCTTCCACTCGCGCGGCAGCGCGCTCGCCGACGTGTACACGGTCACCGGCGCGAACGACTCGCGCGCCACGAGCCAGAGCCCGTACGCCGCGGCCGGGAGCCACGGCCAGTAGCTCAGCAGCAGCTCGCGGACGTAGCCGAACGGCGACCACGGCGAGTGGGACTCCACGGCGGTGCCGAGTCCGCGCTGGTAGAGCAGCCACGTCACGTGCTCGCGGAGGAACGCGTCGCGGTGCGTGGCGAGCTGGATGCCGTACCAGGGCAGCACCACTGCGATCGCTGCCACCGGCGCCAGCCATGCGCCGGTGGCGAGCGAGCGGCGGACGCGCCGGCACCACGTTGCGTGCACCGCGATCACCATCAGCGGAAACAGTCCGAGCACGCTCTTCGTCAGCACGCCCAGCCCGGTGAACACGCCGACGGCGATCCAGGCCGCGCGCTCCCCCTCCCACGCCCGCCGGTACGCCAGCAGCGTCAACAGGAGGAGGGCGGTGAGGAACACGTCGAACATGGCGTGGTTCGCGTACTTGAGGAAGTAGCCGGTGCCGAGCAGCACCAGCGCGGCCGCCCAGCACTCGAACGGCTCCAGCCCGAGGCGGCGCGCGAGGCGGTACGTGAGCGCCACGCAGGCCACGCCCGCGAGCGCGCTCCACAGCACGGCAGCGAACGCGTTCACACCCAGCACCGCGAACGAGCCCGCGATGAGCCAGAGGAAGAGCGGCGGGTTGTCGAGCCGCTCGACGCCGGCGAATCGCGGCGTCAGCCAGTCGCCGGTCTTCAGCATCTGCTTCGCCTTTTCGGCGTAGTAGGCGTCGTCGTAGTTGGCGAGCGGCCCGGCGCCGGCGCGCGCGAACAGCACGAGCGCTGCGCACGCGGTGAGGAGCGTCGCGTGCGTGCGGGGGTCCAGCACCAGCGCGCGCAGCCTCGCGACCGGGGTGTCCGTTCCGGTCGTCACGCGCTCCCGGCGAAGCTCAGCCCGAGATCCCCGGCGGCCGCGCCGGCGCGCGCCGCCGCGCGAAGATCACGGCCGGCGGGAAGCCCACGAGCTTCAGCAGGTACTGCCCCACCGCCACGAGCGTGCCCAGGCCATAGCGCACGCTGCGCTGGAAGCCGATGCTCGAGGCCTCCGGCATGTAACGCACCGGCACCGGGATCTCGCCCAACCGGAACCCGGCGTCGACCGCGGAGACGAGGAACTGCGAATCGAACACGAAGTCGTCGGAGAAGCGCTCGAACGGGATCGTCTCCAGCACCTCGCGCCGGTAGGCGCGGAAGCCGCTGTGAAACTCGCCCATGTTCTGCCCCAGGCAGATGTTCTCGATCAGCGTGAGCATCCGGTTGCCCAGGTACTTGTAGAGCGGCATCCCCGCTCCCAGGCACTCGCGACGCGTGCGCACGCGCGAGCCCAGCATCACGTCCAGGCTCCCGAGCTGGAGCGGCAACAGCATCATCGGCACGAGCCGCGGGTCGTACTGGTAATCCGGGTGCAGCATGACCACGATGTCGGCGCCGCGATCGAGCGCCTCGCGGTAGCAGCTCTTCTGGTTGCCGCCGTAGCCGCGGTTCTTCGCGTGCTCGAGCACGTGGATGCCGAGCGAGCGGGCGATCGCCACGGTGTCGTCGCGGCTCGCGTCGTCGACGAGGATGTGCTCGTCGACGTAGCCGGCCGGGATCTCGCTCCACGTCTGCCGCAGCGTCTCCGCCGCGTTGTAGGCGGGCATCACCAGGACGACCTTGCCGGTGATGCCGCGGCCGAGCGGCGCCCGGGCCGGGGATGGGTCCGGGTCCCCCGGCCGGCGGTCGGCCGGCCTGGCCTGGGGCACGGAGACCGGCGGTTCGGTGAGCATGCACTCATCTTCCTTGTGCGCGCGCGCGCGCGTCAAGAACTGTCGTCCGGCGCTGTGCTTGCCGGCGTGGCGCATGTAGGCTCGGCGCCATGCGCTCGCTCTCTGCAGCGGCCGTCCTGCTCTGCATCGGGCTGTTTCTGCCGGGCCCACCCGCCAAGGCCCAGGTCCTGATCGGCTACCTGTTCGGCGAGAAGCTCTCCACCCCCACGTTCAACCTGGGATTCGAGGTGGGCGCCAACTTCTCGACGCTCGAAGGTTTCGACGACGCGCAGCGCGTCAATCGCCCGGTCTTCGGCCTGTTCGCTGATTGGCGGTTCTCGGAGCACTTCCATTTGGGCGGCGCGTTCCTGCCCATCGCCGGCCGCGGGGCGGACGGGCTCGCCGCCGCGCCCGTCGGCGACCCCGCGTTCGACAGCCAGACCGCGGGACACTCCATGGAGCGCAGCTTCGACGTGATCGAGCTCTCGGCGCTGATCAAGTGGTCGCCGAACCAGCAGGAGGGCTTCCGCGTCGGCGCCGGGCCCGCGCTCGCCTTCGTCACCGGCGCCCGCGACCGCTACCAGGCGGTGACGCCGGCCGGCTTGGATTACACGCTCGAGCGCGACATCGGGCACGAGTTGCCCGCCGTCGACTTCGGGCTATCGGTCGAGGCCGAGTGGCGCTTCCCGCTGCTCTCGATCGCGGCCCGCTACACGGAGGGGCTCACCGACATGCGGCTGGACGGCGCCCCCGAGGCGAGCCACACACGCGTGCTCACGGGCACGGGGCGCATCTACCTCGGAAAAAAGCCGTCGCCGTAGGCGCGCGCTACAGCCCGAACCGGTACTGCACGCCGCTGATGATGTGCGTGCGCGAGGTGAGGAAGCCCGCCTCGAAGCGGAACATCCAGCTCTTGTTGAGCTGGTATTGCCCGCCGACGATCAGGTTCCACATGTCGGCCGGGTGCTTGTCGATCGAGTACTCCACCGTGGACGAGCCGGCGTTCGCCACGGCGTGGTCGGCCGAGTCGAGGAACGCGCCGGCCCGCGCCAGCGCCGCCTTGGACGCCTCGTATCTCGCCTTGTTCACCGGGTTCGACTGCTGCGGTGGCGTCAGGCTGTTCCACCACGCATCGATCTCCTGGTTCCGGCGCGCAACCTCGGACTGCGCCTGGTCGACGCTGCTCTGCCACTGATCGATGGGCAGCGCGTCCGACAGCGGGATCGAGCCGGTGGTGCCGGTGTTGATGGCGAGCCGGAAGCCTCCCGCCCAGATGTTGATGTTCTCGTCGGGGCGTCTCAGCTTGAACGACTTCCCCATGCGCGGATCGAAAATGAACGATTGGGCGGGCTTGCTCAGCTGCGGGACGTCCGTCCACGTGAAGTTCATGTCGAGCGCGAGCCAGCCGCCGCCGACACCGATCGTCGGCGTGAGGCCGAACCCGAGCGTGGCGGCCGTGAAGTCAACCTTGGTGCCGAGGTGCAGGATCTCCTGCTCGCGGCCCGCCGAGTCCGGGAGCCAGATGCCGTAGCCGACGTCGGTGGAGGCCGCCGACACGCCGAAGATCCCGTAGACGTTGAGGAACGGGTAGAGCCAGATGTCCGGGCGCAGCGAGACGCCGTCGCTGGCTGATTCCGCCTTGTCGAAGCGGACGACCTGGTCCATGTCGTGCATCGTGCCGCCGTTGAACCCGACCTTGAGGTTCTCGATGACGATGTCCGAGCGCTGGCCGAAGTACTGCACGCTCAAGCCGGCCGAATAGGGCAGGTCGTAGCCGCGCTTCGTCGCCTTGTCGCCCCAGATCGGGAGCGCGTAGGGGTAGACGGACTTCTTGAGGCTGTCCGCGTACTCCGCGTTCTTCTCCCCGACCACCTTGTTCGAGAACACCTGCGCGTGCGTGACCGGCGCGCACAGCAGGGCGGCTGCAAACAACACCGCGGACCCGCGGCGGAGCGTTCCGCCGAGGCCCGCGGTCGATGACATCCCAGGTGAGGCGTTTCGGAGCGACGGGCGCACGCTAGCGGCCCGTGAAGTTGCCCTTGCGCTTCTCGATGTACGCCGCCAGGCCTTCCTTGGCGTCGTCACCCTGGAACAGCAGCTGCTGGAGCTCGCGCTCCACGGCGAGCGCCGACTCGAACGGGATCTCCGCGCCGCTCTGCACCGAGCGCTTGATGCGCCCCACGGCCCGCGACGCCTTGTGCGGCGGGCAGAACTTCTCGGCGTAGGCCTGCACCTTGTCCATGAACTCCTGCACGTTCGTCGCGTCCCAGATCTGGTTCACGAGCCCCAGCTCCTTGCCGCGCTCGAAGTCGAACGTGGAGCCCTCGACCATCAGCTCGATCGCGGTCGACTTGTTGACGAGCCGCGCCATGCGCTGCGTGCCGCCCGTGCCCGGCAGCACGCCGAGCGCCACCTCGGGCAGCCCCATCTTCGGCTGCTTCTCCTTCGGCACCGACGGGTTGCGCATGCCGATGCGGATGTCGGCCGCCATCGCGATCTCGAGGCCGCCGCCCACGGTGTGGCCGTTCAGCGCCGCGATCACCAGCTTGGGCGTCTGCTCGAGCCGGTTGAGCGTCTCGTTCGCGTGCAGGCAGAAGTAGTACTTGAACGTCGGATCCGACTTCTTGAGCATGTTGATGTCGGCGCCCGCGCAGAAGAATTTCTCGCCTGAGCCACGGATGACGAGGACGTGGACCTTCTCGTCGAAGCGCGCCTGGAGGATCGCTTCGTCGAGCTGCCTCATCATCTCGTGCGTGTAGCAGTTGCCCGGGTCGAACGTGAGCTCGAGCGTCATGACCCCGTTCTTGACCGAGGTGACGATGAGCTTGGTCTGCGTGGATTCCATGGCGGGGACCTCGTGGGTCTGGAGGAAGCGGCAGCGACACGGGGGCCGGGGTCCGCGAGGCGCGCGCGGGCCGGCGAACGGCCGCGAGTGATAGCGTCGAGTCGAACGCGCGCGGAGTATAGGAGGGGGCCGGAACCAGCGTCAACGCTTGGGGATACGGCGTTGGAGCAGGGTGGTCACGGGGCCGCGGCGGGGCTTCGCCCAGCGAAAACCAGTGGTTCCGAGCGTCAAGGGGCTCGCGGGCGCTGCCGGCGGGAAAAAAGAAACCGCCCGATGGCGCGAGGCCACCGGGCGATCCCGAACAGACCCAATATTTGCCCGCTCCGCTGGATCGACAAGCCCCTAGCAGCAAGTTTCTTGTAATCGGCTTGGCAGCAACAAGTTACTGATCACCTGAACACCGCCAGCCGGGTCAAGCTCGTCTCACCTCCGTGCGTGAACCGGAGGAAGTAGAGCCCCGGCCGGACGTCGCGGAGCTGGCAGGCGACGACGTGTTCGCCCGCCTCGTACGGCTGCTCGGGGCTCGACCATGCCTCGCGGCCCTGGACGTCGAGCAGCCGGAAGCCGGCACGCATCGGCTCGCGGAGCCTGAAGCGGAGCGTCGTCTCGAGCCGCGCCGGGTTGGGGCCCATCGCGAACGAAACCAGCGGGCCCTGGCCGAGCGTGGGATCCACGCCGGCCACGGCCGCGCCGATCGAGAACGCGGCATTGCTGCGATCGTTCGCGACGTTGCCCTCGAAGTCGCGCGCGGTGACGCGAATGAACGCGTTGCCGGCGACGTTCGGGCCGGTCACCGTCCACTCGAAGTGGCCGGTGTTGTGAAGGCCCGCGGCGAGCAGCGTCCATGGCCCGCCCGTGCCCGTGCGCGACAGCTCCACGTCTGCCGACGCCACGCCCAAGGGGTCGCTGGCCGTGTACTCGAACCGATAGACCGAGCCGACCGCCAGCGTCTCGCCGCCGTTCGCCGCGATCACGAGCACGGCCGGGCCGGCGCCGTCCGAGCCGCCCACGCGGCCCAGATTCGCGGTCGGCCTCCCGTCGAGCTTTCCGAATCGGCCGCCGACGTGCAGCCAACTCCCGTCCGAAGCGAGCGAGAGCACGAGGTCGTCCGCGAACGGCGTGCCGGTGCCGAGCGTGCCCGTGAAGCGATCGAGCCGCCCGAGGTACGGTTTCGGCTGGCCGGCGAGGAAATTGAACTCGCCGCCGACGATCATCGACGGGCCGTCGATCACCATCGCGCGCACCGGACCGAACGCCTGCGGCCCCCACCCGAACAGCGCGCCGGTGGTCGCCGAAACGGCCGCGAGACAGACCCGGGTCTGGGCGGACACCTGCGAGTAGTCGCCGCCGATGTACAGCGTGTCGTTCTGCGCCGCGAGCACATCCACGGCCACGCCGGCCACGTTCGGGTTCCACGCCAGCACCGCGGCCGTCGAGCCGTTCACGGCGGCGATGTTCGAGCGCGTCTGCCCACCCAGTCCCGAAAGCCCGCCGCCGACGAACACCGTGGTGCCGCGCACCAGCATGCAGTTGACGGCACCCGACACGTTGCAGGTCCAGCCCGCGACCGGCGCCCCCGTGGCCGTGTCCACCTGCGCGAGCCCGGTGTGCGCCGCGCCCGCGACCGTGTTGAAATCCCCGCCCACCATGAGCCGGTTCTGATAGAGCGCGAGCGAGAACGCCGTGCCCGCAGCGGTGGACAGCACCGGGCCCAGGTCTGACTGGAACGGTCGTGCGAACGCGTTCCCCGAGTCGACCGCCGCGAGCGACTTCCGCAGCGCGCCGCCGGCATGCGTGAAGTAGCCCCCGATGTAGATGCCGTGATTCGTGGGCACGATCGCGTTGACGATGGGCACGGTGGGGAACGGCTCGTCCACCGCGAGCGCCGGGTCCCAGTTCCGCGGCAGGCCGGTCGTGCGGTCCAGCGCCGCGATCGCGACCTGGCTCCGCCCACCGACGGTGATCATGCGGCCGGCGACCACGAGCCCGTGCGGCGAAAAGCGCAGGCAATGGACGAACGCGCCCACGTCCGTGGGCGCGGCATCGCCGAGGACGCGGTAGAACTTGTCGACCGCGCCGCTCGATATGTTCACGAGCACGACGAGCGGACGCGCGGAGCCGCCGAGGTGGAACGCGAGCAACGGCGCGAGCGCCACGTATGCGTTCACCCCGTTCACCACGATCGCGGTCGCGTCGCTGTTGAACGCGTTCAGGTCCGGCGCGAGCGGCTTGGTCACGCCGGTGGTCGTGTCCAGCACCGCGATGTGGTTCCGGAACTCGCCGCCCACGAGGAAGAACCCGCCGACGATCCAGAACCCGGTCGACGCCGTGGCCATGCCGGCGACCGGCTGGTCGACGGACGGGTTCCAGGCCGGGTCGAACGCCTGCGTCGCCACCAGCGCGCGCGCGAGGCCCGCGTGCGACTCGCCGCCGATCGAGGTGAACGAGCCCGTGACGTAGAGCCAGCGGCCGTCGATCTGGATCTTCGTCACCGGCGCGTCCGGCGCCGGGTCCCATGCCGCGATGCCGCCGGTGCCGGTGTGGATCGCGGCGACGCCGCTGCCGAAGGTCGAGGTGCCGGTGATCTGGAACGAGATGTCGCCGCCGGCGTACAGCGTCGTGCCGTTCACGGCCAGCGAGGCGACCGTGCCGGTGACGGCCGGCGTCCAGCCTGCGACCACGGCGCCCGTGGCGTCGTCGTAGGCCTTGAGCTCGCCGTCGGCGGTGGCGACGAACACGCGCGCCGCCGCATGCTCGAGCGCGGTCACGACGCCGGTCGGTGCAGGGGTGGGCGACCACGCGACCAGCGCTCCCCCCGCGGTGACGTGTGCGAGGCCGGCGCGCGCGACGCCGGCGACGTGCGTGAACGACCCGCCGATGAACCAGCCGCCGGCGCCGTCCGCGATCATCGCGGTCACCTCGCCGTCGAGTCGCGGCAGCAGCGGCGTGGCATGACCCCCGCCGTCCACCTCCGCCCAGCCGCCGGTGTTGGGACCGACGTAGCCGAAGCTCCCGCCGATATACACCGTGTTGCCCCAGGGCACGATCGTGTTGACGTCGCCGTCGACGAGCCAGCGGTTGGCATCGAGCACCTGGGCGCGCGCGGTCGTGGGAAGCAGAAGGGCCAGGGCGATCGCGGAGAGGAGCAGCGCGTGCGTGTGGGCATGCGTCGGCTGTGCGTGGGGTTTGCGGACACTGCGGCTCATCGTCATCTCCCATGCGGGTGGGTGCGCCGGAGGGGCGCGCGCTCGTCGCGGCGGCATCCCGGCGGCCGGGTGGGGGTTCCCCGGAAGCCCGGATATCGCGGCCGGGCTCTGGTCTGCATGGTACAAGCGCACGAACCGATTTGAACGGCTCATCTCACCGTTCACGACGCGTCCGGACGGCCCCCTGACACGGCTCGGCAGCGACCGCGTTATGCTCGCCGGCCTGTGAACCACGCCCGCCCACGTCCCCTCCTGGTCGCGCTGGCGCTGCTCGCCGCCCTCCTCGCTCCCGCCGTGGGCGCGCGCGTCAAGTACAGGGCCGGGTCGGCGGGGGCGGTGGCGCGGCCACCGTGCGAGCCGCTCCCGGGGCCCGCACCCGACACGCCGCCGCGGCCGCGCGATCGCGTCGGGCTCAATTTCTCGGCCGGCATGCTGTTGTCGGCGGATTCGGCGGCGGTCCAGGTGTGCGTGCTCGTCGACTCGCTCGGGCTCGTCCGCCAGGCGCGCGTCGAGCGCGGCGGGACGCCGTGCGACTCCGCCGCCGTGGACGCCGTCCGCTGGTGGCAGTTCGAGCCCGCGCGGCGGAACGGCCGCCCGGTCGCCGCGCGCTCGAGCGTGGTCGTGACCATCCGCCCGCCCGTGGATGCGGACCCGCTCTCGCCCGACGTGCTCGGCATGGCGCTCAAGGCGGAGGCCGCAGGCGAGACACGCGATGCGTTCGACGGCTGGATGGGCGCGCTCGCGCGCGCCGGCGCGCACCCCACGCTCGGGAACGAGTGGGTGATCCGCGAGCGCATCATCCGGCTGGCGGCCGGCTTCGGCACGCCGCCCGCGATCCCCGGCGACGCCCAGGCGGCGGCGCGCGGCGCCCACAACCGCATGCTGCGCGACATGTCACGGGCGACGAATGCCGACCTGGCGAAGGCGCTCGACGAGGCGCTCGTCCAGGCGCCGTGGTACGCCGACGCCTACCGCTGGCGCGCCTCCGCCCGCGCCGCGAGCGGCCAGCGCGCGGGCGCGATGCGCGACGTCCTCTGCTACGAGATCGCGACGCGGGACTCCGGCGCGCTCGCGCTCGCGGACCGCGCGCTCGAGGCGCTCGCCGCCGGTGACACGCTCGCGGCGATGACGCTGCTCAAGTAGGGCGAGCAGCGCTCACACGCGCTCGACGAGCACCGCCATCCCCAGGCCGCCGCTCACGCACAGCGTGGCGACGCCGTAGCGCCCGTTCACGCGCGCGAGCTCGTGAACCAGCTCGACGATGATGCGCGTGCCGCTGCAGCCGGTCGGATGGCCGATCGCGATCCCGCCGCCGTTCGGGTTGAGCTTGTCGTGGTCCATCTTGAGCTCGCGGTCGCAGGCCAGCACCTGGGAGGCGAACGCCTCGTTGAGCTCGATGACGTCGATCTGCTCGAGCTTCAGCTTGTGCTTCTCGAGCAGCTTTCTCGTGGCCGGCACCGGCCCGAGGCCCATGCGCGCGGGGTCGACCCCCACGCTCACCGCGCCCAACAGGGTGGCCTGTGGCTTCACGCCGTGCGCCTTCACCGCCGCCTCGGAAAGCACCATCACGGCCGCGGCGCCATCGGTGATGGCGCTGGCGTTGCCGGCGGTCACGGAGCCGTCCTTCTTGAACACGGGGCGCAGCCTGGCGAGCTCGTCCACGGTCGTATCGCCACGCGGGTGCTCGTCGCGCTCCACGAGCGCGGCGCGCTTGCCCTCGCCCACGCTCACGGGCACCACGCGCGGCGCGAAACGTCCCTCCGCCCACGCGCGCGCGGCGCGCTGATTGCTGCGCTGGGCGTAGCGGTCCTGCTCCTCGCGCGGGATCGCGTACTCGCTCGCCAGCGTCTCGCTGGTCTCGCCCATCAACTGGTTGCAGAGCGGGCACAGGTAGCCGTCGCGGTACATGGCATCCAGCAGTGGCTCGTCGCCCAGCTTCTTCCCCCAGCGCACGTCCATGGCGAGGTACGGAATGCTGCTCATGTGCTCGACGCCCCCCGCCACCGCGATCTCCGAGTCGCCGAGCCGGATGGACTGCGCGGCACTCACCACCGCCTGCATGCCGCTCGCGCACGCCTTGTGGATGGTGAACGCGGGCACCGCGTCGGGAAGCCCGGCCCGACGCACGGCCTGGCGCGCGAGGTTGGGACCGTTGCCGGCCTGGCGCGCGTGGCCCATGAGCAGCTCGTCCACGGCGGCCTTCGGCACGCCGCTCCGCTCGACCGCCGCGGCGGCCGCGACACCGGCGAGCTGCGCGGCGCTGGCGGACGCGAGCGCGCCGCCGAAGTTGCCGATCGGCGTGCGCACGGCACCCGCCAGGTAGACGCGTCGCGTTTCGATCACGTCACGCTCAACGTTCGTCGCGGCGCGGGCCGCGCGGCGGCCCTCCCTCGCGCGGACCTCCCGGGCGCGGGCCGCCGGGGCGAGGCCCCGAGCCGCCCTCGCGGCGCGGCGGCCCGCCGGGCCGTGGAGCGTCCGGGCGCGGTGTGTAGGGCCTGGGTCCGGTGCCGCCGCTCGGCCGGTCGGAGCGGGGCGGGTAGGGACGCGGGCCGTCCGGGCGCGGACGATCCTCGCGCGGTGTGAACGGGCGGGCGCCCTCGGGCCGCGGCGGACGGTCGGGACGGGGCGTGAACGGGCGCGAGCCCTCCGGTCGCGGCGTGAACGGTCGCGAACCCTCGGGACGCGGTGTGAACGGGCGTGAGCCCTCGGGACGCGGCGTGAACGGGCGCGAACCCTCGGGGCGCGGCGTGAACGGGCGCGAACCCTCGGGGCGCGGCGTGAACGGGCGCGAGGCGCCGCCGCTGCCGCCGCTCGGCGAGAACCCGCCGCGGTCGGCATCGCGCGTGCGCTGCAGCGCGTCGAAGCCCTTCGTGGCCACGCGCTCGATCTTCTTGCGCGCGAGCTTGCGCGAGCCGAAACCGGGCCGCGCGCCGGGTTCGACATCGGCCGTCTTCCGGATCTGCTCGATGCGCGTGCCTTCCTCGTCGGCGTAGTCCTCGGCGAGCGATTCCTCGATCGGCACCTCGGGCGAGGGACCGCGCAGCACCACGAACCAGCCGTCGGCGTCCTCCACCTCGGCCATGCGCCCGAGTTCCTCCTCGGTCGGCGTCGTGGCGAAGCGCACGCCGCGGCCGCGCAGCTCGTCGGCCCAGGCGTCGAGGTCGTCGTCCATGAGCGCGAACGCCACGCGCTGATCGGGCGAGAGCGGCAGGCCGTCGGCGTCGCGCCAGGCGTGCAGCGTGAGCCGGGCGTTGCCGGTGTCGAACTCCATCCAGTGCTCGCGTTCCTTGGCGATCTTGAAGCCCAGCGCGTCGTGGTAGAAGTGCGCACAGGCGTCGAACGCCTGCGCGTTCACGATCGCGTGCGAGAGCCGCGGCCACGCGCCCGCCGCGGTGGGCTTCCGGCGCTCGACGAGCTGGATGACGTTGCCCTCGGGGTCCGCGAGGCGCGCGATGCGGCAGTCGGGGGACTCCTCCAGCGTGCCCGCGGGCTTCACGCCGCGCGCGGCGAGCTGCGACAGCCGGCCGTCGAGCGAGTTCACGTCGAAGCCCAGCTCGATCCGGGGTTTCTCACCCGTCTCCAGCGCGCGCAGCGCCAGCGCCGCGTCCCGGGTGCCGAACTGCACCCAGCGCGCGACCGACGTCGCGGGGCTCATGCCCAGCGACTTCTCGTAGAACTCGCGCTGCCGCGCGAGCTCCGGTGTGAACAACACGACGATGCTCAGGCGCCCCATGGCCGCATCCTCACTCCATTACTCGAGGTTCATCCATACGCTTTTCACCTGCGTGTACTCCTGCAGGCACGCCTCGCCGAGATCACGGCCGAACCCCGACCCCTTCACGCCCCCAAACGGCATCCCGGGATCGTAATAGTTGTACATGTTCACCCAGACGGTGCCGGCGGCGAGCCGACGCGCCACCGTGTGGGCCTTCTTCACGTCGCGTGTCCACACGCCGGCCGCGAGCCCGTAGGGCACGTCGTTCGCCTGCGCCACGGCGTCGTCGACGCCGTCGAATGGGATCACCGACAGCACCGGCCCGAAGATCTCCTCCTGCGCCACGCGCATGCGGTTGTGCACACCCGCGAGCACGGTGGCCTGGACGAACGCGCCCTTGCCGTTGACCGGCTGGCGTTGCCCGCCGGCGACCAGTTGCGCGCCCTCTTTCACGCCGCTCTCCACGTAGCCGAGGACCTTGTCCATCTGCGCCTTCGACACCAGCGAGCCCAGCCGCGTCTTGGGATCCATCGGGTCAGCGGGCACGAGCTTCTTCGCGCGCTCGGCCAGCTTGGCGACGAAATCGTCGTAGATGGACTTCTCCACCAGCAGCCGCGAGCCCGCGGCGCAGACCTCGCCCTTGCCGTAGAAGATGCCGATCGTGGCGCCCTTCAACGCGGCGTCGAGGTCGGCGTCGGCGAACACGATGTTCGGCGATTTTCCCCCGAGCTCGAGCGTCAGCTTCTTCAACGAGTCGGCGGCGGTGCGCATCAGGTGCTGGCCGACCTCCGTCGAGCCGGTGAAGCTCAGCTTCGCCACGCCCGGGTGCTTGACCAGCGCCTCGCCGGCGATGCGGCCCTTGCCGGGGAGCACGTTGAACACGCCCGGCGGCACGCCGGCCTCGAGCGCCAGCTCCGCGATGCGGATGGCGGTGAGCGGCGTCAGCTCGGCAGGCTTCATCACGAGCGTGTTGCCGGCGGCGAGCGCGGGTGCGGCCTTCCAGCCCACCATGATCATCGGGAAGTTCCACGGGATGATCGCGCCCACCACGCCCACGGGCTCGCGCAGCGTGTACGTGAACATCGCCGGGTTCACCGCCGTGGTGTCGCCGGAGAGCTTCGTCGCCCAGCCCGAGAAGTAGTGGAAGCAGCGCGCCACCATGTCGATGTCCACGTAGCGCGACTCGAAGATGGGCTTGCCGTTGTCGAGCGTCTCCAGCCGCGCGAGCTCGTCGGCGTGCTCGAGCACCAGGTCGCCGAGCTTCCACAGCACGCGCGAGCGGTCGATGGGCTTCATCTTCGCCCACGAGCCGTCCAGCGCGGCTCGGGCGGCCTTGACCGCACGATCCACGTCCTCGGGCCCCGCCTCGGCCACGGTGGTGATCGGCTCCTCGGTGGCCGGGTTCACCGTGGTGAACGTGGCCCCCGAGGCGGCGTCCACCGCCTTGCCATCGATGATCAACCGGCCCGGCTTCACCGGCGCGAGTGTCTCCGCCATCTCAGTCCTCCGTCAGCACCGGTTCCCCGATGCGGGCTTGCTTGATCTGATCGGCGTGATGCCGGTCGTGTTCCGGGAGCGCCCACAGCATGTCGGCGAACGCGTGGCCGCGCTGCCAGACGTCGTCGGGCAGCGCCGGCACGTCGTGGAGGCGGAGCAGCAGCTGCTCGCGCAGCGAGTCCATGCGCCGCACGGCGCTGTCCCAGCTGAGCGCGCGCAGCGGCGCCAGGTGCTGCTCGTTCACCGCCGCCTGCTCGGCATCGCTGATGCTCGCCCAGCTGCGCGGCTGGCCGTGGAGCGTGCGGTGGAACTCGTCGAGCCGCACGCGATCGCGCTCGCCGATGTGGAGCACGATCTCGAGCGGCGACCACTTGCCGCGCGCGATCGGCCGGGCGGCGTTCGCCACCGAGAGCCCCTGGATCGCGGCCTTGACCGCGGCGCGCGCGCGGGCCAGCTCGAACAGCAGCTCCTCGCGCGAACTGGCGTGCGCGCGCTGCGCGGCGAACGCCGGCGGGCTCGCCGGCACGGCGGCCGGGCGCGGGGCGTGCGCGGCCGCCGGGCGCGGGCGGCGCACGGCGCTGCGCGAGCCGGCCGGGGTGCGGCGCTTCGGCGCCACCGCTCGCTTCGAGCGCACGCGCTTCCCGGAGCGTTTCGAGGCACGCGCCGAGCGCGTGGCCTTCTTCTTCGCCGCGACCCGGCGCTTGGCTCCCGCGCGCGGCGTCCCGGAGCGCGCACTGCTCGCGCTCCGCCCGGCGCGCTTCCGCCTCGACTGCTTCTTCCCTGCCGCGCGTGCCAGCGGTGTCCCCGTTCGGTTGCCGCCCCCGCGGAGGTCGGCTCCGTCTTGTGAATCGCCCGGGGTGGACCCGGGCTCGGCCCCGCGCGCGACGGTCGCGAGCGGGACCTGGCTATCGGTTACGACGCGACGGTGTCAGCCACCGCCGGGTACTCGTACACCCCGCGGCCGCTCTTCCGGCCCAACCGGCCGGCGGCCACGTACTGCTCGATCAACGGACACGGGCGGAACTTCTCGCCGAGTGTCCTGTGGAGGAACCGTAGGATGGCGAGCCGCGTGTCGAGCCCGACGAGATCCACCAACTCGAACGGCCCCATGGGATGGTTCAGTCCCAGCTTCAGCGCCCGGTCGATGTCGGCGGCGCTCGCCACGCCCTCCTGCAGCATGTAGAACGCCTCGTTGCCGATCATGGCATTGATGCGGCTGGTGACGAAACCCGGCGACTCGCGCACGGTCACGCACTCCTTGCCCATCCGCCGCCCGACTTCCTCGCACTGCGCCAGCGTCTTCTCGCTGGTCTCCAGCGCGCGCACGATCTCCAGCAGTTTCATGCGGTGGACGGGGTTGAAGAAGTGCATGCCCACGACCTGCGGCGCACGGCGCGTGGCCGCGGCCATCTCGGTGATGCTGAGCGACGACGTATTGGAAGCGAGAATCGCGTGCGCGGGCGCGATGCGATCGAGCTGGGCGAAGATCTCGACCTTCAGCTCCATGCGCTCGGGCACCGCCTCGATCACGAGGTCGGCCTGCCGGGCGGCCTCCTCCAGCGACGCCTGCGTGCGCAGCCGGCGGCGCGCCTCGAGCGCGTCGTGGTCCGTCACCCGGCCGGTGGCGACGCCCTTCTCGAGCAGCGCGCTGACCTCGTTCGTGGCCTTCTCGAGCTGGTCGCGGCTCGTGTCCTGGAGCGTGGTGGTGTAGCCACCGAGCGCCGACACGTAGGCGATGCCGCGGCCCATCAGGCCCGCGCCCAGCACCGCGACGTTCTGGATGCTCAAGCGCGCCCTCCCAACCGGTTCACGAGCTTCCACGTCGCCGGGAACACGGCGGCGGCGAGCGCCGCCTTGATGAGGTCGCCGGGAACGAACGGCAGGAGCCCGCTCGCGAGCAGCGAGCTGCCCGGCAGGAACCGCGACAGCTGGCCGAGCCCGAGGCCGAAGATGACGACGCTGCCCGCGATCATGATGAGGAACATCCGCACCGGCGTGCGGTCGAGCGCGTGCTCCGCGAACGCTCCCGTCATGGCGGCTGCAAAGGGGAACGCGATCAGGTAGCCGCCCGTGGGTCCGAGGAGCTTCGCCACGCCCGCGGCGCCGCCGGCGAAGAACGGCAGGCCGAGCGCGCCCTCGAGCAGGTAGAGGCACTGGCCGAGGAACGCGCGCCGTGCGCCCAGCACCGTTCCCGAGAGCAGCACCGCGAACGTCTGGCCGGTGATCGGCACCGGTGTCCACGGCAGGCGGATCTCGACCTGCGCCGCGGCCGCGGTCACCAGCGACGCGGCGATCACGAGCAGCGCGTCCGTGAGCGCGTTCGAGCGAGGCACTGCGAGATCGGCGAGCGTGAGCGGACGGGCGACGGACGCCATGCGGAAACCCCTGCGGGTTCGGGATGGTTCGGGCGAACCGGGCCACGAGCCGCGAGCCATCGGCGGCTGCCCGGATTGCGATCGCAAAGTCGAGCCGAAGGATAGCGGAGCCGCGCGCGCGCCGGCAATGACGCCGTGCGGCCCCTCCGGCCTGCGCGGTCCGGCAACCAAGGCCGGCTTGGGCCTCCGCGGACCCCGCTTCGCCGGGTGCGCCGGCGGGTCAACGGCGCTGGAACAGGCTCCAGGTGGCGAACAGGTCGGTATCGAGCTTCATCCCGCCATCGCCCTGGTCCCAGCCGAGGGCGTGCCCCATCGCGCGCGCGGCCGGGGAGTCGTCGCGGTCGAATTCGACAACCTTGAACCCCGCCGCGGCCCACATCTCGCGCGGAAACGGGCAGCGGCCGTCGGCCCACGGGATGTAGGGCTTGCCCGGCGGCGCCGGCGCGGGACAGAGGTTGTAGATGAGCACGCGCCCGCCCTTCTTCACGCACCGGGCGAGCGCCGCCACGAACTCGCTGTCGCTCACGCCGAGGTGGACGAGCATGCGCGGGTCCACCTGCTCCGCGGGATGCAGGTAGCCGTTCTTGAGCGTGTTCTTGCTGATGAAGAGGTCGATGCCTTCGCCCACGGCCTTCCGCATCGCATCGGTCGCGGGCCACTGGCCGGTCGCGAGCGTCACGCTCCCGGCGCCGACCGGGCCCTGATCGCCGGGTTCGGCGTAGAGCGCCGGCAGCAGCGGGTCGACGTCGACGCCGATCGTCGTGGCGCCGTTCTCGGCGAGCAGTCGCAGCTGGCCGAGCATGCCGCAGCCGAAATCGGCGACGCGCAGCCCGCGCACGCTCTTCACCCCGTTCTGGCCCACGACCTCGAGCGCGCGCGCGTAGGCGAGCGGCGAGCCGTAGCGCGTGTCGTAGTAGAACTTCTCATCGAGCACCCGCGGTACCAGGCGGGAGCGCACGCTGTCCGGGAGCTGTTCCGCCTGGCGCGCGCTCCACGCACTGGTGCGCGCCGAGTCGCGGTAGACCGTGCGCGGCTGCACACCCGGCAGCATCGGCACCGCGGCGAGGAAGTCGCGCACGAGCGGCGTCTTGAAGAGCGGCGCGAGAGCCTTCGCCTCGCCCTGGAGCTGCTCGACGCGCGAGGTCGTGTCCCTCGCGGCGCCCTGCGCGCGGGCCGGGGCGGCGCACACGAGCGATGCGGCGAGCAGCAGGGACACGGCGCGCGTGCGCGGGTGGGCGAACATGGCGCGGAGGGTACCCGCGCGGGGATCGCGCACCATGGAGGACACACCGGCGCGGCCATGTGCGGGCCGGCCGCTGCCATCGTGCGCTCCGCCGCCCGCGACCGTTGACGGCCCAGAACCCGCGGGCTAGCGTGCGTCGCCGCTTCACTCGGACCATCTCGCCGGCTGCCGGAGAGCCCCGCCCCCATGTCCCGTCCCGACACGATCCGCATCGCCAACGCCGGCGGCTACTGGGGCGATGACCTGTCGCAGTTCAAGCGCCAGGTGGAGCTCGGCCCGGTGGACTACGTGACGCTCGACTTCCTCGCCGAGATCACGATGTCCATCATGCAGAAGCAGCGCGCGCGCGATCCCGAGGCCGGCTACGCGCGCGATTTCATCACGCAGGTCGAGCTGACGCTCGACCTGCTGCTCAAGAAGAGCGTGCGGGTGGTCACGAACGCGGGCGGCGTGAACCCGGCCGCGTGCCGGAAGGCCATCCTCGCGGCCGCGGCGAAGAAAGGCCGCGCCATCCATGTCGCGGCCGTGGCGGGCGACGACCTGCTGACGCGCCTCGACGAGCTGGCCGCGGCCGGCGCCGCGCTCGACAACATGGAAGACGGCCGCAAGCTCGACCCGGTGCGCGAGCGCGTGTCGTCGGCGAACGCTTATTTCGGCGCCTGGCCGGTCGTGGAGGCGCTGAAGAGCGGCGCGCAGATCGTGGTCACGGGCCGGTGCACGGACACCGGCATCACGCTGGCGCCGATGATCCACGCGTTCGGCTGGAAGCCCGACGACTGGGACCGGCTCGCCGCCGGCATCGTGGCCGGCCATATCGTCGAGTGCGGCGCGCAGAGCACCGGCGGCAACTTCACCGACTGGCACGACGTGCCGCGCTTCGCCGAGATCGGCTACCCGGTGCTCGAGGTGCACGCCGACGGCTCGTTCGTGGTCACGAAGCACGAGGGCACGGGCGGCGCCGTCACCGTGCGCACGGTGAAGGAGCAGCTGGTCTACGAGATGGGCGACCCGAGGAGCTACATCACGCCCGACGTGGTCGCGGACTTCGCGAGCGCGAAGCTCGAGCAGGCCGGCCGCGACCGCGTGCGCGTGTGGGGCGTGAAGGGCCGGCCCGCGCCGTCGTCACTCAAGGTCAGCGCCGCGTACGCCGACGGCTGGAAGGCGAATGGCACGCTCATCATCTCGGGGCCCGAGGCGCTCGCGAAATCGAATGCGTTCGCGGAGCTGTTCTGGCAGCGCCTGGGGCTCGAGTTCGAGGACACGCTCACCGAGCACGTGGGGGCCTCGGCGTGCTGGGGGCCGCTCGCGCCGCCCGCGGACCCGAACGAGGTACTGTTGAGACTGTCCGTGCGCGATGCCGACCGCGCGAAGATCGAGGCGTTCTCGAAGATGGTGCCCGCGGTCATTCTCTCAGGGCCGCCCGGTGTCGCCGTGACCGGTGGCCGCCCGCAGGCCCAGGAGGTGGTGGCGTACTGGCCGGCGCTGGTGCCGCGCGACCTGGTCCGGCCCACGCTCACCACCGCGGCGGGCGAGCGGCCGCTCGACTGGCCCACGCCCCTCGTTCCCGCGACCGCGGCGGCGAAGCTCGAGCTGCCGAAGTGGCCCGAGCCGCCGGCGATCGACGACGGCGACGAGGTGATCACCGTGCCGCTCTCGGAGCTGGCGCACGCGCGAAGCGGCGACAAGGGTGACACGGCGAACATCGGCGTCATCGCGCGCGCGCCGGAGATCTATCCCTGGCTCGTGGCCACGCTGACCGCGAAGCGCGTGAAGCATCACTTCGTCGGCATCTGCCGCGGCGAGGTGGAGCGCCACGAGGTGCCGAACCTCTGGGCGCTGAACTTCCTGCTCGGGGAGTCGCTCGGCGGCGGCGGCACAGTGAGCCTGCGGCTCGACGCGCAGGGGAAGACGCTCTCGCACGCGCTGCTCGCGATGCCGGTGCGCGCGAGCCGGGCGCTGATCGCGTGCGCCGAGCGTGGCGACGACGAGCACCGCGCCATGCTGGGCTTGAAGCCCCGGCTCGAGCGCGTGGACGGCGCCGCGGCCAGGCGACCCGCCCCCGTTTCGGGGAAGCGGACCGCAGCGGCGGCGAAGCCGGCGCCGGCGAGGGCCCGGAAGGCGCCGGGGGCCTGAGCCGCACAACCTGCTGCGCGGCAGTGGGTTGGCTGGAGGCTAGAACCGACTGCAACCCCTGGACCCAATTCAAGCGTATGGACATTAGATTTCAGAGTGATATCATTCTGAAAGCCACGAAAGGAGGCCCGTCGCCATGATCCGCGAGAGTGCCGCGAGGTCCAGTTCCGGGATGTTCATGCTGTTCCTGATCCCGGCCCTTCTCATCCTGTCCGTGTGGTGGTTGGTGCACGGCATCCAGCAGAGCGCGGGATTCCAGGTGCTGGGCGCCGCGTTCGCCATCGTCGTCCTGTCGATCTCGCTCGGCGGGTTCTTCGTCGTCGAGCCCAACCAGTCCACCGTGCTCATGCTGTTCGGCAACTACCGCGGCAGCGAGCGCCGGCCCGGCCTGTGGTGGGCGAACCCGTTCATGACCAAGAAGCGCATCACCATGCGCGTGCGCAACTTCGAGAGCAGCAAGCTCAAGGTGAACGACCACGACGGCAACCCGATCGAGATCGGCGCCGTGGTGGTGTGGCGCGTGGTGGACTCGGCCGAGGCGATCTTCCAGGTCGACAACTACGACAACTTCGTGCACGTGCAGAGCGAGGCGGCGCTGCGCAATCTCGCCGTGGGCCATCCGTACGACGCCCACAACGACGGCCAGATGTCGCTCCGCGGCAACATTCTCGAGGTTGCCGACCAGTTGAAGGCCGAGATCCAGGCGCGCCTGGAGAAGGCCGGCGTGGAAGTGCTGGAGGCGCGCATCACCCACCTGGCGTACGCGCCCGAGATCGCGAACGCCATGCTGCGCCGCCAGCAGGCGAGCGCGGTGATCGCGGCGCGCTCGAAGATCGTGGAGGGCGCGGTGAGCATGGTGCAGATGGCGCTCGACGAGCTATCGAAGCGCGGGGTCGTGACGCTGGACGAGGAGCGCAAGGCCGCGATGGTGAGCAACCTGCTGGTGGTGCTGTGCAGCGAGCACGAGACGCAGCCGATCGTGAACGCCGGCACGCTCTACCAGGGATGAGCTGAGCCGCTCGTGGCGGAGCGCAAGGCGTTCCTGCTCCGGATCGACCCGGCGGTGCTGGAGGCACTGCAGCGCTGGGCGGCAGACGACCTGCGCAGCCTGAACAGCCAGATCGAGTTCGTGCTGCGGCGCGCGCTGCAACGCGAGGGGCGGGCGACGGGGGCGAAGAGCGCGCGCCCCGCCCCGCCGGCGGAAACGGAGGAGCGATCGTGAGGAAACGCCCGCGCGTGATCGTGCAGGCGCCCCGTGCCAGCCTCGGGCCGGGCATGCGCGAAGTGGAGGCGCACGGCGAAGTGCACGCGCTCGTGCCGCTCGGCAATGCCGTCCACGGCGCGCTCTCCTGGGAGCAGCCGCGCGTGTTCCGGCGCGAATGGCGGCTGGTCTCCGACCGCGGCGAGCACGTGATCCTCCATGGCCACGGCATCTCGCGGCGAAAGCTCCAGGCCGAGACCCCCGGCGCCGCGTGGACGCTCGCGCGCTCGTGGACCGGCGACGTGAGGCTCGCGGACATGGAAGATCGCGAGCTGGCGACGATCCCGCACGGCTGGCTCGGGCGCTGGCGGCTCGCGCTGCCGAGCGGCCTCTCGCTCGCGTGGCGCCGGTACTGGGGCGGCGATCACGTGCTGGAGGACGACGAAGGGCACGAGCTGCTGCGCATCCGTCGGCGGTTCGCGTTCTTCCGCTTCCAGGCGGAGGTGTCGCTCGCGGATGGCGTGCGCAAGCGCGACGACCTGCTCGAGCTGCTCGCGGTGACGTTCTTCGCCTGGCTCAGCGAGCCACGCGGCCACGGGCACTAGCGCGTCACTTGAAGCGCTTCTTCAGCTCGCTCCAGGTGCTGACCTTGGCTGCGCCAGCCGCACAGTTCGGCGTGCCGCCCTGCCAGGTCGCGACCTGTGAGGCGCCACCCATGCCGCCGATGCCGCTCGTGAGATCGACGTAGTTGTTGGACGTGCTGCCGTCCGCATTGCGGCGGCCCGGCTGCACCAGTCGGATCGCCTCGAGCCTGATGCACACCGGGGTGGCGCAGCCCGAGCACGCGCCGGGCCCGTTGCTCTTCTGGTGATTGATGATGAGCTTGAACGCCGCGTAGGTGCGCCCGCTCTGCGCCGACTGGATCGCCTCCCGAGGTACGGCGGTCGTCAGCCACAGATTGAGCCCGACCGGGTTCCTGATGTCGTATTGGCTCACCTTCGTCGCCCCGGCCTGCCCGGTCCCTCCCGCGGCCTGGCCGTTCCACGGGTCGTCGCATTCCGCCTGATCGCTGACGTCGAACGCGGCTGCGATCGAGGAACGCCGGCAGCTGCCGGTTTCGAACGTCTGCCACCACGATGGCACGTTGCCGTCCGCCGCCGCGATGCTGAGGATGACCTCGATGCCCATGAGCTGGCTGATGCCGGAGGGAGGCTCGAACGAGCCCACGAGCAGCTCGGAGCCCGTGCTCTTGTCGCAGGCGAAGTTGCGGTTCGCCGTGCCCTGGCACGAACCCCAGCGGAGCCCGACGCCCGAGGCGTGAGCCTGCGAGGCGAGCACGAGCAGCAGGACCCAGCAGGCGAACCGCTTCAAACCTGGCCTCCAGGGAAACGTGGGCTCGGGACGAATGCGCCCCACCGGCCGTGGCGGGCCGACAAGGCGCATCGAGTCTGACGGTCCCCTCTGGCCGGCGCAACCCCTGCACGCGTGAATTCGCTCATCGCATGACCACGAATCGACCCACCTGGTGCGAACCGCCCGAATCGACCGTGAACAGGTAGATCCCGGACGCGATGTCCTGACCGTTCCTTGAAATCAGGTCCCAGCGCGCCTGGCCGTCGCCGCGCCTGCCGTCGTGCTCGAGCGTCTGCACGAGGTCACCGGCCAGCGTGTAGATGCGGATCGTACACATCGCTCGCGGGAGGCCCATGAAGTCCAGGTGGCGCGCGAACGTGTCGCCGGGCACGGGCGGCCGGTCCCACGGGGCGTGCGCGCGGAACGGGTTCGGCACCACCCATGCGCTGGAGCCTTCGGTGCGCGCTTCCGTATGCGGCGTCACCACCGAGTCGATGCCGGCGAGGATCGGGCTCTCCAGGAGCTCGGTGATCGGCACCCCGTTCAGCACCTGGAGCGTGCGCCGGGTCAGTGCGGTGACCACGTAGAGATAGTCGAACCCGTTCAGCACGCGCGTGTCGGTCCACTTGTAGCGGCCGATCGGGTGCAGCCGGCGCTCGTAGAGGATGCGGTCGTAGTCCACGGTGGTGTCGGTGGCCTGGGAGATGGGTCGGGCGCCCAGCGTGGTGTCGCGGCCGAACGAGGCCACCTGCTGGAACTTCCCCGTGGGCGGTACGTCGGCGGTGCGGCCCCGCCAGTCGTCGAGCCGGTAGACGTTGTACCCGATGAAGCTCACGTTCGTTCCACCAGAGACGCGCGCGTCCTGCAGCACCTCGCTGCGGTCGTCCCATTCCACGGTCACCTGGCGGTCGCCCGGGACCGTCCGCCACGCGGGCGGCGTCGGCGCCCCGGCCGGGTCGCGCCAGCGGGCCAGCGTCTCCTTGCCGTCGAAGCCCGTGCACACGTCGCAGTCGAAGTCGGACCACACGCAGTTGCCGTGCTCGTAATGCACCGCCGATTCCACGTTCGCGATCGGGTCGGGGATGAACTTGAGGAGGCAGTGCGGATCGATCAGGAACTCGAGCCCGACCGGCGGCTCGTAACAGATCTCGTGGCCGGTGACGCCGCTCTTGCCCTGGTTCCAGATTCCCCACACCACCTCCGACGTGTCGGGCAGCACGTTCACGAAGCCGCCGTGGTGCACCTGCACCGCGTGGTCGATCGCGGCCTCGAGCGAATCGGGCGCCGCGGCGACCAGCGCCAGGTCCACCTCGTAGCTGCCGCCCGGGTTCAACTTCGGGAACGGGCCGCAGGAGACGAGCGTCACGTAGTCGTGCGTGCGCGTCGTGTCGGCCACCGTCGGGTAGTCCCCGGCGAGCGCGCGGTAGCGGTCGGCGTCGACGATCGGCAGCCCGCCCTCGCCCGGCGGCAGGTCGCTCGCGAACCAGAAGTGCCGGAACGAGACGTGCAGCGGCGCGGTGATGAACGGCTTCACGATGCTCTCGCTGATGCGGCCCTGCACGACCGGCCAGTTGAGCGGGTCGGTCGTGTGCCAGAGCGGCACCAGGGCGACGCTCGGCAGGCCGCTGCCCTTCAAGCCGTCCTCGAGCGCGGGGCAGCTCCCGGTCTCGTCCCAGAAGCAGTCCTTGAAATAGGGCACGGGCCCGGCGATCGGGTCGTAACGCTGCACGTTGCGCACGCGCGACGTGCCGTCGAAGAACACCTGCTCGTACGGCGTCGTGGCCACGACGTCGTTGACGTGGCCTCCCACCGAGCCCGCCTCGCGCACGTCGAGGTCCGCGAGCAGGCCGATCCGCACGTCGGTGAGCGGCAGCTCGCCGCGGTTCGTGATCACGAACTTGATTCCCGCGACGTGGTCGAAGCCCGGGATCGCCCACGTGAACGCCTCCTGCTTCACGTCCAGGTGCAGCGGCACGTGCGCCTCGCCGTTCGCGTAGCCGAACTGCACCGCCTCGGGCTGGTCGTCGGTGTAACGCGCGCACAGGTTCTGCGTGCCGAGCAATCCCAGGTCCTCGTCGATCTCGCCGTCGCCGTCGTCGTCGCGGCCGTCCAGGAACTCCTCGTCGATCCGCCCGTCGCCGTCGTCGTCGACGTAGCGGAGCGTGCCCGGGTTGCCGCCGTAGGCCACGCGCACGTGGTCGTTCGGGTCGAGCGTGGGCCGCCACTCCATGAGCGGCCCGCCGGAGACGCGCTTGAGCCCACTCGGATCGGTGGCTCCCACCCACAGCGCAGCATGATTCAGGAGCTGCTGGCCGCTGCCGCGCGGGAACTCGAACGACGGGTCGAACGAACGGCCCACGGAAAAAAACGGATTGCCGAGCGCGCCGATGTTGGTGATCCGCATGGCGAATGCGCCGGCATTGAGCGTCGGCCCGCGGTTCTCGACGTCGAGCACGGCCGAAGCGGGCGTGGCCGCGAGGGTCAGGCCGGCGGCGACTCCGAGCGTGAGGGCGAACGTGGCGCGGGCGGTCAATGCGCTTCCTCGGGCCACCTGGGGGATGCCGGACGAAGGGGAAAGCATATCGCCGGCCCCGGGCGGCTCACAATCCCCGGGGCCGGCGAAACTTGATCCCTCGATGTCGACTGCGGACTACCGATAGAGCCGCTTCAAGGCGCCCCACGTGGCGCCTCGCGCGGCGGTCGGCAGCGTCGGGCAACTCAGGTCCAGGTCGTCGAAGTAGGCCGGGACCTCGCCCACCGAAGCGCTGAAGTTGTATGCGCCCACCCAGCCGGTGAGGATCGGATCCGTGGCGTCCACGATCGGCGTCGTGTTCAGTTTGATTCCATCGAAGTAACAATCGAACGCGTTCGCGGTGGCGTCCACGCGCAGGTGGTGCCACGAGTTCTGCGTCGGCACGCCGCCGGGCAGCACGGTCGCGAACCAGCTCGCGAGGTCGGGCACGATCGGGTTGCCGTTGACGAACTTGCGGAAGCGGATCTGGAACAGCCCGGCATTGATGACGAACTGGTAGAACGTCTGGAAGCCGTTCGTCGGATCGGCGCGAAGGATGAGTCCGCGGCGGGTGTCGCCGGCGCCGGTGAAGAAATTGCCCTCCCAGATGTAGTCCGCATTGCCATGCGGGTCCGTGGCGCACGCGGCGATGCCACCCAGGTTGATGTCATTGTTCTGCAGCACCGCGACCGTGTTGTCGCCGGAGGGATTCGGCAACGCAGGATCACCGGCGGGCAGGATCAGCGGGCTGAACGTGCGGCCCACGCCGAAGCCGGGCAACCAGGTCTGCTCGAGCGCGCCTCCCGGCACGCGTTCCTTCAGTACGCCTGAGGCGTGCGCGGTGGACAGGTTCAGCGCGAGCAGAAGCGCGGTGATAAACGCCTTGCGAGCAAGGGACAAGGGACACCTCCGGGACGCGGTTGTCTGGGGCAAGAGCAACGTGCGGTGTCATCGGGCCAGCACGAAGCGCACGTTGGCAGCGTGCGTCTCGTCTTCCATCCTTGCGAAATAAACCCCCGCCGGCGCGGCGCGGCCGTCGAGGTCGCGCCCGGCCCACTCGGCCGAACGCGCGCCGGCGGGCAGCGACAGTTGTGCCACCCTCCGGCCGGTGAGATCCAGCACTTCGACCGTCCGCTCGTGCGCAGCCGGACCGGTCTCGAAGTGCACCCGGGCGTGCGCCAGCGCCGGGTTGGGGGACACCCGCAGCCTACCCGTGATCGGGCCCGCGAGAGAAGCGGGAACGTCGAGCCAGGTGCCGGCGAGAGGGGCCTCCATGTAGGCGATGCGTCGCAGGAGGTTGCCGGGCGTCGCGCCGCGGTCGCCGATGATGGCGCACCCCGCCTGGTTCGTGGCGGAAGCCTGGAACAGCACGCGCGCATAGCCCAGCGGATTGCGCGTGGCCAGCGAGAAGAAGCGTTCGTCCGTGGTCGGCGTGTTCGTGAGGTTCTCCGCCGGCTGGTAGCCACCAAACGGGCGCGCGACCGCGCAGAACACGTCGCCGAAGCCGACACCCGTGATCACGCCGGGCGAGCCGGCGTCGGCCGTGTGGTCCACCTGGGAGTCGGTGAAGCGCAGGAACGCCACGTACGTCTCGTCGCCCCCGGGGCTGAAGCCCACCTGCGGCCAGTCCACCGACAGCGTGTTGAAGCCGGGGATCGGCCCCGCCAGGCCGAGGTCGATGTCGTCGAAGTGGTCCGCCACACCCGCCGGCACCTGGTACACGGTCTGGACGCCGCGCCCGGGCGTCCAGTGGCGGATCTTGCTCCGCCAGTCGAAGTAGTCGATCGAGGTAGTGGTCTTGCGTGCCTGCCACTCGCTCCAGACCACGTTCGGCGTGGTGTCGTTGTAGGCGAGGTGGCAGTGGACGTACGGCCGGTACTCGGTCGACGTGGAGTCGGTCTTCACGATCGTGGCGTCGCTGTAGTTCGTGAGATTGCGCGTGGTGATCGTGCCGGGCGCGAACGTGCCGTTGCTCGATTCGATCAGGTAGACGTTGCCGCCCATGTCACCCACGGCCACGCCGACGCGGCCGTTCGACGACGCCGCGATGCACGGGAACGCGGGTCGGCCGTCCCGGAACAGCGTCGCGGGCGCGATCGCGGTCCACGCGCCGAGCTGCCAGTTGAAGCAGGTGTAGACGGTGCCGGGCGCGGGGAGGTAGGCGACGCGGATCTCGTTCGTCTCGTCGTACTGGCCTCCACGAGGGACCTCGCCCAACAATGTGAACGAGCCATTCGGGTTCGCGGCCACCTGCGGGAACAGGTAGCTGGGACTCACGATCGGGGTCAGGTAGCCACGGAACAGGGCGGACCCCGGCGCGTCCTCGAAGTGAAGCTCGCCGCGCAGGTCACAGCCCTCCTCGTTCAGGTGCTGCGCGATCGCGACGCGGCCCGAGGACGGGATCGCGAGCGAGCCGAAGCCGCCGGCAAGGTCACGGGGCGGGCAGCAGAGGGGCAAGCGCAGGTCGTCCACCTTGCCGAGTCTGTGCCACGCGCCGGTGGCGTCGCGATAGGCGTAGCCCATGCCGCGGTTCGGGTGCGGCTGCGGCGCGCTGAGGTTCGGCGGGCAGCCACCGCCCAGCTCGCAGAAATCGTCCTGCCACGTCACGTGCACGCGGCCATCGGGGCCGCACTCGACGCGGTGGCCGAGCGAGCCCATGTCCTGCAGGTCGTACCAGGTGGAGTCGATCTGCACCGCGCCCGCCGGGAGCGGGACCGCGATCGCGGGCCGCGGCGCTCGTGCGAAAGCCTCGCCGGCGGCGCCCACTGCGGGCGCCGCCGGCGCTGGGGGACGCGGGCCCTCCGGCCCGAGTATCAAGCGACCCTCGGGGTTGGCGCCGCTGCGCGCGTGCGCCGAACCCGTTGCAAGAGCGAGTAGCAATGCTGCGAGGGTCGCGTTCGAGCACCTGCGTGGGGACAGGTGGCAGGTCATGGACGGATTCCGGGGTCATGAGCGACGCGAGGCCACGGGAGCGCCATCTCGCGCCGCATCGAGAGCAGCACGGTGCGGCCCGGCTCGGGGATGAAGCTCAGCGGCTCGCGATAACGGGTGTTCGTGACGTTCTTGACGGCCAGGCCGATGCGCGTGCCCCAGGCCACGCAGGACAACTCCGTCGCGGCGGTCCAGAACGCGGCGCGGGCGAGGTTCACGTCGTCCTTGGCACTGCCATCGGTCCAGCGCACGCGCACGGCGAATGTGCCGAGCGGCAGCACGCGCGCGACCGGTACGCGCAGGTCGATCGTGGCGCGCGCGGCACCGATGTCGGGGATCGTGGCGCCGGTCGCGAGGTCGCGGCCGCGCGGGAACGCCGCATTCGCGCTCGCGCGCAGGACGCCCACCGCGCCGTCCACCTGCACCTCGACGCCGTCCAGCACCGCGTTGTGCACGTTCGTGTACTGGAAGCGCGGGATGAGATAGAGCTGGCCCAGGTACTTGAGCGTGATCAAGTCCTCGACGCGCGAGCGGTACGCCGAGACACGCGTGGCGATCAGCCGGCCGCCCGCCATCTCGCCCGTGCGCACGCCCACCTCGACGGTGCCCGTGCGCTCGGGGAGCAGGTCGGGATTGCCGAACAGCCGCAGGCCGCCGTGGATGTCGTCGTTGAAGTAGCGCTCTTCCAGGTTCGGCGCGCGGAAGCCGGTCGCGACGCGGCCGTACGGCGTCACCGCACCGAACGCGCGCGACAGCCCGCCCTCGGCGCTCCAGCGCCGGTCGGTGACGTTCAGCTCGGGCGTGAAACTCTGCGGCGTCGAGTCGGCACGGGAGTGGAGCCAGTCGTAGCGCAGGCCGGACTCGAGCCGCAGGTGCTTCCAGGTGATGCCGTAGAATCCGCCGCCCGCGAGCACGTCGCGCGTGGCGTGCGGCATGGACTCGCCGGGCTCGCGCGTCGCGGACGTCTGGACGCCGGACGTGTTCGTGATGCTGATGTCGGTGTAGCGCGGGCCGTACGTGGTCTCGCGGCGGTACTCGCCGGTCAGCCGCAGCCCCCCGAGCGTGAGCGAGGGCTGCACGCCGTTCGACGTGGTGGTGATGCGGTCGTCGGCGCGCGTGGTCTTGAGCGCGATGTAGCGGCCGCGGAAGAACTGGCTGTCCGCGGCCGTCTCGACGAAGTTCGTACGGAAGCGCTGGTTCACCGCGAGCACGCGCATCTCCGGACGGCGACCGGCGGGGGGCATCAGCCACTCGAGCCGGTTGACGTCGCGGCCCTGGAGCGGGAACTCGGCGTGCGAGCCCGCCGCGCTGTTGAACGCCGGGAGCTGGATGTCGCGCGCCTCGTGCTGCGAGTGCTCGAAGTCGAGCATCGAGGCGCCGAGCCGCGCGCTCGCGCGACCGGAGAAGTCGTACTCGTGGTAGCCGCTGTGGGGCACGCGGCCGTCGGGCGTGACCAGCGCGTCCAGGCCGCCCGCGCCCGCCGCCACCTCGGCGCCGAAGGCGGGCGACATGTAGCGCAGTCGGCCCATCGCCGAGTTTTCCTCGCCCGGCGTGGCCGAGCGCGCGGTCAGCATGAACGTGGCCGAGCGCTGGGAGAGCAGGTTGTGGTGCGTGTTCAGCTCGACCACGCCTCCCAGCGCGTCCGAGCCGTACACGGCGCCGCCGGCTCCCGGGAGCAGTTCCACCGACTCCAGCTTGTCCACGGAGACGAGCGATGTCTGCGCGCCGTGGCCGCGGCCGGTCTGCAGGCGCACGCCATCCACGAGCACGAGCACGCGCTCTCCCGAGAGCCCGCGCATCGAGACGTTCGATGCCCACGGCCCGGTGCGCGAGACGTCGACGCCGGGGGCGGCGAGCAGCACGTCCGAGACCGTGGCCGGCTGGAAACGCGAGATCTTGGCGCGGTCCATGCGCACGCTCGTCGCCGCCGAGCGATCGCTCGGGTGCTCGCGGTCGGCATCCACGCGCACGGGCGGCAGCGTGGTCACCGTGTCGGTGACGCCCAATCGTCTCGTGACGACCGTGTCGGCCGCGCCCAACTGCCGCGTGGAATCGACCGGAGTGACGGCGGGAACCGGAGCGGGAAGCGTGGTGTCCGCCCCGGCGCTGTCGGCTGCGACCAGTGGAAGCCCTGGGGAGGCTTTGACCACCTTCGCGCCGAGCAGCGCCGCAGCGAACGCCGGGACGATCACGGCCACACGGACAAGGGCGGGCGGCATCGCGCCAAGTATCAATGGCGCAGCGAACTCCGCGATATTCGAAGTGTTGCGGGTGGGACGCTATGTAGAAGTACGCAGAGCGGCTGGCGTGAACTTATAAATGCAAGACGGACTGCGACTTATAGCGGGGCCACCGGAGCACCGGAATCGCGCCCCGACCTCGACCAGTTCGCGAATCGCGAGCTGCGTGAGCACGGGGGCTTCGGCGCCTTCCTCGGGGCGGGCAACGCGACCGTCGATTGAAGCCGCGCTCGCTCGGCGCGATCGCGTTTACCTCACACCGGCCCCTCGACCAACCCCTCGCGGATCGCGAGTTGGGTCAGGAGTGCGATCGAGCGCACGTCCAGCTTGCGCATGAGCGCCGCGCGGTGGGTCTCGACCGTGCGCGCGCTGATGTTGAACTGCGAGCCGATCTCCTTGGACGTCAGCCCGCGCGCGATCCCCACCAGCACCTCGCGCTCGCGCGGCGTCAGCTTCTCCAGCGGCCGCACGCCACCGGTGCGCACCACCTTCGCGAGCACCTCCTGCACCGCGGCGGAGTACCACGGCTTGCCCGACATGACGCTGGCGATGGCGTCGGGCAGCTCCTGCGCCGCGAGGTCCTTGGATAGGTAGCCATCGGCGCCCTCGCGCACCGCGCGCGCGACGTATTCGGCCTGGACGTGCAGGCTCAGGACCACGATGCGCGCGCCGCCCGCCTCGTCGCGGGCCTTGCGCAGCACCTCGAAGCCGTCACCGCCGGGCATGTTGAGATCCAGAAGCAGCACGTCGGGCTCGAGTTCCGTGAGCTTCTTCAGCGTCTCGTCGCCGCGCGAGGCCTCGCCCACCACCTCGAACCCGGGTGAGTTCTCGAGCACCTTGCGCACGCCAGCGCGCACCAGTTCGTGATCGTCAGCCAGCAACACACGCACGCGCTTCTCGCTCATGCGCGCACCGCCATCGGCAGGTCGGCTTCCACGCGTAGTCCCCCTTTTGATGCCGTCTCCAGCCGCAGTGTGCCACCGGCGGCCGCGACGCGCTCGCGCATTCCCATGAGCCCCAGGTGCGGTTTCAATACGTCCGGCAGGCCGTGGCCGTCGTCCTCGATCACCAGCCGGCAGGCGGCCCCCTCGCGCACGAGCCGCACCCAGGCCTGCTTGGCGCCCGAATGCCGGGCCACGTTCGTGAGCGCCTCCTGCGCCACGCGGTAGAGCGTCAGCGCCGTCTCGGGCGCCCAACCCTGGCCGTCGTCACTCTCGATCTCGACCGGGATCTGGGTCCGGCGCGAGAAGTCCTCGACCAGCGCCCGCAATGCGGGCACGAGCCCCAGATCGTCGAGCGCGCGCGGGCGCAGGAGCTCGCTCACGTCGCGGATCTGCCCCAGCACCTCGGCCACGCGCATGCTGGCCTCCTTCCGGCCCTCGAGGTCCAGCTCGATCTTGAGCGCGGTGAGTGTCTGCCCGGCCTGGTCGTGCAGCTCACGCGCGATGCGCCGTCGCTCCTCCTCCTGCGCGCGCAGCAGCAGCGCGGAGAGTTGCTCCAGCTGCGCCGAGCGCTGGGCGAGCGTGCTCCGCTCCTCGCCCAGCACGAGCGTCAGCGTGCCCACGGCGACGAGCACCAGCAGCGTCACGTCCATGAACACGCCGAGCAGCACGCCCGAGCCCTGCGCGCGCAGCACCGGGTAATCGAGATGATGGAGACCCCAGAGCAGGAACGCCCACGACAGGAGCCGCGCGCCCGTGGAGGGTGCGGCGCGGTCGTGGCGCATGAACACGTACGCGGTGCCCAACGTCACCGCCGAGAGCAGCAGGACCGAGGACAGCCCGGCGGTGAACATGTCGTGGATCACGAACACGCTGTACCACGCCCACACGGCGGCGAGGATGGGCGCGAGCGCGTAGCGCGCACGCCAGCGCACCTGCGTCGCGAACTGGAGCGCGGCCCACAGCAGCAGCAGCCCCGAGCCCAGCGTCACCACCTGGTGCGCGAACAGCCAGCCCAGGGCGCGGGTCTCGATGTAGGCGGAGATGAAGATGAGCCGGAGCGCGTACACGGCCCACGCCGCCGCCCACGTGGCGTGGAACGACTGGCGCCGCTGGCGCCAGAGCCCGAAATGGACGGACGAGAGCGCCAGCGTGCACAGCGTCTGGAAGAGCAGCGGGGCGATGTTCTCGAACGTCATGGTGATCGCGGGCCTTGACGGGTGCGGAGACCGCTGGTATTAGGCACACCTAACACTTGGTTGTTGTCCCTGAAACGCACCCTCCACGGGCACTGTGGGGCCATCCATGCTCTCCGGCAAGCACGCCCACGACCGCGACCTCACCCCCAGCCAGGAGCACTACCTGCGCGCCATCTGGGAGGTCCGCACCCGGCGCGGCTACGCCCGGCTCGCCGACCTGGCCCGCGAGCTGGACGTGACGCCGGCCACGCTCTCGGTGGGGTTGAAGCCGCTCGAGGCGAGGCGGTTGGTGGCGCACGACGACCAGCGCTTCCTCCTGCTCACGCCGGCCGGCGAGCGCGTGGCGCGCGAGGTGCATCACCGCTTCGTGGTCCTGCGTTCGTTGCTTGCTGATGTGCTCAGCGTTCCCAAGGCCACAGCCGAACGCGAGGCGGACCTGATCGAGCACGACGTGAGCGCCGCCACGACCGAGCGCATTGTCGATTTTCTCAAGCTGCTGCAGGAGGACCGCGAGGTCGGGAGCCTGTTCCGCGCCCGCTTCGACGCGTTCCATCGCTCGTGCGGTCCGTCGCGCGCGTGCGCCGACTGCGGGCTCGCCTGCCTCACGGCCCCGCCCCGATGAACGCACGCGGGGCCGAGCGCTGGCTCATGGCCGGTGCGCTGGTGGCGTGCGCCTGGACCGCGCGCGCGTCCGCGGCCGAACCGGTCACGCGCGCGCGCTGGCTCATGGGCACGCTGTGGACGTTCACGGCCGAGGGCGATGAAGCCGGGGCCGCGATCGAAGCCGCGCTCGACACGGTCGCCTCGCTCGAACGGCGGCTGAGCAACTGGAGTGACGCGAGCGAGTTGTCGCGGCTCAATGCCGCGGGCGCGGGCGAGGTCTCGGAGCCGCTATCGGCGGTGCTGGACTCGGCACGGGCGCTCGCCGAGGCGACCGTCGGCGCGTTCGATCCCACCGTCGAGTCGCTCACGCTCGCCTGGGACCTGCGCCGCAAGGGGCGCGTGCCGAGCGCCCAGGAGCTCTCCGCGGCACGCGCGCGCGTCGACTGGCGCCGGTTGCAGCTCGCAGGTCACCGCGTGGCGCTCGGCGGCACGCGGCTCGATCTCGGCGGCATCGCCAAGGGCTTCGCCCTCGACCGGGCGCTCAGCGTGCTGCGCGCGCGCGGCGTCCGCGCCGGCTCGCTCGATGCGGGCGGCCAGCGGCTGCTGCTCGGCGCTGCTCCACGCAGCGTCTGGGTGGCGCACCCGGAGCAGCGCGAGCGCGCGAGCGTGCTGCTGGTGCTCGCCGGCGGCTCGCTCAGCACGAGTGCCCAGTCCGGGCACACGCTCCGACGCGGCTCACACCGCATCGGCCACGTGCTCGACCCGCACACCGGGCAGCCGCTCACGACGCGCGCCTCGGTGAGCGTGTTCGCATGCTCGGGCACGCGCGCCGACGCGCTCTCCACCGCGCTGCTCGTCATGGGCCGCGAGCGCGCCCGGAGCTTCGCCGCTGCGCACCGCGAGTTGGGCGTGCTCTGGCTCGAGCCGCAGGGTGCGCGCGTGGTCGCGGAAGCCTGGAATCTCGACGTGGGCGCGATCGCCCCGTTCGTCACCCTGATCCCTTCGACCTCGACCACCCTCGCAAGGAACCGCACGCTGCCATGAGACTCCCCCGACCGCTCGCGCTGCTCACGGTGTTGCTCCTTTTGCCCGCGCTCGCTGCGCTCTCCCCCGCCCCGGCCGCCCGCGCCGACGCCACGAGCGATCGGCTCGATGCGGCCGAGAAGAAGCTGGACGCGGCGCTCGCCGAGATCGAGCGCATGAAGCTGGGTGCCGCCGCACCCGACACCGCGGTCACGCTCGCGTCACGGCGCGGCTTCGCGCCGGCCGCCTCGCGCATCTACGACCGGTCGGTCGGGGCGTCGATCGGCGGCTACGGCGAGGCGCTCTTCAGCTCGCCCGATGGCGAGACCGAGGGCGGCGCGCCGTCGGGCCAGCGCCCGAGCGCCGACCTGCTGCGCGCGGTGTTCTACGTCGGGTACAAGTTCACGCCCGAGTTGCTGTTCAACTCGGAGATCGAGTTCGAGCACGCGGGTGTGACGGACGTGGCCGAAGCCGCGGTGGATCCCGGCACGGGCGCGGGCGAGGCCGAACTCTCGGGCGAGGTCGTGATGGAGTTCGCCTACCTCGATTGGCAGGCGAAGCCGTGGCTCGGCGTGCGGGCGGGCAAGATGCTCGTGCCGGTGGGCCTCGTGAACGAGCAGCACGAGCCGCCGGTGTTCTACGGCGCGCGCCGGCCCGACGTGGAGACCATTCTGATCCCGAGCACGTGGTCGGGCGCGGGAGCTGGCTTCTATGGACAGACCGCCGCCGGGCTCGAGTGGCGCGCCTACCTCATGGAGGGGCTGGACGCGCGCGGGTTCACCGCAGCGCTCCCGATCCGCGAGGGACGCCAGGGCGGCTCGCAGGCGGTGTTCACGCACCCGGGGCTCACGGGACGGCTCGACTGGAAGGGCACGCCGGGACTGCTCGTGGGCGTGTCGGCGTTCACCGGCGATTCGTGGCAGGAGGCGCGGCCTCTGGGTGTCCCGCTCTCCGCCCGCGTCACGCTCACCGACGTGCACGCGACGTTGGCGTGGCGCGGGCTCGAGGCGCGCGGGCTGTGGACCACGGGCAGGCTTGGCGACGCGGGCGCGCTTTCTGATGAGCTTGGCCTGACGGGCACGGAGCGGTTGGGCGAGCGCTTCTCGGGCGGCTACATCGAGGCCGCCTACGACGTGGCGCCGATCGCCTGGCCCGGCACGCGCTGGGCGATCGCGCCGTACCTGCGCGCCGAGACGCTGGACTCGCAGGAGAGCGTACCCGGCGGCAGCGACGACCCGGCGCTCGAGCGCGGCGTGCTGCTGTTCGGCCTCGCCGTGAAGCCGCACCCGAACGTGGTGGTGAAGGCCGATCGCGAGCAGCGCCGGAGCGAGGGCGATGGCGAGACCAGCCGCTGGAACGTGGCGCTGGGGTGGCTGTTCTGAGCGCACGGCCCGGCATCGGCCTCGCGAGCACGGGCGTCGTGCTCGCGCTGGTCACGAGCGCGACATTTGCATGCGCCGCGCCCGCAGCGAACGGCGATCTCACGTCCGCGTTGGCGCGTGTGTTCCCGGGCGCGCGGATCGAGCCGCTCGCGCTGGCGCTCTCCGCGGCCGACGTCAAGGCCGTGGAACAGCGTGCGCGCGCCCGCTGCGAGGCGCGACTGGTCACGGCGTACGTGGCGTGGCACGGCGACACGCTCGCCGGCGCCGCCTACACCGACCGCCGCGTCGTGCGCACGCGCGAGGCGCTGCTCATGACCACGATCGCGCCGGACACGACCGTGGCGCGCATCGACGTGCTGGCGTTCTTCGAGCCGCCGGATTATCGGCCGAGCGAGCGCTGGCTCGCGCGGTTCAAGGGCACGGGTGACGTGCCGCCGATCGCCGGCGCCTCGCTCACGTCGCGCGCCGTGAGCGAGAGCGCGCGGCTGGCGCTCGCATGGCACGCGCTGCTGCTCGTCCCCGAGCTGGCGAAGCGCGGCGCCCACGGGGCCGCGCCGGAGGCGCGGCAGGCTGCAACGTCGGCGACGAAGGCTCCAACGTCGCGGAAGGCTCCCGAGGACCAGCGATGAAATACCTCCAGCAGGGCGGCTTCCAGAACAACCCGCTCATGCGGCTCACGCTGGGGCTGGCGCTCGTGCTGCTCGCGGGCTTCTGGGTGAGCAACCTGGCGCTCTACTTCGCGCACATGAACCTCGATCCCGCGAGCGTCGTGACCTACTACCGCGGCGACGAGACGCGCTTCATGGCGCCGCGCTCGGCCGAGAGCCTGCTCGAGGTGACGCACATGCACTTGCCGATGTTCGCGCTCGTGCTGCTGCTGCTCACCCACCTGCTCGTGTTCGCGCCCACGCACAACGCGAAGAAGGCCGCGCTCATCATCCTCTCGTTCGTCTCGGCGCTGCTCATGGAGGCGGCGGGCTGGCTCACGCGGTTCGCGAACCCGGGGTTCGCGTGGCTCAAGGTGATCGCGTTCGTGGTGTTCCAGTTGCTGCTCGGCGGGCTGGTCGTGGGCCTCGCGCTGCTCATCGCCCGGGGACCGCGGCAACACAAGCGGCACTAGCCACCGGTCGAGAACACCCGCGTGGGGGGCACCACTCCGCAGCCCGCGCCAGCGGCACGAGCCCCGATCTTCAGGGACCAGGGCTCGTGCGCGTGACGCTTCGCTACGCTTGAGTCGTGCAGCGACACCGGGATGCTCACACGAGCATCCCTAGGGAAAGATGCGGCAATCCACGCGCACCGGAACACGCTGGGCAATGAATTCACAAAGCCCCTACGCTCCGGGCGGCCGCGCCCGAACACGGCATGGACCGAGGTTCCGGAATGGGCGACCATCGCGCGTGTCGACCAGCACCCCGACCTCGAACCAGGAGGCAGCATGCACCCCCGTCTCGTCCGGGCCCTCCCCGCCCTCGCCGTGATCCTCGCCCTCGCGTCCGCGCTCATCGCGGGCTGCTCCTCGAACAGCGACAACTCGACGGCGCCCCCGGTGGTGACCGGCCCGACGTTCAGCTTCGCGTTCCCGGGGACCGGGACCTCGCTGACCAGTCCGGGCACGTCGAACAAGCGCGTGTTCACCGGCGCCGAAATCGGGAGCTGGGACTACCGCTGCGTCCCGCACAGCGGCAATGGCATGACGGGCACGGTCACCGTGGACGCGGCATCGCCGAACGACTCGCAGACCGTCTCGGTGGGTGCGCCCGGGCCCAACCCGGGCAATCTCAACTTCGTTCCCAAGGTGGTCTCGATCAAGCCTGACGGTTACGTGCGCTGGGTCAACGTGAGCAACATGTCGATCCACACGGTGACGCGTTAGCAGCACCCCGACATCGAATCGCGCACCCGAGGCCGCGGCGATGCCGATCGCCGCGGCCTCGTCGCGTCCTGTGCCGCGGCGTGGTCGCGCGCTGTGGCGGAGCTGCCACAGCCCGGCCCCGACAGCCTGGGCAGCGTCGAATGCCCAAGTCATTGGCGGCAAGCAATCTGGACGTCACGCGCTGCCATGGCACGAGGGCTGCTCTTACTCCGGGCAGGCAGTCGGACCGCACCCGGAGGACGTCATGAACTCGAACGTTTCGCGCACCATCCATAGCGCCCTGCTCGCCACGATGTTGCTCTCCACGGCTTCGGTGGCATACGCGGGTCACCGCCGGTACAAGGGCGTGAGCAACGCCTACCCCGTGCAGCGCGTGATCGTGCGCGAACGCTCGAGCGCCGCACCCGCGGTCGCCGCGCTGATCGGCGGCTTCATCCTCGGCTCGGCGGTGGCCTCGAGCGCGCACCCGGTCGTCGTGCACGAGCCCGTGTACTACAGCCATCCGGCCGTCGTGTACCGCTACTGGGATCCGTACGCGGGCATCTGGTACGACTCGCTCGACGAGTGTCAGTTCACCTATCACCACCCGCGTCTCGTGTACGTGGTGGACGTGAACAACGGCCGCCACATCCGCTCGCTCCGTTACCACCACGGCGCGTGGCATCGATTCGACGACTGACGAGAGATCAGGGCGTCGACCCGGTCGAACGCCCTCAAGGGAGTGGGTCTGCGGCGGTGGGGCTGGAACAAACGGGGAGCGTCCAGGCTCGCACGGCTGACCCACTGAAAAGCGAAGGGCGGCGCCGCAAGGCGCCGCCCTCTCGCTTTTGGCCCCGGCTCACGCTGCCAATAGCTGCTCCGTGTCGGTCTGGTGCTCCTCGGGCGGCAGCACGCGGCGCACGCTCTCCGTGGCCGGCATGGGATCCCAGATCTCGTCGTCCGCGCCCCCCGTGGTCACCGCGTCCGCCGGCCGGTGCAGCACGCGGCAGTTGGGCCGCGTGACGTCGTTCGCGTTCGGCGACATCGACAGCACGAGGTGACCGGACTCGGTCTGCATCACCGTACCCGCCGGGTAGAGCCCCACGGTCTTGACCAGCGCCCACAGCACCGCGGGATCGAAGTTCACGCGGTTCGGGCCCATCAGGACTTGAAGTCCCTCGAACGCGGTGTGCGGCCGCTTGTAGTAGGCGCGGTGCGCGGTGATGGCGTCGAAGCAGTCGGCCATGGCGATGATGCGCGACAGCGTCGCCTGCCCCCAGTCCACGGCCACGTCCGGGTACCCGGTGCGGTTGTAGTTCATATGGTGCTCGAAGCATCCGCGCATCGAATCGATCATCACCTGCGACAGGCCCGGCATGCGCGCCACCATCTTCGCGCCCTCGACCGGGTGGCGTCGCATCTGCGTCCATTCCTCGGCGGAGAGCGCGCCGGGCTTCCGCAGCACGTCGCCGCTCACGCGCATCTTGCCCAGGTCGTGGAGCAGCCCCGCCACGCCGAGATCGGCGAGCGCCTGGCGCGGCAGCCCGAGCGACTGTCCCATGCCCACCGAGAGCACGGCCACGTTCACGCAGTGGGCGTACGTGTACTCGTCGTGGTCCTTCAGCGCGGTGAGTCCGACCAGCGTGTAATCGCTCTTCATCACCGTGTCGACGATCGGCTGGACGACGCGCTTCGCGTGGCGCAGGTCGGGCCGGCCGGTCTGCCGCGCGCGCAGCACGACTTTTTTCGTGCCCACGACGGCCCGCCAGAAGACCTGCTTGGCGCGGGCACGTTCCTGCTGCGCCTTGGGCAGATCGTCCAGCTCGCGCACCAGGTCCTCGGCGTCCAGGTGCGCGGCCGGGAACGGCACGATGTTCTGGATCTGCGCCTCGTCCACGGTCTCGGGCAGCTTGGGCGCGAGCGCCGGGTCCTCGGCGGCGAGGAAGATCTGGAAGAAGCGCTCGACCTCGGCCTCGTTCACGCCCTGTGTGAATCGGAGCCCTCCCGTCTGGCGCCGCTCGAAGTCGGTGAGCAGCGAGTGGTACGGGCCCATGAGCGCGGTCGAGGCCTTCACGCGCACGCCGTTCAGGTAGAAGTAGTCGGCCACCGCGACCAGCGTGACCTCCTCCTCCTCGTCGAGCAGCCGCCGCAGCACGCCCATGAACTCCTGGAGCTGGCGCTGGAACGCCATGTTCGACACGTCGTAGGTGCGCGCGGTGCGCATGAGCGCCACCACGCGCTGGATGATCAGGGCGCCCTGCTCGGCGAGGGCCTGCGCGTCGGCGGAGCCGCCGTGGCCGGCGGCTTCATCGGGCCCGGGGGCGCCGGGCGTCGTGGGCTCGCTCATGCCGCCTTCTTCTGCTGCTGCTGCAGCGCCGCCTCGCACGCCTGTCGCACCGGCGCGCGCCGCGAGCGGGCGCCGGCCTCGAGTGCCGCGACCGCCTTCGGTGTGCCGATGCGCGCAAGGCAGCGCGCGATCGCGTGCCGGTGGACTTCCTGTTCGCGATCGAACCAGTTGCCGCCGTTCATCGCCGCTTCCAGCTCGGCCACGATCTCGTCGCCGCCGGTGGAGGCGATCGCAGCGTAGATCGCGCGCCGCTCCTCGACCGGGCGCTGGAGGAAGCGGTCCTGGACGATGAACGCGGTGACGTAGCGCGCCACCGCCGGGTCGCGCGCCGCGGAGAGCTGCTGGAGGACCTGGCAGAAGAGCTTCGAATCCGCGCCCTCGAGCGCGCGGATCAGCACCGGGCGCGCGAGCCGCGGCTCCACGGCCTGCAGCGCGTTCACCACTTCCGCCGTGACGCGCGGGTCGGAGTACTTGACCGCGTTCTGGAGCAGCGGCACCACGCCCGGGCCGCCGACCCAGCCGAGGATGTGCACGACGTTCCGGACCACGTACCAGCGCGGGTCGGCGATCCACGGCGCGAGCCGCGACGGATCCTCCTGCGCGCGCACGGCGATGGCCTCGGCCACGAGCTGGCGGGCCATGCGCGACTGGCACTCGCTGAGCGTGAGCGTGAGCCAGTCGAGCGCGGTCGGGCCCAGCTCGCTCGCGAGTCCGATGAACTCGCTCAGCGCCGCGGGCCCCTGCGTGTCGAGCATCTCGGCCGCGCGCGTGATCGAGACCGGCTGCAGCACCTCCTGCGAAAAGCGCTCGTCCGACCACTCGCTCGAGCCGCAGGCCCGCACCAGCCGCACCGCCTCGCGCGCGTCGGCCCAGGCGCCGGCCGCGATCGCGGCGCGCAGCACGCGCGGCAGGAAGCGCGCCGTCTCCCGGCGATCGTCCTCGTCGGGGTCGGCGTTCAGGCAGGCGTGCGCCACCGCCAGCGCCGCGGTGGCCGGCGGCACCTGGCGTTCGGCCGCGAACTCCTGCATGAAGCGCGGCACCTCCTGCTGCGACATGAAGTCCAGCTCCGCGAACGTGGCCTCCACCTCCTCGGTGAGCTGGCCCATGGACCAGTCCTCGGAGCGCTCGGGGCCCGCGGACGGCTCGTTCGCCGACTTCTCCTGCTCGCCGCCGCCGGCCGTCGGCCAGGGCAGCAGCGCGCCCTCCTCCGCCTGCGCCGCCTCGGCGGTGCCCGTCTCGCCCTCGGCCGGGATGTAGTCCACGTCGACGTGGCGGAGGTTCGCCTCCCAGAGCAGGGTCACGAGGTCGTCGCCGTCCAGGTTCTGGCCGGTCACGCCGAGCACGGCGTCCACGAGCGCGTCGCACTCGCGCGGCTCGGCGCCGGGCGTGATCGTGAGGCCGCGCACGCCGTCGCGATAGAACGCGAACGCGAGGTTGTCCTCGCGCGAGCGCGCCGGGTAGAGCGACTGCCCGTCGCAGGTGACGTCGTCCGCGGTGAAGCGGTACGTCACCGCACCGTGCTCGGTGAGCAGCTGCCGGAGCGCGCGCGCCAGCTCCTCGCGGAAGCGAACGGCGGTCGGGTTCCCCGCGTCGTAGAGCCGGCAGGTCTTGAGCGTGCGCGCGAACACGTGCAGCCACACGCTCGCCGCCTTGACCGCGGGCTCGAGTGGCGCGCGGCCTTCCTCGAGCGCGTCGCGTTCGGCGTCGACGGGCTCCTCGGGCGGCTCGTGCGCGGCGGGCTCGCTCGCGGCCGGGAGCACGTCCCAGCCGAGGCCACCCGCGGGCTCGCGCGCCGAAGCCGGAGGGCGCGCGGAAGCGAGGTCCGAGAACAGGTCGTCGAACCCGTCCTCGGCTGGCTTGCGGCCTCGATCGTTCGGGTTGGGCTCTCCCGGCTTCCCGCCGGGCATCACACGCATGACGCCATCCACCTCCGTGTGCAGGCCTGGGTCAACACGGCTCTCCCGTTATCGACGTTCCGCGGCCCGCGCTTGAGACGGCGTCCTCGCCTCGCTGGCGGCCCCGGGCGGCACGCTGGTGGCGGCGGGCTTGACCGGCCGGCGGAGCGCTTCGGACACTGGCCGTTCCCACCGCTGGCCTGGACCCCGATCCCCCTCGGAGGATGCCTCCCCCCATGGATTCCATGAACGCTGAACCGTCGCGCGCCCGCCGCATGCGCTGCCTCCTGATCCCGGCGCTCGCGCTCGCGTGCGCCGCGTTCGTTCCCCGGAATGCGGCGGCGCTCGAGGAGTGCCGGCTCATGCGCCAGCCCGACATCCAGGGCGACCACATCGTGTTCGTGTACGCGAGCGACCTGTGGACGCTGCCGCGCACCGGAGGCGTGGCGCAGCGACTCACCACGCACGAGGGCCAGGAGGTGTTCCCGAAGCTCTCGCCCGACGGCAAGACGGTGGCGTTCACCGCGGAGTACGACGGCAACGCGGACGCGTACACGATCCCGTACACGGGCGGCGAGCCCACGCGCCTCACGTTCCACCCCGGCCTCGACGCGGTCGCGGAGTGGTATCCCGACGGCAAGTCGCTGCTGCTCCGCTCGGCGCGCGCCTCGAACATCCAGCGCTACACGCGCTTCTTCAAGATCCCGGCGGCGGGCGGTTTCGAGGAGATGCTCAAGCTCCCGACCGCGGGCTACTCCAGCTTCTCTGCCGACGCGAACCTGATCGCGTTCGTCTCGCCCACGTACGACAACCGCACCTGGAAGCGCTACCGCGGCGGCAACTCGCCGAACATCTGGGTCTACGACTTCAAGGCGAACAAGTCCGAGAACATCACCGCCGACTGGGCCGGCCCGGACGAGTGGCCGATGTTCCACGGCCGTACCGTCTACTACTGCTCCGACCGCAACGGGCGCACCGCGAACATCTGGGCGTACGACCTCGACAAGAAGACGCACCGCCAGGTCACGAAGTTCACCGACTACGACGTCAAGTGGCCGAGCGTCGGCTCGGACGCGATCGTGTTCGAGAACGGCGGCTGGCTCTACGTGCTCGACCTGCCGTCGGAGACGCAGCACAAGCTCTCCGTGCAGGTGCCGGACGACAAGCCCGCGACGCGGCCCGAGTACCGTTCGGTCGCCGACTGGATGGCCGGCTTCGACCTGTCGCCCTCGGCGAAGCGCGCCGTGATCGAGGCGCGCGGCGAGCTGTTCACCGTGCCGGCCGAGAAGGGCGACGTGCGCAACCTCACGAACACGCCGGCCGCGCGCGAGCGCGACCCGGCGTGGTCGCCCGACGGCAAGTGGATCGCGTACTGGTCGGACGCCTCGGGCGAGTACCAGGCGTACGTGATCGGCGCCGACGGCAAGACCCCCGCGCGCCAGGTCACGAAGGAGCCCGGCACGTTCCGCTACGCGCTCACGTGGTCGCCGGACTCGAAGAAGCTCGCGTACTCCGACAAGACCGGGCGGTTGTTCTGGTGCGATGCGTCGTCGGGCAAGGTGACGCAGGTGGACAAGGGCGAGTTCAACGAGATCTTCCAGTACACGTGGTCGCCGGACTCGAAGTGGCTCGCGTACGTGAAGACCACCGGCGCCAGCTTCGGCGTGATCTGGCTCCACTCGCTCGCGACGTCCAAGTCCACCGCGGTCACCGACGGCATGTCCGACGACTTCTCGCCGTCGTTCGATCCCGAGAACCGCTACCTCTACTTCATCTCCCGGCGCACGTTCCGCCCCGAGTTCGGCACGTTCGAGCTGGACATGACGTTCTCCACCACCGACAAGCTCTACGCGATGACGCTGCGCGACACCACCGCGTCACCGGTCTCGCCGGAGAGCGACGAGGAGCAGGGCGAGAGCGCGGACAAGGGTGACGACAAGGCCGACAAGGGCGACAAGGGCGGGAAGTCCGGGAAGTCGTCCGCAGAGGGCGGCAAGTCCGAAGCCACGGTCATCGACCTCGACGGCATGGGCGAGCGCGTCGCCGAGCTGCCGGTCAAGGCCGGCCGCTACGTCGCCGCGGTCGGCGTCAAGGGCAAGGTGGTGTTCCTCGCAGGGGACGATGCGCCCGACGAGAACGGCGACGCGTCGCGCAGCATCCACGTCTACGACCTCGACAAGCGCGAGGACAAGACCGTGATCTCGGGCGTCTCCGGGCGATTCGCGCTGTCCAAGGACGGCGGCAAGGTGATGTACCGGAAGGACTCCACGGTGGGCATCGTCGACGTGGCCGAGGGCAAGAAGGTGGGCGACGGCAAGCTCGCCACCGACGGGCTCATGGCATGGGTGGATCCGCACGCCGAGTGGATGCAGATGTTCAACGAGGCGTGGCGGCTCGAGCGCGACTTCTACTACGACCCGGGGATGGGCGGCCTCGACTGGAAGGCGGTCGGTGAGCGCTACCGCCAGCTCGTGCCGTTCGCGGCGCACCGCTCGGACCTGAACTACATCCTCGGCGAGCTGATCGGCGAGCTGGCCACCTCGCACGCGTACGTGGGGGGCGGCGAGTACCCGAAGATCGCGCGCGTGGGCACCGGGCTCCTCGGCGTGGACTGGGCGGTGGACGGCGCGAGCGGCCTCTACCGGCTGGCGAAGATCTACCGCGCGCGCGACTGGAACTCGGACGTGCCGGCGCCCCTGGGCGAGCCGGGCCTTGCCGTGAAGGAGGGCGACTTCCTGCTCGCGGTGAACGGCCGGCCGGTGCGCGCGCCCGAGAACGTGTACGAGGCATTCGTCGGCACGGTCGGCAAGCAGACCGTGTTGAAGATCGGTTCGTCCGCGAACGACTCGAAGGCACGCACGATCACGGTCAAGCCGATCGCGAACGAGTCGTCGCTGCGCTACACCGCCTGGGTGGCGGCGAACCGCGAGAAGGTGTGGAAGGCGACCGGCGGGCGCGTGGCGTACATCCACGTGCCGAACACCGCGACCGCGGGCATCCAGGAGTTCAGCAAGGGCTACTACGCGCAGGTCGACCGGCAGGGCATCATCGTCGACGAGCGCTTCAACGGCGGCGGCTTCATCCCCGACTTCTTCGTCGAGCGGCTGATGCGCAAGACCTGGACCTACTGGTCGAACCGCGACCGCGAGTCGTTCCGCACGCCGTCGCAGAGCATCGACGGGCCCAAGTGCATCCTCGCGAACGAGTACGCGGGCTCCGGCGGCGACTGCTTCCCGTTCTATTTCCGCCAGCAGGGCGTCGGGCCGATCATCGGCAAGCGCACGTGGGGCGGGCTCGTGGGCATCTCGCACGACCTGCCGCTCGTGGACGGCGGCTCGGTGACGATGCCGGACTTCGGCATCTACAGCACCGACGGCAAGTGGATCGTCGAGAACCACGGCGTGGATCCCGACATCGAGGTGGAGAACACGCCCGAGTCGGGCGTGGATGGCAAGGACCTGCAGCTCGACAAGGCGATCGAGTGGACGCTCGACCAGCTGAAGAAGAACCCCGTGAACCGGCCGACGCGGCCGGCCTACAAGAAGCAGACGGCGGGCACCGACGCCACGACTACCGGTTCAGGACGATGATCCTCCCCGCGTCCTTCTGCGTGCTGCTCCTGACGAAGTAGACGCCGCGGCCGACCTTGTTCCCCGCGTCGTCGGTGCCGTCCCACGACAGCTGCACCTCGCCGGCCGGGAACACCCGGTCGGCGAGCGTGCGGACGTTGCGGCCGGCGACGTCGTAGATGCTGACGCGGACACGGCCCGCCTGGGCGATGCCGAGTCGAACGGTGGACAGGCCGTGGCGCATGACCGCATTGCCGACCTTCATGAAGTCGGCCACGTCGCCGCCTCCGCCCGAGCCCGGCACGTCGAGGCAGACGACAGGCTCGCCGTTCAGCTGGCAGATGCTGCCGAAGACCTTGTTGAGCGCGTAGTAGTACCACTCCGCCTGCCGGCTGATGTTGCTGCAGTGCGGGAAGTTCACGACGTCGCAATAGCGGACGCTGATGTGCGCGACGTTGTAGCCGCTCGTGAGCGCCACCCAGTTCCGCAGCGGCACCGCGGTCTTGACGACGTCGGAGGTGTACGGACCGTTGAGGCCGACGTTCTCGTAGAAGGCGCCTTCCGTTGCCTCCGCGAGCGCCGGGTTACGGTTGTACACGTCGTTCGAGAACGTGCACTGGTTCATCACTCCATAGACATCCGCGGTGGGGGTCAGGCTCGTCGTCGTGATCAGGTCCGCGCAGTCGTTCAGGTTGCCGGCGAGCGACTGGTAGGAAGGCGAGCGGAACACGACCCCCAGCTTGTCGGTGAGGAACGTGGAGTGACTCGGGTCGATGCCGTAGGAGGACTTCTCCGATTGGCCGAAGCCGTCACCCTGGATGAAGATCCCGCGCGGCTGCGGCACGCCGGCCGCCGCCGTGAGGTAGTCGCTGAGCAGCGCGATGTCGTTCTGGCTGCGGTTCACGTACGGCCCGAAAATGCCGGCGTTCAGGTCGCCGGTGAGGATCGCCACGACACGGTAGTAGGCGCGCAGCATCTCCGGCGTCGGGCCCTGGCGCGATTCGCGGCCCGCGGCGAAGCCCATGCTCGAACGGTTCGCGAGCCGGCTCCCCAGCTGCCCCGCGCCCGTCGCCAACGACTCGGCCGCCTTGACGCCGTACATGTCCCACGTCGTGCCGGGCTGTGAGTTCTTGTTGCTCACGAAGATGCCCATGTTCGGCACTACGATGTTCACGTTCCCCGGCGCGTGCCACCCGTTGTGTGCGCCGTACTTGGCCGCGGCCGTGCCGCCGATCGAGTCCATCGTCGCCACGAACCGGCCCTCGTTGCCACGGCGGTCGTTCCAGTCCACGTACAGCATGCAGGCCATGCCGGCGCCGCCGAACGCGTTGTTCTTCCAGCGATCGGGCAGCACGCCGAACTGCTGCCAGCGGTGCTGATCCGTCGAGCCCTCGCGCGGCTGCGGCGTGATGACGTTCGTGTCCGGGCACATCGTGTATCTGAGGTTCGGGTCCACCGCGTGCGACTTGCGGTAGAAGTACTGGACGTGCGAGCCCGGCGTGAGCAGGCCGTCCGGGATGATCTTCGAGAACTCCCTGGTCTGCGCGTTGCCGTCCCAACCGGTGCGCGACTGCGGCACCGTCGTGAGCCATGCCGGGATGACGCCCGTGCAGTTCACGTTGTTCAACGTCGGCGAGCTGGTCGCAGCCTTCGTCGTGTCGATGACGAAGCACTTGAACCTGTTGACGCCGAGCGTGGCGAACTTGGGATCGCTCTCGTGGATCGTGGTCTGGTAGTTACCCGGGGTCAGCTGCGTGCCCGTGGGCACCGTGCCGCCGACCGGGAAGATGTTCACTTCCACCGTATCCATGCGACAGCTGTTCCACGTCAGCGGATCCCAGCCGCCGGGGCCCGTGTGCGCGCCACGCGACAAGAGACCGGGGTCGGCCATGTACTGGCCCCAGAACGAGGCGTCGCCACTGACAGCGGCGGCCGCCTGG
>Ga0207670_10000139_pt1 | contig 47931 bp, 68 predicted proteins | sample KBSS23HmetaG_FD_184339 | JGI IMG/M metagenome (GOLD analysis project Ga0207670, IMG submission 184339) | Switchgrass rhizosphere microbial communities from Kellogg Biological Station, Michigan, USA - KBS S2-3H metaG (SPAdes) (version 2) | ecosystem: Host-associated > Plants > Roots >... | reverse complement strand
TGAACGATATACTCGTCCTGACTCAGGCTCTGTTCTTCAAGAATCTTCTTCTCGACCATTGCGTCGGCTATCGATCTGGTATCTTCCATTCTTCACTCGCTTTCTGTGCTCAGTCGTTAGTACATCCAGACTCCAGTGTATGAAGTCAGAGCCTGCTAATGCAAGAGTAACCTTGTAGTGTACGACTATCCACCACAACCACCAAGTAATCTCACCCCAGAAATCCAAGTGGAGCACAGGGGCAAGAACTAAGTACGGAACTACGATGACCGATAAGTACAAGTAAAGGATTCTTCCTAATGTGCCTACTACTGGGAAGTGGCTAAGCTCACCTCCGTGACGCAAAGAATGTCGGTACATATACCAGGCGTATCTCCAGCCTGTGCTTACTACGCTTCCTGCGTGTTTCACCACTTTGAACCCATCAGTCTGTCCGTGGTCTACATCCAAATCAGGATTTAGGATGACGCTGATGAGTGCACCAGCCACGTACTGGAGGTTATGAGGATCTAGGGTGAAGGCTGTGCCAACAAGAAAGCCCCCCGCCAGTATCAAGGAAGCTTTCGTGTGTACTATGCCTTTAGACATCATCTCTCCTGATCACAATTGTTACCTCAAACTTATTTTTCTTGTGGCAGTAGGGACATACTACTTCTACTATGAAGTATGACTTCTCTAGTACTTCGAATACGATAGAGAAAGTCTTACCGCAGTGGCTGCAGGTGACTTCGCGTATCATGACACTACCCATTCCATAACGTAGCCTTTGGCGTCGTCTCCACCGCCCATAAACACAACTCTTTTGGCGTCGTCATCAAGCACCACGAAGACATCCTCTTCTCTCTCGATGATGAGCTTCTTCCGGTCTCTCTTGCGTACGATTAGGGTCTCGCTCTCTTCATCGTCGTTGTAGAATACCTGTGCGAACTTATTCTCTTTGGTGTACTGGTAACCCCTTCTCGGTTCAGGCTTTGGGGTCACCTGTTTAGGTTCGGGTCTGGGTGCTATGGCTACAATAAGTATGACGATTGCAGTAAGCAATCCTCCGCCAAAGGAACACACCAAGACCGTGTAGAGTTCTTTAGGCATGCTGGCCTTCCTCTAGCCTGTTTATGATAGAACGGACACCATCGAACATGTAGTGGTACCAGTCTTGCTTGTACTCCGTTAGGATGGCTTCGATACCTTGAAGCTCTTCGATGACGGACATCTGTTCGTCTTGAGTGAAGACAGGGCCATACCAAGTGACAGCGTTGTCCTCTTGGATATAAATAGCCCCTAAGTCGCCCATCTCCCAATAGAAGAGCTCCGTGGGCTCTGTGCTTACTAGTGCATCAACTTTGACTATCTGATTGACGAGCTCGTCGTCGTGGTTGAGACCTAATCTCCAATAGTAGCCTGGCTTGTTCGGTAGCATCTGGAAACCTCTTTAGTGCTTCTGAATATACTGGTCGGAAGAAGTCATTCATTTCGAATAGCTCTTCCACTTCTTCTTTAGTGTACCAATGTACAATAGTTGGTTCCGCCTCAAGGAAGATACAGACCTTCTGCATGAAGGAGACATACTTACAAACATACCCATAAACCTTCAGTTCCATGGATACATTCCCTGCCTGTCTATCATTGCTTGTATCTTGTTGGGGATCGGTACCAGCATGGCAGTGCCTTCAAAAAGTTCTTGGGTAAGTTGGGACGTTTCTTCAGGTGACAGTCCGTCAATGAATGTTTGACCGGCTTCTACTCCTTGTTCTTCGATTATACGGGTTAGTCTTTCGAGAATGGTCATAGAGTCTCCTTAGGAATTAGGTGAGGGGCACGCAAGTGTTCGCCATTGTATGAACCAATGCGCGGCTAGAGATGGCTAGCTCCATCAACGACTAACGAGGTTCTGAGTTATCGGTTACTAGCTGGTGCCCCTGACCATGCTGGTTACGTTCCAGCGACGCAAGGGCCTCGAAGTAGGCTGACCGTCCGATTTTCGTTGGCGCGGTGGGATAGGTCCACCACGTTACCTACAAGAGATAAGGACCTCCAAAAGGGGAGACACCTCCGGGAGGTCCTTACTTATATTCCTTACCGTCTAGGCCCAGCCCAAACCAGTATTGGTGGATGGGAGGCCAGCTGTACATCCTGACATGACTCGAATTAGTTTGTCTCGGTAAGGTTCAGGCTCTGCTGAAAGGGTTCAGGACGAACTTCTTCAAGAAGAAAAGTCGTGCATGTCGATATGAATCGATGCGATGAGGACTTCCTGCGACCAATGGAAGGTCTTGGTCAAGTACTGCGACTTTCGTAATGTCTCCTGGTACCTGGTATATTATGTTATTAGGGTTCAATTGCAGGGTGAAGCACAGGGCTTCAATAATTCCTATCACCTGCGAGCTGGGGAAGTCACTTCCGATCTGTGCTGTTGCCTTATGCGGGAACAGTCGGAACGCTTCTGTTACGATGACGTCTTCCGGTCCTATCTCTCTGAGGATGTTGTTGACAGATTCAAAGCGCTCGGCCCAGTCAATCTCGCGACTGAAGTCGAGTACGAACTTGTCTGATCTATCTATGACGGTGATCCGGGATACTCCAGTAGTACGGCCAGGATCAAATGCTAGGATACGAATCATCGTTGCTCCTTGGGAGGCTCTCCAACTTGCGGGTCGTTGACTTATTAGAGTTCAGTCGTTGATGCCATGGGTTGGAAAGCCACCGAAGAAGTGGACTCTCGGACTTCTGATCGTGAGAGTCCACTTGTCTTCGCATCCGGTACAGCTAAGGGCTGTTGGATGTTACTTGCGGCTCAGGACACTCGCAACACCACCTTTGGCGGGCGTGGTGGCGACGGGGGCCTTCTCGGCAGGAACCACCGCTTGCGATGCGCCATTGGCTTTCGCAGCCCGTTTGGCCTCATTGCGGCGCTTCTGGTACGCGCGCATCTTCTCGTAGTTGTAGCGCTGCTCAAGCTTGATGCCAGCGCCTTCGAGAGCCTTCTGAACCGCGGCGAGCTTGTCGCCTGTAACATGGATCACGTAAGCCTTGCCTGCAGCACCTTCGGCTCGTGCACCCCCACCAGTCTTGCGGGGTTGGGCCTTCCAGGCATCCAGGTCAGCTTTCTTGAACATCAGGCGTCCGGACGTGTCGTCTGCCTTCAGTTCCTCAGTACGATGCAACGTCCGTACACGCTGCTCGCCCAGATTCAAATACAGAGCCGCCTCACGGATGTTCATCGGATCGGGGAATTGGATTTTGGAGATATCGATAGCCATTTCATTTACCTCTTTCATAGGATTAGATTGAACTTACTATACTTATTTTATTACAGAACACTCAAAAAGTCACGACCCAACTTGATTAGAAACAAATGTTATTTTCCAGGTTCCTCCTCGTCTTGTATGCCGAATGTTTGCTTGATTCGTTTGTACTCTGGATCCTTCGTATCGCTCTTCGACACTACATGAACGTGTTTCACAATCCAATATACCATATTCCAGAGTAGCTTCAGCCAGTACAACATGAACAACATGAGTACTACTAACGCTATGATAGCACTACCTATGACGATTTCCATTTATGCTCCAGGTCGATGTCCTTCTCCCGAGCTACCTTCTCCATTATGTCGATGAAGTAACTTAGTTCGGGCTTGGCCTTACGCTTCAGACTGTAGTGAACACGTAAGCGTCGGAAGAGGCGTATGTATTCTTCTGGATACGCCTCTGCCAGTGCACGACATTCTGTCCAGCTAACGACCCAGTCCCATGCGACAACAGGATTGATGACCAGGTAACGCGTCAGCTCATTCTGCAGGTTAGACAACTTCTCTCTTGCGAGAGGGCTAAACCTTGCAGTGCCCATCTTATTCAGGCCGTAGACGTGGAGGGCCCTGACACTGTACATGCATCGCTGAGCCCTGATGGGTTTCTCTTGATACGCTGCTGTGTTGAAGTACTCTTTCATCATAGACAACGTCTTCAGTACCCCCTCTGTAGTGTCCCATCGGAAGGAGTACCTAAGACGAAGCCAAGAGGGTGTGTATACGATGCAGAAAGTGTTGTGCTGTAGAGCTGCACCAGGCACTGCTGAATCTATTACGACTATCATAAACCAAAGACCCGAATAAGGTATGCGACAATTTGGGGCGTCCACGCAGACAGACAAATGCAAATACCTCCGATAACAAAAGTCAGCGCAAGTCGCATAGGCCCGTTCATCTTACCGCCCCGAACGCTGATCCGTTCTCTTGCTCGTGCGCATCCACGTCTTCCTTAGTCATCCATCTACTGTTGGTGAAGACGGCGTTGTCGGGAAACTTCTCAATCCAGGCAGGAGGTACATCGCCCCTGAGCCACAGGTTGTTCGTAGTGATTCGCCCACCCTCTTTGGTGACAATGTAGAATCGATGGCCGCCGTGACCTCGAGTACCGAGAATGTCTTTCTCTCCGTCACCACCGTCATGGTAGACTTCACCTTGTATGACGTAGCATGTAGCGCCCTTCTGCATGTCTTCGTAGATCTCACGCCAGAACTCGCACTTGAAACAGTTCTTGTCGTGAAGAAGGCGGGCGTTGTGTTCGGTACCGTACCATAGCTCAATGGGCTTGTCGCAATACTGACACTTGTTGTCGACTGTGAATCGGGACTTATTGTATAGCGTGATGTTGCCGCTGTCGTTCGTAATTTGGTAGTGAGTGTCGGTCATTGCTGCTACCATATACTTCTTACCAACAGTAAGTCTTGTGGGCACATTTGCGAACATAGGCTTGTCGTCGTTACAAGTAACGATAAAGGGTTCACATGCTCTGGTGATCATGAGTCCCTCCTGTAAAGCATGTAGCCCACAACTTGTCGGTCACGTTTGATGTAAACGTTGAGAGCGCCGTTCTCATATACCTCAATGGTACCCATCCCAATGTTTTCCATCTTCATCAGGGTGTTGTCCATATGCGCAAGTGCCTCCAATTGATCCTGCTCGATGAGCGGGAGGACTTCTGCTGCGCTAGCTGCTGCCTTACAGCGAACACCTTTGACACCTTCAGCCAACGCGGCTCGGTTGTCAGCTTGCCTTGGTGAGACTTCGTGGAATATAAACATCGTCAATTACTCCTTTTGAATTAGACATAGTTTGCGCAACGACTGCTAAGCCAACGTCGTGCGTTTGATAGAGAAGCTCTTTTACGAGCCTCAACTCTTCTTCTGAGGCATAGAAACAACACTTCGCCCTGCCGTCAGTTCGTCTGGGAGCCCGCTTATACTCACGCTCCCCGAACGCATCGAGTTCACTCTGGCTAATAAGGTGCTTCATAACCTGTGATCCCTCTTTGATCGGGACCATTGTCGTTTCGATCTGCTTATTGCGTACCATCATGCGTACGTACGCGGCAGACACTTGCAGCATGTTGGCTGCCTGGTAAATGTCGTATTGCTGTTCTTGTTTTGGTTTCTTCATTTGTCTCCTATCTGGGGTTGTAATCTCGAACTCGCCTGCCCATGCAGGTCGGACAATACCGTCTTGTGTTGTTAGTCGCTTTGATGCCAACCTCCCACCAGGGATTCACGTTCCAATATATCTTCGATATGTCGTAGTGAATCCCTAAGAAGTTAGCATACGCCAGGAACTTCGCGCCGTTACCGATCACCTTGCCCTTTACGAATATGCCGGGCTTGATTTCAATCGGTTCATCCAGAGGCTCCCAAATTGTGCTGCGGTGAACCTCTAGACGGTCGTACGGCGATTCGTAACAAAGCCCGACGTAATGCTGGGAGTGATAAATCTTCTCTCGAAGATGTATTATGTACACATGGCAATCAAAGTACGATTGTTTCATGGCTAACGAGAGCACAGGGCGAATTTGATGCAGCCTTCCATGTGGCCTGCAATCCATGAGCCGTCTTCGAACAACGTTACGTGTTGCAATATGAGAAGGATTGCCCCTGCAATAACGGCCAGTGTGATGATGGTCAGGAGTTTAGTGGTGGCCATGACTTCGCCTCTCTTTCTGCCCTTCTCGTCCACTTGGCCCACGCCTGATTAGCTTCGAAGAGGGCGTCGCTACCTGGTACGCAGTCTGCAGTGTAAGCAGGCCCGTCGGGGTATTCGATTTTGGTAACGGTTGGAGGTCCAACGTACACTGACAGGCCCATCACTTTGGATTCGCCGAAGTCATCGAGTTGGACTACTTCTGTGAATACCTCTGTAGGGTCGGTAGGCTGACCGTTGGTATGGTTGTCAGGCATAACGACAGTCACTGCTCTGGTTATCACTTTCATTGCTCGTCTCCTATCTATAGTATTGAACCGGTGTTTGTTTGACATTTGATGATACAATAATTATAACTGAAAACTAAGACTTTACAAGGATGATCTTTTTGGCAACTTTAGGACACCCGTCATGATTTGTAACTTTATTCTTGTTTGTTCTTGTATTCGTTAGTTACAGTTTCATTTTCAAAATCAAGATACAATCTAAAAAATCAAAAAAATGTAAGAATATCGCAATTTGAAAAAAAGAAAACGCAGTTATAATACAATAAGAAATGACAAGAATAAAATAAAGTTACAGTTCGTCACGGAGGAGATAACTACCCGGCGTTCCGCACTGATGACCCCCAAATGCCGGGGTTCCGGTTTTTCGCCCCCCCCCCAAAGGTCCCGGGACATTCGTCACGGGGTCAGGTGGGACGGGACTGATGACCCATTGCCGAGGCCGACGGGCCGAATGGCGCCTTGCCGGAACTCGCTACTGGGGGACCGGAATTGTGGGACGCACCAACGGACTGTGTAGACTACCGCTCGCCCTGTGCTTCGCACCATGCAACAAAAAACCGTCTGGCGGTTAGACCAGACGGCTGTGAAGGCGGTCTGCGTTATGCGGAATAGTGGGATCCTATCTCATCGCGGATGATGTCCTGACCTACGTAATACCAGACGACGGACTTGCGAACGCGCTTGCCACCGAAGCTGCGGTACTGCATCTTGAACTCACCCTCGTAACGGATAATGGTGCACGAATCCATGAGCGCCGGGTTCTTCTGATTAGGCACCAGCTCACAGATGGGAGCGAGCTCACGGATGCTGCCGGTGAACTCAAGCGTGCTCACGTACTCGGGGTGCGTTGCTGTTACGTACGCCGACTGCTCGTTGTGCGCGGCGACTGTCTTGCTTGCGAAATCGATTAGGGACTGCTTGTTCATCATATGTCTCCTTGGTTAGTATGCAATCATTATACATCCAGCGCCCGTTTTCGGCCCGGGGACATTCGTCACCGGTTTTCGGGTATCTTTGTCACTGGTGCCTCCCCAGCGCGTCTGGGGTATACTAGAATCATGAGCGGAGAAATTCCTGGGGGCCCCCCCTGCCTAGGTTTTTTGTTGCCCACGTGCAGGCAGGGGGGGCCCCCCGGGCTCCTGGCTACCGGCCATCGTATGTACATAGTATACCGCCGACCGGCCTTCTCGACACTGGGCCATCCGGCCCGGGGGGCAGGCAACAAAAAACCCCGTCCAGTGTGGACGAGGTCCTTGTGAACCTATTCTTCGTTCTGCTTGACCGCGTAGCAGTATGCGTCGAAGTCCTCCGCCAGTTCCTTGTAGTCTTGAAACTGGTCCCAGTACTCTTCGCCGTCTTGGTGCTCGGCCTCGGCAATGTACTCCATGGCCAGCTGGTGGTACTCTGCGGTGAACCTGACGTTCATCAACCAGGCTTTCATAGCCTTCCGGTGTCCCTTCAAGTCCATGTTCATGAGTTGCCTCCTGTGTTGAGGATCTGCCGTACCGCGGCTTTCGCGTCTTCGTACACAGCTTTGCACTCAGGGCAAGTGACTAGGCCTCCGTAGCCCGTTACTAGACCTCTCGTACAACACACTCCGTAGCCCTCCATCGTAATCTTGGATACGGGCGCCGTGTGGCTGTAGTGGACTTGTTTGCTAGCAAGGTCTGTTCTGCGCATCTTGTTCTCCTATCCTGTTCAGATTTGCGTGGCCGGGCTTCGAACCGGCCTGCCGCATTACCAGAGCACTTCCCCCCGCTCCGGTCGTCTGCGAGACTATTCAGTTTCAGCTGTCGCCTTCTTAGCGTACGCTCGTTGGAGAGTTCCTGCGAACTCAGCACCCTTGAGTGCCTTAGCGAAAGCGGCTTGCTCTTCTTCCGTCATGTACAAGACGAACTTGTTACGGCCGTCTTCGCGCCGGCTGTGAGCACCGGCTTCAGCGCGCCAGGCTTCAAAGACCTCTGCGTCGATCCAGTTCTTCTTGATCTTGGATTCGCCGATCGGCTCTTTGGTTACGGCCAGGTCGCCTTTGCTGATTGCTTTCCGGATGTAGTTCTCCGACAAACCACTCAGCACAACAGCTTGCTTGATTGATAAACGATTGGTGTCCATTTTGTCTCCTTATGAACGGTGATAATGTTTACCCTTCAAACCATTTGGTTCAAAGGCTCGGAAGAGTCTAGCTGATTCTATCCCGTGCCCGGGTTTTCAACGAGTAACTCGTTTCTGGTGTCTGCCGACATGCCGCTCCGGCTATCTTCCGCGCGGCCAGCCAGACTCTCTCGAGGCTTTGAACAGGTTTATTATTTAGTTGTAAAGGTGCGATCTAACTATACTACTATTATATAACATACACTGATTCACTGACCGTGACAAAGATCACATTTCTTCGGTGACGTTTGATCCGATCATATGATCATATATAAGGCGGTATATCCAACATCCCGGCGATGGATATACTACGTGACAAAGATCACCCTAAAGACGTGACAAAGATCACGGGCAGTCGAACGCGTGATCGGTTATTATTGATGTATAAGAAACGAACAGCCATTCACTGTTCGTAGGAGATTACAATGAACAGGAATACGTATAACAAAGTCTTGAACGTCAACCAAGTCGCTCAGCTGACCGGCCTCACCAAGCCTGCGATCTACAAAGCGATGAACAAAGGTGTGTTGCCGATGTTCGTGAACGGCCGTGGCTTAGTAGTCACCACACTCGAGTTCGTGATGAAGTGGCGCCTGAGCTAGTAACAACCGAATAGCCTATACGGCATAAGAGACGGAGAAGGCGGCTCCGTCTTTTTTGTTGAGGAGGGAGGCCGCCCGGCGGTGGTTGACTCCACAGGCGTCACGCTTCCTGGTGCGACGTAGGCAAGATGTCCTCGCAACGTTCGAACGCCTCGTGGTTGACGTGGGTTTTGGATGCCGCCCGCTGTCACTGTGGAAAATATATCGACCCGGTGAAATGCCCATACGGACAGTAAACTTAGTTCCATGTTCGTCAGAAGGGAAGGATTCTCTGGGTCAGTATGCTTATGAACAGCATGAACAGGGTTACAACAGGAATTCCGAGGTTCTCCCAGTCCTTTCGACAGACACAGATACCTCCGTAAAATAATGTGGGCACGAGCAACGCCACGTAAACATAATACATGGTCGGTCCCATAAGCGGCTCGCTTATCATGGTCGTATTCCAATCTTTTGTCGTTTGAGTTCCGCATAGAGTTCAGGTCTCTTCACAAGAGTATCAATCTCTATGGTTTCAATATCCACATTCTGCTTGTAGGCTTCTACAGCCATGTCAACGTGCCTTCTTGATACTTTGTCGATGACCAAGCCCGTCCGTAATCTTCCGCCCCTCTTTCTAATCAGGCTGAGGAGTTCGATGTGGGAGACCCTCGCAACCTTCATGATCTCCTTTGCAGTAGCGCCCTCATCATAGAGTTTTAGTGCCTCATCAGCATCCCCCTGTGCTCTGCCTTGACGCATATCAATTCCGCGGACAGCAAGTCCTTTGTAGATGACAGTAGCGCTTACCCCCACAGCCTGTTGGATGTCCACAACTCTCTCGCCTTTAGTGTACAAGTCGATTGCTCTATCCACCTTCTTCTCAGTGTCAGGACTTCTGCGTCGGGGAATACCTCGAAGTGCAAGCTCTCTGTAGATGCGGTTTAGTGGTACACCTGTTTTGATGTATATGTCCATCAAAGTCGCTGATGTGGAGTACATTCTAAGAGCTTCTTCGACTGCGGGCATGTTTCCAACATCCTTCTCTACAGACCTAGTTTGAATCCCGCGGGCGGACAACTCTTGATATAGGTTAGGAGCTGCCACTCCTGTACCGTTGTGAATGTCCTTCAAAGGTTCGCCTGCAGTATACATATCAACTGCTTCGTCCATGTTTCCCCGAGCGCGTCGTTTCAAAGGTACTCCCTGAGCATCTAGAATGTTGTAGAGAGTGTTGTTAGAGATGTTCCACTTCTTCAAGACGTCTCGTACGGTTCTCATAGCTAGATAGTCGCTACAGATGGCACTTAGCTCTGCTTGTGTATGAGTAGGTTCCTTGACAAGCTCGTAGCCACGCTCTGCTAAAAGCGTACGAATATGCTTAGCAGTGTAGCCAGTCTCTGCTACGATCTCTTTCATATCTCTTACTCCGCCTTCCCACATTTGATATACTATTTGGTGGTATACGTCCCTTGTTGCTGGAGCAGGGGTGGGTACAATGGTGTTGTCGTCGTCTTCCCAAGTGGTCATGAGGTCGTTTGACATATTGGTTTGTTCCTTTCTTATTCTTCTTGTATTATAATTCCTTTTGCAGAAATTGTCAAATTAGAAACTAAACTTATTTACCTTGCCTGTTGAGCTTTAGAGGGGGATAATTGATACATGGCTGAAAATATTTCCCGCTCGTGGGACCGACTACCTGATGAAGACGAAAAGTGGTACCACATCTTTGTCGACTACTATCTGCCATTGGGTAACAAACGGTCGGTCCGTAATGCTTTCGAGTTCTTCATTAGGGTCGAAGAACCTGCCAACTATCAGAACGTCGACCCCAACGATATTCGATATACTCCTGACCACTGGGGTGAGGAAGCAGAGAAGCATGAGTGGGCCAAGAGGGCGTTGGAGTACGACGAGTCTGTTGCCACAGACTTCTCCCAGTTGTATGTTACTACAGTTCTCAATTACTTACAAGCGAACGCACTGGGTGCGGCTAAGTCTTTGGTGGAAGCTTTGAAGAACGAGCGTACCAGAGTCCAAGCTGCGAACTCAATATTGAACCGTGCAGGTGTCCCTGAAGTATCTGAAGTCAATTTTAAAGCTGGGGTGGCGTTCACTGCTGATGACATGGCTGCTGCCCAAGAAGAACTTACTAAGTGGACACAAAGCAAGAATGGCTAAAGTGTTCACTGTCGTTTCCGTATTTTGTGGACAACTATGTCCAGATTTACGATGCGACGGCAGGTGCATGGATTCCGTTCAATCTCTGGCCTGAACAAATCAGAGTTGCGGAAGAGCTCGTTACCAACTTATTAGTCGTCATACTGAAAGCACGTCAGCTTGGACTGACTTGGCTTGTCCTCGCGTACATACTGTGGTTGATGTTGTTCCATCCTTCAGTCACAATACTGTTGTTCTCGAGGCGAGAGACTGAGGCAGTCCACCTTCTTGACAAACGCTTGAAAGGTATGTACCAGCACTTGCCTGAGTGGATGGAAGTGCGGACCGTTGTCTCAGATAGTGCACACATATGGGAGCTGAGTAATGGTTCAGTCGCGTACGCATTTCCAACTACGTCGGGCGACTCATACACAGCAACCTTAGCGTTTGTAGACGAGGCCGACCTGGTGCCAGACTTGGAGGACTTGATGTTAGCAGTCAAGCCTACAATTGATGGCGGCGGACACATGATTCTGCTGAGCAGGTCCAACAAGGAGACTCCGAACAGTCCCTTCAAGAAGCTGTACCTTGCAGCGAGAGCGAAGTTGAATAAATGGAAAGATGTGTTCCTGCCTTGGTACGCGAGGCCGTCGAGGACACGAGAATGGTACAAAGAACAAGAGAATGACTTCATGTCTCGCACAGGCAGTAAAGATGGTTTGTACGAGCAGTATCCTGAGACACCTGAAGAAGCTCTTGCGCCGATCTCTTTGAACAAACGTTTGCCGTTTGAATGGTTGAAAAGGTGCTACAGTGAACGTGTAGGAGTGAAGAGTGTAACCATACCGGGGCTGACGACCTACGTAGACCCAATCATTGGCCACTCCTACGTAATATCCGCTGACCCGGCTGAAGGCAACCCAACGTCAGACCCTTCTTCAGCCCACGTGTTCGACTCATTCTCTTTAGAAGAGGTCGGACTGATGACTGGTAAGGTTGAGCCTCTGATGTTTGCGGAGAGACTGTTGCTCTTGTCAGAGCTTTACAACGACGCAAGCATTATGGTAGAACGCAACAACCACGGACATGCTGTGATAGCAACAATCCGCGGAAAAGAAGAAGGAATGAAGGCGAACCTGTTGCTGAGGGGTCAAGACGGTAAGTATGGTTGGCAGACAACAGCTAAAAGCAAGGCGCACATGTACTCTGAAGGCGCTAAGTTATTCAAAGACGGAGTACCTACAATACATAGCAGCTCGACCTTCGCCCAACTAGCTAGCATAGAAGGTGCTACTCTAAAAGCACCTGAAGGCGAAGGCATGCACGACGACGAAGCAATAAGTTACATGTTAGGTTTGTTGGCAGGCTCAATGCCTCCAAAGCAGACATTTGGATTTACATATGCCAGTACTAATAGACACAGTTCCCGCGTTGAACGTCGTAGACGTCGCCATTCTGTCAGCAGTGTCTGAAGAAGAGTCTGCCTACCAACGTGGTATAATCACAGCACGAAAATACCACCAAGGTGAGCAGTCCGCTAAGGTCACAGACAGACTACGAGAGTTCTTACCCAGCATAGCGTTGGGTGAGGATTTTCGGTTGAATATCTGCCGCGTGATCATCTCAGCTATGACAGATAGAATGAGGGTGATTGGTTTCGACTCATCAGTCACTGACAAGATTGTGTGGGCCACTGAAGTGTTCGACAACAACAAAGGCCCTGTTGTAGAGCTCGACCTGTACGAAACCCTCCTTAGGGACGGCGAAGCATTTATTGTTGTTGATGTTGACCAAGAGTCGTTCGAGATATCCTGGCATGTAAACCAGCGCTTTACAGATCTTGATGTCGGTGGCGACGGAACAGGATGCAAGGCTTTCTACGAGAATGATGATCCCAACCAACGATTGCTTGCAGTGACAAAAGAATGGGTGGTGTTTGACGAGAAGGGTAGGATGATCCGCCTTCGCAACATTTATACAAGTGACTTGATTGTCAAACAACAGCACAACGGCTTTAGTTGGATACAAAGAGAAGAGCCCGTTGTATGGCGAGATGCTTTAGGTAACCCGTTAGGGGTTGCTGCGGTACATTTCTACAACAAAGGATTCAAGAGGGAAGCAGAAGACGCGTTCACTCTTCAGGATGCTATCAATAAGACATTCTTAGATATGCTAGCGTCTTCGGATCTGTCAGCCTTTCGTGTCTTCGTTGCTTTGGGGTGGTTGCCTACAATTGATGGCAAGGAACCCGCTGAAGACGGATCGAATTGGATGCCTATAGAGCCTGGCAGAATCATAGGCACAGACAGGCCTAAGTCTGAAGCCTCACTTGATGCGATTGAGCCCGTAGACCCCGAGATGATTATCAAAGCAGTACAGCAGTGCATCCTGTGGGCAAGTATGACTACGAATACTCCTGCTAGCAGGTTCATATCTACCAAGTTGATTGCTAGCGATGAAACACTCAAACAGCAAGAAGAGCCACTTGTTGCTAAGATTGACGGAGTCAAGACATTGACCGCATACTCTTGGCGACAAGTGATTCTCCTTACAGAGAGAATATGGAACGTGTTGATGACTGATAAGGTGGCAGAAGGAAAGATCAAACCCATTTGGTGCCACTCAGCGTCTGAAGAATCCCTAATGAGTAAACTCATCTCCAAGCAGAAGTTGGGCGTGCCTGACACCCAGCTGTGGCGTGAGATGGGATACGATGAACCAAAGATAGCAAAAATGCTTCAAGACAAAACAGAAGCTCAACAACGTGCATTGGCCTTTACTCAGGCAACAACGGCAGCACAAGATGGAGGTAGTGGTGACACTCAAAGTCAAACGGATCAAGAGATCGGCGCTTGAAGATCTCGGTGATGGATTCGACATCCTCACAGCGGAAGAAACAGTAGAAGCAGGGTTTACTCTTGCTGATGACGAAGTCATTGTAGTCGAGAAGCCCGAACCAGTGGAGCCTCCTGAAGGCGAAGCCGTTGACGTTACAGAACTGAAGGCGGCTTTGCATAAAGCAAACCAGGAGTCTGCAACCCGTCGCATTGCCTTGCGTGAGAACAAAGACAAGATCTCTGCGTTAGAATCCGAAAACGCAACACTGAAGTCGAACGAACAGGCACATAAGACGAAGGAAAAGAAGGATAAGGCCGCCGACCTCTTCAAAGCGCTTGTGACAGAGAAGAAGGTGGCGTTTATCACGGATGCTGCAGGCATCGATGCTCAAGAAGAAATTTTCGCGTCTGTTGATTGGACGCATGAGGTGACTAAAGAGATTTTGGCTCCTCTATTCGACGCACACACCCAGAAGAAGCCATACATCCTAAAGACTGCCGCGTTAGGCAGGACGGATGGAGGCACGCAAGGTTCTGGTAACACTGAAGGACTCGTCGATATAGATCTTGAAGAAGTTGCCCGCACATTTAATTTACCCGCGCCCAAAAAAGAAGGAGCTACATAAATTATGGCAACGTTGACGTTCACACCGCAGAAGGTGCGTTTGGCTAATACCCACAACGCACTTTCTCGCACACGTCCATTAGGCGGCACAGCCGGAGTCGGTGAAGCTGCTACGATGGACGCCCTAGGTAACTGGATCGTGCAAGCAGGGTCCGGTCGTACCTACGGAATTATCCTCGGCATTACTGACGGAAGACTCGAAGGTAATGTCGGCGACGATGCTGAAGTATTGATGGAAGGCATTGTTGCCGGTTACGATGTGGAACCAGGTGCTTTAGTGTCAGATGCTGGTGACGGGACACTGGAAGACTCTGGCGGCGGGCAGAACATTGGAGTAGGTTTGAACGACAGTCTGCTCTATATTCGGCCCGACTTACAATAGGCGAGGTGTATCATGCCTTTCGGTATCAATGATCTCAAAAACGTGATACGCATTCCCGTAAATTGGGACCTCGCGTATATGCGTCAGTTCCAGACCGCCAATGGCGAGACCTGGGACCGTGTTGTGGCCCGTTTAGGTGCTGCGTTATCGTTGTTCAACGCTTCGTTGACGCAGGGTCCGTGGGCCGACTATTTCCGAGTAACAACGGATACGGGAATAGAGTACGCTATTGGTTCTGGTAGTGGTGAGCTGCCTCCGATGCCTGAGCATAACCGCCCAGACTTGTTCGCTGGCGATTCGTCCGGACACATGATTCCTATGCGCGACTACGGTGGTGGTCTTGGTTGGACCTCACTGGCTCTTCGTCGTGCAACTTCTGGGAAGCTTGATCTGTCCATCCAGACTCTCATCGACCGTAGTCGCACTACGTGGGACAAACGAATGTTCGAACGTCTGTTCAAGTCGAACGTCGTCCGCGTGGGTGCTAGCGGTCTCTCAATGCCTTTTGCTGACGGCGGTGTTGCTGATCCTGACTACGTTCCAGCAAGTTGGGGTGGAGTTGATTTCACCTCAAGCCATAACCACTACTTCCGCTTTGCCGACTCCTCAGCAGGCAGGACAGCAGCGTTGAAGGCAATGGTCGACACTCTTCGTGAGCACGGCCTGACTTCACCCTACATTCTGACCATTCCGGAGACAGACACTGAAGCGTGGGCTGCGCAGACCGAGTTCACACCCCCTGCGAATGCAATTCTGACTACGCAAGGCCTCGAACGACGTGCAGTGAATGTGAATACTGACCTTTACACTGGTGTGTTCGAGACAGATCGTGGATGGGGTTTGATTATGCCCACACCCCGACTGCCTACTAAGTATGCTGGGATGTTCAAGCCGTTCGGTTTCAACAACGTCAACAACCCTCTAGTTGTACGTCATGAAGATGGCTTCCCTCTCGGTCTTACAATCGAGGGTCAGGTCATCATCTACCCGCTGCAAGAGGCCACAGCCATGTTCACGTTCGGCATTGGGGTCAATCAACGCCTGAACGGGTCTTTGACATTCTTCAATGCTTCGGGTGACTACGTAGATCCGGTAATTTCGTAGCCATGACATTCACATACGACCCCACTCTGTCGACAAACATCTCCTGGATACGTCTCCAAATTGGTGACTCCCAGGAGCATATAGGTGCTCGTCCGGGAGACAATAATTTTTCGGATGAGGAGATCACTGCAATACTGACTGGCGTAAGTAATGATGAAACCGCTACTATTGCCAACCTATTCCGTATTCTGTCGACAGAGTGGACTAAGCTTGCAGTGTCCTATACTATGGGCCCGCGTAAAGAAGATCTCTTCCGCATAGCCGAAGGATACGCGAAGTTAGCGGATCAGTGGAGCGACCTTGCAGGTATAGCATACATTTCCTTCTCCAGCGGAATGAAGAGGGCCGGCAGCAATGCTAACTCCGGCACTACTTAGGTCCATAAGACTCACCGCAGAGATGAGGTCACAACCAGTCACCGCAGGCGGAGTGCGTACAGCCCCTGTGCACTTGTTTGACTTGTTAGTGGCTCCCATCGACGCAGTTACTCCTGAGGTGTTGATTGGCTTTGCCCTACAGACGCCCTTTCAAGCTAAGCAAACATTTGCGTATACGAAAGACGCGATACAAGTAGGCATGCACCTATTTTTCAACGATACTCAGTACCCTGTCAAGGGAGTTGCTGCATATCCTGAAGACGATGGATATACTTTATACCACCTGATACTGGAGAACATAGTACAACAATGAGCACAGACCGAGCGACAGTCCGTAAACAGTTTGCAAAGCTGTTGCAAGACAACCTAGTAGGAACTGGGTTGCCTATGCAAGCTGTATACGACTATCAAGTAGGTGATTTTGAAGGAAAGTCTCCAGTACTGGTTGTGACAGGCTCAGGCACCAAAAGAGGCTCGACAGTAGTTTATGAACCTTCTATATTCTATTTGGATGTTCATTCGTTCGTACTTTACTCTGCTGAGCCTGTAACTGCCACTAACGACCCTGCTGCTGGCTCTGATGTGGTTATCAACCTCGTAGACACTCCCATCTTTGCTGTCGGGAATGTTGTTACGATTGAAGATGACTCGTACAGGGAGACTGCAGAAGTAACAGCCTCTGTATCTGGAGTCAGCATAACAGTTGGTACGTTAGCTCACAGTTATACCAAACCTAAGGTGTACATATGGACCGAGTCGCAGTCAGAAGACCTAATCGACTTGACCGAGAAAATAGTACATGACACAGCAGTCCAAGCCAACGAGGAAGATGTGTGGCTTGAAGTCGAAGAAGGCGACAGGAGTATTGTAGACGTAGTTGAGGTTGGTGGAAGCCCTTACAGACACGAGACCATTGAAGTGGTTATAACGACAGGAGATACCTAATGCCCACTGTTGGTATACATGTAAAGGGCGACTCCAAGCTAGTACGCAAAGGTCTGGAGGACTTAGGCGCAGCCATTCCCAAAGTGGGTGCGTACCAAATATACCGCACGTTACAAAAAGCCAAAGTACGATTGAAGAAGCCAGGCAAAAAAGTCGTTTACCCTATCAACTGGGATAACCCCAGGCAGAAGATAAAGGTAATCATTATGCTGAAGAAGGACAACAACCTCCCTTATCGAAGACAAGGTGACTACCAACAAGGCTTCAAGATAATCAAGGCTCCAAACGGATATGACCTAGTGAACGACTTGGAGAAAGCGTCATTCATCGGAGGTGACGCTGAAGGCCAAGGACAGTCAAAGATATTTAGAGGACGTTACCCCATTGTAAGACAAGTAATTGATGAGGAGTTTGCAAAGCTTCCTTCAGCAGTGGTAGAGCATCTAATTCGAACAGCTAAGGACAAAGGACTAAATGCTGCCTCCAGATGATGACATCAGATTGGCAATACTGAATACGACTCCAATATGTGAATGGAGCTATCCTAGGATCCTTGTGGGCATACCTTTGGAGAGGTCGATAAGCTATGCTGATAAAGTGTTCTTTCAGTTTATGAGCATAGCCCAGCAAGGACCTGCGTTCGTTCCTGAACACTATGGTCGCATTGATCTTGTCCGAAACATGTTCGTAAAAGAACTGTTACTTAGCCGATACACTCATTTACTCATGCTGGACATCGACCACGTACACCCTCGTGACATCATACAGAGACTTGCTAGATGGGTTATTCTTGACCCCGGTATAAAAGTCGTAAGCGGCCTGAACTTCCGAAGAGGAAAGCCCTTCGACCCAGTGTGCGGCGATTACAACGGAAGCAAGCACAGGCAGACAATGACCAGCTGGGAAGAGGGATTGGTGCGCAAGGACGAGACAGGAGCCGCCTCACTGTTGGTACATCGAAGTGTATTCGAGGAGATGGAACCTCCATGGTTCTTCAACATCTACGATGAGGTGTGGGAGAACAGTTACCCGGGAGAGGACATCGGGTTCAGCAGGAAGTGCGCAGAACTCAATATTTCGATGTACGTTGATACTACAACGTCTTCGCCTCACTGCATCGAAAGTACAGTAACTGAAGAGACGTATCGAAGATACGTACAAACACATCCATGGGAGTTCGAGAATGAAGTTTCACCATCTGTATAACTCTCGCGCGGGCGAAACCTGTGTTATCATAGGCAACGGACCTAGTCTAAGAGACGTGCCCGACTCTTGGCTAGATCTGTATCCTACATTCGGTGCAAATAGGATCTACCTAAAATACCCCAAACCAACATACTATGTAGCTGTGAACCCGTTAGTCATCGAACAGTGCAAGGGTGAGATTACCTTTGTAGTACAATCCGACAAGAAGTTCATTCGAGAGAACACCGGCTTCGACATGGAGTATGAACTACACTCTGTGAACGTACCTATGTTTTCCTACAACCCTTGTGACTGGCTATACGAAGGGTACACAGTAACATTCGCTTCATTAGTTCTCGCTTTCTTCATGGGCTTCGATACAGCTTTGTTAGTGGGCGTAGATCACAGATTCAAATATGATGTAGAGCCTAACGAAGAGACGACACTCACGGGAGAAGACCCAAACCACTTTGACCCGTCCTATTTCAAAGGTATGAGATGGAACGCACCCGACCTTGAACAGTCAGAGTGGGCCTACAAGTTAGCTAAAGAAGCCTACGAGAATAATGGACGGCAGATAATCAACCTCACACCCAATAGTGCGCTGGACGTATTCCATAAGGCGGAGCCAGAATGGGTACCGTAACAGCGATAGTCTCTGCATACCATGCAATAAAGTACCTGGAAGGTCGGATTGACAATCTGCTGTCACAGAATCCCATACCGCAAGTAGTAGTAGTTGCGCAGGCTGGAAGTATGGAGTGTAGCATAGCTGGGGATTGGCCTGTCACACTATTACAGACTGCAGGCATACCGACCATCTACCAAGCGTGGAACGAAGCAATCAAAGAAGCTAGGAATGACTACATAGTAGTTGCCAACTCAGACGACAGGTTCTATCCGGGTGCTTTAGAAGTGTTAGCGGATGACCTTGATGCCAACCCCCACTTCGCCCTGTGCTATGCCGATTGCGACGTAGTCCATTCAATTGGTGGTGACCCCGTAAATAGGTATCAATGGGCTGAAGGAGGCTTTGAAGAACTTTTGGAAGTGTGCTTCGTGGGTCCGATGCCGATGTGGCGTAGGAGCTTACACTACACATACGGATACTTCGACGAAGCAATGAAATCGGCAGGTGACTATGAGTTCTGGTTACGGATAACGAAACAAGGCGAGCGATTGCATCATATCAAGCGTTCAGTGGGTGCGTATCTTGCCAGACGAGATAGTGCGGAGCGACGAGAGCCTCTCAGAACAATCTGGGAGACCGCAAGAGCTCGAAGCCGTTACGCAATAGCATTATAAGGAGAGCATAATGACAACAAACAAGAAACAGTTAGCGGTAGGCTTGAAGCGTGCAGTCCTATTTCAACTGGATGCGAACGGCTACCCTCTTGCTGTTGGGACACAGGCGTATGAAGGTGTTGAAATCATCGGACCTAAAGCGTATACGCTGACGGTACCAGAGTCACGCAAGATTTCGCACATTGGTAATGACCGCGTCCTTGCAATCGATTACTTGCCCCCAACAGAAGGTGTGTCAGGTGAGTTGAGGGTAGGTTCCAACGATATCGAGGCTAAGGCACTCGTGTCGGCAGTAAGTGTATTCCCTATTGGAGATGGCGACGCAATGCCATGGGGTACAGACCAACAAGGCTTTGAAGAGGACGTGGCTTTGCTCCTGTTCCAGCAGTCTCTCGACGCTATCACCAAGTCTCGACGCTGGAAGTACTACTTGATGCCTAAGGCTCGTGTGGTCCCTTCTCCTGCAAGCATGGATGAGAATGCAGCAGAAGACCGCTACACAGTTGCACCTAACCCGACAGCATTCCATTTGTGGGGTACTGCGTTGGATGTTGGAACAGAAGGCGTAACTGAAATGGCGTTTGCAGAAGGGATGGCTGTTGCTCGTCCTAACATCGTAGCGTTCAAAGCGGATGGGTCGACGTCATCCTTCTTGCTGCCGGTAGGCAAGCCAGCCAAAAGTGTGTCGAGCATTGTAGTCTGGGTCAACGGTGTTCTGCAGACCGGAACTGAGTTGGGTACTGTAACAACAACTGAGATTCCGTTTGATGTGTTGCCTGATGCGGACGACATTGTTGTGGTGTATTACGAATATTAGTCTTTAGGAAGGCGTGATGCCATGCCGTACGAATTACAAAGTGAAGAAGTAATAGTTTGTGAAGAGACGTTGACCGTCTCACAAGCCAGCAACATAATGGAGCTCGATCGCTCCGAGTTAGTCACAGCTGCATCTGAGAACGTGTCAGATATGCCGCCAGAGGGGGCAAGAGAGAGATATGAACAGTATGTTCGAACTCTCTTGTACCCTTCTCTGGCGGCATGTACCTCAGGCAGCATGCCTACTGTGGATGAGTTCCTATATACAACACCATCTGTTGAAACAAAGAGATGGGTTCAGAAAGCAAAAAAGCTAAACCCTAGATGGTTTACATTTGTCTCTGACGACGGCGTAGAGGAAGACATCGAAAAAAAAGAGCTATCGCTGACGGACTCTACGCCCGTCTAGCGGAGTTGGTGAATTTAGGAGACAGTGACTCAGGCCTGCCCGATACAGTAGACTTGAGTCAGGAAGTCATAAATAGATATTATCCTTTGTGGCTTTGGTGGTGGGCAACAGACAGGAAATTCCTACCTTCACAACTTATGGCCGAGCCCTATGAACCCTTCTCAGTCATTCTAGAACTAGACAGCTATTACTACAGAGTAAGCGAGCAACTAAAGAAGGAGCCTGCTGAAGATGGCGAATGACAAAGGCAGAATCAAGATAGGGATTGAGCTCGACGAGAGGGAGGCGAAAGAAGTCCGCGACGGGCTTTCTTCTGTTGCCAACGCATCAAAGAGGTTGGAGAGCGGAGCAGGCAAGAGTAGAATTCCTGCGGAGTTACAGCAAGTCCAGAAGATGGTTGAGTCTGTCGACAAGGCATACCAACATCTTGGGGAGCAGGTAAAAAAGGCGACCACCCCCGAAGACTTCAATTCTATCAAACGGCAACTCAAGGATGTAAAAGACGAAGTCAACTTCACGACCCGCTCTTTCTCCTTGCAGGGAAGGGCTTTGAGGGCGGAAGCTGCAGCAATCACCGACGACTTTGCTAAAGCGAGAGTCGCGTATCTAAAGAACATTTCTGGCCAGTTGGGCCAGTTTTCCGGTCTAGCATTGGGGGCAGGGGTGGGTATAGTTGGTGGGATCTTCGCTGCGGCTAGCAAGCACGTCAAGGACGCAAAGGCAGCGACCGCAGCAGACAGGGAGTGGCAGCAAGCACAGGATGACCTTGCTCATTCCGGCCAACAAGTCAGTGAGGTGTTTGTAAAGGAAGCCTTACCTCTTTTGAAGGAAGCAGCTACCCTTGCAGGTAAGGCGGCAGGGTTCGTGCAAGAACATCCTGACATCGTCCGAGCAGCACTGAACACAGGTATTGTTCTGGCATCTCTCGGAGCTGTTGGGCTTGCAGTATCAAAGGGGATAAAGATCTATGCAGACATACAGGCCATTGCACTAGGCACACAACAACTCGCAGCAGCCAAACTACAAGACATAGCCGCCGACAAACAGCTTGCAGCAGCTCAGCTCAGGGCAGCAGGAGCTGAGGTTAGTTTGCCTTCATCAACACCTCTTATAACAAAAACTGCCGCAGGTGGTGGCATTGCTTCATTGCTCGTTGATGCGACTGTTGCATTGGCTGCCTTTACTGGAGGGTTACTAGTGGGGGACAAAATCTTTGATCGCCTACAGCAGCACGACCAGAAGTTTGCTGACTACATTACTACGTTCAAGCAGGCTCTCGCGCTTGATGCAAAGGGGCTAGGAGACATCTTTGCAGGTAAGCAACTAAAGATATTAGGGCAGCCAGTAGGACAGCCCATTGACCCGAAGCTGGGAGAGAAGTGGTTTGACAAGGTAAGAGATGCACTGTTCGAAGTCAAGAAGGCAAGTGATGAGGCAGGGGCAAGTTTGTCTGTTGTGAACTCCAAGAACTTCGATCAGATACTCAAGGCGTACTCTGACTACAAGACAGCTGATCTTGAGTTGGTCAGACAGCATTATGCTGACAGGCAGAAAATTGTTGCGGGGGCTCTCAAAGACGAACTCGCTGCTAACGAGAAGTATGCAAGCGACGTGAAGAGCGCCCAGAGGCAAGAATCAAAGGATCTTGCCGCAGCTGCTAGCGCCTACAACAAAGCAGACCAGCAGTCCGACAAGAAGTATGCAGAAGACCGTAGGAAAATTCTTGAAGACGCCAATACGGATGTCTTGAAGATTGAAGAAGACCTCCAAGAGAAGTTGCGCACACTCCGTCTCGAGTACAATGAGCGTGAGGTTGATTCCTTGGCTGCTCGCGATGCTGTTAGCCTCATCAAGAACAGGCAGAAGTACCTAAAGGACCAGTTCGAAGCACAACGAACTGCTAACAAGGAGATTGCTGATCGCAGGGCAGACATAGGTAAACGCCTTGCTGATCTGCAGCAGAGTTACGAGGAAGAGAAAGCACAGCGCCTTGCTGACTACAAAGAGCGCGTAGCGGAGATACAGGCTAATGCTAAGGAACAGCTTGACAACCTACGTGAGAAGCACAACGAAGAAATCAAGGAAATTAGGCGTGCTCGTGATGAGCGCCTGAAAGAGTTAGATGTACAGCTCAAGGCTGAGCGAGAGAGAAGGCGCACCGCGTTGATTGCACAAATCACAGAGCTTGATGCGTACTTGCTTGGTACTAAGAAACTGACAGAGCAGCGCCATGCTGAAATGATTACAGAGCTCGATGCTTGGCTAACTGCAATGAGGACGAAGTTCCAAAATCTTCCAGTCCCAGCAACTGCGAGCAATGCTTTTGGTGGATATGCAGGTTACGGCTTACACATGCTGGGAGATTCTCCTTCGGGGGGCAAGGGGCCGGAAGAATTTGTTATGACAGGGTCTACAGTCAAAACGGCCGAAAGGCTTGTGGGACGACGACTGTCACAACAGGCCATACTTGCTAAGATGATGGCAGGAGGTAGTGGTGGACAAACCATCACGCTGAATGACCATCGTTACTTCAATAGTAGAATCTCTGCTCAAGACAGACGAGAGATTCGAGAAGAGACTCAACAAATGATAATTGATTTGGTGGCGCGATGATATACGAATACAAAATGGGTACTTCACAAGCGAGCCTATCGCTTCTATCTGATTTGGGCATTCCTGCCCCTCATCACAATTTTGTCCCGAGCTCGTCTGAACGTGTTTTAGGGAATGGTGCCACTCGTGCGGTGGGGTGGCCAGAAGATGAGTGGTATTGGGGTTTTCTTTCAGGCTCGCAAAGAGCAACACTGAGGATCTACGTTCCGGAGAGAGGCGCCCACATCTTTATTCGTGACTTGCTTGACGACGGCCTCACTTGGCAGGACTTCGAAGTAGAGGCTGAGTGGATGAAGCAAGAAGACAGGGCTACTGGTCGCCGTCTTGGCTTCTCCCTCAAATTCAAAGCAATGGAATATCTCTCTGAACTGCCATGACATACTCAACTGTAAGAGCAACAACCTCCCCTGAGTTAGCATACATAAGGCGCGCAGGGCAATGGAGCAGGTTATTCATGGCCTTCCTCAAACCCCCTGTGATATACTCAGCACGCCTGGCGTCTCTGCCTTCGTCGTTCGATAGGGTGATTCAGATAGCCTTCACAAGCGGTTCTGGTACGCTCGCTAACGTCTATCCAGGTATGTCTCTTTACGTCGGGTCTACTGCGGGGGCGTATGACCTTGGGGTTGCAAGGATACGTAAGGACTCAATTGCAGGCACGTTCTACATTGGTGAAGAGAGTGACATAACCTGGCAAGCCAGCTGTTACTTGACTGTAGTAGCTGAGTTCGATATTTGGGCTAAACACATTGTTACGGTTAGTGACACGCTGTTTTATATGGACTGTGACATTGCCTATACGAACCAGAACTCCGTCTTTGATCCCATACCCATTATGGGTGGTCATAGAGTCTTGAAGCTCACAGGCTCCAGCATCAACACAGTTTTCAATTTCAGTAATAGCTATGTGATTGACTCAACTATATCAAGTTACTCCTGCTCTTGTCCAACGGCGTCCGGCAGCAGTGGTATGTCTACGTCGACGCCTACAATAACATTCAACACAGCAGGATGGCACCCAGTCTACCTAACAGTTACTGCAGCTAACGGCAAGAGCTTCAGAGGAGTTCGCTACGTTTATGTTTACTCAAAAACCTCTATGCCATCTACCGTTTTCCAACTCGGGAATTGTGTTGTGGACTACGAAGTTGGAGGATGGTCGTTCGATGCCACAATGCAGTGGGATATCAACCTCGCTGACGTACCCGAACGTGCCCTGTGCATTCTATTTGCTGAAGATTTCTATGGAGACACAAACATATCAATCGGGCAGTTGGCCGGATGTGAAAACATTATATGCGTTGGGAAGATCGCCGAAGAGCAAATCACTATTGACCCTGAAGTAAGTGAAGTTACGATACGAGTCCAGGGCATGCACTATTGGATGCAGAAAGTGTTCGCATTCCCAACAGGAGTAATTCAAACAACCGCCACTCCAATCAATTGGGCTGAGATGATGGCTCCTACTGTTGACAAAGTAGCGTTCCGTCTTTTACATTGGGGTTCTACAGTAACTCAAGTTATGGATGTGTACTTGACTGGATACCTACGTCTTGCGAGTGAGCTTATTTCGCCTGCTTCCAATCTATGGGCTCAGCTGCAGGAACTAGCCTTTGCTACGATTATGGCTCGCCCAGGAGTTGACAGGTTTGGTAGGATGTTCATCGAAGTAGAACCACAAATAGTCCCCGTTGCAAACAGGACTTGGGCTACGGTCATGACCATCACGAAAGAAGACTGGACAGGAGCAATCAACGTAGCACGTAATGTGGTCTCTGAAACTGGCATGATCGATTTATCTGGTGTTGTTGTAAACAGTGACGCTAGCGGTAATGCATTCTTCTCACTTTCCCCTGGGCACGTCTTCAAGCACTACGGCGTTCCAGAAATCGTTGACAGAACCCTACTCTCGAACCAGTCTCTCTCTAATCAACAAGCCGGCATGTTGTTGGGTTGGAGGAACAATCCGTATCCGTCTACTGAGGGGAAGCTAGCTGAAAACAATCGTATGATTGATTGCTTCCCCAGACAGCGTGTTGCCTGGACTGTGAATACTGTGGATTCACCAAGAGGATTCAGCCTCAGTGGATACTTCATACCACGTAGAGTAGAGCTAACATGGGATATATCGTGTGGTCTCCTAGAGACTTCTCTAAGCCTTGAACTCGAGAGCGTCGAACAGATTTCGTCCAACGGAGACGTTCCCGGTAGTGGTGATGTTAGTACTCCACCCCCTGCACCAGACTTTCCTCCACTCTCGGATTTCGGAATATTGCTACCTATTGATACGGTATTTAGCCCAGAGGGGTTAGCAAAGATTATTGGGCATGATACAGCAGCGGGTGTATTCTATTCTTTAGACTTCAATGCAGATAGTCCAACATATTTGTCTATGAATTCAGGCCTGGGTGTGGGTCAAGGCCCTCAAGTAAACTGGGTGGGAGTATGCCCCAATGGGGCAGTGTACGTATCATTGATACGACTGCAAGACCCCGACCCTGGCTCATTTATTGCACGTGCTCCAGCACTTGGGCAACCCTTTACAGTATTCCTCGGACCCCCCAGTACAACTACAGAGAGCATCCGAGCTATTGCAATCAACCCAACTGTTCCAGAACAAATTGGATTTGTCACGGGTGAAAGAGATGCACCAACATGGACATTCCATGTTGGGAATTATGCTTCATACAATAATGGAGCGAACTTAGTATTTGTCAATGGTCTTAAGGCTATTTCATTCGGCAATAACGCTTGGCTTGCAACAAGGAATGATGTCTTCATCAAAGTCAATGCGGCGGGAACCTCTGTTATTTCTTCTGGGTCTTTGGTGGGTGCAACTCCAAACCATATGCGAGCAGGCACAGCCACAGGAGATGTATTTTGTGCCGGGAGTAGCACTGACCACTATGTGAAAATTACCAACAATGGGGCATCCATAACCACTTTGAATACTGGCAACGGAATAGTCATTGTTCAGACCTCTTCTGGTATTGATTACTGGGTAGCAGACTGCGACTCAACAGGCAGGTACCAAATGATGCACGGGTTAGGAACCGTCAAGGCCAAGTCTAGTGACTTCGGTGTAACCATCGCCACAATACCAGCTTTGCCGACTGCTTTCCAATGGGCGTTTGCCTATGCTGGGATGATGGGAAGTCTGCCTTCATTCATTGCGGCAGGTGCAGTAATTCGTTATACTCCTGACTTTGGTATCACCTGGGCTGAGAAAACCACACCAAGTCTGACATCTCTCAATCCTTTCCCTAATATCAACATAATTCGCGCAGTAGGATTAGGCATCTATGGCAATCCGTAAGTCCATCTTACAGGCAAGCCAGGAACTACAGAAGAAGATTGACCGAGCTGGTCAGTACTACTTTGACCGTCAACCTGCCACTTTAGGGAATTATAGTAGGGTAGTTGCAGTCCCTAACACAGAGAGTATGGTCTACGTACGGCTGGAAAACGGTCAAGTCGTTGAAGTATTCAATAACGTTGCTCCGAACATTCCTGACTGGAAGGTGTACGTAGGCAAAGACAAATCGCAGCCATTCTTATTTAGGGTATTGGAAGTTCGATGGGTTTATAACGTCGTGCAGACGATTGCGTACGTACTTTTCCATCACAAGCAACATGAATACCCCAATCCCGACACAGTGTGGATACAGCGTGACCAGTTCATGCCGTTGTTGGTTCTTCCTGCTGGAGGCTTTACTGTTAGACTGTTTGGGGACATGGTTCCTACATTCCCAAACCCCATTCACGTGCCTAATGAAGCAATATTGGACTTGAGCACATATATAAACAGTACCGGTGCAAATTATGTATTGATGGAAATAGATATGGCGGGGGTAATCAACTATATAGTAGGTGACGATTATGGTGACATCGCAACACTGCGTCTAACTGCTCCATTTCCCCCACTCACCGAAGGTAACATACCAGTTGCAACAATAGAGTTCTTTGCCGGACAAACTGCGATTAGGAGAGACAGCACAGAGCGTAACATCATTGATATGAGGTCATTTACCTCATCAATCCCCATAACCACTGGAACAGCCATCAACACTTCTGATGCAGACACCCCTAATGATGCTGACCTGTTTGGGTTCTGGGATGTTGTGGATTTGGCATTGAAGAATATCACATGGGGAGGTATTCTTACTATTCTGGATACACTTTATTCAGCGTTAGGTCATACCCATACATCTACTCATGCTTATCTTGTAATGGTTCCAGGAGTGACCTCACCTCCCGTTCCTGTTGAAACCCCAGATGGATCTGACTGGGTTTACTACATTGCTTAGGAGAAAATTATGGCAGGCGAATCTCAATTCCAAAATATCAAGACCCCTTATCTGACAGTGGCAGAACAAGCCAGTGAGCCAGACACACCAGATGCAGGACATCAAAGGCTATTCATTGATGATGCAGACCACCACCTGAAGCGCATCGATGAAAGTGATGTCGTTGTTGACATTGAAGGTGAGGCTGGCTTTACTCCATCTCACTTTGTTCTCCCAACTCTTGCCCCTGATAGCAACACCAGTTTTGCAGGACTGAGTGAAGTGGATGCAGCAGGTCTTGTGAGATGGTCATCAGGAACAGTGAATAATAAATTGGTTTGGAATATCAATCTACCTGCCGGAACATATAGTGTTTTCATGGTGCACAGCAAGGCTAACAATCGAGGCAAATACCATTTTATTTTTGATGGCAGCGATTTGGGGAATATTGATGGGTATGATGCAAGCGGTTCAGGTGTTTTTACTTATTCATCTTTGACGGGACTTACTGTGGCGGGTGGCTCTCCTGTTGTGGTTGAAATGAAAATGAGCGATAAGAACGCTTCTTCTTCTGGTTATTACGGGGTTGTGTATCAGCTAGTTCTTGTAAGGACTGGGGCATAAATGACAACTCATCCATATACTCGTTTATTCCCAAGTATGTCTACCGCCCCAAGTGTCACAGATGACAGTAACGCTGGCTATGAAGTTGGTGATGTTTGGATCGATGGTGTTGGCGGGGTTGCTTATCAGGCAGTAGATGTTACTCCGGGCGCAGCGGTGTGGACATCCGGAGTTGGAGCAGTAGATAGTGTCAATGGACATACAGGCGTGGTGGTGCTAGACCCCGATGACCTGGATGATTCGGCCACCATCAATAAATTTATCACCGATGCTGAATTGATAAAGCTGGCAGGCATTGAAGCAGGTGCTGAGGTAAACGACCCTCCTTATAATCTGCTGGCCGAGATTAGCGCCCTGACAGATGTAACTGCCCAGCTTGCTGACAGACTCTTGATTATTCAGGATAGCTCAGGGACACTGAAAACTTTCCTCTTCGATGAAATTGTGGGTTTGATTGACTCAGGCATCGCCAGTGCGAGCGCATTGATAATCCACGATAGTGCTTATGATGCAAGTGGTAACCTCAATTATCCTTCTGCAACTAGAGGCTGGACATACTATGTCAGTGTAGCTGGAAAGGTTGGCGGTTCTTCTGGAAGGAATGTATATGTTGGAGATGTGTTCTTTGCCATTCAATCTAATTCAGGTGGAAGTGAAGCTGCTGTAGGTAGTGCTTGGGCTACAGTGTTGGGAGCCGCGCATCTTGCCGCGCTTGCAATGCCTCTTAGTTATTTAGATACGGATGGGGCACTGGCCGCGAATAGCGATGTCAAGATAGCCAGTCAGAAGGCAACCAAGACTTATGTGGACAATGCAGTTACAGGCTTGTTTGATTTCAAGGGTACAACGGATTGTTCGGCGAATCCCAATTATCCATCGGCTCTAAAGAGTGATGCTTACGTTGTTTCGGTGGCCGGCAAGATAGGTGGCGCAAGTGGGAAATCTGTAGGCGTTGGTGACTGGTATGTAGCTACAGCCGACAATGCTGGGGGCACAGAGGCTAGCGTTGGGACAAGCTGGACCGTCTTTGAGAACAACATCAGGACTACCGATGATGTGATTGAAGGTGCAACGAATAAATATATCACTGCTGCAAATTTGTGGGCGGTCGCCACTGGTCTAACTGCCACAACTCCAGTCGATGGTGACTATTTCTTCTACATCAGGACCGCTTCTGGTGACTTGAGAAAAGTTACCATGAGCAGCTTCAGGGACAGCTATCTGCGAACTAACCTGGATACAATTTATGCTCTCACTGCGAAGGGAGTAACCAATGGTGACAGTCACGACCATAACGGAGGAGATGGTGCTCAAATTAGTTTCTTGAATTTATCCAATTCATTCAACGATGGTGAAGGCAACCCCGCAGACGTTGGAACCGCAGCCGACGGAACGAGCAACTATGGCGCTCGTCGCGACCATGTACACGCCACAGCCAATGGCAGCGCGGTGCTCGGTGCAGACTACCAAATCACAGCATCTGATGGAACCTATGCAGATACGGGCTTATCCATCACCCTGCCGAGCGCAGGGACATACCTAATCACGGGCACAGTTCGAGGTGCAATTCAGGGCACAACTGCAAATGCCTTCATCGTGGCAAAACTCTACAATTCCACGGACAGCGCCGACATATCCAACTCAGAGACCCTGGTAATTTTCCAGGCAACCGCAAATACCCTCGCGCAAAACAGCGTGGCAATGACAGCCTTGGTTACAGTCGCGGCCAGCAAGACAATTAAGTTATACGCATTCCGTTCAGGCGGAGGGACATATGCCTTTTCGCACATTTCGAGTAATTCCAACGGGCGAACTCGCTTGCAATATGAAAAGATAGGATGATATGGCTTTTGGTTGGCTAGCCGCTGCGGGAAAAACATTTCAATAAACATCATCCGCATCGGTGGTGATGCAGCAGATTCCAATACAGGCTCAGTCAGCATTTGGGCTTGCTGGCTTGATACCGCAGAAATGTAAAGGATGAATACTATTATTTATGAAACCAATCTGGAGAACTTTATTAGTGGAAGACAATGAACACGATGCCTTCTTGATTATAGATGCTCTCATAAGAAGTGACGGAGTGGAGCACGATGTTACCCAAGTGAACGACATGGAAGGGCTTGTGACTGCATTCGAGAACAAGTACTTCGACCTTATCATCTCCGACTACCACATGCCTAAGTTGAAGTTCACCGACGTAATCAAGGCAATTGACTACTACGGAATCAAGGAAATACCTTTGATGATAGTGTCAGGAACGATTACGCAGGCTGATGCATCCGACATGCTTGGTCTCAAAACAGCTTACATGTATATAAGTAAGAACGAGTTGTGGTTACTCGGTCCATATGTCAAGCAGGTTATGAAGACTGAGGAGAATCAGTTTCAAATCATCCAAGCGTTCATTTATGCGCTTGAATATCGGGACATCAATACTCGCGAACACAGCGGAAGAGTTGTCGACCTCACTCTCGAACTTGCAGCGAAAGCAGGCGTCAGAGAAAGTCTCTACAGGGACCTTCGAATCAGTGCTCTACTTCACGACATCGGAAAGATAGGAGTGTCAGACCTCATACTCATGAAGAAAGGAATGTTGTTGGATGAAGAGTTCGAGGCCATGAAGTTGCACTGTGAGTTTGGTTACAAGTTGCTGTCATCAATTCCCCAACTCAAGAAGTATTCTACCATTGCCTATTGTCACCACGAACGGTGGAATGGTACAGGATATCCAAGAGGCCTAATGGGGACAGACATCCCCATCTTCGCTAGAGTATTTTCGGTGATAGATGTATACGATGCTTTGGTGAGTGACCGGCCCTACAGAGTAGGATGGCCTGTGCAGAAGGCTATAGACTACATAAAAGGAGAGAAAGGGCATTCCTTTGACCCTGACATAGTCGATGCCTTTATCAGTATGATGAAAGAGCGAGATGAACACTAACGTACCTATAACCATGTTGCAGTTCATCTTCGGGGTTGTCATAGCAATCATACCGCAAATCTTCCTGCTCATAAAAGCATTCAGGGACAACAAACTGCAGAAAGAGATTGAGAATCTAAAAGCGCAACTGCAAAAACCTCTTACAGACGCGCAGGCCCAAAGTGCCATGGGAGATGCTTTAGAAAAGCTCGGTGCTGCTTACGACAGAGCGCAAGAGACCATCAAATCACAGGACAGCGAGCTTGCAGGTCTTCGTCCATTGGTGTTCGACGTTGCTGTAGCAAAGCAAGAAGCAACCCAATGCGAACTAAACAAGGAAGACTGGAAGGCACACGCGGGCAGACTTGAAACACAGCTCATTGAACACAGAATTGTGCCTGTGCCTTTCGTAAGGCTGTCTGCTGAGGACAGCGAGAAGATGAAGGCCATCACTAGAGAACAAGTAGCCAAATACATCCCGGAGAAGAACAAATGATAGAACCCAAATGTGTTGTACTTGTAATAGCTCCAGCAGGTCTTTGGATTTTAGACACTCCTAGACCTGAATCGAAAGGGGCAAATAGGCGGAGAGTAGTTCCCGTAGGGACTCCTCTGCCTTCATATGGTGTCTTTGAGTTCGATGGAGTTCCTTACGCGTGGTTGGTACCTCAAAATGCCAATAAGCATGAATGGTGCCGCATGGGTGAGGTAGATAGAAAGGAGTTGTACGCCAAGGCAATTCCAAACGGGTCGTCGACGGACGACAAGGTGGCAGACGCCATCAATAATCTAGCAGAAGCAATAAGGAGCATGAAATGAAGAACGTAAAGTATTACCTGGGGGCTGCAGGTACGGTGATTGTACTTGCATTCATTCTCATCGGAATCAGTAATGGGGGAGGACAAGGTATATTGCAGACCAGTAGTGCGGTACAGATTCCACAGTCGCTAATCCAGGCGTTCAACGGACTGGTTATTGGTCTAGTGACCAGTTCTTTCGTATGGATCCTGAATAGGATTGGCTTGGACGTTCTGTCACTTGCTGTCCCCTTTGCCCTGAGCATCGCTACCTTTTTGGTTGGCCTTGCGCAGACGTGGATAAACATACAACCGATAAGTAGTGACCCCTACATCCTGACCTTCCTAAACGTACTCGTCGTTGTGCTTGTAGGGACAGGAGGACTAGCCCTCATAGCCCGCGCCCAGAGTCGCCCTACAATACTCTAAAAAAGAAGAGAGGCGAAAGCCTCTCTTTTTATTTCGGAAACGGAATCAGACTCACCAGTACGAACAACGATAAGAACAGTATCAGAAGGGAGAACAACCCAAGAGCAATAGCAATTCTCAATCTGTCCATCTTTTCGACCTTTCCATAAGTAGAACTAAACCTTGGTTATTGACGGGCTCCTCATAACCTTCAAGAAGCTTGCACAGGGCGGTTAGTTGTTTGCGACTTCCACAAAACCAACACCAACCACCTTTCTGTCTGTACACTCGACCGCCGAATATCGTTAGTGACATGCATTCCACACGGTTCTTTGAGAAGTAAAACAAATGGTCGTACTGGTTCTCAGGACCGTGTACGTAATGTCTAGCAAACGCTACAATAAGTTCTAGTGGCCTCTCTGCGAAGTGTTCGGTAGGTCTTGTCATGCTAACACCATTGGTACGTCAGCCCACCTATCTTTCACTTCAGGGTCTGCTTTCCACTTGACTTGGGGTAGATGGTATGAAGCTCGTTCCTCCATCACCTTCTGGGCATATGTGGCTACGTATTCCGCATCTTCTTCAGGTACTTCCAACACCACGCTGTCATGTACGACTAAAAGTAGGTTGAACCCCTCTTCGTCAAGTTGACAACCTGATAACAGAGTCAGATCGCTCGCTGTGCCAGCTACGGGAGCATGAACACATGCTTTCCTTGCATCGTCTTCATTTACTCGGGTGATGATTTCAAAGTGACGACGTCTGCCAAGGGGTGACTGTACATAGCCTTGTTTGTCTAACAAAGCAAACTGGTCCTTACGGAACTGGGCCAACTTAGGCATGACCTTGTTGTAATCCTGCACGAACTTCTTAGCAACAAGGATTGGTAGGCCTGCGTCTAACGCGAAGCTGTATTCACTGCCTCCGTACAGGTAACTGAAGTTGAACATTTTGGTGTTCATACGTTGTTCTTTAGTGTAGCCTTCACCGAACATTGCAATGGCCACTTCGGAATGGAGGTCTCTATTATGTTCGTAAACATCAATCAAGAAAGGCTCGTTAGCCAGGACAGCGGCGACTCTAAGTTCTGCCTGTGAATAGTCCACTACGACTAGCTTCATTCCTGGTCGGGCTACGAAGGCTGCTTTTATCATTGCCCCCCAGAAGCCCTTGTTGTCCTTACTGCCTTCAGCTCTTGGTATCGTTTGCAGCGCAGGCTCCCTCACAGAAATGCGCCCCACCTCAGTACCTTGAACCACAAAGCTTGCATGTACACACCCATTGATGTCCAATGCTTCTAGAATGTTATCCGCATAAGACTGTTTCATCTTTGCTACACGTCGGTACTCAACCAGATAATCTATGAAAGGATGTCTTCCTTTCAGGGGCTCCGTTGCTTCTTTGCTAGTTGACCGCTTTCCCAGCTTCCTGCTTTTGGGTGGTGGAAATTTCAATTGGTCATAGATGACTTCTGCTACTTGCTGTGGAGACTGCAGGTTGAGCGTTGAACGTCCAACAGACTCTCTTGCCAGTAGGGCTATTCTATCCATCTCACCTTCCATGATGCCCTGTACCTTGATGAGATATTCGGTGTCGATCTTGATCCCACGAAGCTCAGCGAACACAAACCTGTTGGACGCTCTCATGTGGATACTCATAAATGGCCATGCCAGCCTATCCTGCTCAATCAAGATTCTTTCGAACCTCTTCTGGAGCTGCAGGGTCATTATAACGTCAATGACTCCGTACTTTGATAACACTTCAAAAGGCACTTTGGAGTACCTGTCATTACGGCTACTTAGATATTGTTTGAGCTCTTCTTCCCAATCCGGTATTCCCCAGATAGAGGACACTACCTCCTTTAGACCATGCTTCGAGTTCTCATCGATTACTGCATGCGCAAGCATTGTATCGAAGTCTAGATGTATGTCTATCCCTATGTGCGACTTCAGGAACACCATGTCGAACTTACCGTTGTGCGCACACGTCTGAACCCTAGCGAAGAACTTGTTCAGTATGTCCTTTGTCTCTGGAGTGTCGTATAACATCTCGTCATCAATAACAACGTTGAGTAAGTTACCATACGCATCTTCCCAAACCAGTTGCAGCATAAGTATTGGGTCAGGCGGAGTGCCATCGAACAGTTCGTACCATCGAAGCTGGTCCGTTTCAATATCAAATGCTACCCAAGCGTCATCAGGACATTGGCTTAGCATCTCCTCCAAGTGTCTTGTGTCTGTTACATGACATACCTCAGGGTCTAGCCATTCGGGGCCTATCTCAGGTACTCCGTTGACCAGCTTGTCCACATCGTTGAACAGCACTGAGCTCTCATCAGGTTTGCGAAGCAGATATGCGGGATGGTAAGTGTGAATTGCTCTACGGTGGTTCCACTCGAAGATAGTACCCATTTTGTACGAATCCATATCGAGAGCCTCTCTTGCTACTTTCCCCAACGCAAGCACAGGGGCTTTCTGATAATCGAGTTCGTGCATCAGTCTCTCCCTGCATGCAGCAATCTCTAGGAAGTGAGGTTCCCTGTTACCAGGAGGTCGGCATGCTACCACGTTGGTCTTGAATACATCGTCAGGAGAGACGCCGGCCTTGTCGAGTGCGTAGTCTAGTAAGCTACCGCTAGGCCCTACAAAGGGCTTACCCTGCTCTACTTCTGTTGCTCCTGGTGCCTCGCCGATAACCACAAGTGAAGCATTCTTAGGTCCTGAAGATGGTACTACAGGGCAGTCATACAGAGAACAGTTCTTGCAGTCAGCGAAAGGCAGTTTAGATTGTGAGTTCATAAGCCACACTCTTTTCCGATACGCGTATCGACATTACATAACGTTCTGCACCTGGGGGAGCCACTATATGAACATGGTCGGCCTTCAACGACCTTGCTGTGGCTACTGCATCAGGAAGAGGCTCTAAAGAGTTAGCCACGATAACACATATCTTAGTGTTTCTGTCGTAGACAACTACTGCGTGAGCCTCTTCCGTACCGAATGGTAGTAATACCATCAGTAGCTCCAAACCTTCGACCAAAGATTGTTTACGTTCTCGAAGGCTAATGTCCTGTCAAACCTCTTACCCCAAGTATGTGACACATGCAACGTGTCAGAGTCGAATATCTCAAGCTTATGTTGAGCCCAGGCGAAGGGTGCTGCAGTGTCAATACCCCTGACCCACTTGAATTCCTTGAGGGCTGCGAGCTCGGTTTTCGGGTTACCCCAAATACCTAATAGGTGGATGTTGTAGTATTTGTGCCAGCCGAGTTTCTCGATGGTACTAAGAAGTGTTGGACGTCCACCGGGAAATCTTTCTGTATGCTTAGGTACGCACATGGTAGCAAAGTCCATCTCGTTCACCATGTTGTTGGCGCAGTGAAGCCACGAATCAAAAGTGTCACCTTGAGGAACAACAGCTCTCTGCCTCGGAGGCACGAACTCAAGTACTTCAGGATTCTTCGTCGCCTCTAAAGTGGCCACACTATCAGCAAGCACATCAGGCAAGATGATTTCATCTGGACGAATCAGTTCCGCAGCACTCTTTAGTTCGTGAAGCTTGAGTTGTAAGTTCTCGGCAGCACCGTTGTCCATCATCAAGAAGCAACCGCGCTCCCCTTTCTCTCTATAGTAGTCAGAGTACTTGGTCTCCATTCGAACGTATTGGGCAAGTACCAGATGGTATGACATCTGGAACTGGTCCACGACTGAGAATCCTCTCGGGTCTGTAATCAGCGCTAGTTTCATTTATACACTCCTTCCCAAAGTAAGTTCTGTACCGCTACACACTCAGACATGTCATAGTAATGTTCGGGCTGGCCTAGTCTGTCTCTGAGATACTCTGAAGCATCGTAATCAACAGAAGGCGAGCCGTCCCAGTTCTCAATGTGTACATCAAAGTAACCGCGTGCAATGTCTGTACGGTGGGTCGACACAACAGAGCGGTCGCCTTGTATTGTAGTTCCGTCAAGATGCAAGGTGGATTCATGCCCACTATTTGCATGCACTATTTGTCGTACTACGTTACCATACCTGTCATGATACTCTTCCAGAATTTCTGGTCTATGGTATTTAGGCTTGAACCACATACTATCCTCCGCGAGTGAGGGCTAAGAACTCCTGCCTAGCTTCCATTGATGTAAGGAAGGCTCCACGCATCTCACTCGTAATCATAGAAGCGCTCCGTTCCTTTACGCCCCGACAAGACATGCAAGTATGGATTGAGTTGATAGTAACTGCCACGCCCTGTGCCTCCACTGTGTCCTTCAAGAACGACGCAATGGCTCTAGTCAAGGTCTCTTGAGTGCTTGGGCGTGATGCGAAGTGATGCACAATGCGTGGTATCTTACTCACGCCGATCATAAGCTTGTTGGGTATGTAACCCACGTGAGCTATTCCCGAAAACGGGAATAAATGGTGGGCACACAGGGAGGAGAACTGTATGTCCTTCACTATGATTAGTTGGTTAGCTGTGGCCTTGAACGTAGTGGTGTTGAAGTCCATGACCGAGTTCGTTCTGAACTCTCTCATTGCTTTGATCCACCTTTTGGCTGACTCCTCTGCGCTGTCATCCCAAACAGCTTCTCCGAACGTGTCTTTCAAAAATAACACAAGTTGCTTTTCGAACGTTGCTGACATAGCTCACCTCATACCTAAAGTGTATTGTAGTCTCCATCCGAATCGAACTAGGAAGTTGTGATAGTCGATGTCAATAGAGTTGACGAATCCAAGTGCCTTCTGGATAGCCTCTTGGTTAGGAGGGCATCCTTCAGGCATCATTACTATAATTGGTTGGGGTCTGCCGTAGTGTTCGTAGAACATGTCGTCTACAAGCTTCTGTACGTCAGACCGTTTGAGTTCAGTGTCTACTACGAACTTGACTTCATTGACCAAACGTTTGAGTGATATCGGGGCATCGAAGCTCAGTCTTGACTTAGGAGACCAAGTGACCCAGTCAGGCTCTAGGTTTCCCTTCAAAGCATTCTGCCCCGAAGTTTCAAGTTGGGTCGTCATGCCCAGATCTTTGCAAGCACCGATAATGGGATCCAGATTCCAGATAGTAGGCTCTCCCCCAGTAATGATTACGTGGGTAGTAAATACTTGAGCCAAGATTTCATCTGTAGTCATCCACTCCCCACCAGGCCCCCAAGTGTTTGCAGTCTTCCCGTTAGTTCGACGCTTGCCTTCAATCTCGTCTGCTAACGGCCCGCTATCGCACCAAGGACAACCTACTGAACATCCTTGGAGACGAATAAAGGTAGAAGGTGTTCCGGTTAGAACACCCTCACCCTGTACCGACATAAACTCCTCGTTTACTTTGTATCTCATGAAAAGACTCCTTTGAATAGTTCTTTGAGAACAGGGAATATGATGACGCTCGTAGCAGCAAGGGGCTCGCCAATGGCTGACAGCGCTCCGATCATTATACGGAACAGGTAGTGAGGAATCACCTCTGCTGGGTCAAGTGCTTGGGATGCAACGATGAAGTGTCCGAACTTGATGATGTCTACGCTCATGCTATCGAAGTATACATCTATGCTCACAGGAACTATAGCGACCAGAATCAAGGGAGCCATTACCCACACACTCCATCGCTCCCTGAAGCCGTACATAACTGTACCCATGAGAGCCATAACAAGTCCTGTGGTGGCTAGGGAAGAGAACCAACCAAAGTCACTGCTGGTCATATGCTCTGCAGTATACTTACCTGTAATGATGTCTACAGCCAACAAAGACACAAGAGCGGCCACCGCAATAGCAAACGACACTATCGCGATTATGTAGGGGCCGGCTGAATATATTCTGTCCAGTACCAGGCCGCCATCTCTTCGGTAACGGTTCTGGTAAGTATTTTGCGCTTGCGCTTGTGTCTGAGCTGGGGCAGGTCCTTGCTGGTTGTTATTTGTCCAGCGTGTCTGATATCGAGATTGAGTCATGCTTATCTCCTTCTCCACGTATAGTATCCAAACACAACGTGGCATAGCCTATTAGGTCTTCGTAACTGTCTACCTTCGTGGGGTTGAACAGAATACGGATTAGTTTTGATAACATAAGAACCCAGTCATGTGCCAACTCTGGGTAGTCTCCTATCAGGCTAGTAAAAGGCCTCGACACGACTTTCAATACAAGACCCGTGAGCACGTGTGCTTCGCCGTACTCCTTACCTCTTTCTTCAAGCAGCTGTTGTGGTTCCATTATGTCTCTCCAAATACGCCACAGCTTCCTTCAATAAGGGTATGCTATCTTTGAACCTGCCTAAGCCATGGTTGCATGTATCACATAGAAGCTGCCTGCGTTTGCCGGTTATGTGGTCATGGTCTATCACTAACCTACGACCAGTAACCTTGCATATAGCACAAGCACCCTTCTGCTCCTCGTACATCTCGTTGAACTCTGTGACAGACATATCATAGTGGATACGTAAATTAGACTTCCTGTGTATCAACTTTGTCTTGCGTCGAGAGTAGTACGCCCTGTGCTTCTTACGTTCGCATTCCTTGCAGATGGCTGCGTGGCCGTCAGACGAAGCTTTACGTCTGTGGAAAGCAGACAACGGCTTAGGTACTGGCGGCTCACAATGGGTGCAAACTTTGGTGATCTCTTCGTCCACTCTATCCTCCGTACATAGCCTCGTTCCTCGGCGTCTCTTGTACGTAAACTGACATCCACTCTTTGGGCCACTGCAGAGCGTTGCTTACTCGAGTATGGATGTGCTTAGCCAGAAGCTCAGCCGTGCTTTGCTCGCACTCTACCACATATGCTTCCTGCTTCTCCATAGCAATGACCGCATACTTATCTTCAGCAATCACATTGGCTTTGGAGATGATGTAACGATGGTCCATCTCGTCAATGAGGGGCTTCGCTATGCTGTCGAGCTCCCCGAAGTCAAGCACCATTCCGTTTGGATCAAGGTGGCCTGCCAGAGCAATGACTACTCGGTAGTTATGTCCGTGCAGGCGTCCGCACTTGGGGTGGCCTTCAACCCTATGTGCTGCACTAAACCAAAACTCGCGTGTGATGGTGTGCTCGTTCATGGGATGGGCCATTCCACAAGTTCTTCCAAGTCATACCCCTCACCCAAAACATCTGTAAGGGGAATGTAGTAGGCCGTCGGGTCGATGAAGCCTGCTTCAGCGAAAGCGTTCGCCCGCTCAATACAAGTCGGGCACTTACCACAATGGATCCATTCAGTCACGCCTCCGGTGGGCCCTTTCTCAACGCCAAGGGCTTTGGGGTTATAGCAAGACCACGTGAGATGTAATGGTGCACCGAGCTCTACACCTCGAGTAACGATCTCCCACTTCTGCATCCAGATGAACGGGAAGACCAAACGTACCTTCTCATACGTCCCAATGTAGATTGCGTTGGCCATTGCTCCGAGGAACTCAGGTGTGCAGTCAGGATAAGCCCATTGATGAGCATCATCCGCGTGAGCACCAATGTAAACAAAGTCGTAGCCCCGAGCGTCTGCGATAGCCGTTGCTATACTCAAGAGGTTGGCATTACGGAACGGAACTACTGTTGGTGAAGGTCCTTCGCTCTGTTGGATTTCTTGGTACGTCATATTGGGCATCTCGATCTCGCCCATCAAAGCAGACCGTTCACTCTGGAAGATTTCCTTGGGCATCACAACTGCTAGCCGAGTAACGACCGCTCCGTGCCTGACATCACTGTACTCTTGGATGACGTCTTTAGCTGATTCGCCTTCTGCGTCATTGTGCAGGCTACCATAATGCACAGACAGGGCAAGAATCTCCTCTGCTCCGTCTTCGATTGCTTGACTAATTGCTGTAGTGGAGTCGAGTCCTCCACTGTGTAAAACTACTGCTTTCATGTTGACTCCTTATAGACTCATTCTGAATTCACGAGTATTCATTTGGTTAGGTACATCTAAACCGCTGTCCGTAGCTTTTGTAAGGTCGATTCCATACATCCAGACGCCTCTGACTTGTTGCGGAGGAGTATAGTAAGGAGCTTCAGTTACTTGAGTTAGCATTGCGTCCTTCTCAAGTGTACCGCGTCCTTGACGCCTTCGCGAGTAGACCCAGTCATCATATGCTGGAGTTAGTTGGAACCAGAACACACCTCCTTCCACTGTATATTTGTACATAGCCTGACCACCGTTAGCCTTGTTGACTATGTATTCAACCATATCATCACTCAGTGTCCGTGAACGTCCTGCTTTGATATCGAACACCGACAAGATACTTCTTTCTAACACATCAGCACTAGGTAAATCCGTCTCTGTTATAGCACACCAAAGAACGACACCGAAGTATGCAATGATGTGGTTGTTGCGTACTCTATCAGGCAGCTTGTTAGGGAAGGCTCCGAAGACTGCATCCCTTGCTTGAGTAAGGAACTCTTCCCAACTAGGCTCGAGAGCAAGTATTCTTGCAATCAACGTACCACCCATACGAGGAGTTCCTCCGTAGATGTTGTACATCTCTTTGAAGGTTGCATAGTACTCAGAGCCCTCCTCTATGGTTTGTGGGTGCAGCTTAGCTACAATGATTCTCTCTCGGGCGGCTGCATCATCAATCAAGTCCTCACCATCCAAAGAGAAGGGAGCCTGTAGAGGATAGTCTTGCGTTGTCTGGTCTGCTCTGCCTCGAGGATCATGTCCTGTGTCATACGAGAGCAGAACGAACCGTAAGAATCTTTGTACCGCATCCACTCTGAACTCACTGAACGCAATGGGTATCGCATTCGATGAACCCATAAGAGCCAACGTTACGAACTTAGTAGTTCCGCTATCATAAGATGTGGGCTTATCCTGTCCCCACAAGGGCATGAAGACCCTCTGAATCAAAGTAGTCTTCCCCGAACCTCTAGTACCCGCTACGTTCAAGATGGGGAATCTATACCCGGTCGTTTCAATCCATGGCTTGAGAACTGAAGCTGCATACCAACCAATCATGGGCCATATCACATGGGGCTCGTTCAACTGAGGAATGAGTTCGCCCACATTGTGGACTTCCTTCTCGTCGGCTGGATTCAAGTCCATAGAAGGATGTTCTACTTTAGAGGTCATCCACGCTAACGGTCCTTCGAAGCCTTCCCACAAATCGTCCTTGCTGATGACTTGTTTATCACCCAAGAAAAGCCACTTACCATTTATACAATGCAGGCCCATCATCTTCGTAGCTGCAACTCGCGGTAATCCCTTTTCCTTCAACTTCTCAAGCAGATACGGTAACAACTCTTTGACATCGTCATCACGGCCTAACCACTGCCATGCTGCTACAGGGAGCACTTTGGTCATCTTCGGTACAGAGTTGAATGCATCGCGAGGAAACACTTTATCCTTCCACACATACTCTCCATGGCGTACATCACATACAAGAGAGTCTTCAATGTCGAAGGAAGAGCCATCCAAGAGAATTAGCGGGTCAAGGATGAACGTACTTACTCTGCGTAGGCCTTTTCGAAACCGGGCATAGTACCCGTCGTCCCGTTCCACTAATGCCTCTGTTAGCTCTGTAGCTTCTTCGGGTGGGAGCACAGGGGCTTTTTCACGGATACGAGTCAAGGAATGTTTCAAGTACAAGTCGGACCCGCTCTCTCTGTGCTTATCCCCGCATGGCTGATGCTGGAAGATTTTGTATATCAAGGCATCTGATGCTCCAGATGCAACAAGGTCTTCTAGTATTTGCCAGTCGCGTTCACTGCGACTTCTGTACCCTCTCTTATCGCCGGTAGCAATCTTATGCCGTGACTTCTTGGGAAGCACTTTGAGTACGTCAAACTCATCCAGAGAGTATCTAAGCCCTTCAAGCGAGTGCGTTATCTTGACGAATACAGGACTGTCGTACTTGTCGGGCTCTTCTAAATACTTGTTGTTGGTTGTTCCTGGAACTCTTAGAACTCTGTTTGCGTTCCAACATCCTTTGTCTCCGTCGAGGTCTTCGGCAAGTAGCTTGTTGTACTGCTCTATCACTTCAACGTTGAGACATGGAACATCCAACATCCAGTAGCAATGCCAGCCGTGACCACTGAACACAACGTACGTAGGAGTGATAGTCCAGCGCGGTTTGTTTATGTTGTCCACGTCGACCCACAAAGCAACGGACCCCAGCACGTCTTCTTTCGAATCGCCTGGAGTCTTACGCATTGCAGGACCAAAGAAGACATCCTTATCTTCTGGGATGTCAGGCAGGTTGGTGATTGTTTTATAGATTGCATCCTTAGCTTTAGGTGATCCTATACCTAAGCTGACAAGTCCCCCGAAAGCGAAGTGTTGTATGAATGAACCCATTACGCCTCTTTAGTGTGAAATAAAAGGGCGGGGAGTTTTGAGGTTCCCCGCCCTGGATCTAGTCTTGGCGGCTAAACTTTATTCGGTCTTGCGAGGACGTGCTTTGGACGGTGTGGCGATAGTCATAGCCTCAAGCGCAGAGGCGGAATCAGCCTTTGTACCATACTTGGATGCAGGCCGAACCTTTTTGACCTTGTTGCGCGGAGGATACGGATTGCCATCGTCGTCCACTTGAGTCGAGACTTCTGTCGTCACGGTGATGCAGGCTTCCCTGTCCATCAACATATCTGCGGTGATCTCACCGTTGAAGTCTTCACCAAATCCCATACCAAGCAGTTTGGCCTTTGCTGTGCGCAGGGCGTCTGGATGGAAGGAGATGATGTCGAACACCTGTCGATTTGTGTGCTCTTCGGGGGCGATGATTTGCCATCGAAGATCGACTTTGGGTTGTCCAGCGGTGCTGATGCCTTCTTCAGCAAAGACAACCTTGGCGAGGTAGTCGCCATCAGGCATCGGGTCGAGAGCTTTCACATTACCAAAATCAATTACTGGGGACATGGGTTAGTTCCTTTCGGGTTAGTTGTGGTTGGGTAGGGTTAGGTTAGTGCCGCCAAGCACTCTAGATTTCATTGGGGAGTGGTCTCCATAATGCGGTCCCAAATCTTTTCGATAGTTGGGTCAAACATGTATCGCATCAGCTGGCCACCATCGTCGCGCATACCGTACTGGTCCTTAGCATAGAAGGCATTCGTTGCTCGTGTGAAACCAACGAACTGTGACCTCTGTGCTGTCTCAATCTCGGTAGCGAAGACTGCTTTAGAACGGTTATCAATAGTACTAGTAGGAGCAAGCCTCATAACGAGGTAAGGATAACCGCAAATCTCACCACGTGATTGACCCCACAGAAGAGGTCGTATCTTCACCTCACTTGACCCCATAGACTGATGCTCATCTTCAAGCGCAGTAACAATGACGTGCATGTTCAGTGTCTTGATGTACTTCTCAGCCCAGTTGGCCATCGTGCCAAGAACACGTCCGAAGTGTTGTATCTCGTAAGGCGCAGGTACGTTACCAGGTTCAACATCAGAGCCAGGTAAGACCACGTCGAAGGCAAACCGCTGAACTTGTGTTGCTCCATCGAGTACCACTGTTCTGTAGTAGTCCTCTAAAGGAATGCCTGCAGACTCACACACGGTACGGAAGGCGTGGTCGGTTGGTTGGTCCTTGACCAAGAAGTCGTACACTTGGTTGTAGTCCTTCAACTTCTCCATCGAGAAGATTGTAGGCTGCGGTTGGTAGTCCCTGACTGACAACGGATTACCCGCTGCTTCGAGAACCAACACAGGAGAGAAGTCCTTCACGAAGGTTGCAGTACATGCAGTACGTGTCTTCGTGGATCCTGGTTGTCCGTAGAACAGCGCTTTCAGGAAGGGCGCACTCTGGTCAGCTTGTCTCATATTTCAACCTCTCTAAAGGATTCGGCTTTAGTGCGCTTCTGGAACTCTGCATCGAGCAATGATTGGTAGTCGCTACCTCTTGACATTGCAATGCAAGGAGTTCTGAATGCGCACATGTTACACTGTACAAAGTTGGGAGCAGGATAGAGAACTGTCTTTGGATCTGTCATCTCTACGGCTGTGTAGTACAGGTTCTTCATGAGCATGTCAACTTCATAAGCTGACCGTCTCACCGGGAAGCGTACGAAGAACCCATTGTTACCAACACTCATTGGGTAGATTACATCACCATAATTCTGTTCAATGAACGGCCAGTCAGCATCTCCGTGATGCTTCTTGATGTCAGCTACGTATGAGAAGGCAGTGTAGTCGCCTTTCTGTTTCGAAAGGAACCCGCTATCAAGTATGCGAGGATGCGTAGGCGCTTTCTTACGAATGATATTGTAGAGCATACCCTCGACTTTGATTTCCTTCCACTGTTGAGCTGCATACATGTACGCCCCAGCTTGTTCGTCGTTCTCTAACGAGCGAGTTAGTTCAGCAATCGAGCGGGCAGTCTTTGCTTCCCATATCCACCACTTGTTAGTAGGCTTATGAAGCACAAGACCATCGAACCTACCTTCAAGACGGAACTCTTCACTCTCTAGTCCAGTCTCTGGATTGAACATTGGTACATTGAAAGGTATCTCCATGTCGGCGAACTCAAGAGTGTCATCACGGTACTCTGAAGTATCCACTTGAATCCATTGAGAGTAGTGCATAATCAATTCGGAGATGAGGTCGACTGATTCGTCCCACTTGTCTTTCTCAGCCTTCCAAAGGTTGCCGGCAATCTTCTCTTCGTTCTCGAGATAGGCATCAAGTGAGTCCCAGAAAGGAACCTGCTCACTGTAGTACTTCTCGATACAGAAATGGATTGCCCTGCCGATAAAGAAAGGAGCGTACGGTACAGAAGGTTCTAAGTTCTCCTTCATGCCCGAGCTCCAATTCCATTTACGCCTGCAAGAGCGGTAGTTGCGTACGTCAGATATATGAATGTTGTGCATTCCGTAGGTGTCTCCTGATACTTCAATTATAACGCAAAAGTACAAAAAAGGCAAATAAGATTCTGAACTTAGTCTACATGTGAACTAATCGTATTTACACTGACTCGAATACCCTTGGTTCGCATGTACCTAACTATACGTATCTCAATTGCTTTGTATGCAAACTGTTCCAGTGAGCATCTTCCTTTCCTTTCATTGCAGTGGGCACAACAAGGAACTGCGTTCTCAATTACATAGCCCACTTCGCTGTCTATTCTATCTACTCCAATGTTGCGCACGTCACCACAGTAGATGCACTCCCCACCTACAATCTCAATAAACTGGTCACAGGTCAGATTGAAGTCAATCCCTCTTCGCTCGGCGCTGCGCAGGTACTCTGCATAAGTTGCCACTACGTTCCTTTACTTTCCGGTTCATAAATATCTAGTGCCACTGGCGGCTGTGTTGGTCCACTAACAACCACCAACCGTATAAGACCGCCATTCCTATTGAGCATTGCCAACTCCAAAGGGTCCAGCCTCCATACTGATATACATTCTACACCATCAGTATGAATAGGTAAAGGGCCGCACTCTTCTAATGTCATTCCTAACGGAGGACCTAATACCATGTTTACTTCAGGGAACATTATTGGCTTCATTCTTCTTCCTCCTCGATCCATCGAGCAACGTGACATTTCTTGCCTGTTTGTTCCTCAAGGGACTTAGCATACTTCATAGCATCCTCGTCTGTGAGGAAGTCCTGCTGTGCCACCATTTCCCCTCCAACAACGAAGATATACATGTTTGTTACGATAACTACTTTTGGCATATTATTCTCCTCTAGCGAACTCCAGTAGCATGGCTTGGTCGTCGTACTTACCATTGACGACCTTCATCACCTTCTCGTCTTCCTTACACGACTGAAGGTAGTAAATGAACTTGCGGTCTGTAATGTTCATCCTATGTATACGGTCAACCGCTTGTTGCATCTGTATAGACGACCAGTGTTGGTCAATGAAGATTGCGGAGTCAGCCATCTCTAACGAAAGGGATTCTGACATAGCATCGATAGTGCCGGCTAGTACCCTACCATAGCCATCTTTGAAGTGTTGCGATTCATCCACACCACCACCCATCACACAGTAGACTCCGTAAGAGTTACCAAACCTAGACCGCACCTCTTCGACTACCTCTCTGTAGCGGGAGAAGACCAACACTCTTTGTTCAGGGTTGTCCTCGAGGAAATCTGCAAGCCAGTTCATCTTGGCCGACGTTGCTGTAGAGCCTATCATGGAAGGCAAGGATGCTACCTGGTGTAGTCTAGTAAACAACGACAACGCATTGATGATAAGTAACTTACGGTCTTCAATCTCCACCAAAGCATCCTGAGCCCCTTTTATCTGGGCGTACACTTCTTGTTGGGCATCTGTCATCTCAATGAAGACCGGGATGTCAACACGTTCGGGCAACTCAGGCGCCGCTTGCTGTTTGGTACGTCTGATAACCCAAGGCATGACCTCTGCCTGATACTCCACCAAGTCTAACGGAGCACCAATGTCATAGCCTCCCCAGTATCCTTCTTTGACTTCGAACATCTTGTTGACCCACTTCCAGTAAGACGGAAAGCTCTCAGGCGCAACCCATTTCAAGAGCGGCCATAACTCTCCCCCGTGCTTATCAATGGGTGATGCACTGATGGGAATTCTCCGCCCCGCAACTAGTTTTGTAATGTTCTTGGTTCGGGGTATGCTTGGGTTCTTCAGCTTGTGAGCTTCATCGATGATGATAGCATTCCATACTACTCTAGCTACAGGGTAGAGAATGCTTCTGGGGGTCAGTTCGTCATACGTTGTTATGTACCACGCGTTGTGGCTCTTGAAGTCGTAAGGTATGTGGTTGGTCAGGACTATTTCTGCGTTCGGTACCTGGTCCAGTATCTCTGCCTTCCACTGCAGCCTGGCTGTCTTGCGGCAGATGACTAGATTGAGTCTGTCGGCGGATCCGAATGCCTTCACTGCTTCGATACTAGTCAGCGTCTTGCCTAAACCGCAAGCGTCACAGAGGTATCCGTTATGATTGGCTAACTCATCTATTGCGAACTGCTGATAGTCCCGTGGTGTCTTCATCCCTGTACTGTTTCCCTAAACAGGTTAGTGCTGATAGCGATAACACGTAACAAAGGCTCCTGATACGGTCCATCTACTACTACATTGAATATCACCTCCATTAGGGCAGCCAGCAAGCGCCATAAGGCATGAACGATATACTCGCCCTGACTCAGGCTCTGTTCTTCAAGAATCTTCTTCTCGACCATTGCGTCGGCTATCGATCTGGTATCTTCCATTCTTCACTCGCTTTCTGTGCTCAGTCGTTAGTACATCCAGACTCCAGTGTATTAAGTCAGAGCCTG
>Ga0207670_10000135_pt1 | contig 48703 bp, 68 predicted proteins | sample KBSS23HmetaG_FD_184339 | JGI IMG/M metagenome (GOLD analysis project Ga0207670, IMG submission 184339) | Switchgrass rhizosphere microbial communities from Kellogg Biological Station, Michigan, USA - KBS S2-3H metaG (SPAdes) (version 2) | ecosystem: Host-associated > Plants > Roots >... | reverse complement strand
AATACATCAAAGTGTTTAGAACTACATCGGCCCTCGCCAGCCGAATGATTGGTCCTTGCAAAGGTGTGCTGATAGACGGCTCGCATGAATACGAGGCAGTGGCACAAGACATTGCTATATGGCTGCCTCATGTTGTACCGGGGGGCATCCTAGCGGGAGATGACTACCACGAAGGCGACTTTCCTGGTGTGTGCAAAGCGGTGAGGGAACGCTTCGGTGCAAACTACCGAATTGAAGGTGAGAAGGATACCACTTGGATGGTGCGACGATGAGCCGCATATCCCACCCCACCAACTTCCAACCGATTGATGAGGCCTACCAACTAGGCGCCAATGCAATGAAAGAAGCAATCATGAAAGCTTTGAAGCCCTATAAGAAGAATAAGGACTACACTGATATCCAAAGTACGATTGCCAAGTTGGATGTAGGCAAATAACAGTATTTGGGAGTACGGTGAGCGCGGGCTGCCAAAAATAAACTTGAAAAGTTTTGTAATCTTGCGTCCGGTCGGGTAAAGCGGTAGTATTATCGAGAGGTTACGATGGGCCGCAAATGTCTGATGTGTGAGCACCCCAAAAGAGACGACATCGAAAGGGTGGCGCACCTTGGTTCTCACCGGGAAGCCGCTGGAAAATATGGTGTCAACCGTGTGGGGCTGACTCGGCATATGCGGTATCATTTCGAACGCTTACTCACCCCCCCACCAACAGAGGCAAAGGTAGAAACTTCTCCCCCTTTGGGGGAACCTCCGGTTGTGGTTGGTGGCTCCTCACTCGAGAGGGCTCAGGCGTTACTCCAGTTTCATTACGATGAGAGACAAAGGCTTCGGTCGGTTGATGCTGCAGAGGCGGCTAGGGCTCAAAACGCCAATGCCATTCTGGCGACCGAAAAGTTGATTGCCGATTTGACCGGGGCCTTTGAGGTTACACCAGCGCAGATTGTAAAGTCGCCACACTTTAGTAGGGTGTTGGACTTGATGTTCGCACTTTTGAAGGATAAGTGGCCCGATGCCTTGTTGGCGTGTAGGAAATTGTTGCGGCAGGAAGCGGGGTTGGATGAGTAATTGGTTGCGTGCCAGAGCTCGGAAGTTTCAAAAGTTGGCCAAACGGTTGAATCAAGAACTTACCGATGCAAGGTTTTCTAATGCTCGTTTGCGTGCAAAGGTGATGCATTTGGACCCAGTGTACCTTTACCCTCAGGGTGCCGTATGGGTTGACCCGTATCCTGCTGGTCCGCCGGAGAAGCGATAATGTGGCGAAACCCCCGTCCCCCCGCTGATAACGAAGAACCCTGCGAATGGTGCGGCGCCCCTTGTAAACCCGGAGACAATGACACCGTGGAGAACTCCAGGGGTGATGTGTTTTGTGATGAGGACTGTTTGGCGGATTGGGAGGTTGAGAACGAATGAAGATAGTGCGGGCTAACCAGTGCGACCTTTGGACTGAGAACCTACAGTTGGAAAAGAGGTTCTTAGTGTGTGATGGGGACCCTGATTTCGCGGTTATAGACGCGGAATGCGAGGAAATATGTAGGTGTCGAACCTTGGAGAAAGCTGAGCTAGTGGCGTACGCCCTGAACACTTTGGAGGTGCCGTGGACAGAATAACGGGCCCTCTCTTCAAATGGTTTGGTAGTAAGTGGTCCGCAGCGAAACACCTTCCAGTCCCTAAGTTCCATACAGTGGTGGAGCCTTTCGCAGGCAGCGCGGGTTATAGCCTGAGACATCACACGCGGGATGTTTGTCTCTATGAGGCTGACCCGCACTTGGCATATCTTTGGAAGTGGCTCATTGAGAAAGCGACCCCTGCAAAGATAAGGGCTATCCCTATTGGGATTCCGGAGGGAACGGATATCCGAACGTTAGGTCTTTCGAGGGGGCAGGCGACCCTGCTGAAGACTTGGCAGAGAACGAACAATGTCGGTGATTGTTGGACAATATCTCCGTGGGGGAACAAACCTGGCCAGTGGACTGCCAACACTCGGGCTAGAGTGGCAGAGGAGCACTGTCTTATCTCCCATTGGCTCTTTTGTGGTGGTGAGGGGTTGGAGGCTCTGCAGCCTGGTAAGTTGTCCGCTACTTACTACATTGACCCTCCCTACCAATACAATTACCAATATCGTACAAAGTCGGTTTTGAACTACGAGTCATTGGGAAACCTTTGTAAAAAGGTACGCGGTCAATCATCGTCGCTGAGGCCCGAGACCCCAAGACTGGGAATGCCCCCTGTTGGCTCCCATTCACCGACTTTCGGTCAACTGTCACTAGTAGGCGCAAAGCGCACCAATCCCACCACTCTAAAGAGCTTTTGTGGCATAATCTGGGGTAATGCCCCGACCCGCGAAAAAGCCTAGTATGCTAGATGGCCGGAGAGCTTCAGTGCTTGCCGGCTTTCTGCGTTCATGTGACATTCAGTGCTCGTCTCTGCTTAGGCAGGCGTGGCCAGACACAAAGTACTACGACGACCCCGTAGGCTTTGTTCGCAATGTGCTGAGGGAAAAGCCTCTTCCCCACCAGGAGGAGATACTCAGAGCCGTGGCAGGCAAACGTAAGATGTTTGCTATCCGGTCTGGTAGGCGCGTAGGTAAGTCCAAACTGGTAGTTTGGTTGGCCGTATGGTGGTATTGCACCCGTCCGGCCGGGTCTAGAGTGGTGATGACTGCCACTACCGAAGACCAAATCAATACGGTACTTTGGACCGAGCTGAAGCTAACCATCTGGAAGGCAGTCAAGATGGGCTTTCAAATCGAGGCTCCGGGGCCCTCTTGTAAGTCGGGTCTCCACTCGGAGGACATGCGGAGTATCTTCGGGCTAAGTGCTGGAAATGTTGAGGCTTTGGCAGGCATTGCGGGCCCCGAGCTTTTGTTCATTGTGGATGAGGCGAGCTCACTAGAGCAGGATTACCTAGAGGTAATCGAAGGTAACATGGCGGGTGGGCGCTGTAAGCTCATCATGATTAGTAACCCTACTCGTGGGTTTGGTCCCTTCTATGACGCATTCCACTCTAAGTCGGCCCACTATGTAAAGTTTCACGTCAATAGTGAAACACTGGCTTTGTGGGTGGCAGAGCAGGGGTTGAGTATCCCAGGTATCGTTGACCTAGAGTGGATTCAGGACCAAGCGGAGAAGTACCCTAAGGACTCCTACTTTTGGTTCGTTCACGTTAGGGGGGACTTCTGCATTGATAACGAGGGCCGCATTATCAAACCTCTCGAGGTCATCGAAGCGCAGAAACGGTGGGAGGATACCGAAGGGGTCGGAGACTTGGCCTTGGGGGTTGACCCGGCCGGTGAAGGTGACGGTGGCGACGAATGGGGATTTGCGGCCGTAAGAGGTAAGAAGTGCCTCACCATTCTTACCCGTCGAGGCCTGTCTATCGGTGGCGCCGTTAGCGATATCGAGGCGTTGATAAAAGCGATGCGCCATGACGACGAAGTCCCTAGAATCATGGTGGATTCTGAGGGGCCTATCGGGGCTGAGTTGCTAGGTGAGCTGCAGGCGCGTAGTCAGTATTTGCGGAGTGTGGACCCCAAAAACTTTTATGAGGTCTACTCCGTAAAGGCGTCCAAACCTGCTACCCGGGAGCCTCAGTTGTATGAGCGCACCCGAGATGAGTTGTGGGCGGGCCTGTCTAAGTGGCTAAAGGACGGAGGGGCTATCCCCAAAGATGGGAAGCTAGAGACTGAGCTCGTCACGCCAGGGTTCACTACAAAGATTGCGGCTGGGGGGGCCAAACTTTCTGCCACCCCTAAGAAGGCAATCCGGGAACAAATCGGTAGAAGTCCCGATAGAGCAGACGCGCTAGCTTTGGCGGTATGGGACCCTGCTGAGTGGTTGGCGCGAATGGGGTTGCAGACACCCGCAAAGGCAGCCGCAGAAAAAGTTAGGGAATCTACTTTGCCGGACGACTACGACGATGATGACTTTGATGGGGTGATAGACCCTTACAATTCCAGGGGTAAGCCCGACCCTTACAACTAACCACTTGACTATGCTACACTTCGGCGTATGGCCCTAGCCGAACGCTTTCGTAGCATCATTGATGCAATCCTGGGTGTCTCCACCTATGAGGCTCCCCCGGTAAACACCGGGGTGACTCTAGAGAGTGTCGGAGACATTCGGAAGGCGATGGGAGGTAACATCCAACCTCTGCCCAATACTCGGCTTAGGTGGTACCTAAAGGACCTAGAGACTGCGCAGGCAGAGGCAGATAACGGGTATCTGCATACACCGGCTCAGCTCTACCGAGCTTTGCGTAGGGACGGTGTCTACACCGGTTTGATGTCTACCCGAACCGACGGACTGGTTAGGCTCCCCAAAAGATTCTACCCCGATGGGGAAGTGGCTGACGTACTCCGGTCTAGGAATGGCACCCGGAGTGTGTTTGATGAGATGTGTCCCCCAGCCGAGCTGGCACTTATGGCCGCCGACGGGATTGCGCTGGGTATCTCTGTTGGTGAGTTGAGGCCAGTGAAGGGGCGCACCTTTCCAGTATTGGTGAGGTTGGAGCCCGAGTTCCTACAATACCGCTGGTCTGAGAATAGGTGGTATTTCAACTCTGTTGCAGGGTCATTGCCGATTACCCCTGGAGACGGGCGCTGGGTTTTGCATGTCCCCGGCGGTAGGTTGAATCCTTGGAACTGGGGGCAGTGGCCCGCGCTTGGGCGTTCTTTCATCAACAAAGAACACGCTATCTCACACCGGTCTAATTATTCTGCCAAACTCGCTAACCCGGCCCGGGTTGCCTACGCGCCTATTGGGGCAACCGAACTACAAAGGAAGAACTTTTTCCGCAAGATTCTGGCGTGGGCTACCAATACGGTTTTGGAAATGCCTGTTGGTTGGGAGGCCAAAATCCTCGAATCCAACGGGCGTGGCTGGGAGGTATTCCAAAGGGAGATTGATACCTCCGACAATGAGTTCATGGTCACGTTGTGTGGGCAGGTTGTCACCGTTACGGGTGGCTCCGGGTTTGCCAACGCGGATATCCACGCAACAATTCGACGGGACCTTATTACCGCCACCGGTGAGACTCTAGCGTATACCGTCAACACCCAGATTCTTCCGTGGTTCATTGCCACGCATTGGGGTGAGGAGGCGGTTCATACGCCTACCGTGGTTGAATGGGACACCTCTACTCCTGCCGATAGGGAGAAAGAGGCAAAGACTCTGGGAGATGTTGGTACCGCAATCGCTACTTTGAATGAGGCTTTGGGCCCCTACGGTAAGCGAGTAAACGCGGGTGAGATTGCCGTGCGGTGGAATGTGCCTTTGGAAGAGGCTCCGATTGTAGTCCAACCTTCCGAAAGTGCTGATAAAGAGACTCCTACCTAGAGTGGTATTGACCCCCTACTGACCCCATTGTAAGATTGGGGGGTGCCGGCCACACACCTAAGAGCGCGATATACCGTTGCGAGGGGGCAGATTGTCTCGGCTCCCCCGTCTGCTTTTGACCAAGATTTTCTATTCACACCCTACCAAACGCCCGGGTTCACACTTCAGGGCAGTGTAGCGGTTGTGGATGTTTGCGGTCCTTTGTTTCAAAAGCCGGACCTATTCGGTATTAGTAACACCTACAGTTGCATCCTAGGGCAGATTGAAGCCGCTTTGGCTTCCCCTGCTTCGATGGTGGTCCTAAAGCTGGACTCCCCCGGTGGAGACTTTCCCGGGAACCTCGAGTCTGTCGGCGCAATCCGGGCTATGGCCGATGCGGCCGGAAAGCCGTTGATTGCCTATACCGAGACTCAGGCTTTGAGTGCCGCGTATGCGTTGGCTTGCGCCTGCGACCAAATCGTCATTACCCCTTCTGCCTTTGTTGGTTCAGTTGGGGTGTGGTGCCAGTTGGTGGACATCACTGCAGCGGATAAGGCTCAGGGCGCAAACATCGTAATCGTCGCTTCGGGGCCTAAGAAGGCAGAGCGCAATCCCCATAACCCAATCACCGATGCAGCCGTTGCCAACATGCAAGTGCAGGTTGACGCTATGGCAGCGATGTTTTTCGAGGTAGTCGCCTCGCGTAGGGGGATGAGCCTCGAGGCAGTCGAAGCGTTGGGTGGTGGTCAAGAGTTTGGTATCGCGGCGGTCAAAGCCGGTTTGGCAAATCGAGTTGTGAGTTCGTGGGCCGAGTTTTTGGCCACTGCAAAAGAGGAAAGTATGGGTCTTTACGAAAAAGCTTTGGCACTGAAGAAGTCTGCTGAGGAAGACGGTTCCGACGAGGACAAGGCAGTCGCTAAGAAAATGCTCGCCAAGATGTTCGGCGAGGAAGACGACGCCAAGTCTGAGGAAGAGGCTCCCGAGTCCAAGAAGGAAGCAAAGGCGGAAGACGAGAAGAAGGAAGAGCCTAAGGCCGCGGCCATGGGCACTGTCACGCTCGCCCCGCATGAACTCGCGGCTCGTATCCACGCACTCGAGGTGGAGAATCGGCTTGCTAAAGAGCAGACCGAAAAGTTTCATCTCCTCTCTACCCGTCCCGACTTTTCCGCGGAGGTTCGCGCCTCTCTCACCGACAAGTCCACGCCTCTCGCGTTTGTCAAGAATGCGGTGAAGACGTGGAAGCGTGCTGAGTCTCCGGCTGCCAGCGCGGTGAATGCGGCGGAAGCGGCTCAGGGTGGAACTCAGGGTGCACCGGCTGCAAAGGCTAGTGGTGGGCTCGATAGCGAGCAGGCGGCTGCCCTCGCAAAGATGGGCAAGCTCCCCGAAGGAGACGGTATCAAACATCTCCAAGGCGGGACCGCAATGACCCTCGGCGCAATGACTGCCGACCAGGCAGCAAAAGCTTGGGCTGAGCTCCAGGCGAAGGGTGGTGTCTGATGAGTGCGATGACTGGCCCGCGTATGGCGGTTGAAACGAAGTGGAAGAATGTATCGCTTCCACTCGCCGCATCGACTGCGGTTTATCAGGGCGGAATGGCCTGTATCGATACCTCGGCTCACGTCTGCACTAAGGGCGCCGCATCGAACGCCAACCTTATTCGGGTTGGTGAGTTTGCCGAGAGTGTTGACAACAGCGCTTCGACCGCGACGAGTTTCGTGAATGTGCTCCTTGATAAGGAGCTCACGATTCGTTGGTTCGACACGGTGACTGGCGCCAACGCGGTTACGGCGTCTAACCTGTTCGCCACTTGCTACATCTCCGACGACCATACGGTGACTATGGCAACGGGGACCAATGCGGCCGCTGGTCGTGTTTGGGCGGTTGATTCGGAAAAGGGAATTGGCGTCTCCTCGGACGTCTGATTTAGGAGATTAGCTATGCCGGAAATTACTCCGAGTTTTGTAATGCAGTATGAGCGCCGTATGCGGGCGCTTACTGAGACGGAGTATCTCCGTCGGTTGAATGCGAAGACCACTTGGTGGAATAAGGTCTGCCGGACGATGAACATCACCGGGAAGACTGAGCGTATCACTTGGCTTCTCAACACTGCCAAGATTGAACCTGTTGGGCCTTCGGGAACGGGCGCAATCACGTTTGAGGACCTCGTGTCTCAGACTGTTGAGTACCCCTCGTTCCGTCACGGGAAGGGCATCAAGGTTCAGCGGGACCAGATTGAGGACCTTGATGGGTCAGGTCTGGATATTCTCGCTGACTGGTCTATGCAGATTGGCAATGAGACTGGTTACTACCCGCAGCGTCTTGCGGCTCAGTTCCTGCTCAATGCGGCTGCCACGGACCACTCCGCGGATGCATACGATGGTGTCCCCTTCTTTGCGGACGCAACCACGTCCCGCACTGTCAACGGTACGAGCGTTATCGGTCACCCCTATAACCCGTATCGTCCTGGGTTGGGCGGATACTCCAACTGGGTAAAGGGTTCTCCGATTGCAGCATCGGGAGCGACTCAGTTCTACCCGGGCGCACTCCCAATTGATGACTCTGTCACTGTTGAGGTTGCGCTCCAAAACCTTGGCAAGGCGATTAGCTACATCAGTAGCGTCAAGATGCCCAACGGTGTGGACCCGCGGTTCTTGACTCCGGCGTATATCCTTGCGCCGCCTGCCATGGCCCCTCGGTTGCGTGAACTGTTGAATGCCCAGTTCATCGCGCAGTCCGCGGGTTCTGGTACGGGTGCAGGCTCGGCCGATGTGAAGGCAGTGATTGAGGGCTTTGGCCTTGGCCAGACTCTCATCGCCAATGAGCTGGGTGCAAACTTCAGCTATCAGGGTACCTTCCCGTTTGTTGAGGCCTCTACAGGTAATACCAAATTCCTCACCAATACGGTGACGGGCTCGGATTCGACCTACTATATCGTTTGCACGGAAAACGCGACTACCAACCTTGGTGGTCTCCTTTACGTCATGCGCAAGCCGTTCAAAATCACTTACTACACGGGTGATAATGGCGGTACGGGCATGGATGCGGTTTTGGACCGCGCGAACGAATTTGAGTATCACTGCCAAGGCCGTATGAGCATGCAGCCGGGGCATCCGTATACCATCTTCCGCTTCGACAAGACGTGAGTTGAGATGTTTCCCTATCTGGACCTAGCAGGTTTCAAGCGCCGCACGATGATGCCTCAGAGTGAGGTTGACTATGTCAATCAGGACTCTCCGGGCTTCATTGAGCAGCGTATTGCCTCTAGGTCCAGTCTCATCAATGCTCGTCTGAGAAAGCGATACGGGAATACGGGTGCACGTTCGTCTTTGCCATTGGGTCAACAGGCACCAACGTTGGTTGCTGCGGGTACGAGTCCGCCGAGTGTGACTCTTTCGGGCAGGCCTACTCTCGGGTCTCTTCAAATCGGATTGTCGATTACTCTGGGTGGGGTTACTGGGGTCGCCACCTTTAGCTGGACTGCAGACGGGGTAACGTACACCACTGCCATGACTGCATCGTCTGTTGTGTTGGGGTCCACTGGGCTGACTGCCTTGTTTCCTGCTACGGGCACTTTCGCAATCGACAACGTTTATGCAGCCGCTACTCCAGTACCCGAGACGGTACTTGGTTGGCTCGTCACGATGGTCACTTACGATTGTTACCGAAAGCGTGGAGTCAATCCGCAGGACCCTCAAATCCAGCTTTTGGTAGAGGAATACAACACTGCATTGGCTGAGTTGAAGGAAGCGGCCGATTCAAAGGATGGGTTGTTTGACCTTCCCACTTCCGAGGACCAGGACAGTGCGGTCACGACGGGTGGGCCGTTGGGGTGCTCTCAAGCGTCGCCCTACGTTTGGCAAGATGTAGAGCGTGCTAGGGCAACCGCAGAGGACACCGCCTTTTCGGCCCAAGACGCGATTGACAACCCGAGGTTCGAATGAATCCACTGGATAAGTTGGTACTGGCACTGAAGGGAATGAACCCTAAGGCGTTGGGGCAGAAGATTGCTGTCAATGCGGTTGACCCTATGCGCGAACTGATTGCCGATAACCTCACTAAGGGAGTGTCTCCCGAGGGACAGCCTTGGTTGCCGACTAAGGAAGGTGGTCGCGCTTACAGAAATGCGGCTGCTAAGCTCTCCGTGACCTCGTCTGGCGATGTTGTGATTGCCACGATTGAGGGCCCCGAGGCATTCGCTCAAAAGGGCACTGTCAGCCACCCAATTCGGCAAATGCTTCCCGATGCGGGGGCCGAGATTCCCTCGGACGTTGCCAAAGTCATCGAAAACGCTATCCGGGGCACGATTGAGGACTTGTTCAAGTGACCAATCCGGCACCTTCCCACTATGCTCCGGCGTATCCGGCGGATGAGAGTCCGTTGCCGCGGAGTGGCGTATTGGTGCTTCGAAATGCGGTTGCAGACTACTTTTCTGACCGAAATGTCCCTGCTTTGGTGGCCGAAGTGGGCCTGAAATACCGCAGTTTTTTGCTAAATCAGGCTCCGGATTGCGCAAATCGAGTGGTTTTCATCCCCGGTGAGTTTACCGGTGAAAACGCGCCAAAACCTCGCCCATACGGCAAATTGTCGCGAGAAACGATGAATTCCGCGTCTGTTGTCAATCCTAGAGAGCTTTTGGCCTGGGATAGGCCGCTTACCGTGTCGATTTGGGCGGCTCCGGTACCTGGGGCAGTCGACAAAATCGGGGTTGCTACCGCTGTCGCTGAGGACTTGCTAGAGCAAGTTGTCAGAGCCGTCACCTACGCATCAGACGGGAAGGGAAATTCTCTCGCAGCCTCTGTTGAATGGGGCGAAGTCACAATCACCAATCCACCCGAGGAGAACTCTTTTGGTGTGGAACTACTTGTATCCCTCATTCAGAAGGGCCCCCTCTTCGATGAGACGTTGGAGACGGTTCAGGCTGAGCCCGCACTTTCGGAGGATTTTAGATGAGTCTCCCTTCAGTTGGCATTACTAAGAACGTCTTTACGACGAGTCAGGCCCCGCCGGATGTGACTGGCATTCTGGCTTGGGTTGCATGCTCCTCCACGGGGACTGTCAATCAACCTGGGGCCTTTGCTAGGTCTGACCTTGCTGTCACCGCAAATGGGTATGGCCCTCTGGCTGAGTACTTTGCGTATGGGCTCGCGGTCAACAACCATCCCGCGGTTCTCTGTAAGGGTAACGCTACCTACCCCGGAGTCTTCGGGACTGTTGACTCATCTGGTAAATCTGGGTCGTCTGCAGTGACGATGAGTGGAGCCCCCTACGACCAATACTACGCCACGTTCACGGTTGTCACCGGCGGCACTATCGGGACCGCGGGCATTACGTTTACCTGGACTCTTGACGGGCAGACGACTAGCGGTGTGACTGCACTGGGGACTGCCACGACCTATACGGTTCCCAATTCGGGGATTACCTGGAACTTTGGTTCTGGCACCTTGGTTGCGGGCGATGTTGTCAAAGTCTACTGCCAACGTCCACTGTTGAATGACACGGATGTCATCAATAGCCTAACTGCGCTCAGTCTCACCCGACTGCCGTGGGAAGGCGCCTTTGTTGATTGCAGCGCCACGACCAGTACGGTGGGATTGATTGATACTTTCCTCAGTGCGCTTGAGGCGAAGGGTCAGTTTAAATTTGTGCTTGTTAACACTCCCTACAAGACTGACCCGCAACCCAGCGCTGAGACGGAAGCGGCCTACGCTACCCGCATGCAGACTCTGGTGCAAAACCAAACCTCTATCCGGGTTTGTGTCGGTGCAGATGGTGGCCACGTTCCTAGCCTCATCACTGGATACAACCAGAAGCGGCCTACCGCGGCATTGCTCGGTGCACGCGCTATGTTGATTCCCATCGGTGAAGATGCGGCCTACGTTGCTAGGGGTCCGCTGCCTGGGGTTCAGATTGCCGATGCAAACGGCAACCCCTTTGACCACGACGAGGACTTGTATCCCAACCTGGATACTCTCCGGTTGACTACTCTTCGAAGTTTCGCCCCGGGCGGGCCTCAGGGCGTTTACATTACCAACCCCAACACCATCCAGCCCACTGGTGGCGCGTGGCCCTATCTTCAGCACATCCGGATTATGAACAAAGCGTGCACCATCGCTTGGTTCATTCTCACCACTCAGTTGAGTCTCGGTGTTCGTAAGAACCCCAAGAAAGACTCTACCACTGGCGCGGTCTACATCTTTGAGCCCGACGCGGCGAAGATTGAGCAACTGGTGAACGATGCGGTTCTCCCGGCTCTGAAGGGTCAAGTCAGTGACTTTGCCTTCCAGCTTTCTCGGACCGATGACATGAATGCGAACCCGGTTGTGGTGACCGCCACTTTGTCGGGAGTGTCTCTCGCGTATATCAAGGGCTACCAAACGCAGGCCCAATGGGTCAAAACCATCACCACTTCACCTGGACAGTGAGCCATGCCCGACCCTAATATTTTTCGCCTAAACCGCACTCCCTATAGTTGGACTTCGTGCTCTCACTTCCTCAACGGGTTCCCTTACAAGGGACTTACCGCGGCATCCTTCAAAGAGACTCGCGAGGTTGAGATTGTGCAAGACGCGGAACAGAGTGGTGTCCCCGTGGGCATCACCTCCGGTATGTACAAAATCGATTCCTTTCAGCTCACGATGCTGAGGGATACCGCACTTGGCTTTATGCAGGACTTGGCAGTGATTGGGCTCGGTAGCTACGGAGACGCTGAGTTCAGCTATCTCTTGCAGCTTTTCGAACCCACGTTCGGAACCGCTGTTCCCTCTCAGCCCCAGATGACTCTCATCTCGGGTTGCCGGATTACCGGAGTGGAGGATAAGCAGGAGAAGGGTTCCGGCGCACTGGTGACTGTCTTTGATGTCACTGCACTTTACCTCGTTCGCCAGGGTGCTCTTAGCCTCTTCTCTAAGACGCGCCAGTTGCTCTAACCCGTTAGCTAAGGACCAGCCCCAATGTCCGATTCTAAGACCCCGCTCGAAATCGCCCGTGAAAAGGATGCACTTCGGAACCGAAAGGCTCAGGAGAAAGCTGAAGCCCGGGAGTTGGAAGCCCTCAACTTGGTAGAAAAACTCTCCGAGTCTGAGGGCCAACAGGGTGTTGACTTCGAGGTCATCGTCACTGACGTTGGTGTCTTCGGCGTCAAAAAGCCCAATTACACGGTGGCAAAGCAGTTCAATGCGGTCCCCTTGGACAAACGAAGCGAGGAAGACATCGCAAAGTTCGTCCGCCCGCACATCATCTATCCCGATGTCGCTGTCTGGACTCCCTTGCTTGAGACTCATTTCGGTGTGTTCATTCGATGCGCCGCGGCTCTCCTCGCAATGTACGAAGGCAGGGGGGTTGCCAAAGCGGGGGAATTCTAAGGCGACTGAAGGAAGCCGAGGGTAACCCTTTGGTCGCTGGAGAATGTATCGAGAGTCTACTTGACCGAGACGGTTCGGTGGATGCGTCCGTGGGGGCAGTGATAGTCGGTAAGGCTGCCCTTTGGATTGTAGCGATTGGAGAGGGGCTCTCCGAATAGAGGTGGGTTATGGCGGTTACCAAAACAGCGACTTTCGGCATCAAAATCCCCGTCGAAACGAACGCTGAGGGGGCCGCCAAATCCGTCGAAAAGCTACGCGATTCTATCCAGTCTTCTAAGGACCGCATCAAGGAACTGCAATCCTCGATGCAATCTCTCCGAGGTAAGTCGGATGAGGTGAAGGCTGCCAAGAAGGCGTTGAAGGGGGCGTTGGATGCCGAGAGGGATAGTATCTCTCGCAACGCTTTGGCGCTCGGTAAGCTGGGGCAGACTGTCAACGATACAAAGGGGAAAACCTCGGCTTGGCGCGAAAAGCTGAGTGACTTGGGGAGTACCCTCAAAGGAGGAACCCTAGCCGCAATCGAAACAGTCGCAACGGCCGCTATCGCGTTCACTACGGCGGTTGTCGCCGCGGTTGCTGCCACGACTAAGTGGGCCCTCGAAACAGCTGACATGCTTCGGACGATGGGTCTCTTCCGTGAGGCCGCATCGGGTTCGTCCGCCAACGCTAAGGCCTGGGGCGAACAGATTGATGACTTGGCTAAGCACATCGCCACGCCAAGAGCTGAGTTGCAAGCTCTATCACTCGATATTGAGAAGTCCCTAAGAGGCACTCGTATCTCGGGACAGGGCATGGTTGATACCTTCAAAGCCGTGGCTCAGGCCTCTGCGGCAATGGGTGACTCCGCTGGGAAGTCGCTACAAGATATCATCACCCGAGGCAAGCAGTTTGGTCGGTTCGCGTTGGGGCAATTCGAGCTTACAGGTACGGGTCTGAAGTTTGATGACGTAGCTAAGGAACTTGCCGCGAACCTAAAGATTTCACTTGCGGATGCCAGAAACCAATTGGTGATGGGTCGGGTGAAAATCGACGATGGGGCAAAGGCTGTAAATGACGCGGTAACGAAGCGCTTTGGAAGTGTCAATGAAAAGTTGTCACTTTCGCTGCCTACCCTAGCAACCCGTTTCAAGGAAACACTCGGTGGGTTGACTACTGACATCAACATCACTCCTATCCTCGATGGTGTGAAGGCAATCACGGAATGGTTCGGTAAGGGGACGGTAATCGGGGAGACGATGCGGGGAATCTTCACTCGGTTGGGTGACGGGTTCGGAAAGGCGTTCCTCGCTTCGTTGCCACTCGCTAAGGAGCTCTTTATCCAGTTTCTAATCCAGGTTGTCAAACTCGAGATTGTCTTCTACCGCACCCGAAACGCGTTCAATGAGGTGTTTGGCAAGGGCCCGTTGAAGGGGGTGCTCACTGCTGAGAGGGCTATCGATGGGTTCAAAGCCGCGATGGGGCTTGCGGCCGCGGTTATGGGCACCGTTGCGGTTGGCGTAGCGGTTTTGGGAGTGGCTCTTTACGGAATGGCCCGCCCGTTCCTATGGGTTGGTGAGAAGGCAAATGAGCTTATTGACCTGTTCCAAACGATGGGTTGGAGCGAGGTGGGAACTCATATCGTTGAGGGTATCGCGGACGGTATCAAGTCAGGGTGGGACGCGCTAAAGAGTGCTGTTAGGGCTCTAGCCACGGGCAGCATTGGTGAGTTTCGGTCGAAGATTGATGCGCACTCACCCTCTCGGGAATTTGCCAAAGCTGGCCGCACTGCACCGGAGGGCGCAGCTGAGGGCATCAAAGCTGGCAAGGGCGAGGTTGACGCTGCGGTTAGAGACATGGCCCCTAAGCCTATCTCGATGGGCAAAGCAATGGGTGGGGGTGCAGCACCGAAAGCCTCAGGGGGCGCCGTCACTCTGAACGCTACGTTTAGCTTTCCTAACGCCACCGATGGGAAGTCTGTCAAAGCCGAGGTGGAATCGGAAAGCTTCCGAGCGAAGGTGCTGAAGGTGTTTGAGGACGCGGCCCGAAGTGCGGGAATTGCAATCCAGGGGGCTCAGAATGCCGTCTAGAATCCGTGAAGAAGTCGGGCCTAACCCGGCGATTACCTACTTTCCGGCAGTCATTACCTTTGGACTCGCTGGGCTAATCATGCCTGGCAAGTGGACTCTGACATCAGCGGATAAGCAATTTGGTTGGCAGATTCAACAGGGGTATGGGCTCTCTGGTGCCTTCGTTTTCCCAGCTGGTGAAAAGCTAATCACGCCTAAATTCAAAGGGGAAATCTGGCGGAATCTAGACGCGCAATCATTCCGTGAAATTCGTAAGGTGTTGCTCAAAAAGCCTGCGTTTATCGGCAATGGGAGCATGGCGGTCAAAGCGTTGGGTATTGACCATCCTGAATTGAACGAGATGGGATGTACCAGTGTTGTGATTGCGTCGATTGGGGCTTTGATTCAGCGTGGCGGGGGTATGTGGGAAACTGAGATTGAGTTGATTCAGTATCGTGCCCCGCAGTTGGCACCCAACAAACCGGACCAAACGATTCCCGGCGTTACTACCAATCCGCCCATCACTGCTTTGACTGCAGCCGAAGTGGAGCTCCAAAACCAAACCGCTATTGCTAACAGCCTAAAGGGAACCTGATGCCTTCGGCCATTACCCTCAACGGCTTTCGCGTCATCCGGGCTGACCTCACCTTCGTGTGGCGGGGCGCCTGGGTTGGAGACTTGGAGCTAGACCTTACCGATGTTAGCGATGCCCCTACAGGGCGATGCGTCTTGGTTGCAGGCGGGCAGAGTCTCGTGTGCTTTGTGGATTCCGAGGCATCCGCTACCTTTCAGGACAGAGCTTTGATGCGGGTCGTGGGGGGCTTGAATAACGGTTGGGGGGTGACTGTTCCGCCCCAGCAATTTGACGACCCATCCGGAACCCTTACCACCCAAGACGTCTACTCTCAGACTGCCTTGCTTTGTGGCGAGCAGGTAGTAGACACCGCGCCTCAGGTAGTGCAGGACTTCGCCCGGGTTTCGGGCCCGGCTTCTAACGTGTTTCTCGACCGCCAATGGTATGTTGACCCGAACACTGGGATTACCCAGGTTGGTGACTGGCCCGGGTCTGTACCCGAAGACGAGTCAACCGTACTCCAGTTCGATTGCATTCAGCTGATTGCTTCGCTCAGTTCCGAGGCGCTGGTGTTTCCCGGTTGCGTCTTGACTGATAAGCGCTTCAATGGGGTCTCTTACACGGTTCGCGAGGTGGAGCATCATTTCGGCGCAAGTGGAAACAAGGTTATCGCTTACTGCTCCGCGAACCCAGCTAACAGACTCACTGAGGTATTTGGCCAATTGGTCCGAAGCGTGGCCAAAACCGACTATCTCCGAACGTATGTCTACTCGTTTGTTGAGGACTCTCAGGGCGGGTTGAGTTTGCAGGCTATTTCGGATGGGGCGCCTGACCTGAATCCCATTGACCAGTGGGTGGGGTTGTCTGGCTACTCAGCTGAGATTGCATCGGGGGCCAACATCGTAGTTGGGTTTGTCAATGCGGACCCTAGGCAGCCCTACTTGGTTAGCTACTCACCGTTGGCAGACTCGCCCTCTAAGCAGACTTTTGTGTCGACGGGCGACTTTTTGGTCAGTGCCGGGGGGCGAGTTCCGAAGAGTCATGTGGCCACCGTTGAGGGGGTGGTCAACATGTTTGTAAACTTTGTTTACTTCCTAAAGAACGCTGGGGTCGCTGGACTCGATGGGCCGACCGGACCCTTGTTTACTGCAACGTTCCCCGCCAACTTCATTGCGCTTCTGACCCCTTGGCTCCAAGCCTGCAACCTTCCTACTCCGCCATTGCCTGTTAGCGGTGGGGGCCTTCTCTTTCCCACCACCAAGTCTGATATCGACGCGGCTCTGTCAGGCAAACAACCCAACCCCATCGGGCTCCAACCCGGTATCGGTTCCCCAGGATTCCAAACCGAATGAGCACTCTACCCCTCACCTATCCGGACCTCGTCTTCGAAGAGGACCTTGACCCCTTTGCGGCCGAGACAACCTCTGACTTTCAAAACTTGGTTCAAGACGTGAATCACCTGTTGGAGGAGCTCCCTGGCACCAACCCCGATGACCCTTTGCGAGGCGTTGGAATCGAGACATATCTCAGCGGGACTCTGGACAACCTCAAGAATCTCCCGAAAATCATCGAATCTCAGATTGGGGAAGACGATAGGGTCAACAGCGTGGTGTGTACTGTCACGGCTCAGACAGACTCTACGTACCTAATCCTCATCGTCATCGGAGTCGCTGCCACGGTTCTAACCCTGGAGTTTAGTTGGGCGCAAAGTGCTGGGTTGGTTCTCAGCTCGGTCACGGGGGGCTAAATGGCATTCACTATCGACCAAATCGTTGCGCCTCAGACGGCTGCCAGTATCCGCGCTGGGATGGTTACTAGCCTGGTGAACCTGGGTGTTAGAGCCGACCTTTGGAAGGCTGGCGGTGTGGCGTCAACGATGCTCACCGTTGTTAGTATCGTTCTCTCTCAGGTCAACAGCTTGATAGCCACGGTTGTCAGTGGGTTCTTTCTGCCCCTCGCTACTGCATCCGGGTTGGTGAATCTGGCGCTCTATATGTATGGGGTGACGGCGCCAACAGCGACGTTTGCGAGCGGAAAGCTGACCCTCACCAACACGTCGGGGAATACCTACGTCAAAGCGGCCAGGGCAATGACGTTCCTAAACCCCACGTCAAAGCAAAACTACGTCAACACTTCGGGGTTCACTCTCGGCCCCAACACCACGCTTGAGATTGACATCGAAGCGATTGTGATTGGCACCGTCGGCAACGCGGCACCCAACACCATCACCAACGTTGTCACTACGCTAACCGGGGTTGCGTGCACCAACGCGTCTTCGGTGGTGGGTACCGATGACATTACGGATGCGGACCTCAGGCAACTTTGTCTTGATTCGCTTGCGGCTAACTCAGCCTACGGGCCTCGAGGCGCCTACGGATATGCGATTAGGACCGCGGTAAACCCAGTCACGGGAAACTTTGTCAACATCAATCGATTTACCATCTCCCCCAATTCGTCAACAGGGACAGTCACCATCTATGTTGCGTCTCCCTCAGGTGCGCCGGATGCCAACGATGTGACTGGGGTGGGAACCAATATCGAAGCGAAAGCCAGGCCCGATACGGTGACTGTCAACCTCGCCGGGGCAACCGCAGTCAACTATACCCGCACCGTCAACGTGTTTTGCAAGTTCGCTACCGGGACAAGTGCGGCTCAAGTCAAGTCGGCATGCGACGCGGCTTTGATTGACTTCTTTGAGAACTATCCTGTTGGGGGGATGACTGCGGATGACGATGGGGTGGGTGGCGACCCCGGGCCGAATGTTGGGTTCCAAGGCGTCCTAGGCGATGCCGTAAAAGGCTCTATCGCAATCGCCATAGCTAACCTGGGGGGTCAACTCATCTCCACTACTGGGGCCACTGACCTCGCGATGACTGCCTCTCAGGTTGCAGCCGATGCCGTCACCATTGTTCCCCGGCTTATCCAACCCGTGGGAGGGGTCAACATCTCATGAGTGGCGCACGTGGCATCAGGGGCGGGCTCTCCAGTATCGTCCCCAACTGGCTTTCCAACAGACTCGGCCTCAACACTGGCTTCAAAGTTCTATGGGTTATCGCGCTTTTTTGCGACATTTTTGTCCAGCTTGCTCTCGAGGGGTTGCGAGCAGCATGGCCGGGCAAAGGTGACGCGTCCGCTCTTAGCTTGATTGGCTTATCTCGTGGGTTGGTGCGGGGTTGGGGAACCTCCGAGACAGATGCCCACTTTGCGGCGAGGCTCCGAAACTGGATTGTACTTTGGCGCGAGGCTGGGACTCAGCTGGGCATAGCTCGCCAGCTGCAAGAGTTTCTCTCTAACCACCCTCGCATCCGAGTTGTGAATCGACACGGGCAGTGGACCACGCTGAACACCGATGGGAGTATTGTCCTAAACACGTTCGCCTGGGATTGGGACTCAGTCTCCAACCCTGAGAGGACCAACTATTGGTCCGATGAATGGGTCATCGTGTACCCGTCTACCTGGTCTTTTGCCGATAACTGGGGTGTTTTGGGAGATACTTGGGGCGACGGGGACCCCTTTTTGGGTGTTTTGGGGCTTGGCCACGATGACTCAATGGGAGAGTATTCCACGGCGATTCAGGTCATGCGCAACTGGAAAGCAGCGCATTCCAACATCCGAGCCGTAATCTGGACAACCAACCCTAACCGGTTTGACCCGGATACGGGTCTGCAAATGCCCGATGGTAGGTGGGGCCAATGGGGTGTAGACTCAGGGGGGACCATGATTCCGTCAAACCGAGATACGACTGAGTGCCGCTATTGGGAGGGCGTGTAAATGAGTCATACCTATTCGGGAACCGCCACTTACCACTCTGCCATTACCATCCCTGATGACGGGGACCCTCGAAATGCATCATCTGTCAACGTGGCGTTTGAGGCGTTGCAGGATGACGTCACATTCTTGAGGGGGCGTTCGTTAGACATTGGGGTCGACAATTACAATGTCGCTACCGGTACCATGTCGCTTGACTTCAACGCGACTACTGGGACTGGGAACTTGAGTCTCGCCGGATTGGGCTTTGGGGTTCAAGTTGGGGACTTTATCCCGCTCGCCTTCACCACCACGGTCCTTGCTTTCAGCCTAACCTCCGGGTCTGTTCGGTTCACCGCCAGCCTACAAGCCTCGGAGAACGGTGGCTCTTACGCGGATGTCCCCGGCGCGGTTGTGACTCTGTCTGAGACCTCGGATGCTGCTTTCGGCGGACATAGGCCCCTGACTATTACGGGGCATCATCTACAGTCGGCCTCGGGAAGCGTCAACTTTCGGTTGCATGTCATCTGCGACATCGCCACGACCGCGGCGGCACAATTTGACTTCCCGTACACATTCCACCTTATCAATATGAGGTTTGTCTGATGTTCGTTGTACCCCTCAACATCGGCCCTCCGTCGACACTCACCTTCCGATTTCTGAGCCCGCTCATTGGGCCGGATTTGACGACGACATCAGCGGTGAATCTCAACGTGGTTCGTCGCGACGGAAGCACGGCAACCTGGGCCTGCACCATCGTTAGCGCTACTCAGTCTGAGTTGGTGGCTCAATACACCTTTACCGGGTTGGAACTCAACACAACGGGCGCTTATCAGCTGCAACCGCTGCTTACGGTTCCTGGCGGGCTGGTGCCCTCGAAAGGGATGACTCTCTTTGTCACTTCGGTCGCCGCCTCCCAAGCGCGAACTGAGGAATCTGCATGGCTTGTCGCTACTTCCCAAGTGCCTTCACCGGGCCCCGTCAAAAATGGGTGGGGTACGGTTGCAACCGGTACCTATGCCGCGTCCGCGTTGGCACCTTGGATTCCGGTTGACTTGAGTGGCGGTAGTGCTGCTATCCAACTTTGGGATGCGCTGGATGGTGAGACAGTAGTAATTGCAGACTACAAACACAATGCCGCGACCCATAACCTCACCGTGTCGAGCGCCTACGCAGATATCCCAGCAGGCGATGGTACCTTTGCATCGTCTGCAACGTTCGCCACCAATGGGATTGTCCTCAGGTGGAAATACAACTTGGCGCTAGGCGCTTGGCTGGAGTGGTGACATGGCAGGCTCAGCACAAGATATCAGAGACTGGATGAGCGGCCTGTTTGCCGCGGGCTATACGTTCATTCCTGCCACTTTGGTCGCAGGCCAAAACTACACAATCAGCTCTAAGACTGAGTACATCGTTTGCGATTGGGCTGATGCAGCTGGGGATATCAACATCGCCACTCCGGTAACCCCAACCGATGGGATGTTCTTTACTGTCCGACTAGGTCCCGATGCAGGTGGGCTTAGTGACGTCATCATCACCCCAACTGGATACACGATTGAGGACCCTGGGTCCCCTGGGACTTTCGGTTCGACCCTTACGCTGGATACGCCCAATGTCAACTATTCGTGGGCGTGGAACCCCAACGCAAATCGCTACGATTTGGTGTTCGGTATCCCCACTGTCTCGAACCCTACAACGGTTCTTGACTTGGACTTTTCGGCGCAATCTACCCAAAACCTCACCTCTAACGGCAATTATACGGTTGCCGGATTGACGTGGAAAAAGGAGAACTCTGCTAACGACAACGGCAGCGTGACTCCGCGTATTGCCAACGGTAGCGGCTTAGAATTGGGATGCAACGGAAGCGGCAACTATAACGGTACTGGCGCCCGTACGGCCCCCATCTTCTTTCTCACGCTGTCACAAATCGTGCCGACTGCCATGCGTCGCCGAAAGTTGCGTGTCTACGTGGAGCTTTCCGGTAACGAGCAAAACTCGGGCGATTTTGGATTCGTCGCTATCGACACTGACGACAACGGGCCTACGGTCGGAACTGTCGTCAAGCGCGGCAACGTGTCATCGGCTGGTATCAAACTAGAGCAATATCTCAACGGGGGTGCGCAATACGCTGTTGCAAAGGCTTTTGCGCTCTCTAGTGCCAATACCGTGCTCGTACTGGATGTTGACCTAGGCGCCTTCTTTTTCGGTGAGGTGCAGACAGGGGCAGGGGGCGGCGCGTGGCCTAGCTACGCCAATACGACGCCGCAACTTCCCACTGATAGCACCGTTGGTATCGCCTTGGGCGCCGTCTCTCTGTCGGGGTCTACTCCCAATTATAAAGCCGTTTTCAAGCGGCTTCGTGTCGACGTGATGCCGGAATAAGCGAGGTCTATTGTGAATACTACGGTTCAGGGTGTCGGTGCTAAAGTCGTGGTTAGTGCCCTCGCTGGCGCGCCCCAGGTTGGAACTCAAATCACTGTCGGCTCTAGCGCCGCGGTGCAGTGTAACGGGGGGACGACTCCAACTGTCCTAGCGTTGCAGGGTGTCACGTTGCAGGCGGACCCTACCAATACGGGGACTGTCTACGTAGGACTTAGCACGGTTGCATCCAACCTCTGCCTCGCTGCATTGGCCGCGGGACAGTCCGTTTTGGTCCCCACCAATGACCCAGCCAATCTCTGGGTAAAGGGTTCCGCAACTGGCCAGAAAGTGAATCAATCGTGGATTTGAAAATCTGGATACTGGCGCTGGCGCTGGCGCTGGTTGGGTGCCGCGAACCACCCAAGAAACTAGGCGACGGTATCGTCATTGGTCCACCGCCCAACACTGGTGGCAGCAGTTTTACTCCGCCAACTGGGACAGGATTCGCCCATATTACTGGTGGGGCGCTCGACAGTGCCGCTAAGACAGTAGACCTTGCCAGTGCCGATATTACCGGGATTCTGGCTACTGGTAACCAGGCAGCGCAGGCACTTGGGGGTGACCTATCCGGGACAACGGCATCGGCGACTGTCGCAAAACTCAACGGCGCCACTATTTCCTCGGCGGGTGGGGCACTCACTACTGGCAAGGTGCTTCGGGTAACAGGGGCCTCGGCTACAGACTACGGCGCCGTCGACCTAGCCAACAGCAATGCAGTTACGGGCGTACTCCCGACTGGTAACCAAGCATCCCAATCTCTGGGGGGTTCACTGGGTGGAACCACCTCGTCTGGTACGGTATTAGGCATCGATGGGTCCGGGGGGACCTGCTCCCTCGCGACAACCGCCGCAATTATGTCGTGGGCGTCGGGCTCATCCGCACCAACTCTCAAGCAAGCCGATAACACTACCAACAGCGCAACTGCCCAGGCACTTACTGTCCAAGCAGCGAACGCAACTGGGACCGCTGCTACCGGTGGTAACTTGGTTTTGGTTAGCGGGACTGGGACGTCAACAGCGGGGTCTCTTATCGGCAAAGTCGGTGCAACCGCTGCGCTACAAATGGGGCTTGCAAGTACAGACTTCATCGCGCTTGGTGGCGCGACTTTGGGAAGTACGGGACAGCTTCGATTCCCAAATAATACCGTGGTCAGTACCGCGCGGAATGCCGCGAACGGCGCGGATATTACGCTAATTGCAACCAACAGTAGTAACAACGTCTATTTCGGCAGCAATTCCGGTTTTTCGGGGACGCTCCCCGCCACGGTGTTTTTGACGGGCACCACGGTCGCGCTCGTCAATTCAGGCACGGTCCGAGGGCTTTCGGTCACCCCCACAACCGTGTCGCTCAACGATGGCACCACGGACGCAACAATCAACAAGGCGACCCCCAGCTCGGATATCGCCACGCACGACGTCGTCATTCAAGGGCAAGCGCCCTTTGCGTCCGCGAGCAGCAACAAGAACCCGGGCAACGTGGTTCTCGCGGTGGCCTCACCGGTGTCCGGCGGAACCGCGGGCAAGGTGAGCTGCAAAGTAAGCGGAACCGAACAATTCTCTATCCAGTCTGGCACCGTAGATTTTGCGAATATGACTACGACGACAACCGCGCCCTCAGCTGGAGGCGCAAATGCTTTACCGGGGACCCCAGCGGGGTACATGACCGTAAAAATTGGTGGGACTAACCGCCAAATTGCTTACTACTGAGGTGCCTGCCATGAGACTTTTCGCAGTTTTCCTAATGCTTCTGGCCTTGCTCAGTTGTAAGTCTAATCAGCCCAAGTTAGGTGAAGGCACCGTAATTGGGCCTGCAACCACGGTGTCGCTCGCAAGAGGGCTTCAACTAAGCAATCAGTCTGCAGGGTCAACACCGTGTTTTGACGGCACTACGTGGCAAGCATGCGGTGGAGCCACTTTCCTAGCGCAGGACGCGTGGTACGTAGATACGGCGAACGCAAGCGGAACGGCTAGCGACACTAACGATGGTCATACGTCGACGACCGCGTTGCGAACGCATGCCGAGTTACTTCGCAGGTGGGGGCCTAACCCGAGATTTGGGTCTTACGTCAACTTGTATGAGCTGAGCGATATGGTCGGGACGGACCCAATGCGGTTCGCGCTGGCGACTGATGACAACTTTTGGCTGAGTTGGTACCTCGCGCCCAATATCACGATGGGAAGCGGGTCGACCAGCGTGCAGACGGGGACTTTCTCGAGCGTCACGAACTTGAACGCAGCGACGAACACCCCAACCCAGGCGACCGACTCACTTGGGCGTTCGTGGACAACTCTGCTCGGCAAGCGTGTTCGCGACACCACTAGCGGCGCTGTTGCGTGGCCAGTGAAAGACCTTGGTTCTGGCGCGGTCCGCCTCACGTCGCCGACTACGTGGTTCGACGATTTCACTGATTTTCCGACCAATACGACGTTCGGCACGGTGCACACGTATCAAGTGGAGACCCTGCGTAAGGCTTATGTCTCCGAGATTACACTGACCAGCGGGACCGCTAACTCATCGTCGAACGGTAAACTCTGGATTCAAGACGCTGATTTCCAAAACACTTCGGCGATTGTAGTCAACAGCATGGGGCCTAGCGTTACCTTTCGCGGTTGCCATTTCTCCTCTGTCGTGGAGGTAGCCAATACGGGTCTCGGGTTTACAAATTTCTCCAATTCATATGTGGAATCTGTATTCGCTGTTGCGGGTGGCGCCGGAACATTGGTGTTGGCGGGGGGTATCAAGGGCCTCTCGACACAACCGGCTCTCCAGACAACGGGAGTCGGCGCGGTGACTCTTGACGCGGACGCCCTCATCCAAGGTGGTGCCGGCCTCACCATCCCTATGGGTTCGGCGGTATTGGGGCGAGTTGGTATTTTTGACAGTGTCGTGCGCGCCCAAAAGGGTAATCCGCGCGGGTCTGCAGTCGTGGTCGGCGGGCAAAACTCTACCTTCTCGGCTCCAGGCGGCGGGCACGTCAGAGTCGCCAATTACTCCTATGGGGCGGGAGCTGTATATGGGTCCGGTAACGCCGGTTATGGGTTTGATGTATTCCCAGCGCATACAGTCGACGTACAATCGACCGCCGCACTTACTGTCACTGGGTCTTCAGGAGATTTCATCCTAGGGGAGGACAGTACCGCGGCTACACCGTTCGATAAGGGTGCCTCGCCTCCGCAGTATAAAGCCGCGGTGACCGGGAGTTGGGCTAACTTTGCGGCCGCATTGGGTTCGGGTGGGTTCGCTGGTAACGCTTCTAATCCCACACGTGGGGCCGGTATCTACACTAACTGAGGTTGTCTAATGAGTGATGTGCAGACCGATGACATATACGGGGGCATGGTTGCCAGCTGGGTGACTGTTCTACTTACTGATTTTTCCCATAGCTTACTGGCACTTTTGATGGGTGTCGCGACTTCTCTTGTGTCTAGCTGGATACGGGAAAAGTGGGAAAACAGGAAGAAGTAGCGGACTTACTTTCGTTGTCTCGAAGCGTCTCAGGGATGACTCTGCTAAGTGCGGAGTGCGGGGAAAGGTTTGCGTTCATGAATCTCACTTGGTTTGCATCGGGCGCCATTTTGATTGGGGCCTTTGTAAGTATCTTCCGACCGGACAATACCGCGTTCCCTCTGCAGTTGGACACTAAGACGAGGGCCGCAATCGCTTTGACTCTGGGGGCTCTACAGGCTCTCTGCCAGGGTCTCTACACCGGGGTTGCATGGCAAGAAGCGGCCGCTACCGCTGCAGCGACGGTGCTTACCGCGTGGTTTTCGGCTGGGGCTCGAGCCTCTGTTCCGGTTATTATCCTTTGTGCCTCTATGCTCCAAGGATGTGCATTCTTCACACCTGCGCATGTTGTCGATATTGTAGCCATTGAGTCTTGTGTCCTGAATGAGTGGTGGGTGGTGAGCCCTGGTAGAATGCCGACTTTGGAAGAGGCAGAGAAAATCGCTATCAAATGCGGTGCGCAGGATTGGCGACAGGTTGTGGACCTTATTAGTGTGCATCGTGCCGCGGTGGTTAGAGAAAGGGCAAAGGTGTGTGAATGAACCGTGTTACCAGGCTTGGCGCTAAGAGGGATACCGCGGCGCAAAGACTCTCCTACAAACCGTTTATTCACAACCGGGGGGACTCTATCCGCACGGGCCTTATCAGCCTCGCCCCATACGGTTGCGCTATTTTTGACCAGGGGCACACCGGTTCGTGTGAGGGGCATAGGGCCAGCCAAGGGCTTGTAACATGTTTCAACTATAAGGCCGACCATGCGGCTGAGAAGCCACTTGGTTACACCCCATCGCCACTCGGTATCTACCGGGACGCGCGCATCCTTGAGAGGCGCCCAATCAGGGGTGTACTCCCCCAGTTGCAAGATGAGGGGTGTGCCACTTATGATGTGATTGACGCGCTTCTCACCATCGGTATCCGCCCGATTGGTACTTTGGTTTCCTCATTGGGGACCGACTGTACCCCCCAGAACGTGAATGATGACCCTACCATCACTCAGCTCACCATCGAATCAAAAGCCGGTATCAAGATTGATGCCTACGCCAATGACATTGATATGAGTGATTTGAAGGTTGCGCTCAGTAAGATGCAAACGGCTTTGATGTCGGGGGTCCCCGTAGCTCTCGACGTCCAGGTTGATACTATCTTTGAAAACTGGGATGGGGGTAATCCGTTGGATGATTGCGACCCCAATGACCCCAATGGCGGAGGGCATGCAATCCTTTGTACGGAGATGTTCTCAAAAGCGGACGGTAGTGTGGTTCTGGCGGGCCCCAATAGTTGGGGTGACTGGGGCTCCGAAAGTTACGACGGAACCTACAAGTATGGGTATTGGCGCGCTACCCCCAATTGGCTTCAAAAGGCTTGTTTCGCTGCAACCGTCTGGAACGCGACGAGGGCATGATGAGAAGTCTACTCTATGTGTTGATTCTCGCGATTGGTGGGTGTACTTGGCCCGCTTGCAACAACCCTACCCCTAAGCCTCCCCCCGGTGAGGTAACGGTAACTGGACTCGCCTTTTGCCAACATCTTGCCGCGATTGGCTGCCCTCAACCGGCTGGTTGCGCGGAAACTTTTGACCTCAATAACGGTCGGGTGATTTTCAATTCGGCGTGCATTATGGCGGCGGGGTCTCCGGTTGAAGCTGAGGCCTGTAAGAGCGTGGAGTGCCGATGAGGGTCGAAGAGGCAAAGGTGGGCGCTAGGGGGTTTGATTCATACCCTTTCTCTACAGCCAAAACGGTTGCCAGCTACCAAGCCAAAAAGCTATCGCTAGCTGGGTTAGAGTTCTTCGTGGGGTACCTGGGGGCAGTAGATGCACCTAAACTCAAGGCTATGCTAGCGTCCGGATTAGCCTTTATGCCAGTGACTTTTGCAGGGGCATACAATGGCGCTCAGACCGTAGCCCAATGTGAGGCGTTGGGAATCCCGGCCGGGTGCACTGTTTGGCTTGACCTCGAAGGGACTCAAGACCCTATGGTGGCCGACAAAATCAACGCTTGGGCCGATACGGTAAAAGCAGCGGGGTACGAACCCGGTCTTTACGTGGGTTCCCCTCAGCCATTCACTGACCATGAGCTTTATAAGCTACATGTCGTCCGGTATTGGAAAGCCCCCTCTAGAATCGTCGACAGAAATGGCGCTTGGGGTTCTGGTCCCGATTGTGGCTTTTGTTGCCTGCAACTTTGGCCCTCTCTGACTTGGCGCGATACTGGGGTTCTTCTAGACGTTGATGTAATCCAACAGGACCATTTGGGGCGGTTGCCTCACTGGGTGGTGTACTGATGCAAGTTGTTATTCTTGCCGGCGGTGAGGGGACCCGCATGCTTCCCGCTACTGCCACGGTAGCCAAGGCAATGCTTCCAATCGCGGGATTCCCCTTTGTTGATTGGCAACTTGCCCGAGTTAGACGTCACCCCATCGATAACATTCTGCTTTGTGTGGGCCGGTTCGGTGGCCAGATTATCAGCCACCTCGGAAGTGGCAACTCTACCTACGTTCGGGATATCGGCCTAAAATATAGCTGGGAGCCTTACAAACTGGGGACCCTAGGTGCATTGGTTTATGCCCATAAAAAGGGTCTTCTAGAGGAAAACTTTACGCTCACCTATGGGGATACATGGCACCAATTTGACATGTTGGGTCCCATGCGCGAGTTGGCCCGCAGTAACGAAAAGACAGCCGGGGTCATGGCTATTCACATGACCAAAACCATTCAAGGGTCCGGCAATGTAAACCTTTACCAGGGTGACGCGGCATCGGTGGCAGACTATGGGCCCGGGGTCGGTGGGTTTGAGGACTCGGGTTGTATCGCCTTGCGAAGAAAAGTACTGGACAATTACACTCTACCATACCGAGATGAGCCTCTTGACCTTAGAGTCTTGTGGGCCTCTCTAATCAACCAGAATGCATTGAAGGCACACCCACTGCTTGCACCCCCCTATGAAATGGGTTCTCCTAACGGATTTGCCGAATTGGAAGAGAGGCTTACCGGATGAGTCTACTGGTCGTTCGATGCCCTCTCAGAATCTCACTTGGCGGGGGAGGGTCTGACCTTCCTGCCTACGCGGACGAGTATGGCGGGCGCACTATCACCATGGCTATCAATCAGTACGTCTATGTGACTACTAATTGGCATACTTGGTTCTCGCACTCTAATGTCGAGAAGGGTGTGGGGTTGGGAGGTTCGGCCGCATATCGGGTTGCAATGCAAGCCTCGTATTGGGCCAAGTGTGGCCCTATGAGCCAAGCAGACCTAGCTTTCGACGCCCTACATGCGGATGAGGTGCTGACCGAAAGGAGACTTGGTGGGCAAGACCACTATGCGTGCGCGTTAGGTAGCATCCAAGACATTTACCACGGCAAAAGTGGCATCTACGCGCTTCCCAACTATGAACGGGAAGTGAAGTTCCCCACCGGTCTTTACCTCTTCAACCTGGGTGAAACCCGCACTGCACAAACCTACCTCACCAAACAAGAGGATAGATGTAAGGAAGACGTTAGCCTGATGCACAAAATCCGTAAGCTGGCGGATATGGCCGACATTCTTCTCAAGTCGGGGGGCAGTCTCGGCCCCCTATTTGACGAGCAAATGCGGGCTAAGACAGCAATGACCGGGCCCCCTACTGAACGCGTCTCAGAATTGCTAGAGCACGGTCGTAAGTGGGCAACTGGTGGTAAACTGGTGGGTGCGGGCGGTACCGGATATCTATTGTTTGAGAGCCCTTACCCTCACATGGCAGAGAAGCTCATCGAGACAATGAGTAACTTTGGGGCGCCGCAACTGACTTTCCGGCCCGACCTTGAAGGTGTGAAAGTTGTGTACAAAGAGGGTTGAATGCTTCAAAGCGCAAAGTATGTGGTTGTTTGTCTCGACGGCGGTAAGTGCCAGTGGTTGGGGCATGCTCATTCCTTGGAAGATGGGCAAGCATTCGCAAGGCGACTTCGGTACTCCCAGGGGACCAAAAGGATGGGGGTCGGTCACATGAACGACAACGGCGACTTTGTGTTCGACTGGACGGAAGACGCATGACTTTCAGTCGTTATTACGCCACTGTTGCGGCGACGATTATCCAGTCTCTACCACTCGAGGCTATCGAGCTCATGGCGCATGAGCTTAGTAACCTCAAAGACCGCGGGGGCAGGCTTTTTATCCTGGGGGTCGGAGGGTCTGCGGCCAACGCAAGCCATGCGGTAAATGATTTTAGGAAGATTGCCGGTATTGAAGCTTATGCGCCTACCGACAATTCCGCCGAACTTACTGCCCGAACCAATGATAACGGGTGGGATAGTGTCTTCGTTCGTTGGTTAGAGACCTCTCACCTAAACGCGAGCGATGCCCTATTGGTACTCAGCGTTGGGGGAGGCTCCCTCGATACTAGCTTTTGCCTGGTGCGGGCTATGTCCTATGCCGCTAAGGGTGTGGGGGCCAAAGTGCTTTCGATTGTGGGCCCGGACGGTGGGGCCGCACTCAGGTACTCAGACGTGTGTGTTAGAATCGGGGCCACCTTTAACTTCGGAGTAGGGGAGACAACTCCCCACGTTGAGGGTATCGCCGGGGTTATCACCCACCTACTAGTCAATCACCCCCAATTGCATCTTGAGGAAGACAATGGCCCTCCAACCGACCGCGAGCAAAACGAAACTCTTACTAGTATGTCAAAGGCCTTTTGACCCTGAGGTTGATACGAGGGAAGAGACTACCCCCGAGCAGGATGAAAAGCGGGACTACGGAACCAACTTTCACCTACAAATGCAACGGTTGGGTGAGGGTCTACCTACAGACCACGAACATGCGAAGCAAACGTGGGAGATAGTGCGGGAGTGGCTGGAAACAGAAAAGGTTGTGGCGTGGGGGTGCGAGACTCCGCTCGCTTATAACCCTAAGAAGGATAGAGCCCGCCCTACCACACTTGACCTTCCGACACACACCTATGACCTAAAACCGGGTGAAATCGGCGCCACGTATGACCTTCTGACAGTTGGCGGTAAAAAGATTGTAGTCGACTACAAAACCGGAGACTGGGGGTCTTTTGACCTACCCGCTGAGGAGCCTCAGCTTATGACCCTCGGGTTGGCCACAAAGTCGGATGTCGCCGCCATTGTACACGCACCTAGGGGACTTCCCCCCGTTGTGTACTCCCAACCTTTCGACCGAAAGAAGTTGGAGTCCCACCGGAAGCGACTAGTGAGAGCTCTCAACAGGGTGGGTGACCACTCTCTTACCCCAGGCGCACACTGCACACGTTGCCCCGCCAAGTGGTCCTGTCCCGCGAAAGATGCGAGCCTACTCCGGAGTACCAAAGCACTGGTCCCCGCTGCTAACCTACAATTGGCTAAGGTGGATGACCCCGGGCACGTTCACCTCATGTTGGCGGAGTACGAACGGTTGGCAAAGAGGGCACGTGAACTACTCCGGGAGAGGGTGCGCGCAGGTGAGCATATTGAGAGGCCGGATGGGAAGGTGCTCCAATTCGTCTCCAAGTCTTACTCGACACTCAGTCAGAGCAGCATTAGGCGAGCTCTCCCACCTGAGAAGGCAGAGGAGGTTATCCGCATGCTTCGTGAGTCTGGATGCATTGAAGAGGGCGAAAGGGAGGAATTGTGGGCAAAGTGAGAACAAAGCTTCCCAGCCGGAGAGACCGCGACATTGACACCGTATCTGCGCTGCTAGCTCGGGATGACCTACAAATGAAGGCACGTCTTACACTGGAGGGTGTGCTGCGATATCTGGGGGGAGGGAAGAAACGAACCCTCGGTAACCCCCGAAGTATGATGCGTGCGAAGGTGAATGACATTGAGAAGAACCCTACGACATGGGGCCTGCCGCACCGAGTTTGGAAGCCACGGGAAACTCCTATCCTGGAAAAGCACCTAGCCAAGCCTTTTACCCCACCCGCATGGCTCTCCGACCCCTCTCTCCTACCCAAAAAACCCCCTTCAAAATTAGTACTACACGACCCGCATTTGTAGCCCAAAAACACTCTACCGAAGACCAAAACACTCAGAAGGAAATCGAGCCAAAAACAGGCGATTTCGACTCAAATCGACGAACGGGAAGGGGTTGGGGCCTCCCATCCTTTTTCTAGAAAATCGGTAGTGGCCCCCTTTCCGGTTCCGCAAAGTTGGTGTGCCTTAGTCTCACCTGACTTTTGACTGTCAAGGAAAAAAAATCGATGCGCACTTTCATCGCGATTCCCGACACTCACGCGCCCTATCACGATGAGTGCGCATTCAACCTCATGTTGCAGGTGGCTAACCACATCCAACCGGATGTTGTGCTTATCCTAGGTGACTTCGCGGATATGTACTCCGTGAGTGACCATGAGAAAGACCCTGGGAGAGCACTGAGGTTAGTGGAGGAGATTCAATCAGTCAGAAGGGAGCTAGAGAAAGTTGCTTCAATCAAAGGTGTGAAGGAAAGACACTTTGTCGAAGGCAACCATGAGTTTCGGCTGACTCGCTTCCTTCGGAACACCACGGTGCTACATGACCTACCCGGACTTAGCTTCCCCGCGGTTGCCAACCTCAGTAGTCTGGGATTCCAGTTTCACCCCTATGGCCAACATATGAGGTTGGGTGACCTCTATGTCACACATGACGCTGATTACTCCGGTAAGTATGCCATTCACCACACTGGTGCGGCATTCGAGGCCAGCGTCCTCTTTGGACATACCCATCGCATGGGCACCCACTACTTCGGTACCGCTGCGGGGGCATCCCACGTTGCAGCATCAGTTGGGTGGCTTGGGTCCGCACCGAAGGCTGACTACCTAAAGGTAGTGAAAAAGGCGCGTGAGTGGCAACTGGGGTTCGGGGTAGGTGAAATCCTCTCAGATGGGAGGGCTTTCATCACCCCGGTTCCCATTGTAGGTGGGGCGTGTGTGGTTGGTGGGAGAGTGTTTGGGGCGGGTGAGCAGAAACAGCAGACGGTGGCGGGAAGAAACCCCAACGCTAAGCGACCGTGGCTTACAAACCCAGGTGAGGTCACCTTGGAGTCAGTCGGTAACTGTTGGGTGTGCGAGGCGGACTCGGTGGCTAAGGCTAGCCGAGGTGGGATGACAGTCCGCCTATGCGAGACTCATCGGAAGAAGTATCAGAAGATGAGCGTTAGGGAACGAGACTCTTTCATTCAGAGAGTATCTGAGTCTCACTCGGGACATCGGTAGTCTCGGTGGGGTGTGTCTCGCGTATGTGACGTGACTGAAGAGATTTGGCCGCCACTTCAGTATTCCCCTTATCCTCGCCGGATACGTACGCACACCAACTGCAATGTGGGCACCGAACGAACCCAGGTAACCTTTCGCTCATGTCGCCCCTGACAACATCTTAGCGAGCTCCTCCCTCACGACCCGGCGCACCATAGCCTCCAACCCCAACATGGGGGTTGACGTCGGCGGTTGGGTGGGGGTTGCGAAGCGAGGGGGTGCGATGTTGGAAATGGGGCGCCCAACCGGGGGTGGGGTAGTCACTCGGCGCACATTGTTGAAGAACTCGGGGAACTGAGCCTCAAAAGTAGCTTTCCTCACATCGGACCCAGCAGTGTCGGGAAGCCACCCCTCATGATTAGAGGGGCTACCAACATGTTTGGCCCAACCGGTAGCGCCGTGCTCAAAAACGTAGTTACAGCCGGGGATGGGGCATCGGTGTTTGCGCACAAGTGACTCCTGCTTTGTGTTGGTTCGGGACTCACCCTTGTATACGGGAACCGAGGTGGGGTTGCCACCAAAAGTTTTGGCCCCGAGTGCCCCGCTAACCAGAGCGGTAGCGACGTCATGGGGCAAGCGAGCTCTGAGGGCGCTGAGGACGGCTTGGTTCGCGATGATGTTTAGCATAATGAGAACCCCCCGGTTCGTTGTGGACTCGTCACTATGGCGCCTCTGCTAGCGAGGTACAAACGTCTGCCAAAAGTTTTCTCCCACCCATATCCCAACCCTCTAGGTGCCTAACTATGCGGTAGGTGGGAGCAAAAAGTTTTGAGAGTGTCGAAACTTTCCCCCCTTCAAAAGTTTTGAGTCATAACAGTTGTGTGCCGCGATGATGCGGCGGCCGCAAACCCCGGAGTATCCAATGAAACAAGCAGACGTCAAAGTCGGAGAGACCTACCTCACGTATATTGGAACCAACCTCTGCAAAGTGGTTGTGATGCGGGAAGAGCAGAATAGCGACAACCGGACGGTTTATAGGGTTCGCCGCGTCCAGGAAAACTGTCTGCTCCCCAAGCCTCGCACGGCAGCGGCTCTCCGCCCAGTCTGAGTATTCCCCTGGAGTTCCCAACAAAACTGGGGGCTCCTAGGGAGGATTCATGGCTACCATCGAGACCCGCTTTCAAGTTTGGAGTTACCAGCCAACCGGTAAACTCTACCACGGAAGCTACAAAACCCGACAGTTTGCGTTGGGGGTTGTCCAGCAGATTGGGCTTCTTCCCCGATGTCGAGCCTGGACAGTGGAGGTGAGCCGATGAGACCCCTTCACCTTGCTGCAAAAGCCAAGGGACTTCACATCCGACGTGGGAACCGACCGCCTTACCAACGGGGTTGGTTTGTCGAAGATGGTGAGGGTGTGTCTAACTATGTCGAAGACCCCACGAGACTTGTAGCCTTTGTCAAAAACTATCAACCGAAAGATACGAAATGTTCTCAACCGGAATCAGCACCCCAGAAGGCAACAACCTCAAGCCCGTCCAGCGGTTTGCTCAAGCCATGGTGGCAATCGGCTGTCTGGCCATGGTGGCAGAGGATTGCAAACGATATCGTAAGTTTCTTCTCGCCGAAAACCTGATTACCAAGCGGACGGTTCTTTACATCAACTCGGGTAGAAAGCAGGAATGGGAATGAGTCAAAAGTGGCGCTTCTTGCGCAGTGTCTACGCGGGTGAGGCCGGGTGTGCCGGCGATTTTGACACCCACAAAAAAGGATTTGAGGCGCTTATGCCGCCGACCGGGCGCGGCTCGAAAGGTGACCAACCGAAGGCCAGTAAACGAAACCGACGCGGTGGGAAGCGGGGGCACAAATGCTGAAGATTACTGTTGTGGTTGAGGGCACTGAGAAGCCTAAGTACGATTGGCAATCGACCCCGCGGTTGGAAGCATCTGTCTCCAAGGAAGGTGCAACCATCAAGATGCCTTGCCGCCGCAACGTTGCCAATGTCAAGTTTGACCCCAAAGAGCTTGCGGCTTTTGCCCGAACAATCGAACGGGCCGCCAAAATGCTCGCTGAGGGCGACGAATGAGACCCTGGCGTCAACTATCGGCTCGAGAGGCAGCCGAGCAAACAGTGGGAATGTCCCGACTTCGGGAGAAACTCATCACCCCTAGTAGGCCCAAAGGAGATGAAATGAAGCCGATGACCCCACTTCCGTATGGGGACCCGCATAATGGGCAGCGATGGGGGGTGAAGCGATGAATACGATGCAGCCGAAGATGAAAGTAGCCCGGCTTTTGAAACTTGCCGACTTTTTGGAGACAGTGCCTCGTAAAAAGTTCAATTTAGGTACTTGGGGTAATGACGCGAAGTGCTCAACAGCGGGGTGTGCCGCAGGGTGGGGCTGCCAAATCCCCTCTTTTCGTAAGAGTGGTTTACGCCTAGTCACTAACCACTACTATGGCGATGTCGAACCGTACTGTCGGTCTACAGGCTCCAACGGATTTGACGCCGTTAGTGACTTTTTTGGGCTTACTGGGCGGCAGACCGAGCACGTGTTCTCATTGCTGGCATACCAAACAGAGCCTACGCCCAAACAAGTAGCAGGCCGTATTCGCGCGTTGGTTAGAGACTTCTACAAAGCGCAAGGGAAAAGCCTCTAATGCCTACCCGGGTTATCCGCCTAGGTACCCAATTCGGCCTACAACCCGACCGATTCGACCCAGTTTTGAAAAACACCGCGGGCCAAATCCCTGGGATGAAATGGCGACAGGGGGCGTGGTGTGGCGCCCCGGATGCGGTTGAAGCCGCAATGAAGGCTTTCCAGGATGCTGGTGGAAGGCTGGATGCGAGTAACTGGCGAGAATCCCCCAAGCCTGAGGTGAGGTGTCACTACCTAAAGTTGCGCCGTTACCAGCGAGAAGGCGTTGACTTTCTACTTCACCACAAGCATGCGATTCTGGCCGACGACATGGGATTGGGTAAGACAGCAACCGCTGTCACCGCGGCTCAGTTCGCAGTGGGGAACACCAATGGGAAGGTACTCATAGTTTGTCCAAACTTTGTGAGGGGGGTGTGGCTAGGAACCGAGAAGAGGCCCGGTGAAATCTCGAGATGGTGGCCTAGCCACGGCAAAATCCAACCTCTGTCAGGGGCCAAAGGTTGCGGTATTGAAGCCCAGGTTGCCGTTATTCACTATGACATCCTACATGCGTGGGCCGAGTACTTGAGGGCTTGGAACCCTGATGTGGTTATTTTCGATGAGGGGCACCTACTCCAGAACGAAAAGTCACAAAGGAGCCAAGCCGCCCGGATTGTAAGTAAAGACGCCGAATATAGGTGGCTACTCACCGGAACCCCAATGAGTAACTTTCCTAAGGACCTTTGGAACGCCGTCGACACAATCCGACCCAACGCACTAGGTAACTTCTTTACATATGGGTTGAGATATTGCGCCGGAACCAAGAAGCAAGTAACCCCGGAAAAAGTGGTATGGGACTTCAGTGGGAGCTCTAACGAGTCGGAGCTGAACACTCGGTTGAAGCACTACATGCTTCGGCGGTTGAAGCGTGACGTGGCGTTGCAACTTCCCCCAAAGACTAGGCAAGTTATCAACGTCAACGTAGGTGAGGGGAGCCTAGCTAAGAAGCGAACCGAGATTAGGGGTCTACTTGACGCAACCGCCGACAAAAAAGTTGGCATTGTATCCGAGCTGGTTGAGAACCATGCGAAGTCAGGTAAAAAGGTGGTGTGTTTTACTTGGCGACGAGAAGTGGCTGAGCTCATCACCAACGGTATGCGCTCTGCTGGTATACCGTCCGATTGCGTCCACGGAGGTATTAGCGCGGCGAGAAGGGGAAAGTCAGTTGAAGTGGCTCGAGAAGCTAGCCAGGGCCATGTACTGGCGGCTACCATAGACTCCAGCGGAACCGGTATCGACCTTAGCTACGCCGATGTCGTGGTGTTTGCTGAGTTGACTTGGGAGCCTCACAAACTACTGCAGGCAGAATCAAGAACTCACCGGTTTGGGGTTCAAAACCCAGTGCTTATCCAATACGTGATAGCTGATAACACCCAGGATGAGGTTGTGGCTGCTACCGTGGTGTCTAAGCTGGACACTTTTGAGGCTACGGTGGGGTCCACTGGGGAAGAGTTGGGGCCCCAACTGAGAGGTAAGGAGGAGGATATGATGGTGCAACTTTATAGCGATATGGGGGTTGTGTGAGCCCGGCGCTTTGTGCAGCGTGTGGGCGTGCCCTTATCAATATTCCCTTTGGGTCCCCGAAGGGTTTTCTATTTATCTGCCGAGATTGTTGTGGTTTTCTAGGTGAGTGTACTTCGGGCTGTTCCCGTAGCAGTTTTGAGAGGGAGTTTGACCTGAATGGGAATTTCTCGTGCCATATTGGGCACATAACTGTACTAAAGGCGCATGTACCGTGGGTAACATGGCTTGCGACGGGTACCCATACCAGGACACCCACCAAAAAGGGTTCGCCTAGTAAGCCGGACATCTCAGACTGGCGCCTATGGGCCCAAACCAGTATCGGGCCCGGTGAGTGTGCATGTGGCGTAGGTTTGAAGAAGGAAGATTGTAGGTACCATAAATGATGGTTCACATTGACGTCATTGCTAGGGTTCTCTGCGAACACTTTTCCTACAATGACGCGACTCGGCTCCTATCTGAGATATACGACGCGGATGGTGAGAGCCCCCCGTCTAACGTAATCCCCTCGTCTCAAATCCTGGTTGACGTGGATTGTGAGCCTGAGGTGCCAACGGTGCCGTCCCCATACGCAACTCATGACCCTGGAGTGTACCCGTGACCAAGTTTTACATTGACTCGGCTAACCTCGATGACATTCGGGAACTTTGGAAGTGGGGATGTTTCGCAGGCGTAACTACTAATAACCTACTGATGCTAAAAGAGGGGTTGCAGAATGAGATTGTCAGAAGGGCTCGGTTGAAGGAAATCGAAGACATTATCGGTACAACCGCCGACCTGCATGCTGATTACGTCGACGCCCGGGCCACGGAACTTGCTAACCCTAAAATTTACCCCAACCAGTTGGGTGAATGGGATTGTACCGATTGGATTGTGAATGTAACCGGTGTCACTTCGTCCGAGCAACTTCCGCTTATTATGGCAACCCAGGCAGACTTTGTGAGTTTGCTTTGGGGGAGGGCCGAAGACGGTGGTACCGGTAATGGTTCCTGTCTTCTTCGAAAGGCCCTCGAGTATAAGAAGACGTTCGGTTGGGGAGGACAAATCATTGTCGGGTCAGTGCGTACCGTTGGGGTAGCAATCGACGCTATCGACCTGGGTGCAGACATCATTACCGCGGCGCCCAAAATCTACCGGGAAATGCTTCGAAGTGATGCGACCGATAGGTTTCAAAAGGAGTGCGAAGAGGCACAACGGTGAAACCCTTTGCGACCGGGGACCACACCGAGTTGGCCTCGAGGCTGATAGCCCAGCTGGGGACCCCCCAAACATTGGTTTACGCCGAAGGTGCACTCTACCGGATGAATAACAACCTTTGGCGCCCCGTAACAGCCGATAAGCTGGCCCGGATTGTAATGGGGTTTTCGGGGGCACCTTGCCTTAGAACCAAGAGGCCTCTACCACTTTGCGTGAATTGGCCCGATGTTCAGGGGGCTATCAGGGTGGCTTACGACCGATTGGCTAATCCTACCTTTTTTGCGGGGGCCCCAGCCGGGTTAGCTTTTGACACCCACTTTGTAACAGTTTCCGAAGACGGAAAGGTGAGGAAGCAACCTAGGAAGCCAGACCAAAGGGCCCGCCATGCTTTCAACTTTGCCTATAGCAAAGAGGACCCCCGGCTGTTCCTTATGATGCTCAATTCGGTGTTTGGGGGAGACGCTACCAAGGTTACCGCATTACGCGAGTTTGTGGGTGCTTGCCTTCTAGGCCTTGCGACTACCTACCAAAGGGCGCTTATCATGGTGGGGGCTGGCGGTGAGGGGAAGTCAACAGTGGCTTCAATCCTGAAAAGTGTGTTTCCACCTGGGACTACGACCGCGGTTAGTCCCCAACTTTGGGGTAATGAGTACCGAAGGGCTAGGTTGTCGGGGAAACTTCTAAACTATGTGGCTGAGCTTCCCGCCGCCAAAATCCTAGCCAACGATATCTTCAAAGCTTTTGTAACCGGCGACGAGGTAGACGCGAGACACATCCGGGAAGCGCCTTTTGACTACTTTCCAGTGGCTGGTCACCTTTTTGGGGCTAATGAGCTCCCGGATACACATGACACCACCAAAGGTTTCTGGCGGAGATTCCTAGTTTTGAGGTTTGACCAAAAGGTTGAAACCTTTCCTGAGGTACTCAAAGACGTAAACATTGCCTCAAAAGTTATCGCAAAGGAGAAATCCCAGATAGTCGGTTGGTTGATTAGGGGGGCTCAAAGTCTGGTTTTGAGAGGTAAGTTTGAGGAGCCGGCGGGTCATAAGGCTGAGCTAGCGCAATGGCAGTTAGACGTCGACCAAGTTGTGCAATTTTTGCATAGTCATTGCCGGGCCGTAAAGCCACTTGAGAAGGGTCTTAGTGGCTCGGCGCTATACGGGGGCTATAAGGACTGGGCAGACACTCAGAGGCACAAGAGCGTGTCAGGAACGCGGTTCGGGATTCGATTGCGGCAACTAGGCTACGAAGCCAAGCGCACTAAGGCAGGGATTCTCTACCCCTTGATGTGGGTCAAGCAAAGTGAAGAGTAGCGAAGGGTCTACTTTGGTCGCCTTCACCCCTAACTATGCCTAACTACTAAGCAAGTGTAGAGTATGTATAGTATGTATACTATATACAGAGTAGTATATATACATACTTTGTAAGTATACTTTGGTACTTTGGTTATATATAGGGGGTAACCCGGGAACCACCCTACACCCTTCAAACCTGTTGATATCGTTGAACTCGGGTCTACACCAAAACGCCCCCAAACCAAAGTGGCCGGGGAAAAGTTCAAAACATTACAGCTACAAAGTAGGCACCAAAGATGCACCAAAAGTTGGTAAGTTACGGTGGGTTTAGTTTGGTCAAAGTGGGCCGCGACACGCACATTTGGGATGAGGCAGACGGGTCTCTGAGCTCCCCTCTCCACCACTCGATTGTCGAAGCAATTCAACAACATCCGGAGAGTTTGCTTGATGTCCAGATGGTGGGCCCAACCACTCGGAAGTCGGGTGTCGAGGAGGTTGAATTCTCCGTGGGGCCCGATGTCGACAATTGAAAAGCCCAAATGTGGGCGAATGTGCAAAAGTGGTCGCCCTTGCAACCGAAAAGTTGGCCACTTTGGTTACTGCGTTCCTAAGAGAGACGTCGATTGGGCTCAGATTTCGGTTTTGGGTGCCAAAGCCTTGCACGCCAAAAGGTTGGTAGACCCCTTTACCGACCAAAAGTTTAGGGAAAACTCAGCTAAGGGGGGCCTTACTGCGGGTAGGGCTTTAGGCGAAAACCAAGCCCATATGGTCGAGGCGGGCCGCAAAGGTGGGCAAGCTACGCAGAGAAAGCGACGGGAAAATGCCCACAAAAGCGAGTGAAGGTAAGATTTCTCCGTACCTAAGGCTTTTACTCCTTGGCCCCCCAAAGTGCGGTAAGACAGTCACAACTTTGATGACATGTCCAAAACCTGCCTACCTTATCAACTCGGGTGGCGAGGGTGCTTGGCAGGGTGCCTTGCCGCATACTACCGACTTTGAGTTCGATGACGTCAACCAGACGGACAGTAAGATTCTCAATAGTTTTGAAGCGGCTTTGAAGGTAGCCAGGGAAGGTGTTGCGGCTGGCAAGTACAAAACCATCATCTGGGATGAGTTTTCTACCTACGCTTACCACCTGTTGAATGCGTTGGAAGCCGCTACCGATAAAGGGTCAGGCCCCGACGGTAGGCGTGTCTATCCTGAGTACACAAAGAGACTGGTTAGCGCGGTAGAAAGACTTATGTTGATACCCGCTCACCTCATCGTATTGAGTCACTTTTATGACTCCGGGGCGGAGATTGAAGGCCAACTCAAAAAAGAGGGGAAAGGAATCATGCCAGCGGTTGCGGGCGCAGCTAGGCAAAAGATTCCGGGACTTTTTCCCAATGTCGCCTTTCTGGAGAAACGTGGCGCCAATAGGTTCCTAATGTTTTCTTTGGATGGTGTGTGGGGGCCGGGGACTAGGAATCTACCTGGAGTTGATGAGTTACCGGCAGATATCAGTTTGCTCTGCAAAAAGATTGCTAGTGCAGCGGGTGTACCGAAAAAGGTAAAGGTGGGGAAATGATGTTCAAAGATTTGGTTATCCAATGGTGCCACGTTGCGCGTCATACCAGGAACGACGAGACCATTTGGTCGGTCGAAGAAAGAGCCGTTCTCCGTAGGTCCGACCCCGTACTTGCCGACATCCACGACAAGATTCGCGCCCTCATCTTCGAGGGTGAAGCACACATCCAGTCTCGCAAAGAAGGAAAGTAAGAGAAATGGCCACCAAAGAAGTTGATTACACCCCCGAAGACGGCGACAACTATGGCGAAATCCCGCCCCAGCTTGCAGACGGTGCTTACACCGCACTTTGTAAGACTAAGGAAGCAACCACGAAGGAAGGGTTCCCGCGCGTCTTTCTCGAGTGGCAGGTAGAAGAGGCTCACGATAGTGAGAATGAAACCTTTGTTGGTGAGCGCGTGTCGGACATGATTGATTTTCTTCCGACGGGAAAGAATATCTCAAACCAGCGTGTGCGCTGGAGTCGTGAACACCTCAAGAATGTGTGCAATCATCTGAAGGTGGCTATCCCGCAGAATAAGGCCGACATCCCGGCTTTTGTCGAGGCGTTGAATGGGTCTCGGGCGGTTATCTACTGCCGGTCTGAGACGCGAAAGGATACCGGACTGCCTCAGATTCGCGTCGCTTACTCTCCTCCGCGCGGTATGGCTGCGGTCGAGGTAGGCGAGAAGGCCTCGAAGCCTGCCGCAAAGAAGGCTACCAAAAAGAAGGCAAAGGCGGAATGACACCGGGGTTCGCACTCGGCTTTGCGGTCGGGTGTGCATTCGCCAGTTTTTGGATGGTGTTGTTTTGCGATTTTGACTAAGGGTGTGAGTGCGGCCACCCCAGTCCCTTAGGGATTCAACGGGAACCAAAGCGCACATTCTGCCGACAACCGATGAGGCCAACAGAGCGGTGACAGGCCGGAGAGACGGCCATTTCGGGGTCTTTGTAGCCCTTGGAGGGACGGCGCCTAGACAATATCCCCCTGTCTAGGGGCGCGAAACACGGTTCGAATCCGTGGGACTCCACTGCCTCACCTACAACGCATGGTGCCTAGGGAGAGCCTAGTGACGAGGTCTGACTATGCCTTTCATGAAACACGTTGTGAGGTGAGGTTTGATGTATGACCCAGTCAAGGAAGGTGCTCATTGCCACCTCTGCCCCCTGAAAGGCCAAAAACCTACACCACCAACCCCTGCAAAAGACGGAAAGCTACGGTTGGTGGTAGTGTCGGAGGAATGCCAGCGGGCCGATGAAAAGTTTGGTTACTTCCTACCTGGTGGTTCCCTTACTGGTCGGCTTGTGAGAGGTAACCTCGCAAAGGCTGGAATCTCACCCGATGAGATTCACTGGACCGCGGCTTGCCTTTGTCGGCCCGAAAACGACAAGGATGCCAAGAAAGCGGCTGAATGTTGTGCGCCTCGGTTACTTAGGGAGGTAAGTCAACTTCCTATTGAGGTACCCGCGTTGACGCTCGGTAGGTGGGCAACTTTCGCTCTAACTGGGTTTAGTAAGCTTTTGTATGCCCGCGGGTTCATTTGGCGGGTTACAGCCCCCAAACTAAAGGCAATCAAAGTGGCTGAGAAGTGCGCCAAGAACTCAACAGCCGAGCTGATAGCCAAAAAGAGGTTGAAAGGTGAGACACTTCGTTGGAGGCGTCGTAACAGGGCTAGGGTGGTGTTCCCTTCTTTGGGCCCCACATTTGCAGCACGGGCCGATACTTGGGCTCCTATCCTGTCTCTTGATGTGGCTAGGGTGGGTCGTTTCCTCCGGGGAGGAATAACCACAACAGAGGAGACAGCCCCTTTTCGTGTCTGGCCCGGTGCGCCTCCGAAGCGAGGTAGCCTCAGGGCTCAACTCGCCAAGTTGGGGCCCATTGTCGGATGCGATATTGAGACAGACGGTGTGAAGCCTCATGAGTGTGGGATGCTTTGCCTGGGTTTGTCGGACGGGGTACGTAGTTTGGTGATTTGGCCCTGGAAGCCTGAGTATGCGAAACCCTTAGCAAAGTGGCTAAAGACTAGGAAAACCGTGGTGCTACATAACGGGGTTATGTTCGATCTACCAGTCATGAGGCGCCATGGGGTTGTATGGTAATGTAGAAGATTCTCTAATCGCACACCACTCATTCGCTTCCCATCTTCCGAAGCGACTAGATTGGTTGGTAAGTGAATACTGCGATTCGGCCCCCTGGAAAATAGTCCACGGTAGGCGAGGTGGTGAAGGCGCCGCGGAAGAGAAGGGGTCCGTCAAGCACATGCCGGGGTTGGAGCTTGCCCGGTATAACGCGGCCGACTGCCTCCTAACCAACCTCTGTTGGGCCCGTATGGCTGGCAACGCAGAAGAGGAATGGGCGGTCTACCAAGAGGATAAACAACTGGCGTTCATGTGCGCCGAGATGAGTTCTTCTGGGATTGGGGTAGACCTCAGTAGGAAGATTCAACTTAGCCGAGAGATGAGAACCCGCGCGCTCGAGTTGAAAGTCTCTATGCGCAGGTTGCTTCGGTGGGGGCAGTTTCAACCAAGCCGACTACCCCACGTTAGAGAAGCACTGTTCGAACGGTTGGGCGCTAAAAAGTTGGGGCAAACACCGGGCGGGATGCCGTCGACTGACAACTCTACTTTGGAGCGTTACAAGTCGGACGATACTGAGGTAGGCAAGTTCGCCACTCTGCTTCTCGATTGGAGGGCTATTGTCAAAGTTCGAAGCACTTATGTTGGCTCTGACGATTGGGTGGACCGACCACTCAAGTTTGATGCGGTTATGGCTTTTGGTCGGGCCCCTCGCGCTCACTTTGCTTGGAAACCCTTTGGCACTGTCAGCGGTCGGTTGTCATGCCGACTACAATCCTGTCCCCGTTACAAGCCCGGAGTCTTGGACCAGCGTGTCAGGGAAATTTACGTGCCTCGCTTGGGGCATACCTTTGTCTACTTTGACGTCTCTCAGGCAGAGATGAGGATTGCGGCTTACTTGTCTGGTGATGAAAACTTTATCGCCTCAGCCAAGTCATCCGACATGCACCTAGGCAATGCTCGGAACCTGTTTCCCGACATCGCTGCTCGAGGCTGGTTTGAAGGCGATGCGGTGAAGGACCCCGCTAGAGGTAAGCCCTTCCGTGACATCAGTAAAAACTTTGGATTCGCGATTTGTTACCTCGCTGAGGCAGAGGCAGTGCATGCCAACTTGGTTCGGAATGGGTTTACCCACGTTCGCTTTCAGTTGGTTCAAGTGTGGTTAGCCAGGTTGCGGGCTCAGTATAAGCGTTACTTTCAGTATGTTGAAGCCAATGTGAACCGTGTGAAGGAATGCGGCTTTATGCGGGTGCCTGTTGGGCCCGGTGGAGTTATCTCCGACAAGGGTAGGCTCAGGTGGTTTGGACACTGGCCTAAAGCCACTGAGGTGGGGAATACACCTGTTCAGGGAAGTCTCGCAGCTATTATGAATGCACGCACTTTGGAGCTTAGAGCGAGGGGGCTCTCACCAGTCTCTCAGATACACGATGCTTGCATTTACGAAGTGCCAAACCGAAAAGTTGGGGTAGTAAAAAGGATGATTGCCGATGCTTGGGCACCAGAAGTGGATATGCCTGGAGGCAAGATGAAACTCCCGATTGAACTGAAGTCGGGTGAGCGCTGGAGTGACCTATGAAGTTCGATATGCGATACGACGGTTCTGGAGACGGTGGTGAGACAACCCCGGAGATGACCCCTGAGGCTCTCACGGGTATGGCGGTTGCGGGGGAAAAGGCAGCGAAGGGCCCCGCTAAGTCCACGAAACCTAAGAAGAAAAAGGTTTTGAAGGCTGGGGGAAAGTTGGGGAAAACTTCTGAGCGAACCTACACCCGACGAGAGTTGGAACCGTCTGCTTTTGCTCGGGCGGTCAAGCGTGCCCGCACCAAGTTGGGGCTCACCCAGGCTCAGTTGGCCGCTAAGATTGGTTGCAGCGCCTCGTATCTCGCCAATTTTGAATGCGGCGGGACTGCCGGTATGGGTAACTTTGCCGATAAGGTGCGCAAGGTGTGTGGGTTGAAGCCTAAGGGTGGCAAGTGACGGGATTTCCTTTGCAGTGCGCACTTTGCGGGAAGTATGAAGATGACCATATCGAAGTGTCGGATGAGCTTAGGTGTCCACACCGCACGTGGGGCCACTTGGCCAATACCGATGGGAAGGTTTTTACAGCCGTGCTCCGGGCTGATGAGGTGAAGATGTTGGGCGATGAGACAGTTGCGATTGTAGAGCGTGGGGATGATGTCAACCGGCCGGCTCACTACACCTCCCACCCCTCCGGTGTAGAGTGCATCGAGATAACCGAGCACATGAACCTCTGTCTAGGTAGTGCGATGCAATACATTTGGCGCGCGGGTTTGAAGGGTAACGAGAACTACCATAAAGACCTGCAAAAGGCGATTTGGTATCTCGAGCGTGAGATTGCTAGGACTAAGCCGGATGGGGGTGACAAGTGACACCTAGACCTTGTGAGTGGCGCGTAGTTGAGGTTGATGTGGGCAGGGTAACGCTCAATTGTGGCCAGGCTGAGGTAACCAAATTGACCGGTCGTTCGTGGATTTTTACTCACGAGGCTGAGGCTGTAGAGTTTTGTAAACTCCAAGCTGTCAAAACCGACAGAAGGCACTATGTGCTCTATCACCGAGTAACTGCTTTTGGCGGAAAACCAGGGCCCATTACGGTTGTGGAGAAGCCTAACGAAGGGTGGGAGGAATGAGGATTCTAGTTACCGGGGGCGCCGGATACGTAGGTTCCAACATCACTTCCCACCTTCTGAACCTGAATCATGACATCACTGTCATTGATGATGAATCTTCGGATGTCTACCTACATCGACCTTTTGTGCACCGATTGCGGGATTACTTTGACACCCCGGTCAGTGCGCTTCAGTGTCACCCAGAGAAGTACGATGTGATTGTGCATGCGGCCGCTTGGGCTGATGTGCGATTCAATTGGGTTGGCAGTGAGTTCCCTTTCCGTCGTGTTTTTTCGGAAAACGTGAACACTACTGAGGATTTGCTGAAGTTTGCGCGGGGGACACCGGTAATCTTTTTGAGTACCGCAGCGGTTTATGGCTCACACCATATCAAACCGTTTGATGAGTATGATGCTTGTTACCCTCAAAGCCCCTACGCGGCCTCGAAAGTAGCCTGCGAAGCCATTCAAAGCGCATATGCCGCTAAGTATGGGGTCAAACACACCACTCTCAGGCTTCCCTCTGTTGTGGGTGGTGTGGGCTATCACCACGGCTGCATTGTGGACTTTGTTAGACAGGGTAAGATTGGGCCCATTCGTGGGTTGTCGAACGGACATGAGAGGCGACCGCACGTTCATGTGGCTGATGTAGCCAAAGCCGTTGCGAAGTTGATTGAAGCACCCTCTTTACGGGGAAGTACCTACAATCTTTTGGGCGGTTATCTCTCATGTCGGGACATTGTCTCAATCATGAGCGAAAGGCATAAAGTCGAGGCTACCTGGGCTGATTGTGAGTCTGCATGGCCTGGCGACCATGAAATCCGTATTGATGGTGGGGCGTTTCAACGAAGGGGTTTCTCCTACTCACACTCAGTGTCGGATGGTGTGAAACAGACGTTGGAGGGGTTGGGATGGTAACCTTTGGCCTGGGAATCCCCTCATGTGGTGAAGGTAAGCGCGGCGAGAATGCAACCGCAGTAATGAAGTCAGCTCTTGAGACTGAGTGCGTTACCTCACTGCGCGCCTTTACTGAGAAGATGCCCAATTGGCAGTGGGCCGACACTATGTGGCGATGGGGGGAAGAGGTGAGCTTTGACGCTACCCACTTCATTACCATTCAGGATGATGTGAAGTTGCATCCTGAGTTTTGGGGCATTGTCCACAATATGGTCACCCATAAACCCGATAAGGTGATTTGTCTCCAGACTGCCCACCCGGCCTCTATCCAACTGAGGGCTGAGGGTAAAAGTTGGATGACTACCGCCGATGGGTTGGTAGGGGTTGCTTACATCCTACCAATCTCGCTGTTGAAGGAGTTCAACGAGTGGCGAGCTGGGGCCAACCAAGATTTTGTAAAGTCTCAAACTGAGGACACTTTGCTCGCTTTTTGGTGTGTGCTCACTGGTCGTCGCATTTGGCACCCTATCCCCACGCCTATTCAGCATGACCTCTCTTTGGAGTCCACTTATGGTAATGACTCACATGCCATGCGGAAGACTTTGGCGGGGGATGTTGAGGGCTTGGGGGGCTATTCAGACGGTATGCGGTGGCGTGACCCCGGTTCCCACATCGGCCGTATCCACGATTTCTCCCCAATTTTCGCACTTTATGGGGAAAACCTGGGGGGAACCCTGGCTGACTACATGTCGGATACTGGGGCTGCAGAGCTCAAACGGCTCAGGCATTCGGCCCTCGCATCTAGACCCTCAGCGGCGCCTAGTAAGTCTATTCTGATTTGCACCCCATCTCGAGGTGGTGTGCATCCGGAGTATGCGGCCTCTATCTGGCGGCTTTTGAAGACTGAGATGTGCGACTTTGAGCTCGCCAGTGAGGTGTATGATGTTCAAAGCTGGCAGTCGGATGTGGTACGCACTCGTTCTGCTTTGGTGGCTTATTTCCTGCAAAAGACGCAATGCACCCATCTGCTCTTTTTGGACGCGGATGTGGCAGTAACCCCGGATTGCGTGAGGGGGATGCTCATGTCGGGGCATGACTTTGTGGCAGCACCTTATCCGCGTCGAGATTCAGTTGATTTTGGGCGTGTGCAGGGTGCCAATCGTGATGCGCCTGCTGATGCCGCGGCTTACAAGTATTCAATCCACACTTTGCCTGAGGGTATCTCACCTGGGCCTGATGCCTGCGCGGAGATTGAGGGTATTGGGTTGGGGTGTGCGCTTTTGTCGCGGGATATGCTGCAGTTGATGAGTGACCAGTATAGCGAGCTCACTTTTACTGCACGCGGGCCAGATGGGCAGCCACTCGAGTCTGTAGCTCTATTTCAGCTGGAACTGAGCGGAGGTAAGCTCTATTCAGAGGATTACTCCTTTTGCAGGCTTTGGCGCCGCACCGGTAAGGTCATGATGTATCTGGGTAATGGTTCCCCAGTAGACCACTATGGTGAGCATAAGTATCGGGGTGTGATTGAGTCGTTTGGGCTTAGGAGGGTGCAGCGGTGAGGTGGTACCCAAGCACTAATGAGTTTTGGTGCCAGGGCTGTCTATGCATGCACGCCAAAGGATTCATGATTTGGGGTGCCGGTGAAACTGTCGCACCTCTAGAGGTGTGTGTCCGTCAGATTAGAAAGGCGAACGGTGAGGCTTTGAAGGCTTGGACCGCGCATAAGGTTTTGCCAGGTGGTGAGGTGGGTACATGAAGTTTGCACGCGCATTGTTCGGTACCGCAATCCTTACCTCTCCGTGGGCAGTCGGTATGGTGTGTGCCAATTACAATCACCCGATTATCGGTTGGGTGTTTGGCGCTATGGGGGCGGCAATTGTGTGGGGCATTGCGTTTAGTGGCCCCGAGGTGCGGTACGAGCACCCTCAGATTGAACCTGACGACGCGGACCCTTCAGACAGGGGGGTGTGATGGGCGAGAAGTCTTTCGACTATTTGGTAGTCCGCGAGGATAAGGATTCCCGTAGGCCCCCATACTCGGCGGCCGATGGGCATTTGCGTACATTGGAAGAGGCTGAGCCCGGTGTGCCTACTTGGCAGGTTGGTTGAATGTATCCTATTACCTACAAAGGTGGCGAGGAACGCCTCAATTTCATCCTGGAACTGATGGGACGGTTGAAGGAGCTAGCAATGTCCGCGTCACCAGACACTGAGCACCATAGGGCCGCATATCGCAAGTTGTGGGATGAATCGGTGGAGTTGGCTAAGGAGGTTGGTGCAAAATGAGTTGGCGCGAAATCCCAGGCTGGTTTGGGTTTTCCCAAACTTACGACCGATTCATCGAAATGGCCCAAGACGGCGACGCCTTCGTTGAGATTGGAGTCGCATTCGGGCGCTCTATTGCTTACCTAGCTGAGGGGCTGCATTCCCGTGGAAAGCGATGTCAGGTGTATGCTGTCGACCCGTGGATTGATGATAGGTGGGAGTTCCCAGCTGATTACCCTCAGGAAGCACCCAGACCTGGATGGGGGGGCGAGTATGCGGAAATGGCCAGAGGCCAAGGTGGGCCTTTTTCCTCCTTTGTTCGCCAGATGCTTACCCATTCACCCACCTCCCTCGAATACATCAAAGTGTTGAGAACTACATCGGCCCTCGCCAGCCGAATGATTGGTCCTTGCAAAGGTGTGCTGATAGACGGCTCGCATGAATACGAGGCAGTGGCACAAGACATTGCTATATGGCTG